>Ga0213829_1000192_pt1 | contig 74355 bp, 65 predicted proteins | sample MC6MC0896MG_FD_180665 | JGI IMG/M metagenome (GOLD analysis project Ga0213829, IMG submission 180665) | Enriched soil aggregate microbial communities from Iowa State University, Ames, United States - MC6-MC0896-MG | ecosystem: Environmental > Terrestrial > Soil > Unclassified | place: USA: Iowa... | reverse complement strand
CTCGCCTCGGCGCAATGCCACGACACCAAGGGCGCACGCTCCCACAATTGCCAGCAGCAGCCAGGGTATGTGGCGTAGCAGGCTATTATTATTTTTCATTTTATGATTCCAGCCAGGGTGGACAAGAAAGACAGCCATCCCGAGTTTAGCTCGCCTGACAGCAAAGGCCATACCCCGATGGTGGACTGGACGCCTGCCTGGCTCGCAGGCTTTAGCTTTACCGGTCTATAGTCAGCGGACATCTCGAGGATTGCGCCATGAGCGAGCACCCTGCCGATCGCCGCCACTTTAAACGAATTGAATTCGATGCCCGAACCGAATTGGGTCAGGGGGAATTTATCTGGCCTGTGAAACTGATCGACTTGTCACTGAAGGGACTGTTGATCAAAAAGCCCGAACCGTGGCTGGGAAATCGGGAACAGGATTTTTTTGTCGATATTCATTTGAGCGATGAAATCGACATCACCATGGACGTGCGCCTGACCCACGACGATCACGGCCAGCTCGGGTTTGTCTGCCGGCACATCAGCCTGGAGTCTATCGAGCGTCTGCGGCGGTTGGTCGAGTTAAATCTGGGGGATCCGCAGGAGTTGGAGCGGGAGCTGGGCGCACTCATCGAGCGTTGAGCCCGCCTGGAGTAGGAGCTGCCGCAGGCTGCGATCTTTTGATCTTGATCTTCAGCGTCCTTGAAGACGCCAAGGTCAAAAGATCGCAGCCTGCGGCAGCTCCTACAGAGGATTGTGTTTACTCGAACAACGCGTCCAAGGCCTGCTCCAGGCGTGTGACGGCGATAATCTGCAATCCTGGCGGCGCTTCCTTCGGCGCATTGCCCTTGGGCACGATGGCACGCTTGAAGCCGTGCTTGGCTGCTTCCTTCAAACGCTCCTGGCCGCTCGGCACCGGACGCACTTCGCCCGACAGCCCCACCTCACCGAACACCAGCAAATCGTGGGGCAGTGGCCGATTGCGCAAACTGGACATGACCGCCGCCATCAGCGCCAGGTCGGAGGCCGTTTCCAGCACCTTCACCCCACCGACCACATTGAGGAACACGTCCTGATCGTGAGTCGGAATGCCGCCGTGACGGTGCAACACCGCCAGCAACATCGCCAGGCGATTCTGATCCAGCCCCAGCGTTACCCGACGCGGGTTAGCCAGGTGACTGTCATCCACCAGGGCCTGGACTTCCACCAGCATCGGCCGGGTCCCTTCCCATGTCGCCATGACCACACTGCCAGGCACTTCTTCCTGGGCGCGGGTCAGGAAAATCGCCGACGGGTTGGAGACTTCCTTCAAGCCCTTGTCGGTCATGCCGAACACCCCCAGCTCGTTGACCGCGCCGAACCGGTTCTTCACCGCCCGCAGCAGCCGCAGGCGCCCGTCGGATTCGCCTTCGAAATACAACACAGTGTCGACCATATGTTCGAGCACGCGCGGCCCGGCCAATGCGCCCTCCTTGGTCACGTGGCCGACCAGGAAAATCGCCGTACCGCTCTGCTTGGCATAGCGCACCAGCAACGCCGCGCTTTCGCGAACCTGGGAGACGCCACCCGGCGCCGATTGCAGTTGTTCGGTAAAAATCGTCTGGATCGAATCGATCACCATGACCTTGGGCTTTTCCTGCCGTGCGGTGGCGATGATGGTTTCGATGCAGGTTTCGGTCATGACCCGCAATTGATCCTGAGGCAAGCCCAGACGTCGGGCACGCATGGCCACTTGTTGCTGGGATTCTTCGCCCGTGACGTACAGGGCGGGCATGCTCTTGGCGAGATTGCACAAGGTCTGCAGCAGAATGGTCGATTTGCCGATGCCGGGGTCGCCGCCGATCAGCACCACCGAACCGTCAACCAGCCCCCCACCCAGGACCCGATCAAGTTCGCCGGAAGCGGTGGAAAAGCGCGGAATTTCTTCGACACTGACTTCGGCCAGGGTCCTGATCTGCGCCTGCTGACCGGTCCAGCCGGTGCGACCGCTGGGAGCCGCGGCGCCACCGCTCTCGACCATGGTTTCCGTCAGGGTGTTCCAGGCCCCGCACTCACCGCACTGGCCCGCCCACTTGGGAAAGGTTGAGCCACACTCGGTGCAGCCATACATGCGCTTGGCCTTGGCCATCTGAACTCCCGGCAAAAACCGCGATGATAGCTCAGCTGGAGTGGATCAGCGCGCTGCAGTTGCCCAACGGATCGGCGACGGCAAGTTGCAGGCATACTGGATGCATGTGCCTTTTTACAATTAGATTACAGCCGGCAAAAAGTTATACAGCGCTACACCAGTGCTGAGCATAAATGAACGGCGCCCCCCCTAAAAACACCAATCAAACTTATACAAACCCTTACAGTATTCATTTCTGAATGTACAATCTCGTCCCAGCATATCGAATTAATAAATATTACTGGGCAGATGATTACAACATTGACCTTGACCCATGAACAGTTCGAAAAAGCCTCTATCTGAAAGTGATAAACCAATTATCGGGCCATCACTAGCGCTTCCTCCGATATATCAGATGCCGTCTGTTTATCAGGTTCCATCAAGTATCCGCGGCGGCCAATAGAGGCCATCGAGCGATGAAAAAATGACTGTATGGGCTAGCGAAAACCGCTGGGGACGACCCAGTTGCCTAGGATTCAGTTCGTGCATGAATGAGGGTGTTTTTGTAAACTTTTTACCTACGCTCCGGTCGATAGCAAGCGAACACTGTTAGCAGGTGTTTCGAGCAAGAAGCTTTTTGCTGAATTACACTGCTGGCACCTACCTCATCTGTAACAAGGAAAAAACCCATGGGCGTGATCAGTGAATTCAAGGCCTTCGCGGTCAAAGGCAATGTGATCGACATGGCTGTCGGTATCATCATCGGCGCCGCCTTCGGCAAGATCGTTTCGTCGTTCGTCGGCGACGTGATCATGCCTCCCATCGGCCTGTTGATCGGCGGGGTGGATTTCACCGACCTGGCCATCACGCTCAAGGCCGCCAACGGAGACGTCCCGGCGGTAGTGCTGGCGTACGGTAAATTCATCCAGACCCTGATCGACTTCGTCATCGTGGCGTTCGCGATCTTCATGGGCGTCAAAGCCATCAACCGCCTGAAGCGCGAAGAAGCCGTTGCGCCAACCTTGCCGCCGGTTCCCACCAAGGAAGAAGTGTTGCTGGGCGAGATTCGCGACCTGCTCAAGGCCCAGAACGATCGACCTTCGTGATGTGCGCTCACCAATGGTGCCTTCTGGCGTAATGCGGCCCATTGTAGGAGCGAGCTTGCTCCTACAGGTGCCTTTTTTTTACCAGTAGTTTTCCACCGCAACATGGCCGGGTCGCCGGGTCAGACTCAAATGCATGTGACGCTGTTTAAGCAGCTTTCGCGTGTCATCGATCATCTGCGGATTGCCGCAAAGCATGACTCGTGAATGCTCGGCTGTCAGTGTCACCCCGGCCGCTTGCTCCAGCTCACCGTTTTCAATCAAGGTGGTGATCCGGCCATTCAAGGCACCTGGATGTTGTTCGCGCGTGACAGTGGCGATGAACCGCAACTTGTGTGCATGCTCCGCTAAATAGTCACGGTGAGCCAGGCCCGCAATCAGCTCCTGGTAAGCCAGTTCCCGGGCTTCGCGCACGCTGTAGACCAGGATGATTCGCTCGAATTTTTCCCAGACCTCGAAATCCTGCAGAATCGACAGGAACGGTGCCACGCCGGTGCCTGTGGACAACAACCACAGGTCACGCCCGTCGATAAAGCGATCCAGTGTCAGGTAACCGAAGGCCTGACGGTCGACCAGCAGCGTGTCGCCGACTTCCAGCCGGCTCAGTTCACTGGTGAATTCCCCCCCCGGCACCACGATTGAGAAGAACTCGAGGAATTCGTCATAGGGTGACGAAACCATGGAGTAAGCGCGCCACACTGTGCTGCCATCAGCCTTGGTCACGCCTAACCGGGCGAATTGCCCTGCTCGAAAGCGAAACCCCGGATCCCTGGTGGTCCGCAGGGTAAACAGGTTTGGAGTCAACGGTTGAACGTCGAGCAAGGTCTGGCGCGTGAATTTTTCAACACTGGCGGTCATGGGTCGCTCCATACAACGGATAGCGCCCAGTGTCCCGCAAAGCAAGGGAAGATAACACCGACGATTTGTAGTGCCTTTGCGAAGGACAATCACTCATTTCACTTTTTTTTTACAACTACCACCACCCACGCAGCACCAGGCAAATCATATTAACCCCGACATTCAACCTCCATGTTGTATTAGAACTGGATATTTAGATTTTAATGTGCCGACAAGCTAAAAATTCTCACCATTATGTAGGATTCGTCCTACACTCGGGACGTGCCGGATCTCGGATCCAATTTGGCGTCAAAGGAAAGAGAATGGAGACCCATGATGGAAAGGTGGATGGAGTCACAACTAAACAAGCTGTCGTGCACTACGGAGATGGATACCGCCTACCGTATCGCACTTGGCTTCGCGAAAAACATAGGGTTTAAATTTTTCGCATTTTCAACAACTTATAAAACGAATCTTGATCAAAACGAGACTATCAGGTTCAACAACTACCCCGCTGCCTGGAACAAGGAATATGAACAGAAGCAAATGAGCGTAATTGATCCGGTAGTGTCTCATTGCCATCAATCCATGTTGCCTATTATATGGAGTGAAGAGCTTTTCTCGTGTGTACCCATGCTATGGGAATCTCTTGAAACCCAAGGCCTGCAGCACGGTTGGTCACACGCCATTCATGATGAGGACAACGGGTATTGCAGCATTCTGAGTCTGGCCCGAAGTCACTGTCCGATCACTGCGTTCGAGCTGTATGAACATCTTGGATTTTCAGTCTTCATGGGCCGCCATCTGCATGCCTTGATCGCGCCGACCTTGCCAAAAAAAGCCGAGACACCGCCCGCTTCGCACCTATCCGCCAGGGAAATCGACGTGTTGAAACTGGCAGCCGATGGCAAGACTGCATATGAGAGCGCCAGAATCCTCAACCTCAGCCCGCGCACCATCAACTTTCATGTGCAAAGCGCGATTGTGAAACTGCGCGTCAACAACAAGATTGCGGCAGTCATCACCGCAACCAGGGAAGGCTATCTGGACAGCAATACGATGCGATAATCGATAAAACCTGCGAGTAATTCAAAAGAAAAAAACGTACCATTTGCGGTCCTTCCTGAGTGATGACGTGTGAGCTTCACGACGCAGTACGCTCGGATGGTCTCGCGCGCTACAAAAGCCCCCCGGGTCGCGGGAGACCTGTTGATTGCCCCTGTTGATTTCACAGAGTTCCCGCGCCATGCCCTTGCTCGAAACACCTTTCGCCCGTCTTGACCTGATCCGCCAGCCCGAACAGCAGAACGAACCGCTGCAGGCGTTTGATGCCGCGGATGAATACCTGCTCACTTATCTGGCCGAACAACAACCGGGCGCGGACTCTCGAGTACTGGTGCTTAACGACAGCTTCGGCGCATTGGCCGCCAGCTTGCAGGGCAAGGTCCGGGTGATCAGCAGCGGCGATTCGTTCCTGGCCTTTCAAGGATTGGAAAAGAACCTGATCCGTAACGGCCAGGCATTTGATGCGGTGCCGAGCGTACCTGCCAGCGAAGCGCTCACGGGTCCGTTTGACCGGGTGCTGATCCGGGTGCCGAAAACCCTGGCCTTGCTGGAGGAGCAACTGATCCGCCTCCAGGGCCAGCTGGCACCGGGCGCCCAAGTGATTGCCGGCGCCATGATCAAGCACCTGCCCCGCGCTGCGGGCGATCTGCTGGAGCGTTACATCGGGCCGGTGCGCGCCTCGCTGGCGGTGAAAAAAGCGCGGCTATTGATCGCTGACGCTGAAGCCAAAGCCGCGGCTATCTCTCCCTACCCGACTCGCTACCGACTCGAAGAGCCTGCGATCGAACTGCTTAACCATGCCAACGTATTCTGCCGTGAAGGATTGGACATCGGCACCCGGGCATTTCTGCCGCACTTGCCCAGGAACCTCGGCGCGGCGCGGGTTGCCGACCTCGGGTGTGGAAACGGTGTTCTGGCCATCGCCAGCGCTCTGCAAAACCCCGAAGCCCTTTACACGCTGGTGGACGAGTCGTACATGGCCGTGCAATCGGCGGCCGAAAACTGGCACAAGGCGCTGGGTGATCGGCCTGTCACCGTGCGTGCCGGCGATGGGTTGGCCGGGCAGGAACCCCAGTCTCTGGACGTGGTGCTGTGCAACCCGCCGTTTCACCAGCAGCAAGTGGTCGGCGACTTCCTGGCCTGGCGGATGTTTCAGCAGGCACGTGAAGCCTTGGTGGTGGGCGGCGCGCTGTACATCGTCGGCAACCGTCACCTGGGTTATCACAGCAAGCTCGCGCGCCTGTTTCGCGGCGTCGAACAAGTCGCTGCCACGCCCAAGTTCGTGATCCTCAAAGCCCGAAAATAATCTCGGGTAAAAAAACCCTCCGATCGAGGAGGGTTGTAAACCTGTGCCGCTGGCAAGGGATGGGATGTTGCGCAATCAGTGAGTCGACAAGCCCGCGGCGTTCATGAACATGCGCATCAGGCTCGCGACGATGAACAGCGCCACGACGCTGCCGGTCCAGATCATTGCCAGCCAGCCCAGTCGCTGCCACAGCGGCTTTTTTTCTGCTGCTTCGATTTCCTGCAAGGAATGTTTGCCTGCCATCATCGTGATCTCCTCTGAAATGGCGCAGGTTTAAGGCCTGCGCCATTATCGTGCTCTCTAATGGTAGCCATCTTCGTGGGTAACCTTGCCGCGGAACACGTAGTAGCTCCAGAAGGTATAACCCAGGATGAGCGGGATGATGAATAACGTCCCCACCAGCATGAAGCCCTGGCTTTGCGGCGGCGCCGCCGCGTCCCAGATCGAGATCGAAGGCGGCACGATGTTCGGCCACAAGCTGATGCCCAGTCCGCTGTAGCCGAGGAAAATCAGCACCAGTGTCAGCAGGAACGGCGTGTAGTTCGCATTGCGGGCCACGGCGCGAATCAGTCCATACAGGGTCACCAGCACTAGGACCGGCACCGGCAGGAACCAGAACAAGTTGGGCAGGCTGAACCAGCGAGCGGCGATGTCGGCGTGAGCCAATGGCGTCCAGATGCTGACAATACCAATCACTGCCAGCAGCACAAACGCCAGTGGCCGCGCCAGGTCATGCATCTGTTCTTGCAACTTGCCTTCGGTTTTCATGATCAGCCAGGTGCAACCGAGCAACGCATAAGCCACCACCAACGCCGCACCACAGAACATTGTGAATGGCGTTAGCCAGTCCAGCGACCCACCGGCGAACTGACGATTTTCCACCGGAAAACCATCAATGAACGCACCCAGGGCCACCCCCTGGAAGAACGTGGCAACAATCGAGCCGCCAATGAACGCCTTGTCCCAGAGGTGGCGCTTGTGGTCCTTGGCCTTGAAGCGGAACTCGAACGCCACGCCCCGGAAAATCAGCCCGATCAGCATGAAAATCAACGGCAGGTACAAGGCCGAGAGCACCACCGAATAGGCCAGCGGGAACGCGCCAAACAACGCCGCGCCACCCAGGACCAGCCAGGTTTCGTTGCCGTCCCAGACCGGCGCGACGGTGTTCATCATCACGTCACGGTCGGTCTTGCCCTTGATGAACGGGAAGAGAATGCCGATGCCCAGATCGAAGCCGTCCATGACCACATACATCATGATGCCGAAGATGATGATCACGGCCCAGATCAGCGGAAGATCAATACCCATGATTCAAATCTCCTTGGTCAGGCTGGGACGGTTGTCAGCGTCGTCGTTGTCTTCGTCGGCAGCGGACAACGGACGGGCCGGCGTGCGTTGCTGGCCAGGCCCCCCTTCGTTGGTTTCCTTGCCTTCGTCGATCTTCGGCCCTTTGCGCACCAGGCGCATCATGTAGCCCAGACCCGCGCCGAACAGCGCGAAATACACCACCACGAACAAGACCAGCGTGATGCTCATCTGCATGAAGCTATGATTGGAGGAGGCATCCGCCGTGCGCATCAGGCCATAGACCACCCATGGCTGACGGCCGATTTCAGTGGTGAACCAACCGGCGAGGATCGCGATCAGGCCGGACGGCCCCATCCACAACGCCAGGTACAGGAACGGTCGCGAGGTGTACAACTTGTCGCGCTTGCGCAGCCACAGGCTCCACAAACCGGTGAAGATCATCAGGAAACCCAGGCCGACCATGATCCGGAACGACCAGAAAACAATGGTCGAATTCGGCCGGTCCTCTGGCGGGAATTCCTTGAGCGCCGGCACCTGTTTATCCAGTGAGTGCGTCAGGATCAGGCTGCCCAGGTACGGAATTTCTACCGCGAACTTGGTCCGCTCTTCTTTCATGTCCGGCCAGCCGAACAGAATCAGCGGGGTCGGTTCATCGCCGTGGTTTTCCCAGTGACCTTCGATCGCGGCAATTTTCGCCGGCTGATGCTCGAGTGTATTGAGGCCGTGGAAGTCACCGATGACTGCCTGGATGGGTGCCACGATCAGGGCCATCCACATGGCCATCGAGAGCATGGTGCGGATCGCCGGGTTGTCCTTGCCGCGAAGCAAGTGCCAGGCCGCCGAGGAGCCAACGAAGAATGCGGTCGCAACGAAGGCTGCCGTCGCCATGTGCATCAGGCGGTAGGGGAACGACGGGTTGAAGATGACCGCCAGCCAGTCCACCGGAATCACCTGGCCATTGACGATTTCGTAACCCTGCGGCGTCTGCATCCAGCTATTGGAGGCAAGAATCCAGAAGGTCGAGATCAGGGTGCCAATGGCGACCATGACCGTCGAAAAGAAGTGCAGGTTGCGCCCCACCTTGTTCCAGCCGAACAGCATGACGCCCAGGAAACCGGCTTCGAGGAAGAACGCCGTCAACACCTCGTACGTCAGCAATGGCCCGGTCACGGCACCGGCGAAGTCCGAGAAGCGGCTCCAGTTGGTGCCGAACTGATAGGCCATGACCAGCCCGGAAACCACTCCCATGCCGAAGTTGACGGCAAAGATCTTCGACCAGAAGTGATACAGGTCGCGATACGTGTTGTTGTTGGTTTTCAGCCACAGCCCTTCGAGCACCGCCAGGTAGCTCGCCAGGCCAATGGTGATGGCCGGGAACAGAATGTGGAACGAGATGGTGAACGCGAATTGGATTCGGGCGAGATCAAGAGCCTCCAAACCGAACATAAGTCTTCCTCTGTCAGGTAATACCGGCTGTAGGCCTGCGGCCTGCACCCACTGCCCCCACGGATATGGAGTGTGGCGAATTCGAATTCGTTCTTTTTTTGCAAACATCACAACGTAGGGAGTCTGGCCATCTGGCCCCGGATCATTTCCACCAAGGGTCTTGACCTGGATCAAGCAACGTTGAAAGAGTAGTCCGCTTTTTGGCGATGGACGCTGTGGTCTTTTGCCGCGTGACAGGTTGCCTCACTGACCCGGCCAGACATATCGGTGTCTAGCTAACTAAATCTTCCAGCCTTGCAACTTCTGGTTACAGGTTGGTGATAATCTCGCCCTTCCCTTTACTCAGATTTGCCCTCCGATGCCCAGCCAAGCCCCCTTGCTGTTACGTCATCACCGGCCTTTCATTGCGTTCTGGCTGGCTCGGGTATTTACCGCCAGCGGCTTTCAGATGCTCACCGTGGCCATCGGCTGGAACCTGTATCAGCTGACCGGCAATGTGCTCGACCTGGGCTTGGTCGGCTTGGTGGAATTTGCCCCGCGGGTGCTGTTCATGCTGCATACCGGGCATGTCGCGGACCGTTATGACCGGCGCAAGGTCGCGGCAATCTGCCAGTCCCTGCAAGCCTTGATCGCCCTGTCCTTGGCCATCGGCAGTGCGACCGACCATGTCACCCGGGAAATGATCTTCATCCTCGCGTTCCTGCTCGGTGCCGCACGCTCCTTCGAAATGCCGACCACCCAGGCCTTGCTCCCGAGCATCGTGCCCAGTGCGCTGTTTCCTCGCGCGGTCGCCGCCGCTCAGTCAGCCCAACAATCGGCGACCATCGTCGCCCCGGCCCTCGGCGGCTTGCTCTACGCCTTCGGCAGTGTCTGGGTGTACGGCCCGACCGTGATTCTCTACGTCATCGCCTGTGGCTTGATGCTCAACCTGCCCGGCCGACAGACACCGCTTAACAAGGGCAAGGCCACCCTCGATTCGTTGCTGGCAGGCATCCGCTTCATTCGCAGCCGTCCGGATATCCTCGGAGCGATTTCCCTGGATCTGTTTGCGGTCTTGCTCGGTGGCGCAACAGCGCTGCTGCCCGTGTTCGCCAAAGACATTCTGTTGACGGGTCCCTGGGGCCTGGGCTTGTTGCGTTCGGCCCCGGCGGTGGGGGCGTTGCTGATGTCGCTGTGGCTGGCGCGGTTTTCCGTGGATCGCAAGGTCGGGCGAGTGATGTTCACCGCGGTGGGCGTCTTTGGCGTGGCGACCATTGCGTTCGGCCTGTCGACCTCCTTCTGGTTTTCCCTCGCGGTACTGGTAGTGCTGGGTGCAGCGGACATGATCAGCATGGTGATCCGTGCCTCGTTCGTGCAACTGGAAACCCCGGACGAAATGCGCGGCCGGGTCAGCGCCGTGAACGGTCTGTTCATCGGCGCTTCGAACCAGTTGGGCGAGTTTGAATCCGGCCTGACCGCCCATTGGTTCGGCACTGTGCCGGCGGTGGTCATGGGCGGCATCGGCACGCTGGTGGTGACCGGAGTCTGGATCAAACTGTTCCCGACCCTGGCCCACCGCGACCGCATGCATATGCCGGTTGAAGAAGCCCGGGTCTAAAGCAGTTTGTCCAACGTGATCGGGAAATCCCGCACCCGTGTGCCGGTGGCGTGGTAGATGGCATTGGCCACGGCTGCCGCCACCCCGACGACGCCGATTTCGCCCACCCCCTTGGAACCCAGCGCGTTGACGATCTCGTCGTGTTCTTCGACAAACAGTACGTCAATGTCGCCGATGTCGGCGTTTACGGGGATGTGGTATTCGGCCAGGCTGTGGTTCATGTGGCGGCCCAGCGCGTGGTCGGTTTGAGTCTCTTCGTGCAACGCCATGCCAATGCCCCAGACAACACCGCCAAGGATCTGGCTGCGGGCCATTTTCGGATTGACCACCCGGCCCGCGGCGATCGCACTGACCACCCGGTTGACCTTGACGATGCCCAAGTCCTCGTCGACCAATACCTCGACGAACACTGCCGAGTGAGTGGCGGTGGCATAGGCTTCGCGTTTCTTGTCGGGCTCGGCATCCACCTGAACCTCGATCGCCTCTTCCCCGCTGCCTCTGGCCAGCTCGGCCAATGCCACCCGCGCCTCGCCGAACGTCAAATGCCCTTCTTCGAAAACGGCCTGTTCAGCGGTCACGCCAGCGAACGCCGCAGACGTCTGCCGCGCGACGGCAAGGAGTTTTTCCTTCAATGCTTCACAGGCCTGCTGCACCGCGGTGCCCACTGACGAGACAGTAAATGATCCCCCCTGCAACGGTGCCGTCGGTAAGGACGAGTCGCCGAGGACAAAGGTGACATCCTTCACCGAAACGCCCGACGCCTGTGCGGCGATTTGCGTCATCACCGTGTAAGTCCCGGTGCCGATGTCTGTCGTTGCGCTGCTGACCGTCAGTTTGCCGCTGTGATCGAGACTGGCTTTGGCACTGGCCTTCTGCTGCATGGCCTCCCAGACACCACCGGCCATGCCCCAGCCAACCAACTGCCGGCCCTGACGCATGCTGCGGGGTTCGGCAGTGCGCTGTTCCCAGCCGAAGCGCTTGGCGCCCTGGGCATAACACTCGCGCAATGCCTTGCTGGAATACGGTTTGTCTTCGTTCTGGTTGCACTCGGCAAAATTGATCAGGCGCAACTGCAGCGGGTCTATCGCCAAGGCACAAGCCATTTCATCCAAGGCACATTCCAGGCCGATCAGCCCCAGCGCCGCACCCGGGGCGCGCATGTCCAATGGCGTGAACACATCCAGCGGCAACAATTTGTAGGTCAGCTGCACGTTGTCGCAGTGATAGAGCATGCCGCTCCACTCCACCACATGCTCGGTGAAATCTTCGAATCTGGAGGTCTGGCCAATGGCGGTATGGGCGATCGCCAGCAAACGACCATTGGCTGCCGCCCCTATTTGCAGTCGCTGCAATGTGCGAGGTCGGTAACCGAACGTGAACATCTGCTGCCGGGTCAGCGTCACACGCACCGAGCGCTTGAGCGAGAGCGCCGCCATGACCGCCAGTACGAGTTGATATTGCGGGCGCAAGCCCGAGCCGAACGCCCCGCCGACATAAGCCGCGAAAACTCTGACGTGCTGTTTCTCGAGTCCAAAGACCTTTTGCACATAGGACTGACAGTTTTGCGTACCCTGGGTCTTGTCGTGGATGTGCAGGCTGCCATCGCCCTGATACAGGACCGTGCTGGCATGGGGTTCCATCGGATTGTGATGTTCGATTGGCGTGCTGTAGTTCAGATCCAGGCTGATGGCCGCGCCGGCGAATTCCTCCTGAAAATTCCCACGGGGTTTGGGCAGTTCGGCGGGGGCCTCCCGGGCTTCGCCTTGCAGCTTCAGCAAATCGGTCTGATGCTCTGCGGTTTCATATTCGATCACCACCAGTGAACCGGCATACCGCGCCAATTCAAGATTGTCGGCGACCACCAGCGCCAGCGGTTGGCCACTGTATAGGACCCGGTCGTTGTACAAAGGGCGGAACGGCGAGCCCTCGGCCGAGTCGGCGTCCTCGTAAGGCTCGTCGTAACTGGCGATTTTCGGCCGGTTCGTGTGATCGATGATCGCGATCACCCCAGGCAGCGCCAATGCCTTCGATGCATCGATCCGGACTACCCGACCACTGGCGATGTTGCTGGAAACGACGCTGCCGTGAAGCAGGCCTTCCTCGGTGAATTCGCCGGCGTATCGTGCCTGACCGGTCACTTTGAGCGGTCCGTCGACCCGGTCCAGCGGCTGGCCCAAGGGTTGAGTGAAATTATTCATCAAGCTGCCCTCCCCGCACGGCATCGCTCAGGGCGCGGACAATCGCCCGCCGCGCCAGTTTGACTTTAAATGCGTTGTGTTCGAGCGGTTCGGCGTTTTGCAGCAGGGCATCGGCGGCGGCAGTGAAGGTTTCACGGCTGGGTGCCTTGCCCGTCAGCCAGCTTTCGACGGCCTTGTCGCGCCAGGGTTTGTGCGCAACGCCACCGAGGACCAGCCGCGCGTCACGAATGACGGGGCCGGTCATCTCGAGCGCCGCGGCCACCGATACAAGCGCAAAGGCATAGGACGCGCGATCGCGGATCTTCAGGTAATGACTGTACTCGGCGAAACCGGCAGCGGGCAGTTCGATGGCAGTGATCAGCTCATCGTCGGCCAGTTGGTTGTCACGCTCCGGAGCTTCGCCGGGCAAACGGTGGAAATCGGCAAACTCGATGTTGCGCGCACCACCACGACCCTGCACGTGGACCACCGCCTCCAGCGCAGCCAAGGCCACGCACATGTCTGATGGATGCGTGGCGACACACTGCGCACTGGCACCAAAGATGGCGTGGATTCGATTCAGACCATCACGAGCCGGACAACCGCTGCCGGGCTCGCGTTTATTGCACGGCACGCTGGCGTCGTAGAAGTAATAGCAACGGGTACGCTGCAGCAGATTGCCGCCCGTGCTCGCCATATTGCGTAATTGCGGCGATGCGCCCGCCAGAATGGCCTGCGACAACAGCGGGTAACGTTGCTCGATCAAGGGGTGCCAGGCGAGGTCGGCGTTGCTGACCAAGGCGCCGATCATCAATCCGCCCTTGGCCGTTTCGCTGACTTCGCGCAGGGGCAGGCCGGTGATATCGATCAGGTGCTCGGGTCGGGTGACGTTTTCCTTCATCAGATCCAGCAGATTCGTACCGCCCGCGATGAAACGCGAGGCGGGACCTGCGAGATGCACAGCATCCTGCACCGAATCCGGCTTGCTGTAGTGGAAAGGATTCATAGCCCACCTCCTTGCCCGACACCTTGCCGGCAAGCGGGAAGCGCCTCCTCGATGGCATCGCGGATGTTGTTGTAGGCACCGCAGCGGCAGAGGTTACCGCTCATCCCTTCTCGAATTTGCTCGGAGGTCTGCGCTCGGCCTTCATTAGCCAGACCCACTGCCGAGCAAATCTGCCCTGGGGTGCAATACCCGCATTGAAAGGCATCATGCTTGATGAAGGCGCGCTGCATCGGATGCAGTTCCTCGCCGTTGGCCAGGCCTTCGACCGTGACCAGTTCGGCACCGTCGCACATCACCGCCAGCGTCAGACAAGCGTTCACTCGCTTGCCATTGAGCAACACCGTGCAGGCGCCGCATTGGCCGTGGTCGCAGCCTTTTTTTGTGCCGACCAGGTCCAGTTGCTCACGCAACAAATCCAACAAGGTGGTCCAGGGCAAGACCTCAAGCTGACGCTCCTGACCGTTAAGGGTCAGGCCCAGCGGGAGTCGGGCGAATGACGGCTGCGCAGCGTCGGGAATGGTCGCGCTCATAAACACCTCACGGTTGGTCGTACGTTCGCGGCGTTTTCGCAAACCGCCGTCCTATGGGGTACGACTTCGGGGAAGGTGAGAGTGTTCAAGGGAATTGATTTGTGGCGAGGAGCTTGCTTGCCCCAAGCGCAGCGCTAGACCACCAATTCCCCTGCCACCGCGGCCCGCGTGGGCTTACCGCAGAGTTGCTCCACCAGCGTCAGGGCAAACGCCAGTGCGGCGCCCGAACCCTGGGCGGTGATGCAGTTGCCGTCGACGACCACTGGCTGGTCGACGAAGTTGCAACCCGATAGTTGATGGCTGGCCGATGGCAGGCAGGTCATTCGTCGTTGACGCAGGACGCCAAAGGCCTGCAGCGCGATTGCCGGGGCCTCGGCGATGGCGGCGAACAGGCGCCCGGCCGCCGCCTGATCCTTGACCAATTGTTGCAAGGGTTGATGCGCCGCCAGATGTTGCGCACCCACGTCCCCACCTGGGAGGACGATCAGATCGAACGGCTGGGCCAGCAAGTCCACCAGCATCGCATCGGACGTCACTCGGGTGCCACGGGCACAGGTGAGCATGCGCCGTCCCTCGATGCTCGCCACCACCACCTCGACTTTGGCACGGCGCAGCACATCGATCAGGGTCACTGCTTGCAGGTCATCGATGCCCTCGGCGAGGGTAATCAGAGCTCTAAAGGTCATGGGCGCAGTCCACTGAATGATCCTTGAAGCGTAGTCAGCTTTCCCGGCTCTTGTTCGAGTCTGCCGTTACTTGATGTAAAGCTGCGTCGACAGGGTATTGCCGGGCGCATTGATCGAGGTATTGCTGAAGGCGAAGGTTCCCTCCTGTTTGCCTGCCAGATCGAAGACATACACATAGCCGACCGTTTGTTTCCCTATGGTGCATTCAGTCAGGTTGCCATTATCAAAGGCACAGATCGGGGTACGGGTGCCGTTGACCTCAAATCCGTCCAGCCCGACGTGTGCCCCACGACCGTAGCCGACTTCCAGCACGTAGACCCTGATGTTCGCGCCACTGTGATTGCAGCGTGTCTGTTCCTGCCCCTGTGCAATGCTTTCAAAACCACACCCCGGCGACTCGACCTTGAGCACCTTCACCTGACTCAACGGCGGCGCCGATGCTGCCGAGGCGACTGGCGCTCCCGCAAACAGGGCCATCAAGAGTCCGAATCCGGTCACCCACCCTTTTTTCATGCAATACATAAATCCCCCCAAAGCAGCGCGCAGTATGGCCCACTTGGCTTTAACGCAAAACATCGACGACGATCGCAGCCATAAGCAGTCATAACCGCACTCTGCTGGTATGATGCGCGGCTTTTTCCGACCTACAGCAAATTACCGGGCGCCTGCGGTGGTCTGTGCTTTGCTGTTGAAGTCGATACATTCACGGCGCCTGGCGCGCCACGGGGAGCAGACATGCTGGAAAGGCTGTTTCAACTCAAGGCACATGACACCAACGTGCGGACCGAGATTCTGGCGGGCGTCACGACCTTTTTGGCCATGGCCTACATTCTGTTCGTCAACCCGAGCATTCTTGGCGAGACCGGCATGGACAAGGGGGCGGTGTTCGTCGCGACCTGCCTGGCAGCCGCCATCGGTTCCACCGTGATGGGCCTGATCGCCAACTACCCGATCGCCCTCGCGCCGGGCATGGGCTTGAACGCTTTCTTCACCTATACCGTGGTCCTGAACATGGGTCACACCTGGCAAGTGGCGCTGGGGGCGGTGTTCATCTCGGCGGTGATGTTCTTCCTGCTCTCGATCTTCCGTATCCGTGAATGGATCGTCAACAGTATCCCGTTGCCCTTGCGTTCGGCCATTGCCGCCGGTATCGGCCTGTTCCTGGCGCTGATCGCCCTGCATAACGCCGGCATCGTCGTCAGCAACCCGGCGACCATGCTCGGCCTCGGCGACCTCAAGCAACCGGCCCCGATCCTCGCCACCCTGGGCTTTGCCCTGATCGTCAGCCTCGAAGCCCTGAAGGTTCGCGGCGCCGTGCTGATCGGCATTCTGGCAGTGACTATCGCCTCCATCGTCATGGGGTTCACCCCGTTCGGCGGCGTGATGTCGATGCCACCGTCGCTGGCACCGACCTTCCTGCAGCTGGACATCAAGGGCGCACTGGACATCGGTCTGGTCAGTGTTATTTTCGCTTTCCTGTTCGTCGACCTGTTCGACAACTCTGGCACCCTGATTGGTGTGGCCAAGCGCGCCGGCCTGATGAGCAAAGATGGCCACATGCCAAAAATGGGGCGCGCCCTGATCGCCGACAGTACTGCGGCCATGGCCGGTTCCTTGCTGGGGACTTCAACGACGACCAGCTACATTGAATCCGCCGCTGGCGTGAGTGCTGGCGGCCGCACCGGCCTGACCGCCGTCGTGGTTGCGATCCTGTTCCTGCTGGCGTTGTTTTTCTCGCCATTGGCTGCCAGCGTTCCGGCGTTCGCCACCGCGCCTGCCTTGCTGTTCGTCGCAGTACTGATGACATCCGGCCTGGCCGAAATAGACTGGGACGACATCACCGTTGCGGCACCGGTCGTGGTCACTGCCCTGGCCATGCCATTCACTTATTCCATCGCCAACGGCATCGCCTTCGGTTTCATCTCCTGGACCGCGATCAAGCTGCTGTCCGGTCGCGGCCGCGAATTGAATTCGGCGCTGGTGATCCTGTCGATTCTGTTCGTGATCAAATTGGGTTGGTTCAACGCATGACTTTTGATACCCAGGCTTACGCCGTTCAGCTCGAAGAAAAGGTCACGCGCCTGCGTGATCTGCTGGCACCGTTCGATGCGCCAGAACCTGCCGTGTTCGACTCGCCGCTGCAGAACTTCCGCCTGCGCGCAGAGTTTCGCTTGTGGCGCGAAGCCGGCGAGCGTCACTACGCAATGTTTTCCCAGGAAGACAAACGCACGCCGATCCTGATCGAAGAATTTCCGATCGCCAGCCTGCGCATCAATCAGTTGATGCCGCAGCTAAAAGCGGCCTGGCAGGCCAGTGCGGCCCTGAGTCACAAGCTGTTTCAGGTGGAGTTCCTGACCACCTTGGCCGGCGATGCAATGATCACGCTGTGCTACCACCGTCCGCTGGACGAGCATTGGCACGCCGCCGCCTCGACACTGGCAGCCGAGCTGAATGTCAGCGTCATTGGCCGCTCCAAGGGCAAGCGCGAAGTCATCGGTCATGATTACGTGATCGAGAAACTGGAGGTCGGTGGCCGCACGTTCAGCTACCGCCAGCCTGAAGGCGCGTTTACCCAACCCAACGGCACCGTGAACCAGAAGATGCTCAACTGGGCTTACGAGGCACTGGGCGATCGCACCGACGATTTGCTGGAGCTGTACTGCGGCAACGGTAACTTCACCCTGCCGCTCGCAACCCGCGTGCGCAAGGTGCTGGCCACCGAAATCAGCAAGTCTTCGGTCAATGCGGCACTGAGCAATCTCAGCGATAACGCAGTGGATAACGTCACCCTGGTGCGCCTGTCCGCCGAGGAACTGACCGAGGCGTTGAACGAAGTGCGCCCGTTCCGTCGTTTGCACGGCATCGACCTGAAAAGCTACGAGTTCGGTAGCGTCTTCGTCGATCCGCCGCGTGCCGGCATGGACCCCGACACCTGCGAGCTCACCCGACGCTTCGACAACATTCTGTATATTTCCTGCAATCCGCAAACCCTCGCGGCCAACATCGCCCAACTGCACGACACCCATCGCATCACCCGTTGCGCGATGTTCGACCAGTTCCCGTGGACTCATCACATGGAATCCGGGGTGTTGTTGACCCGTCGTTGATTGCCATTGCCCCACACGAATCAGCCGTCGTCGCGACGGCTTTTTTGTGGGCGCTCAACATGCCTATTTGCCCGAACCGGGCAGCCAGTCCAGACAACCTGTATTTATGTGGAGGAATTTGATAAACACAGAGTCAACCACTCCACTTGATCCCTGGTGTAATCAATCATGCAGCGACTATTCGACGATCTTCAATTGGGCAGCATCGAGTTGTTTTGCCTGGCCGCCGAGGCCGGTAGCTTCACCGCAGCCGCGCTGGTGGCGGGCGTGACGCCGGCAGCCGTGAGCCGATCGGTGTCGCGCATGGAGGAACGCCTCGGTGTGCGGCTGTTTGCGCGCACCACTCGTAGCGTAAAAATGACCGACAGTGGCCGACGGTATTACGAAGAGTGTCGCCAGGCGCTGGCGCAACTGGTCGAGGCCCAACGTGAGGTCATGGGCCAGCAACAGGAGCCTTCCGGCACCTTGCGCATCAGCATCCCCACCACCTATGCCCATCACCGCATCCTGCCGTTGCTGCCGGCGTTTCGGGAACGCTTCCCGGCGGTGAAAGTCGAGTCGCACATCAGCAATCGCAACATCGATTTCGTTGGCGAAGGCTATGACATGGCCATCCGCGTGCGGGCGATTCCAGATTCCGGCCTGATCGCCCGGCACCTGGAAGACGCAGCGTTAGTGATGATCGCCAGTCCCGCCTACCTGAAACGTGCCGGCATTCCGCAAACCCTCGACGATCTGACGCAGCATGAATGCATTCAGTACGAACTGCCCAGCAGTGGGCGGCGCATTGCCTGGTTGTTCAACGACGATGGAGAGCAACGAGAGATTCTTGCCGAGGGCAACCTCAGTTGTTCCGACGATGTGCTCGGCGGCGTGACCCTGGCCAAAAATGGGGCGGGGCTGTTTCAGACGTATCGCTTCATTGTCGAAAACGAACTGGCCGATGGTTCGCTGGTGGAGGTGCTCAAGCCTTATGGCGGGCGTTCGCGGCCATTCACCCTGCTCTACCCGCAAAGTCGCCATGTGCCACTGCGGCTGCGGGCTTTCATCGATTTTCTGATCGAGCATCTGCCGCGCTGAAAAGATCGCAGCCTGCGGCAGCTCCTACCGATCGCGGTGTGTTCGGGATTGAAGTCTGGCGAAGACTTGTAGGAGCTGGCTTGCCAGCGAAGGCGTCCTTTCAGACAGCAATGATGTCGACTGAAAGGGCGCCTTCGCTGGCAAGCCAGCTCCTACAAGGGAATGCATTCTAAATGCAGGCTGCTTTCCAATGTTCGATCACCGCACACAAAAACCGCGGGCGTTGTCTCTGCAATTGACCAAATTAACCATCCAGTACATTTTATCTCCACAGGCCGAAACGCTCGGCCGGTTCCAAAAATAATAAGTGGAGATAAGCGATGCCCCCTATCGTCCTGGTGCTCAACGGCCCCAATCTGAATATGCTCGGCACCCGAGAGCCGGCGACATACGGTCACGAAACCCTGGCCGACATTTCGGCATTGTGCGCACGTGCCGCCGAAGAGTTCCGACTGGCGGTGGAGTTTCGCCAGACCAATCATGAAGGCGAACTGCTGGACTGGATTCACGCAGCCCGCGGCCGTTGCGCCGGGATCGTCATCAACCCGGCGGCCTGGACTCACACCTCGGTGGCGATCCGCGATGCCTTGGTCGCCAGCGAACTGCCGGTGATCGAAGTCCACCTCTCCAACGTCCATGCCCGCGAGCCGTTCCGGCACCACTCCTTCGTTTCAGCCATTGCCACCGCAGTGATGGCCGGTTTCGGCAGCCACGGTTATCGCCTGGCGCTGGAACATTTCAGCCTGCGGTTGAAGGGGTGAACGCCGTGACGCAGAACAAGGCTGTACTGGCCGGACTGATCGGTGCCGGCATCCAGGCTTCCCGTACCCCGGCACTGCACGAGCATGAAGGCGATGCCCAGGGTGTGCGTTACCTCTATCGCCTGATCGACCTCGATCCGTTGAAACTCGACAGCAGTGCCCTGCCCGACCTGCTGGTGGCAGCCGAGCGAATGAACTTCACCGGTCTGAACATCACTTTTCCGTGCAAACAGACCATCATCCCGCTGCTCGACGAACTATCGCCGGAAGCCCGCGGCATCGGTGCAGTCAACACCGTGGTACTCAAGGACGGCAAACGCGTCGGCCATAACACCGATTGCCTGGGCTTTGCCGAAGGTTTTCGCCGTGGCTTGCAGGGCGTTGCCCTTGAACGCGTGGTGCAAATGGGCGCCGGGGGCGCAGGCGCAGCGGTAGCCCATGCGTTATTGAGCGAAGGCGTACAGCTGCTCAGCATTTTCGATGTGGATACTCGCCGCGCGCAGGCGCTGGCGAACAACCTCAATCAACACTTCGGTGCTGGCCGCGCGATCGCCGGGCATGATTTGCAGGGCACCCTGGCCCAGGCGGACGGTCTGGTGAACACCACGCCCATGGGCATGAAAAAACTGCCGGGCACGCCGGTGCCTGTGGAGATGTTGCGAGGAGAGCTGTGGGTGGCGGAGATCGTCTATTTCCCGCTGGAAACCGAACTGCTGCGCAGCGCCCGCGCCTTGGGTTGCCGGACACTGGATGGCGGCAACATGGCGGTGTTTCAGGCGGTGAAGGCGTTTGAATTGTTCAGCGGCATCGTGCCGGACGCACAGCGGATGCTGGCGCATTTTCAGAGCATGAATGGTTGAAGTCGGGAGGATTTGGGGCAGCCACATACTGTGGCACAGGCAAGCCCCCTCACCACAGTTCAGGCCTGCAGGTATCGCAACACCGACTCGCAGATCATCTCCCGATGACGTTGCTTGATGCACTCGTCCGGCAAGTCGATCTGGAAAATCTCACCGAAGGTATGGCGGTTCGATACACGATAGAAGCAGAATGAACTGATCAGCAGGTGTACGTCCAACGGATTGAGCCCAGCACGGAACACGCCCTCCTCGGCCCCGCGACGCAAAATCTCGCCCAGTGAATCGAGGATGGTGTTGTTCATCGCCTTGATCGCATCGGAGCGCTTCACATAGTCGGCGTTGTGAATGTTCTCGATGCAGACGATACGCACGAAATCGACGTTTCGATCATGGTGATCGAAGGTGAACTCGACCAGTCGCCGAATCGCCTCCACCGGCGCCAGCTCAGCCAGGTGCAGACGGTTTTCGGTGCTGCGAATATCGCCGTAGAGTTTCTCCAACACCTCGACGTAGAGCTGTTCCTTACTACCGAAGTAGTAATAGATCATGCGCTTGGAGGTGTGGATACGCTCGGCGATCGCATCGACGCGAGCGCCGGAAAGCCCCTGCTGGACGAACTCTACAATGGCTTCTTGCAGAATGTTCTCGCGGGTCTTTTCCGGATTGTTCTTGCGGCTCTTGCGAGGCTCCGCAATGGGTTCGTCGGGCGCTGCTGAGAGTTCTGAAATTATTGTCATTAAGGGCTCACGGCCGTCCACTGCACAGGCTGGCGATTATGGGCCGCGCCGCACAGTGAAGGAAGCCGCACGGCAGCGGTTTGACCCCGCGTTTACCAATTTCCTACAACTTTGCCTGACGGATGGCACCACTGCGCGATTTGGCCATGGCGGCCAGCCGCACCGCCACGTTGGCAGCACCGTAACCGGAGTAGCCATTCTTGCGCTGGATGATTTCAAAAAAGAACCGTCCTTCAAACGGTTCGGTGTACACATGGAACAGCTCACCGCCCTGAGCATCGCGATCGTAAAGCACGTTGTAATACGCCAGCTCGCTGAGGAACTCGTCGTCGAAATCGAAGCGTGCCGCCAGGTCATCGTAATAATTGAGCGGAATATCCAGCAGCGGTACGCCTGCTTCTTTCGCACGGCTGACCTCGGCAAAGATATCGTCGCAATCAAAAGCGATGTGATGCACACCCGAACCACGATAACTCGACAGCGCGTGGGAAATCGCGGTGTTGCGGTTCTCGGAAATATTAAGCGGCAAGCGGATCGAGCTGCAGCGGCTGCGCAACGCACGGCTCTTCACCAGGCCATAGGGGTCGGGCAGCACCACTTCATCATCCGCTTCGAAATCCAGCAGGCTCTTATAGAACAACACCCAGCTGTCGAGGCTGTCGGCCGGCAACGCCATGGCCATGTGGTCGATGCGCTTGAGACCGCCGCTAGTCGCGGCTGCTGGCTGCAGATTGAAGTCGGTGCCGTAGACGTCGGCGTCCTGGTCGACCAGATAAATCAGGCTCCCATCCGGCGCACGTACGGCGGCCAGCTCCAGTTCATTGGGCCCGACCAGTCCGCGATAGGGCTGACCTTTGTAAGCCACGGCCCGCGCCAGTGCGCTGGCGCTGTTCTTGACCCGTACCGCGGTGGCGCATAGCGATGGACCATGAGCTTCGAAAAAGCTGTGGGCAAACGAATAAGGCTCGGAGTTGAGGATCAGGTTGATATCGCCCTGGCGCAACAGACTCACACTCTTGGAGCGGTGTTGTCCGGCCTTGACGAAACCGAGTCGCTCCAGCCAATGGGATAGCTTGGCCCCAAGGCTTTCGTCCACCGCGAACTCGAGAAACTCGATGCCGTTGTATTCGCAGGCTGTGGGTGTCTCGAACAGGATATCGACGTTGGCCGCAGGGGTGGCTTCCTGCGCCAGACGCTCGCGGGTTTTCTCCTCCAGGTACAGCAAGGACCGCAGGCCGTCGGCGGCGTTGGCCCGGGGCGGTGCAGCGCGAAAACCATCGTTGAAGATCTCCAGCGACAACGGCCCGGTGTAGCCACTCTTGATGATCGGAGCGAGGAAACCTGGCAAATCGAACTCGCCCTGCCCCGGGAAACAACGGAAATGCCGGCTCCACTCCAGCACGTCCATGGCCAGGATCGGTGCGTCGGCCATTTGCACAAAAAAAATCTTGTCGCCGGGAATGTCGGCGATCGCGCTCGGATCGCCCTTGAGCGAAAGCGTATGGAAACTGTCCAGCAACACGCCCAGACTCGGGTGATCCGCCTGACGGACGATGTTCCACACCTGTTGCCAGGTGTTCACATGCCGGCCCCAGGCCAGTGCTTCGTAGCCGATCCGCAGGCCACGGGCGCCGGCGTGCTCAGCCAGCAGGCGCAAGTCGTCGATGAGGATCTGTTCATCACCGATGGAGTCGGCCGAGGCGTTGCTGCACACCAGCACCAGGTCGGTACCCAGTTCCTGCATCAAGTCGAACTTGCGCTCGGCACGTTCCAGATTGCGCGGCAGTCGGTCGCGGCGGCAGCCTTCGAAATCCCGGAACGGTTGAAACAGGGTGATGGCGATCCCGAGATCGGCGCACATCTGTTTAATTTCCCGCGGGCTGCCGTCGTAGTAGAGAAGGTCGTTCTCGAAAATCTCCACACCATCAAAACCGGCGGCGGCAATGGCTTCGAGTTTTTCCGGCAGGGTACCGCTCAAGGACACGGTGGCAATGGAACGCTGCATATGTCGACTCCCGGTGGTGTAGACAATTTTGTTAGAGGCATCGCACGCTTGATGTAGGAACTGCCGGAGGCTGCGATCTTTTGATCTTCAGCGACAAGTCAGGCGTCAAGATCAAAAGATCGCAGCCTCCGGCAGCTCCTACGGGGGATAGCGTTTTCTTGAAGTGAATTATTGGTCCGGTAGCCTCACACAGCAATTCAAAGTGTACTATCCAGTTAGTTTTGCGTGCGATTATCGAACACAATGGCCGTTAGCGAATTGACGATTTTTCGTCCACTGCGCAACATCGACACCACATTGAGTCCCGGCATACACAACGGGGCCCGGTCAACCAAGACCCAGAACACCACATAAAAAATTCAAAAAACGGGTACACGCTCATGCACTCATTCAACGCCTTGCTCCCTCGCTCGAATTCTCATACGCCCTGCCTGGTGTCCATCCAGACTTTTCGCGCCTCAGGCCGAACCGTGCCGCTCGCTGAATAACGCGCTTTCGTCAGCAGACCAAAGCAACTCAGCCGATCAGTCGCCTCGCCTCTTCGCCTCCGATTGATCACGCGCCCTTGAAGTCCCGACGAGCTTCGCTTGTCACTCATTGAACGGATGGCACAGATGATTCCTTCTCAGAGTTCACGCATGGCTCCGGCCATTGGCACCGCCGGCGGCATCGGCGACAAGATCCGTGGCGCCATGGCGGTCGGCAAAACCCGTTGGGGCATGCTGGCGCTGGTGTTTTTCGCCACTACCCTGAACTACATCGACCGCGCCGCACTGGGCGTGATGCAGCCGATCCTGGCCAAGGAAATGAGCTGGACGGCGATGGACTACGCCAACATCAACTTCTGGTTCCAGGTCGGTTATGCCATCGGTTTCGTGCTGCAAGGCCGGCTGATCGACCGGGTCGGCGTGAAACGGGTGTTCTTCTGCGCAGTACTGCTCTGGAGCCTGGCAACAGGTGCCCACGGCCTGGCCACATCAGCGGTCGGTTTCATGGTCTGCCGCTTCATCCTGGGCCTGACCGAAGCCGCCAACTATCCGGCCTGCGTGAAAACCACGCGGTTGTGGTTCCCGGCCGGCGAACGTGCCGTGGCCACCGGCATCTTCAATGCCGGCACCAACGTCGGGGCGATGTTCACGCCGATGCTGCTGCCACTGATCCTCCACGTGTGGGGTTGGCAAGCCGCGTTCCTGTGCATGTCGGCACTGGGCGGGATCTGGTTGCTGTTCTGGGGCTTGAAATACTTCAACCCGGAGGATCACCCAAGCGTTAAACAATCGGAACTGGAGTACATCCAGAACGAAGTCGAACCGGAACAGACCCGCGTGCCGTTCTCGAAAATCCTGCGCATGCGTGGCACCTGGGCTTTCGCCCTGGCTTATTCGATGACCGCGCCGGTGTTCTGGTTCTACCTTTACTGGCTGCCACCGTTTCTGAATCAGCAATACAACCTGGGGATCAACGTGACCCAGATGGGTATCCCGCTGATCATCATCTACCTGACCGCCGACTTCGGCAGCGTCGGCGGCGGAATCCTCTCCTCGTTCCTGATCGGTCGCGGAATGAACCCGATCAAGGCACGACTGCTGTCCATGTTCCTGTTCGCTTGCTGCATAATCGGCGTGATCATGGCGGCAGGCTCCAGCAATCTGTGGGTCGCCGTGGCCGCCATCTCCCTGGCCATCGGTGCGCACCAGGCCTGGACGGCGAACATCTGGAGCCTGGTCATGGACTACACGCCCAAGCACATGATGAGTACGGTGTTCGGTTTCGGCGGCATGTGCGCTGCCATCGGCGGGATGTTCATGACCCAGTTGGTCGGACACATCCTGACCATCACCAACAACAATTACACAGTGCTGTTCACCATGATTCCGGCGATGTATTTCATCGCGCTGATCTGGATGTACTTCATGGCACCGCGCAAGATTCCTGGCGCCATCGACTGATACCCCGACGCAATCCCCCCCCTGTGGGAGCGAGCTTGCTCGCGATTGCGGCCTGACAGTCACCAACGATGGTGAATATCAGGCCTCATCGCGAGCAAGCTCGCTCCCACAGGTCGTTCACCGTTTTCATCGACGGCTTTGTTGCCAGGCCGCCGCCAACCCGCTGCAGCAAATCACCGCGATCCCGACCACTGTGGTCAGGGTCGGCGTGTGGGCAAACAGCAGCCAGCCCAGCAAACCGGCGAACACAATCTGACAATAGCCGAACGGCGCCAGCAGGGCGGGTGCGGCGTAACGGAAAGCCTGGGTCAGAAACAGATGCGCCGTCATCCCGCAAGCCCCCAGTGCCACCATCATGAACCCATGCCCAAGGCTCGGCACTTGCCAGAAGAACGGCACCAGCGCGCTCATCACCAGGGTATTGCACAGGCCGGCGAAGAAGTTGCTCGTGGTCGGGCTGTCAATCTTACTGAGCTTTCGGGTGAGCAATTGATAGAAGCAGAAAAACAGGGCCGAGCAGAGCGGCAGCAATACGGCTGGGGTGAACAGGTCGCCGCCGGGGTGGACAATGATCACTACGCCGATAAATCCGCATATCACCGCGATCCATTGGCCACGGGTGACGCGTTCGCCCAGCAGCGGCACCGACAGTGCGGTCACCAAAACCGGGGCAAGAAAGTTGACTGCCGTAGCTTCGGCCAGCGGGATGTACTGTAAACCGGTGGTGAAAAACAAACTGGTGCCCAGCAGGCACAATGCCCTGACCAACTGTAGTAACGGTCGCCTGCTCCGCAGGACGCTCAGCCCGGATTGGGGCAGAAAAATCCCGGCCATCAACAAGGTGTGAACCAGGTATCGGGCCCAGACCACCATGATGATCGGGTAGAACCCTGAAAGAAATTTCGACAAGGCGTCATGGCTGGAAAACAGAAACGTCGCGACAACGATCAGCATGATCCCCTTGAAGGGCTGATTGACGCCGGAAAGCGGGGTGCTGACGGTCATTGGGTTTCCTTACTTAAAGTAAAAAACTTCGCGGTTTATCTAACGCCATCTGCGCCTGTCGCAACCCAAACAATTTAGAACCCAGTTCCAGATTCTTACACAAACAAGAATCGAAAGTGTTCGAACAGCGCACACATTCGAGTGTTCGAAGCTGTGACCGTGTTCCGAGGTTAACCCAACAATTCCGAGGCCTGACTCGCCGCGGATAATTCCTCGGTGTACTTCAACAACAACGGTGCCAACTCATGCAACCTCACACCCGGCATCCGCGCGCTCGGGCCGGCAATACTGAGGACCCCGACCACCCGGCCATCACCCGGATGCCGTACCACCGCCGCAATAGCTGAAGTCCCCACCGCCGAGCTCTCCTCGACCCAGGCATAGCCCTGCTCCCGCGCCAGCCGCAGGCGCTCCAGCAACTCGATATTGGAGCGCGGAGCATTTGGCCCCAGGTCTTCCGGGCGGTCACTGCCTTGACGCTCCACCAGCGACAAGGCTTCGGCATCGCTCATGCTCGCCAGCCACGCATGCCCCGAAGCGGTATAAAACAAGGGCGCGTCGCGGCCCATATCCGGATCGTAACGCAGACCGGAGCGAGCTCCCTGGGACTTGGCGATCCAGGTCTGTCTCTCGCCTTCGATCACCCCCAGACGCACCAGTTCGCCGCTTTCCCGGGCCAGGCGATCGAGCACCGGCTGCACGATATCGGCGCCACTGCTCGACAGATAACGGAACCCCATGGCCACCAGCTTGGTGGACAGGTGATAACGCAAATTCTCCGGATTCTGCCGTACATAACCCAGCCGGATCAGTTCGGCGAGCAGGCGATGGGTCGCACTTTTCGGAATATCGAGTTGCTCGGCCAGCGTCTGCATCGGCAGACCGCGGGGAGCGCTGGTGAGATTTTCCAGCACGTTGAAAACACGTTCGATCTGACTGCCGGCCATTGGGCACTCCACGCAAAATTTTTTTGATTCTAAAAGACATAGTGCTCAATACGAAATCTGGAACCCGTGTCCAATAATCCTTCCCTTGGTACGACCTGACGGCTGGCTGCCAGCGGCCTTTACTAATCCTTACACAATTCACCCACACTTCTTTGCATGTGCGGTTATTCATGGATTCGGCGATACACGCCCCACAATCAATGAGAGACCGCAACCATGTTATGGAACAAGGCAAGACGTAGCAAAAACGTGAATGACACTCGCAAGGGCAAGGATGCCCGCACACTGACAGGGAAAACGCTGGGCGCCGGACTGGCCGTCATCGCACTGGCAAGCGCGGGACTTTATTCGACACTGGGTACGACACCGGACGAGGCCCTCCTCACCTCTTCGAATACTCTGAACCCGCCCGACGTTGCCCTTTCGACTGACAGCGAGGACCTGCAACTCAAATTTGTTCAGTCAATACTGGGGGACACCGAAGACACCTGGAAACAACTTTTTGCCCAGACGGGACGGCAATATCCGGAGCCCACGCTGACGCTGTTCGACAATGGCGTGGTCTCGGGATGCGGTTACGCCAGCACTGCCAGTGGTCCGTTCTACTGCCTGGGCAATCAGCAGCTGTACCTCGACCTGGCGTTCTTCGCCGAGCTGGAGCAGGAGTATTCAGTGGTCGGTGACTTCGCGCGGGCTTACATCATCGCCCACGAAATCGGCCATCACGTGCAACTCGAGCTGGGACTGTCCGAACCCTTCGAGAAGGCCTTGCTGGAACAGCAGCACGTTACCGGCGATGGCGGCCTGGAGGTGCGTGCGGAGTTGCAGGCCGATTGCCTGGCCGGCGTCTGGGCGCACCATGCGCAACAACGCCTGGACTGGATGGAACCGGGCGATATCGAAGCCGCGTTGCAAGCCGCGGCAGCGTTCGGCGACGACAACTTGCAGCGCTTCGATGATGTACCCCGGCCAGAGACGTTCAGTCACGGCACGTCGCAGCAGCGCGTGAAATGGTTCAAATCCGGTTTCGCTACCGGCCGGACCGACGCTTGCGACACTTTCGCCGCCAAGGATCTTTGACCCTTGCGTCAATGAAGAGGTCAATGTCACCTCCTGCATAGAACCGGCGCCGCTCAAGGCTGTCTGACGACCGGACTGGCGCCGCTCTCTCACACCAGCAACACTCACCACCATGCGTCTTCATCAAGCAAGAAAAGAGGATCCCCCACATGCTATGGAAAAAAGGCCGACGCAGCGACAACGTAGTCGATGCTCGAGGCGATGACGTCGGTGGCGGTGGCGGGATGCGTTTCGGCGGCGGCAAGGGCCTGAGCCTGACGGCGATCGTGCTGATCGTCGGGATCGGCTGGCTCACTGGCCAGGATCCCTTGCAGATCCTCGGGCAGCTTACCGGGCAGATGAGCGAACAATCGGCGCCGGCTCCGACGCAAACCCGCAAGGCGCCACCCGCCAATGACGAAGGGGCCGAATTCGTGCGCTCGATCCTTGGCGATACCGAAGACACCTGGAGGCAGATCTTCCAGCAGGCCGACCGTCAATATAAGGACCCGACCCTGGTGCTGTTCAGCAACCGCGTCAACTCGGCATGCGGCCTGGCGACTTCGGCGACCGGCCCGTTCTATTGCCCGGCCGACCAGAAGGTGTACCTGGACATGAGTTTCTTCCAGGAGATGTCCCAACGCTTCTCCGCTGCGGGCGATTTTGCGCAGGCCTACGTGATCGCTCACGAAGTCGGACATCACGTGCAGACCTTGCTTGGCGTTTCGGCAAAAATTGAGACCGCTCGCCAACAGGGTCGGCAAATGGAAGGCGACGGTGGCTTGCTGGTGCGCCAGGAACTCCAGGCCGACTGCCTGGCCGGGGTCTGGGCCCATAATGCCCAGCAACGCCTGAACTGGCTGGAACCCGGTGACATCGAAGAAGCCTTGAACGCCGCCAACGCCATTGGTGACGACCGCCTGCAACAGCAAGGCCAGGGTCGCGTGGTGCCGGACTCGTTCACCCATGGCACATCGGCGCAAAGGGTGCGCTGGTTCAAAACCGGATTCGCCCAAGGCCAGGTCGGCCAGTGCGATACCTTTGCGGCGAAAAACCTGTGATGAAAACGTGGCTGCTGGCCCTGCTGTTCACCTGCGCAAGTACCCAGGCTGCCGAGCATGGGGTCAAGGAACTCAGCCCCGGTCGCCTGCTGTTGACCTCGGGTGAGATCGCGGTGGGCATCGGCCCGGCGCCGACTAAAATTGAACGGGTGGTGATCATCATCCATGGCCGCCTGCGCAATGCCGAAACCTATCGCCAGACTGCGGAACGCGCGGCTGAACAGGCAGGACAAAGCGCGAGCACCCTGGTGATTGCGCCACAGTTTCTCAATGAATCAGACATTGCACTGCACCCGGTGGCCGACAGCGTATTGCGCTGGCAAGGCAATGACTGGATGGCCGGCGGCGTGTCCACCGCTCCGTTTAACCTGAGTTCTTACGCTGCACTCGACGAAGTCGTGGCCCGAATCGGCGATCGTCGACAGTTTCCAGATGTGAAGCAGGTCGTTATCGTCGGTCACTCCGGTGGCGCCCAGGTCGTTCAGCGCTATGCGTTGCTGGGTCACGATCAGCCCGAGCTCAAGGCGGCCGGCGTGGCGGTGCGTTACGTCGTCGCCAATCCGTCTTCCTATGCCTATTTCGATGAACGTCGGCCCGTGGCGTTCAGTCATGCCGGTTGCCCGGATTTCAATCGCTGGAAGTACGGGCTGGCGGATCTACCCGCCTATGCCGAGGGGCGAACGCCTGCACAGTTGAAGGAAAGCTACGCCCAGCGTGACATCGTTTATCTGCTGGGGCAGCAGGACACCGACCCCAATCATCCGGCGCTGGATAAAGGGTGTGAGGCAAAAGCCCAGGGGGCGAATCGATTGGCTCGCGGGCGCTATTATTTTGAGTACCTGAAGCGCCTGTATCCTCAAGGGATGAATCAGCGGCTGATCGAAGTGCCCGGGGTCGGGCATGATGGGGATGGGATGTTTAATTCGCCTGAGGGGCAGAAGGCATTATTCGGTCAGTAAGTTTTTGTGGTGTCTGATCTGACGCCATCGCGAGCAAGCTCGCTCCCACAGTTGGCCGCATTTCACTGTGGGAGCGAGCTTGCTCGCGATGGCGTCAGTTCAGGTAACCATTTCCTCAAGCCAAAAGCATCTGCCGCAACACCCCACAATCCACCGCATGCCAGTCAGTCAATTCCGGCCACGGATTATCCGGCAGATTCACCAGCACCGTCCGCGCCCCGGCCGCGCGGCCGCAATCCAGATCGAAGCGGTAATCGCCGACCATCACCATCTCGCTCGCCGGTACGTTCCAGGCCTCGGCCAGTTTCAGCAAACCGCCCGGATGAGGCTTGGGTGGCGCTTCATCGCGGCCCAACACATCCTCCACCGCGAAGCAATCGGCCAGACCGATCGCCTCCAGCGTGACGTGCGCCAGCTCACGGGCATTGCGCGTGAGAATGCCCAGGTGATAACCCCGTCCGGCCAGCTCTCGCACCAGCGCTACCGCACCCGGCGCCGCTGTCGAACCCAACGCCAGGTCGCGTTCGTGTTCCAGCAACCAGGCATGCTTGGCCGCCGCCTCATCGGCCGGCAGCGCGGCGAGGTGGGTCAGGATGTCGTCTTCGGCAGGGATCGCCAACGCCACGCGGATTGCCGCGAAGTCATGCACTGCTACTGTAAGGGTACCGTCCATGTCGAACACCCAGTGCCGCACCTCGGCCAGGTTCATGCCCAATCCTTGCGGTGACGAATCAAGCCTTCCTGGGTAACCGAAGCCACCAGTTGCCCGGCGCGATTGAACACGCTGCCGCGGGAGAAGCCACGGGAATTGCCGGCCCACGGGCTGTCCATCGCGTACAGCAACCAGTCATCGGCGCGCAGATCGGCATGGAACCACAGGGCGTGATCGAGGCTGGCCACCTGCATGTCCTTGTGCCAGACCGACTTGCCATGGGGTTGCATCGAGGTGGTCAACAAATTGAAGTCCGAGGCGTAGGCCAGCAGGTATTTATGCAGCGCAGGGGAATCGGCCAGGGCACCGTCGGCGCGAAACCAGATGTACCTGATCGGATCGGACGGATTCGGATTGTAGGGATCGTCCTCGGTCACCGGCCGGAATTCGATCGGTTTCGGGCACAGCAATTTTTCGCGCATGTGCTCCGGGATCAAGTGCGCGCGCTGTTGGATGAGCTCAAGTTCCGTCGGCAGGTTTTCCGGACCGACCACTGTCGGCATCTCGCTCTGGTGCTGGAACCCTTCTTCGTCGTACTGAAACGACGCGCTGCAGGTGAAGATCGGGTTGCCCTTCTGGATCGCCGTGACCCGACGCGTGCTGAAGCTGCCACCGTCACGCACCCGGTCAACCTGATACACCACCGGTAACCCGGCATCGCCCGGACGCAGGAAATAACCGTGCATCGAATGCACATGGCGTGCTTCTTCGACGGTCTGGCTGGCTGCCGACAGCGACTGGCCGAGCACCTGGCCACCGAACAGCTGGCGAAAACCCAGGTCCTGGCTGCGACCGCGGAACAGGTTTTCTTCGATCGGTTCCAGGGTCAGCAAGTCGACCAGATCATCCAATACTTGGCTCATTCAGACGCTCCTCACACAACGCAATGCCGCGCAGTCTTGGCTGCGGCGGTCGATTCAATTTCCGGCCAGGGCCTGTCAGGCCATTGTAAACGTCCGTGCCAGCTTATCCATGCAAGGTTTGCAGCCATTGCTCACGGGTGATGCGATAAAGAACATGGTGACGCAGGGGATGATCGCATGCGAGTTTCGGATGGTCGAAATCATCGGCTGAATCATGGTGCATGCCGATAGCCTGCATGACCTTTTGCGAAGGCATATTGGTATCAGTGGTGAAGGACACGACTTCATCCAGCGCCAATCGGTCAAAGCCGCAGCGCAGAGCGGCCCACGCCGCTTCACTGGCGTAACCCAGGCCCCAATGCTCCCGTGCCAGGCGCCAGCCGATTTCGGTGGCCGGGGTAAATGGCGCGTCGAAGCCGACCACCCCCAAGCCGGTAAACCCGATAAAGGTGCCGGTGTCCTTGCGCTCCAGCGCCCAGAGACCGAAACCATGCTCGGCAAAGTGTCCCCGAATCCGTCCAATCAGCGCGGCACTTTGCAGTCGACTCAAGGGTGCCGGAAAATAGCGCATCACCTGCGGATCGGCGCCCATCGCCGCAAACGCTGGCAAATCTTCGTCACGCCATTGCCGCAACAACAGTCGCGCGCTCTCGAGTTGCAGTATCGGCTGCATCGCATCTCCCTTTCCCATGCCGCAAGTCTACATCGCTGGTAGGATCCTTCATTCATTCCTACATGCCTTCCCAGATAACTCAGTCATGCCCCTGCCGTTGATCTACCACGAAGACTACAGCCCCGAGTTCCCGGCGGATCACCGCTTCCCCATGGACAAGTTTCGCCTGCTGCGCGATCACCTGGTCGACAGCGGACTGACCCGGGACACCGATCTGCTGCGCCCGGAGCTCTGTCCGCCAGAGATTCTCGCCCTCGCTCATGACCCTGCGTATATCGAACGCTACATGGGCGGCGAGTTGTCCCGCGAAGACCAGCGGCGCCTCGGCCTGCCCTGGAGCGAAGCCCTGGCCCGGCGTACGGTGCGGGCGGTTGGCGGTTCCCTGTTGGCAGCCGAACAGGCACTGGAGCATGGCTTGGCCTGTCATCTGGCGGGCGGCACCCACCATGCGCACTACGACCATCCCGCCGGGTTCTGCATCTTCAATGACCTGGCGGTGATCAGCCATTTCCTGCTGGAAAGTGGCCGTGTGAATCGGGTACTGATCTTCGACTGCGATGTGCATCAGGGCGACGGGACTGCTCGAATCCTGCACAACACCCCGGAGGCCATCACTGTTTCCCTGCACTGCGAAAAGAATTTTCCTGCACGCAAGGCCGAAAGCGACTGGGACATTCCCCTGCCGATGGGCATGGGCGACGTCGATTACCTGAAAGTCGTGGACGATGCGCTCAACTATTTGCTGCCGTTGTACCAGCCTGACCTGGTGCTCTATGACGCCGGTGTCGATGTGCACAAGGATGACGCACTCGGCTACCTGAAACTGACGGACGAAGGCGTCGCCGCTCGCGATGAAAGCGTGATGCGGCATTGCCTTGGACGGGATATTCCGGTGGTCGGGGTAATTGGTGGCGGCTACAGCAAGGACCGCAAGGCTTTGGCGCGCCGTCATGGGATCCTGCATCACAGCGCCCAAAGGGTCTGGCAGTCATCAGATTGTCATTGAGGTGTGGGCCTTTACCCACAATGGCTGTGGAACCGCCTGTGGATAACCTGAGTGAAAGGGGCTGCAGGCCAGGCGGGGTATAGGCTTCAGAGCGCTGGTTATTTTTTGATCAGCTCGTGACAACACCCACGCCTCCTGTGGGAGCGGGCTTGCCCGCGATGAGGCCGGCACATTCAGCATCTTTGTTGACTGACAGTCCGCTATCGCGAGCAAGCTCGCTCCCACAGGGATCTGTGCTGATAGAATGCCCGGCTTCATTCCGCCGAACCGCAGCGCATTCCATGACCCAACCCTCGACTTCCCTCCCCCCTCAAGTCGCCATCATCGGCGGCGGCCCCGCCGGCCTGATGGCGGCTGAAGTGTTGAGCCAGGCCGGGATCAAGGTCGATCTCTACGACGGCATGCCTTCGGTCGGGCGAAAATTCCTGCTGGCCGGGGTCGGGGGCATGAACATCACCCACTCCGAAGCCTACCCGGCGTTTCTTTCACGCTACGCCGAACGGGCACCGCAGATTGCGCCGCTGCTGCGTTCATTCGGCGCCGACGCCTTGTGCCAATGGATTCATGACCTGGGTATCGACACCTTCGTCGGTAGCTCCGGCCGGGTGTTTCCGACCGACATGAAAGCCGCGCCGCTGCTGCGCGTGTGGCTCAAACGCCTGCGAGACGCTGGAGTAGTTATCCACACCCGCCATCGCTGGCTCGGCTGGAACAGCGATGGCAGTCTGAAAGTGTCCTGCCCCGACGGTGAAAAAAACCTTCAACCAGACGCCACGTTGCTGGCCCTGGGCGGCGGCAGCTGGTCGCGCCTCGGTTCGGACGGTGCCTGGATGTTGCCACTGGAGCAGCGAGGCGTGGAACTGGCGCCGTTGCAACCGAGCAACTGCGGCTTCGAAGTGCAGGCCTGGAGCGAGTTGATGGTGAGTAAATTCGCCGGTGCGCCGTTGAAAAATATCGCTATCGGGCTCAATGACGATATCCCCAGGCTCGGGGAATGCGTGATTACCGCGACGGGTATTGAAGGCAGCCTGGTCTATGCCCTATCAGCGCCGATCCGCGAAGCCATCAACCTGCTGGGCTCGGCGACTGTTCATCTCGACCTGCTGCCGGGCAAGCCTGTGGATAAGATTGAAGCGGCGCTGAGCAAACCACGGGGTTCGCGCTCAATGGCCAAACACCTGCACAGCCAACTCGGGCTCGATGGGGTGAAAGCGGCGTTGCTGCGAGAGGTGACGGTAGCCGAGTGCTTCGCTGATCCGGCAATGCTGGCCAAATCGATCAAGGCGTTGCCGTTGACCTTGGTGAAAACCCGTCCACTGGACGAGGCCATCAGCAGCGCCGGTGGGGTGATGTTCGAATCGATGGATGAGCGTTTGATGCTCAAGCAGCTGCCTGGGGTGTTCTGCGCCGGGGAGATGCTGGATTGGGAAGCGCCGACGGGCGGCTATCTGCTGACCGCGTGTTTCGCCAGTGGGCGGGCGGCTGGGTTGGGGATGGTGGAGTGGTTGCAGCGCAAGGCTTGAATACCGAGGCGCGTCCATCGCGAGCAAGCTCGCTCCCACAATGACCAAATTCTCTCTGAAAGAACTCAGTTACCTGTGGGAGCGAGCTTGCTCCGGGCGGCGTTCCGACGATGAGGGCTTAGCAGACGCCGCAGATATTAAGGCTTACGCTTACGCGGCCCAGTATTAAACACCGGCACTTTTCGCACAGGCTTGATCGAAGGTTCCGGCGCCGACGCATCACCGCTCTCGACCCATTTGCCCAGGTTGCGCTTGCCGCCGCTTGAGGTCTTCGGCTTTTTCGGTTTTTTCGGCTTCTTGACCACCTGACCGCTGGCATCGGTATCCGGCACCCGGTGCTCGGGTTCGAAATCCTGCTCCATCTGGCGAGTCAGCGTCTGACGGGTCAAGGTCTCGATGGCCGACAGCAGGTTCACTTCATCGGCGCACACCAGGGAAATCGCTTCCCCGGTGGCACCCGCGCGGCCAGTTCGGCCGATCCGGTGGATATAGTCTTCGGCCACGATCGGCAGGTCGAAATTGACCACCAATGGCAAGTCTTCGATATCCAGGCCGCGGGCCGCGACGTCGGTGGCCACGAGAATCTGCACTTCGCTGAGTTTGAAACGGTCCAGAGCGCGCTGGCGGGTTGCCTGGGGTTTGTCGCCATGGATGCCATCGGCATTGATGCCCAGGCCTTGGAGTTTTTCCACCAAGGCGTCCACGCCGTTACGGGTCTTGGCGAACACCAGCACCTGCTTCCACTTGCCCTTGCGCATCAAGTGCACGAACAGCTCCGGCTTGCGCTTCTTGTCTACCGTGACCACCCACTGTTTAACAGTGTTGGCCGCCACGTTGCGCGGGCTGACTTCGATGCTCAGCGGATCGTTGAGCATTTGCCCGGCCAGCAGGCGGATGGCGTCGGAGAAGGTCGCGGAGAACAACAGCGTCTGACGTTTCTTCGGCAGCACCCGGTAAATATTCCCCAGCTCCTCGGAAAAGCCCAGGTCGAGCATGCGATCGGCTTCGTCCAGCACCAGGGTTTGCAGCTGGTTGAACTTCAGCGCGTTCTGGCGGAACAGGTCAAGCAAGCGCCCCGGAGTCGCCACCAACAGGTCGACGCCTTTGCGCAGCTTCATCATTTGCGGGTTGATGCTGACGCCGCCGTACACCGCATAGGTGGTCAACGGCAGGTTCTCGGCGTACTGACGCACGGCCTCGTGAACCTGTTCAGCCAATTCGCGAGTGGGCACCAGGATCAGCGCACGCACCGAGTTGGCGGTGACTTTCGGCCCTTCCATGGCCAGCAATTGCAGGAGCGGCAGGGCGAAACCGGCAGTCTTTCCGGTACCGGTCTGGGCAGCGGCCATCAGGTCGCGACCGGCCAGCACCGCCGGAATGGCTTGCGCCTGAACCGGCGTCGGAGTCTGGTAGCCGAGCGTCTCGAGAGAGCGCAGCAAGGGTTCGATCAGGCCAAGGGAGGCGAAAGTCATGGGATTACCGTAGGAAAATTCAGCGCGGATTTTTCAAAACAAGTGTGCAAAACAAGATGCAATGGCGCGCAGTTTACCCTAATTCACGCTCGATTCTGCCTGCACCACGGCTGCAGGTCGTTCGGGAGCCCGGCGCCACTGTGGCAAACCGATCAAGACCACGGCACTGATGATCACCAACATGGCCAACGCTTCTTCGATACCAATGGTTTCGCCCACAAACACGATCCCCAGCAACACCGCCACCGCCGGGTTGACGTAGGCATAACTGGTGGCCGCCGCCGGACGTACGTTTTTCAACAGATACATATAAGCATTGAAGGCGATGATCGAGCCGAAGAACGTCAGGTAGGCCAGGGCCGCCCAACCTTCGATCGGCGGCATGGCTTCCAGATGCTCACCGCTCAGTGCGCTGCCGATCAGCAGCGCCACGCCACCGACCAGCATCTCCACGGCACTGGCCATTGCGCCCTGGGGCAACGGCAAGTGTTTGCTCCACACCGATCCAAAGGCCCAGGACGCGGCAGCGAAGATCAGCAAGGTGGCGCCCAGCGGGCTGGATTGCAGGTTCGAGCCGAGGTTGAGCATGGCAATACCGATGAGGCCGAGCGCAATCCCGGCCCATTCGAGACGAGTATTACGGGCTCCCCAGAAATAGCCGCAGAGCAAGGTAAACAATGGCACCGTCGCCACCGCCAGCGCGGCCACGCCGGAGGCGACACCCGTGTGTTCCGCCACACTGACCCCACCGTTGCCGCAGGTCAGCAGCAAAAACCCGATGATCCCCGCGGCTTTCCACTGCGCCCAGGTCGGCGCCGGCGCCCCGCGCCAACGCAGGAAGGCATACATCAGCGAACCGGCGATCACAAAGCGAATACCGGCGAGCAGCAACGGCGGCCAGTACTCCACGCCGATGCGAATCACCAGGTATGTCGAGCCCCAAATCACGTACAACGCAAAAAAGGCGGCGATCAACGGTAAGGGAAAACGACGGAAGCCAGGCATTGGGCAGCTCGCAGGCAAGACAAGTGAACAACTATTCTAGAAAGGCCAACAGCAGAAAATAAGTTACAAAACCTGTTTATAGCGCCGGTACACTTTTCAAAACACGGAGATCAGCGCTATAAACCGTGCTTTCGAAAGTCGGGCAATTTTCAGGAACAAGACGATGGATAAATACGACCGCATGCTCCTCGGCGCCCTGCTGGAAAACGGTCGAGCGTCCTACGCCGACCTCGCGCGCAAGGTCAACCTGTCCGCCCCGGCCGTGGCCGAGCGCGTGGCCAAACTGGAAGCCTGCGGGGTGATCACCGGTTACCAGGCAAAAGTCGACATGGCCAAGCTGGGATTGCCGATTCAATGCGTGATCGAACTGCGTCTGAACCAGCACGGCAATCAAAAGGCTTACGACGATCTGATCAAAATCCCACAGCTGACGGAGTGCCACCGGGTGACGGGCGATCCGTGCGTGATCATGCAGGCGGCCGTGGGCTCGATGCCGGAGCTGGAGGAGCTGATCAACAAGATCGCCAAATTCGGGTTCAGCAAAACCTCGATCGTATTGTCGAGCGCGATAGAGAAGCGAGTGCCGTTGGGGCAGTTGGAAGGGAATGGAAAAATTTGATACGACACGGCCCCTGTAGGAGCCGGCTTGCCGGCGAAAGCGGCGTATCAGTCGACATCACTGTTGAATGATGAACCGCAATCGCCAGCAAGCCGGCTCCTACAGGAACCCCACAATCCCTGCAGGAGCCGGCTTGCTGGCGAAGCGATCTATCAAACGCCGCTATAACTTACAGACAACAAACCCGGCATATCACGCAGACGAACCCAAGGCTCTTTGCGCCAATGCAGCAGCCTCAGCGTTCCACCGGCCCACTCCATCGCCCGCATATGGGGCGCCTGAGTCGAAACGGGCCCTGCCTCCTCTCGCAACATCGGCACCACATGATGGGTCAGCCAACGCCGCAAATGGCGGTTTTCCGGGCAGTAGTGATACACCAACATGGCGTACACGCCTGACTCACTCAGCATCAAGGTCTCTTGCAAGTCATCGTTTCCCGACAGATGCATCATCCGCCGCTGATCCGCATCGAGCTTGAGCGCTTGTCTGCCGTTTATATCCACACCCATCAGCCGGCCGATATCGCGGGCGCAGAACCAGGGTTCCGCGTGCAGTAAAAGCGCACGTAGCTGGATGTGATGACGGATAAATGTTTTGGGGACGAAGTGAGCTGAGTTCGCAGCTGACTGTGCAGAGTCTTCAGGGGGATTGGGGGTAACTTTGATCATGGCGAAAATCCTATCGACGTTGGTGCTGCCAGCATCACTTGCAGGATGATGGGTGGCAGCTGTGTACGGGCCTGCAAGACCGAGTCGATAGGCAACCCCGGCAGACCCGAGGGTCTCCCGCACACAGCCACCATAAATCGGTGGTCGCCAGTTAAAGCGACGCGATTATAGGTGCGGCTGTCGGTGGCTATCAAACTATCGGCGGGCTTGCAGTCCCGGTCGCTGAATTGTCAGCGACGTCCCAGAGGTTATCGATGCCGCAGGTACGGGGCAAGAGGGACAAATTCCCAATATTTTGTAGGAGCAATCGTCGATTTTGAGGAGTGGTTAAACACAAGGTTTGAGATTGAACACCGACCCTGTAGGAGCCGGCTTGCCGGCGAAAGCGGCGTATCAGTCGACATCACTGTTGAATGATGAACCGCAATCGCCAGCAAGCCGGCTCCTACAGGATTTATGTGCGATTCAAAATCCGCGATGGCGCTTGAGATGCTCGTTGATCTTCGCCGCCGGCACTTTCTGCAAACTGACCAGCAGCTCATGGGACAGCTCCCGCAACCCGTGCTTGTGCCGCAACTCCTGCGCCAGGTGCGCCGTCAGGTTGGCCGCCATTTCGGCATCGGCCATGGCCCGGTGAGCCTGGCCGGTATGGGGCAACTTGGCGAAAGTGGTGAGGGTGCCGAGTTTGTGGTTCGGCGCGGCAGGCATCAAGCGACGAGCAAGCAGCAGCGAGCAGGCAAAGTTCTGCAAACGCGTACGTTTGATCCGCCCCAGTTCAAAGTCCCAGAACTTCTGGTCGAACGCCGCGTTATGGGCCAGCAGCGGGGTGATGCCGACGAACTCGTTGACCTCGTTCATCACCTGCTCGGCCGATGGCGCGGTGCGCAACATGGCATTGCTGATGCCGGTGAGCTGTTCGATGAAGGCCGGCACACGCACGCCAGCGTTCATCAGGCTCTGGTAACGCTCGACGATGCGCCCCTGTTCAAGAATCACCACGGCGATTTCCGTGGCCCGGCAGCTGCTGCTCGGGGAGATCCCGGTGGTTTCAAAGTCGATGACTGCTATGCGTTCCAAACCTGTTTCAACTCCGTAAAAATCAATTCTTGAGCAACAACGCGCCTTCGATCGGCACGTAGCGGCTGGCGGCTCGGATCAGCGAGTTGGCCGTCAGGCCCGGCACGCCGTAGGCCACCGCCTGCACGCCGTGCTTGGCGATGATGCGCTCCAGCAGCATATCGAAATCACCGTCGCCGGAGGCCAGCACAACTTCGTCGACGTGATCGGCGGCGTCCATGATATCGAGGGTGATGCCCACGTCCCAGTCGCCCTTGGCCGAGCCGTCGCTGCGCTGGATGTAGGGCTTGAGCTTCACGGTGAAACCGAGGTTGCGCAGGATATGCTGGAACTGTTGCTGTTTGCTGTCGCCGCGATCGATCGCGTAGGCATAGGCCTCGACGATCTCCCCCTGCTTGCTGATGTCAGCCCATAGCGCGGCATAGTTGAAGTGGCAACCATAGGCCTGACGCACGGTGTAATAGAGGTTCTGGACATCGGCGAATACTGCGATCTTTTTCACCGTGCATCCTCATTGGAGCGCTGGCGCGCGGACAGGATCAGGCACCAGGCCTGAAAAGTGGCCCAGTATGCCAGCCTGAAGGATCGTTCCGCGAATAATCGGCCCGGAGCGCCGTTGCGCTCCGGACGAATGGCGTGTCAGACGAAGGAATCGTCGTCGCCGCCGAAGAACGATGAGCTGTCATCGCTGTAGTCGGCATCGGTAAAGCCGCCCTGATCGTTGGCATTGTTGTCGGCCACGCGCTGGTCGTCGCCCCAGCCATTGCCACTGTCGCCTTGATCGTTGACCTGAGCCGGTTCTTCCTTGATGACCTCAACCACTTCCGGCTGTTGTTCGTGGTGGAACAGGCTGCTGATGCCTTGTGCCAGCATCACGCCACCGGCCACGCCAGCCGCCGTTTTCAGGGCCCCGCCGAGAAAACCGCTGCCGGGCTGTTGTTGCGGCGTGTAGTTCTGCTGAGGGGGTGCCGCGCCGAAGTTTTGCTGGGGCGGCTGCGAGTTGAACGACGGCCGCGCCGGTTCACGCCAGCCGCCCCCGCTCGATGCCGGTGGACTTTGGGTTGGCGCGGGTTGAGGCTCGCGGGAACCGCCACCGAATATGCTCGATAGAAAGCCACCGCCGCTGGTTGCCGGAGCAGCCGGCTGAGTCTTGGCCGATTGCAGTTCTGCCTGCAATTGCCGGACTTGTTGGGCGAGTTGCTTGTTCTGGTCGTCGAGGCTCTTGATGGCTGCCTCTTGCACCAGAATCGCCTGGGTCATGAAATAGCCTGCCGCTGGCTGGCGAGTCAGGTGTTCCTTGATCCGCGCCTCGGCCTGGGCGTCGCGCGGGGCTGAGTCCGTTTCGGCCTGCTGCAGCCGGGAAAACAGTCCGTCGATCAGGGTTTGTTCTTCGCTGTTCATGGCGACCTCGTAGATTGCCGGGAATATCGTCGCCCTTTCCCACTACGGGAAAGGTGCCCCTCCGTAATGGAGGCTGATACCAAATGTTTCAATGACCTTTACCGAACGTTTACGTTTGCGCCCCGGAGGGCTTCATCGGTTAAAGTGGAGCACTGCTTTCAACCTGCGATACCGACTGATGAATCCGTTAGACGTACTGCGTGACTCCCTGTATTTCTTCAAGCGCAATCTGGGCCAGATCGTTCAACTGTGCCTGCCACTGGTGATCTTCGAAGCGCTGCTGCAACAAGTGGTCGACCATTCCACCGAGCCGGACAGTTTCCCCGGGATCGGCGTGATGGTCGGCTTGCTGATCTATCCGCTGTACACCGCCGCACTGATTCTGTTTCTCGATGCCCGCAGCCGTGGCGAGTCTCCGCGCAACCGCGACCTGCTGGCCATGTCCGCGACCTTGTGGCCGCGTTTCGCCCTGCTCACCGCGCTCAATACCCTGCTGATACTGATCGGCCTGTCGCTGTATTTCCTGCCGGGCATCTGGCTGATGGTGACACTGGCGTTCGGCGAATACCTGCTGGTATTACGCGGCATGGCCCCCCTGGCGGCGATGAAGGAAAGCCTGCGCCTGACCCGCGGCAATTTCCTGCGCATCCTGGCGTGCATTCTGTGTGTGATGGCCCCGTTGTGGCTGCTCAAGGGCGTGACCCTGGAGGTCTATCCGGAGCCACAGAACCTGGCGGTTGCCGTGCTGATCGACAGTGCCCACAGCTTTTTGCAACTGTTCACCAGCGTGGTGCTGTTCCGCCTGTTCATGCTGATCAGCGTCGTGCCAGAGAAAACCGAAGGGCCACTCTGACCGCTCTACCCCATGGGCTTGGCCCCGGCTCTCGGTTATGCTCGGGGCAACTTTTGTAACGCGATAAGCCGAGCCATGACCCGTCTACTGCGCTACACCCTGCTGGCCCTGCTGCTCGCCTGCCTGATTGGCGTATTGATCTACAGCCTGACCTGGCGCCCCGAAGCCAGGGAAGCGCTGCCGGTCGATTGCAGCGCCAACGCGCCAACCCTGGTCCCCGGCCAGGCGTTGAAGGTGATGACCTGGAACGTTCAGTTTCTGGCGGGCAAGCGTTATGTGTTCTGGAATGACCTGGCCGCCGGCGACGACGAAAGCCCCACCGCCGAAGACATGGCCTTCAGTCTCGATGAGGTGGCGCGGGTGATCCGCGACGAGCAGCCGGACATCGTGCTGTTGCAAGAGCTCGACGACGGCGCCAAGGCCACCGAGTACCAGAACCAGCTCAAACTGCTCCAGGAACGGCTCGCCGACCTGTATCCATGCAGCACGCATGCCTTCGACTGGAAGGCCGACTTCGTGCCTGAACCGCACATCTTCGGCAGCGTCGGCCGGCAACTGGCGACGCTCAGCCGCTACCGCATCGGACACGCCGAACGCCTGCAACTGCCCGTAGTGCCAGCCAACCTGATCAGCCGCCAGTTCAAGCCGAAAAACGCCCTGTTGGTCGGGTATCTGCCGTTGAGCGATGGTAACCACGTTGCGGTGCTCAATACCCATCTGGACCGCGTCATCCCCCCCGACGCTACACTGCAAGCCCAGGTGAGCGCCGTGGCCAACGTCCTCGACAAGCTCGAAAGCCGCGGTACACCGTGGCTGATCGGCGGCGACTTCGATCTGTTGCCGCTGGGGCAATACCGACGCCTGCCCGACGCGCAACGCTCGGTCTACTCCGCCGACAGCGCGCTGCATGTGTTGTGGGACAAGTACCCGATGATCCCGACCAACAGCGAAGCCAGCGGTGTCGACCGGGCGCGCTGGCTGACCCATTATCCGAATGATCCGGGCTTGAACGGCCCGGACCGCACGGTCGATTACCTGTTCTACAGCCCGCGGCTCAAACGGGTCGAGGCGACGGTGAGGCAGGACGATACGTTGCGCATTTCCGATCATTTACCGGTAATAGCGCGGTTCCTGTTGCCGGCTGCACCTTAGCGCCGGACTTCAGGCAAATGCAAAACCTGTGGGAGCGAGCTTGCTCGCGATGGCGGTGTGTCAGGCGACGTTGATGTCGAATGACAGACTGTAATCGCGAGCAAGCTCGCTCCCACAAGGACCGTGTCAAATCCAGTCTCAGTTCGCTTGCCAATCATCCGGAATGACCGCGATCACATCGATCTCCATCAGCCACTGCGGTTGACCCAGCCCGGAAATCACCAATCCGGTCGAGATCGGGAACACACCTTTCAGCCACTTGCCCACGACTTGATAAACCGGCTCACGGTAACGCGGGTCGATGATGTAAGTGGTGGTTTTGACGATATGGGAAAGGTCGCTCCCCGCCTCTTCCAGCAGCTGCTTGACGTTTTTCATCGCCTGTTCGGCTTGTGCCCCCGGGTCGCCAAGACCCACCAGGTTGCCATCGAAATCGGTGCCGATCTGGCCGCGCACATAAACCGTGTTGCCGGCCCGTACAGCCTGGCAAAGATCATTGTCCAGCGCCTGGTTGGGATAGGTGTCCTTGGTATTGAACATGCGAATGCGTGTGTGCGTAGGCATCAACTGGGTCCCCTGAAACTTGAGTGATGAAGGTGTAGATCGGGAATGGCCAAGGGACCATTCCCTCGATCGATTCTTAACGCTGCGACGGGTCGCGGTATTCGAGGTACTGGCGCTGGGTGGCAATGTGGCCAGCGACATGTTTGGCGTCATGCCAAACGCCCCAGATAAAACTCGAACCGCGACGCGACAGCCATGGCAGGCCCACGAAGTAGATACCGGGCTCGTTCGAAACCCCGCGCTGATGACGCGGCTTGCCCTTCTCGTCAAAGGTGTCGACCTGCAACCAGCTGTAATCGACGGCGTAGCCGGTGGCCCAAATGATCGAGGTGATGCCCGCCTCGGCCAGATCCAGTTCGAGAATCGGGTTGCTGACGCACTCTGGATCGGGAAGCATGAACCTGGCTTCGGGTTCTTCCGGGAGGTCGAGTCCGTTGCGTGCGATGTAGGCATCCGCCGCGTCCAGCAGCGACAGGTAATTCGCGTCGCCCGCAGCGATGTTGCGCGCCAGATCCTGCTGGAACGTCACCACGCCATCGTTGAACGATTGGGTCAGCCCCACCAGCGTCACGCCTTGTTTGGCGAGCCCGCGGAAATCGACGGTCTGCCCGCCCCGCGCACCGCTCACCGCGATGGTGACGTGCTCACGGCCCGGCTCCATCACTTCGGCATCCCAAAGCCCCAGCACCCCCAGCCACCAGCAGAAATCACGGTTGCGATAGGCGCGAGGCGGACGGTCATGCTGGCCGACCGACAGGTAGACTTGTTTGCCGGCACGCTGCAATTCATCGGCGATCTGCACCCCGGAAGAGCCCGCACCGACCACCAGCACGCCGCCCTCGGGCAACTGCTGTGGGTTGAAATACTGGGCCGAGTGAATCTGCGTAATCGTGCTGTCTTTCGGCGCAATCGGCGGGATGACCGGACGCTGGAAAGGACCGGTCGCCGCCACCACGTGATTGGCCTGAATCACGCCATCGGAGGTTTCGATGGTGAAGCCTGGACGATCGCTGTTACGCACCACTTTCTTGACTTCCACACCGGTACGAATCGGCGCTTCGAACTTCTCGGCGTAGGCTTCGAAGTAAGCCGCTACGCGATCTTTTGAGGCGAAGGCATCGGGTTCCAGGTCTTCGAAGGCCAGTCCGGGGAAGCGGTCATGCCAGACCGGGCCGTTGGCCACCAGCGAATCCCAACGCCCGGTGCGCCACGCTTCAGCGATGCGGTTACGCTCCAGCACCAGGTGCGGTACACCGAGTTTGCTCAGGTGTTCGCTCATGGCGACGCCAGCCTGGCCGGCCCCAACGACAAGCGTATCTATTTCTATCTTTTTATCATTCATGCTTGTGTCCTTCAGAGAGGCGACTATGGCGCGGCAAGTCGCGACAGATCAGCTGTTTAAACAATTAATTCCGCGTAGATCACTTTGCTGGCGGGGTCGTTTTATTGTGCTTAGCGAATGCCAATAGCGAAAATATGATTTTTGTAGTTGTTGCCCATGAAAAAACTTACTAATAACCAACTCGGTATTAACTGAATAAACGCAAAACCCTGTAGGAGCGAGCTTGCTCGCGATGGTCGTGAACGATAACGCGTAAAACCAGACACCCAGCGGTGTCCTCCGGTTTTTCGCGAGCAAGCTCGCTCCTACATTTAAGGCGTGAATAGGGTAGTTACTTAAAGCACGCCAATTTCCTGTGCCGTTCTATCAACAGCAATCTTCGTCTTACCAACCAGTTCATCGATTTCAGCGCGCGTGGCGATCAGTGCCGGCGCCATGATCATGCGGCCCAGCGTCGAGCGAATAATCACCCCTTCCTCAAAACCGATCGTGCGGCAGCGCCAGGCGATGTCGCCTTCGTTAGCGAAGCGCTTGCGGGTCGCCTTGTCCTGGGCAAACTGCAACGCCGCCACCAGGCCGACACCCTGAATCTCCCCCACCAGCGGGTGATTGCCAAACACCTCGCGCAGACACTGTTGCAGGTACGGGCCAGTGTCGTTTTTCACCTGGGTGACCACACCCTCATCACGCAGCGCCGTGAGGTTGGCAATTGCGACCGCGGCCGCCACCGGGTGACCGGAATAGGTCAGGCCGTGGGCAAACACGCCGCCCTGCTCCACCAGCACCTCGGCGATGCGCCGGCTGAGAATCAGGCCGCCCATCGGGATGTAACCCGAGGTCAGGCCCTTGGCGATCGACAGGGTGTCCGGCTCGAAATCAAAGTGTTGGTGCGCAAACCATTCACCGGTACGCCCGAAGCCACCGATCACCTCGTCCGCACACAGCAGCACGTCGTACTTGCGGCAGATGCGCTGGATTTCCGGCCAGTAGCTCTCTGGCGGGAAGATCATGCCGCCAGCGCCCTGGAACGGCTCGGCGATGAAGGCAGCGACGTTCTCCGCGCCCAGTTCGAGAATCTTGGTCTCCAGTTGCCGGGCCGCGCGCAAGCCAAACTCGGCGGGCGTCAGATCACCTTCATGGCCAAACCAGTACGGTTCATCGATGTGCGCGACATCCGGAATCACACCGCCCATGTCGTGCATGAACTTCATGCCGCCCATCGCGCTGGCGGCCAGGGTAGAGCCGTGATATCCGTTCCAGCGACCGATCATGATCTTCTTCTGCGGCTTGCCAAGCACCTGCCAGTAACGGCGCACCGTACGTATCAGCACCTCGTTGGCTTCAGAACCGGAGTTGGTGTAGATCGCGTGGCTGTAGTGCTTGGGCAGCAGGCTGAACAACAGCTCGGACAGCTCGACCACCGCCGGGTGAGTGGTGTGGAAGAACATGTTGTAGTAAGGCAATTGCTCCAGCTGACGGGTCGCCGCCGCGGCCAGATCCTTGCGCCCGTAGCCAAGGTTGGTGCACCACAAACCGGACATGCCATCGAGGTAACGATTGCCGTCGTTGTCCCACAGATGCAGGCGGTCGCCACCGACAATGACGCGCGGCCCCTCTTCGTTCAACGCCTTCTGATCGAGGAATGCGTGGATGTGGTGGGCGGCATCGGCCGCTTGGTAGTCTTTGGTTTCGCGCTGAGGTTTGTAGTCTGATGTCATTTCTGATTCTCCTGAAGTGAAAAAAGGTTCAGTTCCCGGACACCGAAGCGATCGGCGTCATTGTCGGCACGTCGTTGCCTTGCGATTCGTTTTGAACGAGTGGCTCCGGCGTAAACAGCGGTTTGCGCATCACGAACTTGACCCATACCACGGCAATCAGCGAAATCACGCCCAGCACCACGCCGGCACAGCCAAAAATACTGGCGGTCATCTCCGGAGTAGGCGATACGTGGTAGATCGCAAACAGCATGCCGGCGATGCCAATGACTTGTGGCCAAGGATAGAAGGGTGAGCGGAACGGGCGGGCCAGATCGGGATAGCGGCGGCGCAAGGCGATCACATCGATGTGCACGATGATGTAGGCCAGCAGCCAGGCGAGCGCGGCAGCCAGCAGCAGCAAGCTGATCGCGGCAGCGTCGTGCCCCAGAATGAGGATCGGCAGGCCGGTGATCGCTGCGACGAACAGCACCGCCACCCATGGCGTACGGCCACGTGCAGTGAGTTTCTTGAATTGCGGGAAGGCCTGGCCGTTTTGCGCCATGCCGTACAGCATGCGGGGTAAAGCAGCCAGGGACGAATTCACGGTGCTGCACGTGGCCGTAATGGCCGCGACCACCAGGAACAGCTTGCCCGCCTCACCGAAAACGGTGGTAGCGAGCAGGTAGTGAGGCAGCGCATCACTGGCCAGTTGCTCACGTGGAATGCACAGCAGCGCGCCAAAGCAGTACAGCGCGATCACGCCGAAGATCACGGTCAAACCGATGATCATCGAACGCGGAATATTGCGCTCGGGATTGCGGGTTTCTTCCACCAGCGGACAAACGAATTCAGCCCCGACAAATCCCCACACCGCCATGGCCGCCAGGGTGATTGCGCCGAATTCCAACGGGTTCCAACCCTGATCGAGCGGCAACTGCAGACTGGCCTGACCGTTGCTCAGCGAAGCCAGCCCCATGGCGACGAGAATCACCACCATCACCAGCGCCAGCACGTTCTGCAGCTTGGCGAACACATCAATGCCGAACAAATTCAAAACGGTGAACAGCCCCAACACCCCGTAGGCCACCACCATGTGCGGAATGACATCCGGGTAGACCTTGCTGATCACCAGATCCAGCAACAAAAGCTCGGCGGAGAGCGCGAACATCGCCACCACCATGTACCCCGAGAAGGTCGCCAGAATGGCCGGGAAATGCCCGATCGCCACTTCCGTGTAACTGCTGAGGCTGCCCGCCTTCGGAATCATCAAGGCCAATTCGGAAAACGACCAGGCGTAGGTGATCGCCAGCACATACGCGATGGCCAGCGGAATGATGAAACCGAAACCGGCGATGCCCGCGCCTTGCAGCATCAGCACCATGACGCCCTGCGAGACCACGACGCCCACCGCAACGGCCAGTAACGAACCCAGTCCCAGGACCCGGCGCAATCCGCCGGATTGCCCCTGGATGGACGCGGTTGTACTTGAACTCATGACAAACTCCCCGTGTTTTCTTGTTGTTGATTGCCTTCACGTGGAAGGCAGGGATAAACATCGCGACTCATCCTTGAGTGGCGACTGGCGACAGCAGCGGTTTAGCGGGCTGCCCAGGCGTTGAAACGTTCCTCGAGTTCTTCGCCGTGATCGACCCAGAACGAGGCATCGACCAACTGGCCTTCAGAAAGATTGGCCTGAGCCGTGGGCAATTGGGCGAGCGTGTCGGCCGGTAGCTGCGCCAGCACATCCTTGCGGATCGGGCCGTAGGGAATCTGCGTGGAGAAGGACTTCTGCCCGCTCGCCTGGCTGGCAAACACGATGAACCGCTCGGCCAGCGCCTTGTTCGGACTGCCGCGAACGATCGCCCAGTGATCGGGATCGTAAAGGTGGCCGTTCCATGAAATAGCCAGTTTCGAACCTTCCTTTTGCGCGACGGCAATCCGGCCGTTGTAGGCCGCCGACATCACGACGTCGCCTGCCGCGAGCCATTGCGGGGGTTGCGCTCCGGCTTCCCACCACTGGATCGAGGGCTTGATCTGGTCGAGCTTGTGAAACGCGCGATCCACGCCTGCCTTGGTGCCCAGCACTGCGTACAGGTCATCCTGTTTGACCCCGTCGGCGAGCAGCGCCACTTCCAGCGTGTACTTGGCGCCCTTGCGCAGGCCGCGCTTGCCAGGGAATTGCTGCAGGTTCCACATGTCCGCCCAAGAGGTTGGCGCCGCGCTCACCTTGTTCGAGTTGTAGGCGAGCACCATCGACCAGACATAACTGGCCACGCCGCACTCGCTGACCGCGCCAGGCAAATAGTTTTTCGATTCGCCGATCAGTGCCGGGTCCAGCCGCTCGAACAGCCCTTCTTCACAGCCTCGCAGCAGCTCAGGGCTTTCGACTTCGACAACGTCCCAACTGACCTGGCCCACATCGACCATGGCTTTGACTTTGGACAGTTCTCCGCTGTACTCGCCAACCACAACTTTGCCAGCGCCACTTTGTTCAAAGGGTTTGAAATAAGCCCCCTCTTGCGCTGCCTTGGTGGCACCGCCGAACGAAATCACCGTAAGACTTTCAGAGTGCGCAACAACAGGCGCCGTAATTACCAGAAGCGCCGTTAAACCCGCCGCTGCTGTAACACTCGAAGACGAATATCTGAACATGAAAGCTCCCTCACTTTTTAGTTGTGGTTAGTTACTGAGGCAGTCACGGCCACGCAGCCGCAAGTACACGGATGACTCTCCGCGCGATGACATATTTTTATTCTTTAAACCGCACACCATCAGCGTGCGGTTAATTATTCAGGAGACGCTCAACGCAATTGAAACCAAGTTGTTTTCAATTGGGTGTATTTATCGAACGAGTGCAACGACAGGTCCCGACCGAAACCCGATTGCTTGCCGCCACCGAATGGCACGCTGACATCGAGGGCATCCACGGTGTTCACCGAAACGGTGCCGGCCTTCAGCGCCCGTGCAACCCGGTGCGCGCGATTCAGGTCATCGCTCCACACTGAGGCGGCCAGCCCATAGATGCTGTCGTTGGCCAGCCGCACCGCTTGCTCTTCGGTATCGAACGTGGAAATCGCCAGCACCGGCCCGAACACCTCTTCGCGGGACAGGTGCGAGTCATGGGCGACGTCGGCAAAAATGGTCGGCTCGATAAAGTTGTCGGAACCGTTGAAGTTCAAGCGACGGCCGCCGGTGAGCAGTCGGGCCCCGTCTTCGTGGGCGCGTTCGATAAAGCTCATCACGCGCGATGCCTGTGCCGAATCGACAATGGCGCCAGCGGCACTCGCCGGATTGAGTGGGTCTCCGGGCATCCAGGCTTTGGCTTTTTTCAGAAGACGCTCGATAAACTCATCCTTGATCGAACTTTGCACATACAGTCGCGAGTTGGCCGAGCAGACCTCGCCCTGATTGAAGAAGATGCCGAACGCCGCTTTCTCCGCCGCCAGATCAAGATCACGGCAGTCGTCGAACACCAGGCTCGGGCTCTTGCCCCCGCACTCAAGCCAGACCTGCTTGAGGTTCGATTGCGCGGCGTACTGCATGAAGTATTTGCCCACCTGAGTCGAGCCGGTGAACACCAGGCAATCGACATCCGGATGCAGGCCCAGCGCCTTGCCGGCAGACTCGCCCAGCCCAGGCAGCACGTTCAGCACGCCGGGCGGCAAACCGGCTTCCAGGGCCAACTCGGCCAGACGCAACGCCGAAAACGGTGATTGCTCGGCGGGCTTGAGCACCACGCTATTGCCGGCCGCCAGGGCCGGCGCCAGTTTCCAGGCCGCCATGTCGAGCGGGAAGTTCCACGGCACCACGGCCGCCACCACGCCCAGCGCTTCACGGGTGATGGTCGCCAGCGCCGATGACGCCGTCGGCGCGACCTGATCGTAAAGCTTGTCCAGCGACTCGCCGTACCAGGCGAACACATGGGCCGCGCCGGGGACGTCGATGTTGTAGGCATCCATCACCGGTTTGCCCATGTTCAGCGAGTCGAGCAAGGCCAGCTCTTCGCGATGGGCCAGCACCAGCTCGGACAGACGCAGCATCACCCGCTTGCGCTCAACCGGTGCCATCCGCGCCCAAGGGCCTTCGTTGAAAGCACGGCGCGCACTGCGCACGGCGAGTTCCACTTCCACTTCGCCACACGCGGCGACACGGGCAAGCAACTGATTCGTCGCCGGGTTGATCGAATCGAATGTTGCGCCCGAAGACGCAGCCACCTGCCGGCCATCGATCAAGGCTTTGTCAGAGAAGGTTTGCCGGGCAGCTCGTTGCTGCCAATAGTCGAGGTCGAACACGCTACGCTCCCTTTACGACCGCCTGGGTGGTCGGGGTTGTTATCAGAGGTTGTAGAGATAGTGCGGCAACCGTGCGAAGAGGAAAATTATTAAAAATGTGCTCGGGGTATAAGAAAAAACTGGGTAAGCCCAGACCCAGTCCGGAACCCGCATAGGGTAAGGTTCAGGCAACAATCTGTGCGACGGCCGTCCGGTCTTTCAGCGCAAAACAGAACAGAAAGAGGTGCGTGTGGCTTCCTATACATTGCGGCAACTCAAGTATTTCGTCACAACGGTAGAAGCCGGCAGCGTCGCTGAGGCCTCGCGCCAGCTGTACATCGCGCAGCCCTCGGTGTCCACGGCGATCAAGAGTCTGGAAGAGTCGTTCAACGTCCAGCTGTTCATCCGCCACCACGCCCAGGGCGTTTCGCTGACGCCCACCGGCACGCGCTTCTATCACAAGGCGCAAGAGCTGCTGCGGATGGCCAGGGAGTTTGAACAGAACGCGCTGGCCGATAACGACACGGTCTCCGGACAGATCGACATCGGCTGCTTCGAGACCGTCGCCCCTCTGTACCTGCCACAACTGATCGCAGGCTTTCGCAAGCTTTACCCGGGTGTGGACATACGCATTCGCGATGGCGAGCAACAAGAGCTGGTGCAGGGCTTGACCGCAGGCACTTTCGACGTGGCGTTCCTCTACGATCACGGGCTGGACGGCACCATCCAGACCACGCCGCTGATGCCACCGCAGAAGCCTTACGTCCTGTTGCCTGAAGGGCACCGCTTTGCCTACCAGAAGGAGGTATCGCTACGGGACCTGTGCAGCGAGCCGATGATTCTTCTCGATGTGCAACCGAGCCGGACCTACTTTGTCAGTCTGTTCCACGAACTGGAACTGACGCCCAACATCGTGTTCAGCTCGCCTTCGATCGAGATGGTGCGCGGTATGGTCGGTCAGGGGTTCGGCTTCTCGATCCTGGTCACCCGCCCGCACTCGGAATGCACTTACGATGGCAAGAAGGTGATCTCGGTGAACATAAAAGAGCCGGTCACCCTGTCTGGCCTGGCGTCCGCCCATTTGAAACGCAGCCAACTGACCAAGCCTGCACAGTTGTTCGTGGACTTCTGCCGCGAACAACTGAGCCAGAAAGTCGCAAGCCCCCTGTAGGAGCGAGCCTGCTCGCGAAAAACCTGCAGGCGCCGCGTTTATTCAGACAGCACGCGTTATCGTTAACGACCATCGTCGGAACGCCGCCCGGAGCAAGCTCGCTCCCACAGTTAGTTCGCGTCGGCGCACAGGTAGTCGGCCAAGCGCAGCAGCATCCCATCGCAGCCATTCAACTGCTCCAGCGCAATGAACTCGTCAGGCTTGTGCCCCTGATCCATGCTGCCCGGACCACAGACCACCGTGGGAATGCCAGCCTGATCAAACAGCCCGCCCTCGGTGCCAAACGCGACCGTTCCAAACGCCGAAGAGTTGCTCAACAGCGCAAGCAGCCGCGCCGCTTCACTCTCGGGCGGGGTTGCCAAGCCGGGATAAGCGCTCAGCGGCCGCAGGCGGATGTCGGTGTCCGCCTGCACCGCGCGCATCTTGGGCAATACATGTTCGTGGGCGAACGCTTGCAACTGGTCCGCCACTGCCTGAGCATCGAAGTCCGGCAACGCCCTGACCTCGAAATCGAACTCACATTCAGCGGGCACAATGTTCAGCGCCCGGCCACCTTTTATCACACCGGTTTGCACCGTAGAAAACGGCGGATCAAAACGCTGATCGTGGTTATCGGGATGCGCCAGCTGCTCACCGATCACGCCGAGCCGTCCAATCAACTGTGCCGCATATTCGATCGCGTTCACCCCATAAGGCGCATACGCCGAATGGCACGCCGCGCCGCGCACTTCGCAACGCATCGCCAGTTTGCCCTTGTGGCCGAGCACAGGCTTGAGCTCTGTCGGTTCGCCGATCAAGCAAAGTCGCGGTTTGAATGGCCGCTTCTCCAGCTCGGCCAGCATCGGCCTGACACCCAGGCAACCCACTTCTTCGTCATAGGAGAAGGCCAAGTGCACCGGCGTCAGAAGCGGACGCTGCACGAAGGTCGGGACCGCCGCGAGGACCGAGGCGATGAAGCCTTTCATGTCTGCGGTGCCACGTCCGTACAGGCGCCCATCCTTTTCAGTCAGCCGGAACGGATCGACCGTCCACGCCTGCCCGTCAACCGGCACCACATCGGTGTGACCGGAGAGCACGACGCCACCCGAGACAGGCGGGCCAATGGTCGCGAACAGATTCGCCTTGGTGCCTTCTTCATTGAAAAAGAGCTCACTCTGAACCCCGTATTCGGCCAGATAGGCCTCGATGAAACGAATCAACTCGAGGTTGGAATCGCGGCTGACAGTGGCAAAACCAACCAGGCGCTCCAGCAGCTCGCGACTGGATGCATCACTCATCCCCGGGCACTCCGTAGCTCGGCGCCGTCGTCGGGTTGAGCGCGCGAGTCAGGTAGTCCTGCATTTGCGGTCGATAGGCTTGCCAGAGGCCAGCAAGCTGCCCGATGGGGTCTTCCTCGGCCCAGTCCACCCGCAAGTCGATGATCGGCCAGGTGTGGTCACCCACCACTTTCAGCGCGGCGGAGTGCACCGGCCCCGCTTCGCCACCGGCCGCCATGGCCGCGTGCATGGCCGCCAGCAAACGGTCCGCCAACTGACCCGGCTCGGCCTCGAACGCCTCGACCATGGCCTCGATGACCCGCACATCGCTCAGCAGGTTACCCGCCGCGACACATTGCTCGCCTTTCACTGCGTTATGCACGCCCAACGACTCTTTACCGCTGAACAGCGCAATCCGGCCTGACGCATCGATCACCGTGACCTGTCGGTACTGGCTCCAGCCGTTGGACGTGAGTGCCTTGTCCAGTGCCGCGTCAGGCTCCAGATGCTGGTGCTCCAGCAGGTCCAGGATCTGCGGCCCTAACGCTGGCAGCGTAATGTTCTGCGTGGACACCGCACCCACTCCTGCCCGTGCCCAAGGGCAGCGTGCGCCGACCGCAATGCTGGAAGAACTGATGGCAATACCGAGCTGTCCGGTTTCAGGGCAGCGTCCGATAATCGAGAACGTCATGACTCACTCCTTAAAATTCCAATGCACGCGTAATTGCATTCTGTGCATGCACTGGAATCGGAGAAAGCAGGTTTTTTGTGGCTTTGAGGAAGGAAAAAACTGGTCAGCCCCGCAGGTTTACCCGGGTGGATCAATCTGATCCAGCACCCGATTGGCCGTGATCTCCGCCAGCATCACGCTGTTGGAAATACCGAGCAGCGCATTGCGCGATCCGCCGTCCAGGTGATCGACCAATTGATGGACCATCACATCGACCGAGGCCAGGGTTTCCACCAGATACACCACAAGGGTTTCGGTCGTGGCCTCTGGGTTGACGGTAAACAGGTTGTTGGGCGTGCGCGGCGTGGCTTTGATGTCGGCCGTCGAGGGGAAGTGGAAGTTGAGGGCGCGTTCGGCGGCCTCATTGAGTTTTTTGGAATCGGGTTCGTATGGGGAGGCCGGATCGGTGTCTGGCGGATTAGGTGAAGGCTTGATCATAGATTGAAACTCCCAAATACATGGAGCCGTCACCGATCAGCGACTAAACAGGGGGGTGGCAGCTGTACGCAGGTTAGTCGACCGGGGGAGTATCAAACCGGCGCGCCCGAAGGCGCCCTGCGCACAGCTACCATGGAGTGCAGGCATTAAATGACCTGACTGTCTGATCGCATATGCGCGTTGATATACCCTCGAGCGACTAAACCCGATCACTGATGAGCAGTGACACGAATCAAGTTACCGATGGCCTCCAAAGCGCACAAGCCGGCGGATTCTGGCGTACCCGTAGGCAACGGCGCAAGGTCTTGTAGCTTGCAGGAAGTATCGTTAAACACCTTTAAACACGCGCCCTCTGCCGGTAAATCCTGTGGGAGCGAGCCTGAACGACAGGCACAAAAAAACCGCCTTTGGGGGCGGTTTTTTTGAACATGTTACTTTCACAGGAGACGGTTTTAGCCGTGTCGCCGAGGTGGAGTCCTGCACTCTTAGCTCGACCATGTGGACTAATCTTAGGGAAGTCGTGGCACAGGTGTCAACCTGAATCGGTTGACAAAAGCTTGCCTTACCCTTCTGCCATCACGCCTGCGTCCAGCTCTCGCTGGATATCGAGATCCTCGTCAAAGTCCAGTTCCCACTCCGAGGCCCACCGTTTTGCCATGTTCTCGACTGTCTTCAGCGATTCCAGGGCAGCACGAGATCTCTCGAGCTCTCGATTGAGACGTTCAACATCCTGTTGGAGCTGATCGGCCTTGATTTTTTCCTGAAGGAACTGGTTGTGAGGCACATGGTTCGTGACGCCCACCGCGTGCATCAGTGCTGCTTTGAGAAGCTTTTCCTCGCCTCTCGAAAGCTTGACTGTGTAACGCACGTTCCGCGTGGGGATACTCGTGCCGAAGCTCACAGGCGGCAGCAGACGCTGGATCGACACAGATTCCGTCCTGCCACACATCACATAGCTGGACTTACCGCTAAATTTATAGCGCGGCATCCGATCCAACGTGGCCTGTGATATCTGAAAGATCGATTTGTCGCCCGGCGGCGGAGCGACGGATGTCACGGGAGCAACCTGAACCAGATTGCTCGACACCACTTTCACTACGACAGCCAATCGCCGCTTGTACATCTCTCCGGCCAGGAGGGTATCGCTGTATCGCTTGTTGGTCTTCGTGCTCGCATCCGTCCGACCCGTGTGCTGAACGAAGCCGTAATCGACCTCGACCAAAGTGCCAGGCCACAACAGCCTATTCAACGTCTGGTTCTTGTCCTTCTTCAGCGTCTGGTAGAGGAACACCTCGTTGGAAACATCGACAGACTTGAGGAAGATCGTGAAAACAGCCGGCTCGGAGCCAGTGGCCGGCGTACTGGCAACCGACACCAGTTCCCAGCGGTGGCATGGGGAGATTGAGAAGCACTTGGTGACGAAGACTGGAGGCGGCGTCTTCCCTGTCTTCGCCGTGGGTAGGCCAGGGATGAGTGCCTCACGAATACCTTCGCACGATTCACTTCCAAGCAGTCTGGAAACCTCATTCCCTGACGCCTGATCGATCACGGTCTCGAAGTACCGAACAATGATCGTCTGCATTAAACATCCCGTAGCTGTATGTCTATGGCGTGCCCGGATCCAAGCCACAGTTACCAGGCTGCAGAAGAGGGGCCCCTGTCCGCCACCAACGGCGGAGCGGTGCCATCATATTCCACTTTTCGCGATAGGATGACTGCAGCACAATCCTGAAAAAAATCAGCTCTTTCTTGGCTTGGCCCGGGCCGTGGCCTCGGCAACTAGAGGGTCATCTGGCCAGTAGTGCTTGGGGTATCTCCCTTTGAGATCCTTCTTCACCTCCGCATAGGTACTGCGCCAGAAATTGGCCAGATCCTGAGTGACCTGCACTGGCCTGCGAGCTGGTGACAAGAGATGTAAAGTGAGCAACTGCTTGCCTTGAGCAATACGAGGTGTTTCAGACAGGCCAAACAGCTCTTGAAGTCTTACTGCGAGAACAGGAGGGTACTGCGAGTAGTCGACACGAATGCTCGAACCGGACGGCACCTGGATCGTCTGCGGTGCTTGGGCTTCCAATTCCTGCGGAAGCGGCCAAGGGAGCAGATTCCTGACTATCGAAGACAGATCCAACTGGCTGAAGTGACTGAGCCTGGTGACCTTGCCCAAGTATGGCGAGAGCCATTGCTCAAGGGTTGCCAGCAGGTTTGCATCGCTCAGATCAGGCCATTTACTGCAGGTCTGGCTATTCTGGATCTCCTGCTGACGAAGCAGCTCCACCCGCGCCTGCCACTGCCGCAACTCCGGCGTCCACGGCAACAGCTCCAGGCCTTTACGTCGCACCAGATTCACCAGCGCCTGACTGCGAGCTGTTTCATCGAGACCGGTCAGTGGTTCGCGACTGAGGATCAGCTCGCCGACCTTGCGCTGTCGCTCGGCGCGCAACACACCTTCGCGCTCATCCCAATCAAGCTGATCGACACAGCGCACCTGCTCGGCCAGCACCGAGTCAAACAATGCCGGATCGAAATCCGCCGCCAGATAAATCCGCTCTTCGCGTTGGCCCTGACGACTGCCGAGATCGGCGATCACCAGCCACGGTTGTTTCATCAGGCTGTCTGCTTCAGCGAACAACGCGGCGCGACCGTTGGCCAAGCGATACTCGGCGCCGCCAGCACGACGCTGTTGAGCGACGCGGTCGGGATAGGCCAGCGCCAGCAACGCGCCGAGCCAGCGCGGATGGTCCGGATCGCTGACCGGCTGCGCGGCCTTGCCCCGCAGGTAACCGCGATACTGCCGCGCCAGTTGCCGGGCCCGTTGCACCCCGCCCTGGGCGCCGCGTGCGGCGCGTTCTTCGCCGGACAACAGCGCTAACCGGCTGTGCAGATCCGCGCCGGCGCCGCGCAAGATATCCCGCTCGCCGAGCAGCGCCGCGACATCGCACGCCATGTCGGCCAGGCCGAGTGCCTGACCGCGCGACAGCAAATGCGCGATGCGCGGATGCGCCGGCAGTTCGGCCATGGCCTGGCCGTGACGGGTCAGCGCGTCACCGTCCAGGGCGCCCAGGCGCTCAAGCAAATCCTGAGCCTGTGCATAAGCGGCGGCCGGCGGCACATCGAGCCACACCAGTTGCCCCGGTGCCACGCCCCAACGACCCAGTTGCAAGGCCAGGCCGGCGAGGTCCGCCGAGAGAATTTCCGCACTGGCATAGGCCGCCAATTGTTCATGCTGATCCTGCGACCACAACCGATAACACACCCCCGGCTCCAACCGCCCTGCCCGGCCCGCGCGTTGCGTGGCGCTGGCCCGGGAGATGCGCTGGGTGTCGAGCCGGGTCATGCCGCTGCCGGGATCGAAACGCGGCACTCGCGCCAAGCCGGCATCGATCACCACGCGCACGCCGTCGATGGTCAGGCTGGTCTCGGCGATGTTGGTCGCCAGCACCACTTTGCGCTGGCCTGCCGGGGCTGGATCGATTGCTGCACGTTGGGCCGCCAGGTCCAGTTCACCGTGCAATGGGCAGAGCAACACTTGCGTGCTTTCACCCAGCGCATCGGCCAGCTGTTGGTGCACCCGACGGATTTCCGCCTGGCCCGGCAAAAACACCAGCACACTGCCGGTTTCATCGTTCAAGGCGTCAAGAATGGTCTGCACCAGGCGCGGTTCGATGAACTCGCCCGGCTGGAATGGCCGGCCCCAGCGCATCGCCACCGGGTACATGCGCCCTTCGCTGCGCAGGATCGGCGCGTCATCGAGCAGCCCGGCCAGGCGTTCGCCTTCCAGGGTTGCCGACATCAAGAGGATTTTCAGCGGCTGATCGTCGCGAAACAATTCCCGGCCATTCAGGCTCAGGGCCAATGCCAGGTCAGCGTCGAGGCTGCGTTCGTGAAATTCATCGAAGATCAGCAGGCCAACGCCATCGAGCGCCGGGTCGTCCTGCAAACGGCGGGTGAGAATGCCTTCGGTGACCACTTCAATCCGGGTGTTGGGGCCGACTTTGCTGTCGAGACGAATGCGATAACCCACCGTTTCGCCAACCTTTTCGCCCAGCTCACTGGCCAAGCGCTCCGCCGCCGCCCGCGCGGCCAACCGGCGCGGTTCGAGCATCAGGATGGTCTGCCCGGCCAGCCAGGGCTCGTTGAGCAAGGCCAAAGGCACGCGGGTGGTCTTACCGGCACCGGGCGGTGCTTCGAGCACGGCTTCGTGGCGTGTAGCCAAGGCTTCACGCAGGGCGGGTAGAACTTCATCGATCGGCAAAGAAATCATGCTGGCTCCCAAACAGAGGCGCGAGTATAACGGCGAACTGCCTGGCGTTCGTCGCGGTCCTAATTCATATCGACGACGCTTCGTTTCCCAGATGACTCAGGAGATTTCATATGCGTGCTCCCTTTCGCTTGATTGGCGGTGTACTGATCGCGACGTTGCTGACCCAGGTCACCGCCTGCGGTTCGATTTTCTACCCCGACCGTCGTGGCCAGATCGACGGCAAGATCGACCCGGCCATCGCCGCGCTGGATGCCGTGGGCCTGTTGTTCTACATCATCCCCGGCCTGATCGCCTTTGCCGTGGACTTCGCCACGGGCGCGATCTACTTCGAGCCAGGCAAGACCGCCCAAGTAGCCCCGGAAAAACTCCAGGAAGCCATCGGTGCCGACGGCAAGGTCGATAACCACAAGTTGCAGACTATTCTGGAAACCGAACTGGGCCGCAGCTTCCCACTGGACGACCCACGCCTGATCCAGCACAAGGGCAGCGCCCAGCAACTGGCGATGTTCGGCCTGCAACCCGCCGCATAATTCGCCCACTCGAAGGACGCGTCGCACCTATGATCTCCAGCTCCGAACACGCCCGCCTGCTAAGGCTGGCGACCCGTGCCTCGGTGGCGGTGGCCTGCACGTTGATGGTCGCCAAGGCCATCGCCTGGTGGCTGAGCGGTTCGGTGAGCATGCTCGCCGGGCTGACCGATTCGGCACTTGACGGCGTGACTTCGCTGCTCAATCTGCTGGCGGTGCATTACGCCCTTCGCCCCGCCGATGAGGATCATCGATACGGGCATGGCAAGGCCGAATCGCTGGCGGGGATGGCGCAGGCCTTGTTCATTGGCGCAAGCGCGGTGCTGATTGCCTTGCAGGCCGTCGACCGCTTGAAGCATCCGGAACCGCTGGGCGCGCCGTGGATCAGCATCGGAGTCATCGTGTTTTCCCTGGCGCTGACCCTGGCGCTGCTGATACTGCAACATCGGGTGGTCAAGGCTACCGGTTCCAATGCGGTGCGCGCCGACTCCCTGCATTACCGCTCGGACATGTTGCTCAATGGCAGCATTCTGGTGGCGTTGGTGTTGGCCGGGTTTGGCTGGCACCAGGTCGACCCCTGGTTCGGTTTGGGGATCGCCGTTTACATTCTTTGGAGTGCGATTCAAATCGCCAGGGAGAGTTTTACGGTGCTGATGGATGAAGAACTGCCACCGGATGTCAGCCAGCACATGCTCGAACTGGCCTGCAGCGTGCCGGGCGTATTGGGTGCGCATGACCTGCGCACACGAGTGTCCGGTAACCAGTGGTTCGTACAATTGCATCTGGAATTGCCGGGCGAGTTGACGCTGTCAGTCGCCCACGGCATCAGTGATCAAGCCGCCGATGCGATCCACGCGGCTTATCCGCGAGCCGAAGTGCTGGTGCACGCCGACCCACAGGAAGTCGCTATGGCAGCCAGGGCTCAGTAATTGACCTGGTAACCGCGACTGCTCAGGCAGTTGCCTTGGGCCTGGCGGTAGTCTTGCACCACCGACGGGTCCGGTTGATAGGTGGCCGTCCGTGGATTGAAGCCACTTTGCTGCACCGCATACTGGTAGCACTCGTAACCGTCCTGGTTGACCTGCTCCGGCGACTGGCCGTTGGCGGGATAGGCCTCCACGTCGTAACCATTGCTGACCGGTTGCGGTTGCGGCTGCACGGGCGGCTCGACCACCACGTAATCCTGAGTGCTTTCCTGATAGGCGTAATACGAACCGGCGGCCAGGAACAGCAGCGCACCGCCGATCCACACTTCACGGGCGTAATCGGGCAGGTAGCTGACACGAATCCCCCCCGGCGGTTGCACCACGACATAACGCGGCCCCTGCGGGCGATACCAGTAGCCACCGGAATAGAAATAGTCCCGACCGCCATAAGGCACGCGGTAGTCGCGTTCCGGGAAGCGATCAATCACGTGACCGGGGCGGTATTGCGGGCCTGAGCCCCAGCCATTGCCATGTCCGTCCGGACGGCCGGGCCAGCGACGGTCATCGGCGCGCGGGCCGTTATTCTGCCAATGCGGGTTGTTGTCGTTGTACCGCGGAGCATCCTGATAATAACCGCGCTGCGGTTGCTGGGTCTGGCGCACGGTGTCGGGCCGGCCTTGAATCGGCAGGTCATTGGCCGGTAGCTGCGGCGGCGGTGGTGGCGGCCGCACCGGGCTGTTGTAGTCGCGTGGCTGACGGTTCTGTTGATTCTGGCCGTTGTGCTCGAACTGACGACTGTTGTCGCCTCGAATGATGTCGTTGTTTTGCCCGCGCGGCTGATTATTCTGCGGACGCGGTTGATCGTTGCCGCCTCGACCTTGATTGTTGCCCTGATGGCCGTCCGAACCCCGTTGCCCGCCGTCGGGACCACGGTTTTGCGGCTCATCGGCCAGCGATTGCGCGGTGACACTGACACACAGCAAACCAACTCCGGCCAAACGCCAGATGCGCGACTTCATGCTTTTCCTCACTGCGGGTCAGGGCCTGTACATGAGACTGGGAAAGCAGCGGCCGGTTCTGCGACAGGTTATCAGTCACGAAACATATTTGCCGGCTGCCGGCGGAGAGGCCCCGGAGACTTGTATCGATCTTTAGGCCGCTTTCGCTGGCAAGCCAGCTCCTACAGGGGGGGCGGGACGGAAGGTAAATGGCACGCAAAAGAAAAGGGAGACCCGTCGGCCTCCCCTTGAGAACTTCGTCCGTGCTCGACGCTTTTGACGTCGGCTCACCTCACGCCGTCTTCTGGACAGTGTGCAGCTCGGGGGCCGGCTCATCCCCTGTGGGGGTGGCGACCGCGACTGGCCTGATTGGGCGAGCCGCTGTGGACTGTTTGTCCGAGCAGTGATTCTGGTGATAAGAATAGGCCGGAGGCCACGACAGAGGATTGCGAAGATTGCTCAAATAAACATGACTTGCGCAATTTTTAACCCTGGATAGATAATCTCCCGCAATTGATATGACAAAGGCCTGATTGATGAGCAAACTCGACCGATACGACCTGAGCATTTTGGCGGAATTGCAGCGCGATGCGCGCATTTCCAACCAGGAGCTGGCCGAACGCATCGGCCTGTCACCCTCGCCTTGCTCGCGCCGGGTCAAGCAACTGGAAGACGACGGCTATATTTCCCGTCAGGTGGCGCTGCTGGACCGAAAAATGCTCGGCTTGAGCCTGACGGCTTATGTGTTGATCGGTATGGACCGGCATACGCCGGAGCGGTTCGAGAACTTCGAAGCGGCGATCCGGACATTGCCTCAGGTGCTGGAATGCAGCCTGGTGACGGGGATGGATGCGGATTACCAGCTCAAGGTGGTGGTGCCGGATATGGATCACTATCAGAAATTGCTGCTGGGGCATCTGACCCGGATTGAAGGGGTGACCAGTGTGCGCTCGAGTTTTGTGTTGAATCAGGTGCTCAACAGTACCGAGCTGCCGCTGACTCATCTGCGCAGCTGAGGACGCCATCGCGGGCAAGCCCGCTCCCACAGGGTTTAGTGTTGATCGCAATATCGTGAACGACACAGAACCTGTGGGAGCGGGCTTGCCCGCGAAGGGGCCGCTACAGGCGACGAATAGCTGCGACACACTGCCGCAGGTCAATCCACCACCCCTCCCCCTTGTCGTATACTCCAGCGCCTTTTACCCCCGCCCGCACTGGAGATGTCCAATGGATCCTGCAGTATTCGAAGAGTGGATGATGACCGGACTGGTCAGCATCCTGATCATTTTCATGGGTTTTATCGTCTGGGATCTGGCGAAAAAATCCAAGGCCGGGCGCTTTGGCTCGTTCATCCTGTTCTTCGTGCTCGGTCTGGGCGTGGCCGCGTTCGTGATCAAAAGCGTGGTCATCGGCCTGATCGAATCCGGTTCAATTTAACCGCGCCGGCACTTCCTTCCACTGACCTTGATCGAGCCCTTCGATCGACCAGTCGCCGATCCTGACCCGCACCAGGCGCAACGTCGGCAAGCCGACCGCCGCCGTCATGCGCCGCACCTGACGGTTGCGCCCTTCGCGTATCACCAGCTCAATCCAGCTGGTGGGCACGCTCTTGCGAAAGCGTACCGGCGGATTGCGCGGCCATAACTGCGGCTCTTCCAGCTGCCGCGCTTCAGCGGGCAAGGTCATGCCGTCGTTCAACTCGACGCCATCGCGCAAACGCTGCAATTGCTCGGCGCTCGGCTCGCCTTCCACCTGCACCCAATAGGTCTTGGCCAGCTTGTGTTTCGGGTCGGCGATCCGCGCCTGCAACTGACCGTCGTTGGTCAATAACAACAGGCCTTCGCTGTCACGATCCAGCCGCCCTGCGGGGTAAATCCCGGGAATCTCGATGAAATCCTTGAGCGTCGCCCGCCCCTCGCCGTCGCTGAATTGCGTCAGCACATCAAAGGGCTTGTTGAACAGAATCAGCTTGGGTTCGGCCGGCGGCGCTTTGGCGACACGGCGCGGGGCTGACGAGGATGGCGCGGGTTTCACGCCAGGGCGACGGGAAACGGGACGAGGTGGACGGGACATGGCGAAATGAACATCTAACGGTCAGGGCTGCTAATGCTAGTGCCCTGACCGCCAAATGACCATGACAACGCGCTATCAGCGGAACGGCGGCTCGTCGAAGCTGCGCAGTTTGCGCGAATGCAGCGAGTTGAGCTCGGTGCGCAACAGGTCCACCGCCTCGATGCCGATCTTCAAGTGTTGGCTGACCGCACGTTCATAGAAGGCGTTGGCCGAGCCCGGCAGCTTGATTTCGCTGTGCAAGGGTTTGTCGGACACGCAGAGCAACGTACCGTACGGCACCCGCAAGCGATAACCCTGGGCAGCAATGGTGCCGCTTTCCATGTCCACCGCCACCGCGCGGGACAGGTTGATCAACGGCCGTTCCTGCGCCCAGCGCAATTCCCAGTTGCGGTCGTCGTAAGTGAGGACGGTACCCGTGCGCAGGCGTTTCTTCAGCTCATCGCCCTTCTCGCCCGTGATGTTCGCCGCGGCTTGCTGCAAGGCCATCTGCACCTCGGCGAGGGCCGGGATGGGAATATTCGGCGGCACCACGCGATCGAGAATCCCGTCGCGGCGCATATAAGCGTGCGCCAGCACGTAGTCGCCAATGGTCTGGGACTGACGCAAGCCGCCGCAGTGACCGATCATCAGCCAGCAATGCGGGCGCAATACGGCCAGGTGGTCGGTGATGTTCTTGGCGTTTGACGGGCCGACGCCGATGTTCACCAGGGTCACGCCGTGGCCATCGCTGGCGATCAGGTGGTAGGCCGGCATCTGGTAACGGTGCCAGACCACACCCGCAGCAATGGCCGAGGCTTCACCGTGGTCCATGCTCTTTTCGATGATCACGTTGCCCGGCAAGACCATGCGCACGAAACGCGGATCGCTGCGCAACTGCTCCAGGCCATGGACGATGAACTGGTCGACGTAGCGGTGGTAGTTGGTCAGCAGAATCCACGGCTGCACATGACGCCAGTCGCTGCCGGTGTAATGCACCAGGCGCCGCAGGGAGAAATCCACCCGCGCGGCATCGAACAGCGCCAGCGGCAGCGGGTCGGTGTTTTCCCAATCGTACAAACCATCGGCAATGCCATCGGTCGCGGCGGACAGGTCGGTGCTCGGGAACACCCGCGCCAGCACGGCCGCGGTGACGCCGGAGCCGGCCAGTTCATCGCCCTGCTCCACCACGTAAGGATAAGGAATGTTTTGCTGGCTGATGCCGACTTCCACGGTCACGGTGAAGTCGTGCATCAACGGAACGAGTTGTTCCAGCAGGTATTTGCGGAAAGCGGCCGGGTGGGTGACGGTGACGCTGTAGGTGCCGGGCAACTGAACCTTGGCATAAGCGCGCGTGGTCTGCGGGACTTCGCCCTGGCAGTGGTAGGTCAGACGCAGTTCGGGATAACGAAACATTGCACGCTGTTCGGCGTCCGGTTCGACTCGGTCCTTGAGGTAACGCTTGAGCGCCTGGTTCAGCGCGGTGGTTGCACGATTGTGCAAGAGCGCAAGCCGATCCACGGCTTGCTCGGCGGTTTGAACGACAATAAAAGCTTCGGTCACGATCAGCATCCTGTGTTCTGACTTGCAGGCCTTCATCTTGCCTGTATCGCTGCCGGACGGAAACAGTGGCGTGTTGGCTGTACACCAATACCGATGCACCACAGCCCCCTGTGGGAGCGAGCTTGCTCGCGATAGCGGTCTTTCATTCAACATTGATGTCGTCTGACACACCGCTATCGCGAGCAAGCTCGCTCCCACAGGGGTTCAACGTTGTTCTGTCAAATGTGGCTAAAATCCTTGCGGGGTCGACCGCGCCACAATCGCTTCCACGGCCACGCCACGTGGCAACGCGCCATACACCCGCCCCGCCGAACCCAGGCGGCTGGCGATGAAGGCGTCGCTGACCGCTGCATTACCCGCCTCCAGCAACAGCCTGGCCTGAAGCCCCAACGCGATGTCTTCGGTCAACTGCCGGGCGCGGTATTGAATGTCACCGGTGTCCTTGAACGCGGCCTGCAATTGGCTGATATGCGCGGCCAGGCGTTTATCGCCATGGCCATCACCCAATTCGCTGAACAACACATCAAGTACACCCGGCTCCTTGGACAACGCGCGCAGCACGTCGAGGCATTGCACATTGCCGGAACCTTCCCACGTCGAATTGACCGGCGCCTCACGGTACAACCGCGGCAGGATGCTGTCTTCGACATAACCGGCGCCACCCATGCACTCGGCGGCCTCGTTGATCATGGCGGGCGCGCGTTTGCAGATCCAGTATTTGCCCACCGCCGTGACCAGCCGGGCGAATTTCGCCTCATGGCTGTCATCCAGATGATCGAGCGCCCGGCCCATGCGCAGGCTCAAGGCCAGGGCCGCCTCGCTTTCCAGCGCCAGGTCGGCCAATACGTTTTGCATCAAGGGTTGTTCGCTGAGCCGCTTGCCCCCCACCCGGCGATGAGCGCAGTGATGGCTGGCCTGGGTCAACGCCTGGCGCATCAGGGCGCTGGAGCCGACCATGCAATCGAATCGGGTCATGGCGACCATTTCGATGATGGTGGGAACCCCGCGGCCTTCTTCGCCGACCATCCAGGCCAGGGCGCCCCGGAACTCCACCTCGCTGGAGGCGTTGGAACAATTGCCCAGCTTGTTCTTCAGGCGCTGGATATAGAACTGGTTGCGCGTGTCGTCCGGGCGATGGCGTGGCAGCAGGAAACAGGTCAACCCCTTGTCTGTCTGGGCCAGGGTCAGGAAGGCATCGCACATCGGTGCTGAACAGAACCACTTGTGACCCACCAGTTCATAGGCCTGGCCCGGCCCGCTGGCACCCACTGGATAAGCCTTGGTGGTATTGGCCCGCACATCGGTGCCGCCTTGCTTCTCTGTCATCGCCATGCCGATGGTGACTCCGGCCTTGTGGGCCATGCCGACATTGCGCGGGTCGTATTCGGTAGAAAGGATTTTCGGCAACCACTGCCCGGCCAGGTCCGGTTGCAGGCGCATCGCCGGGACACTGGCAAACGTCATGGTCAACGGGCAACCACTGCCGGCTTCGGCCTGGCTGTGCAGATACGTCATGGAAGCGCGGGCGACGTGGGCGCCGGGCTGTGGATGCGCCCAGGGCAATGAGGTCAAGCCGTGCTCGACCGCCGTGCGCATCAGTTGGTGATACGCCGGGTGAAACTCCACCAGATCGATGCGATGCCCGAAACGGTCGTGACTGCTGAACACCGGTTTGTTCTCATTGGCCAGGAAACCCGCGTCCATCAGTGGCCCGCCGGCCAGTGCGCCGTAAGCGTCGATCCGCGATTCGGCCCAACCGGCGCCAAAACGCCGCGACCACTCCTGCAGAGGCTGGTCGATGCGATACAGGTTGGTGCCGTCCAGCGAGGGTGGCTGGTTGGTGACTTCGTGGGTTTCGGCGAACTGATGCAGGTTCATGACGGGGCTCCTTTGGTCAGCCAAGGGATTTCAGTTAAGCACCGCCCCACGACTGATCAAAGTGTCATATCCGCCTAAATATCGGCGCTTTCGCCTTGTCCCTGACACAACACTCGCCGATAGAGCGCGGCTTGCAGGTCTTCGAATTTCACCGGCTTGCTCAGGTAATCGATCACATCGCCGTTCGGGCAACGTTCCCGATCTGCGCCCGGGGCAATCACAAATACCGGTAGTTCGGCGCAACCGGGCACTGTGCGGATCCGGCAGTGCACGGACAGGCCATCCAGTAACGGCAGCTGACTATCGAGCAATACGGCGTCAAAGGCTTCCCCCTGCAACCGATCGAGCGCAACGCTACTGTTGTCGGCCGTGCGCACCCGGAATCCCAACTTGAGCAACATGCCTCGCATCACCAGCTGATTGAAGCTGTTGTCATCGATCAACAGCACGGTGCAATCCTCGGGCAGTCGCATGCGAGGGAGCGACCGGGCCATCGAAGGCGCTGATGACCGCTCCACCACGGGCAGTTCGAATTCGACGTCGAGCTGAAAGCGGCTGCCGCGGCCGGGCTCGGAGCGGTGGGTCAAACGCCCGCCCAGCATTTCGATCAGTTGCCGACAGATCGCCAGGCCAATGCCCAGGCCACCATATTCACGGGTCATCGAACCGTCGAGCTGGAAAAACCGCTGGTACAGGGTCGCCTCCCCCAAGTCGGTGAAACCGATGCCGGTGTCGATGACCGCAAAGGATAATGCCAGGCGGTCGGCTCCCACGGGCTTACCCGTCACCCGCAGCGCCACTCCGCCGATCCGGGTGAACTTGATGGCGTTATCCAGCAGACATTCCAGGCATTGCGTCAATCTGGCGCTGTCACCGTGCAGACGATCCGGCAAGCCCGGCACCACGTCGACCTTGAAATCCAGCGATTTGCCCGAGGCATTGCCCTCGAACTGCACGCGCAAGGCGTCGACCATACCGCGCAGACTGAAGGTGGCTGCAACAGCCTTGAGTTTGCCGGCCTGCAGTTCGGTCAGGGTCAGGATGCCATTGACCATGCGCATCATGTCCCGCGCCGAGCCCGCCGCTGTTTGCTGGTATTGCGCCAGCTCGGCGTCCATCTCGACGGTCTCCATCAACTCCAGCGAACCGATTACACCGTTCATGGGGGTGCGCAGTTCGTGGGTCAGGGTCGCCAGGAATTCATCCTTGAGCTTGTTGCTGTGCGCCAGTTGCTGGTTCAGCACTTCGAGCAATTGCCCGGCGTCAAACAAAGTCTGCGCCTGCTGCTCGCGCATGGCATTGATACGGTCGGCCAGGGCCAGCGACAACAGCGCCACTTCAATCGCCGCGCCGATCTGGCTGGCATACATGGTCAGGAATACGTTTGGCAGATACCCCAGCACCATCAGTGTATTGATGATGCCCCCGAGCAAAAATGCCGACCAGGCGATGATGAAGTACCGCGCCACCCGCAGGCCGCGCAACCAGGCGAAAATCGCCGCGGCAAAAATCACCAGGGTGAATGTCAGCGCCAGGGCCGTTGCCAGACGCAAGGCCAGGGCATAACTGGCCATCAACGACAGCCCGACCACCACCGCGCCGAACGCAATCAGCGCCACCAGCAAGCGATCGAGCCAGCGACTACAGGTCGCGGTCTGCAGGAAGCTGCGGGCAAACTGGCTGCCGAACAGCCCTGCACAACCGATGAAGAACGGCGTCGCCGCGTTGGCCCACCAAGGATTGTCCGGCCAGAAATACTGCACGGCCGCGCCGTTTACCGACAGCTGGTACAAGCCAAATGATGCAATGTAGAAGATGTAATAGAGGTAACTGGTGTCACGTACGCTGAGGTAGATGAACAGGTTGTAGACCAGCATTCCCAGCAAAACACCATAGATCACCCCCAGCACATACAGGCGCACCGGCTGGTCTTCCAGGTAAGCGGTGCTCGACCATAAGGTCACCGGCGCCTGGATCGAGCCTTCGCTTTCCAGGCGTAGATAGACGGTTTGCGATTGATCAGGCGTAAAACCCAGACTGAACAAGTAATTGTTCTGGCGAATCTCGCGACTGTCGAACGGCAAGGCGTCGCCGGTCTGCCTGGCTAACCGGTAGCCGCCGGTGGTATCGGGCACGTACAGGTCAAGGTGATCAAGGGGCGGATAGGCCAGCTCCAGCAGCCAGGTCCGTTGCGCCGTCGGATGGGTCGGGCGGTAATGCAGGTCGATTTTCAGCCAGAATGCCGAACGCGAATAACCGGCGTTAAGGGTGTCTTTATCGTGGGTTTTGAACTGCCCCGCTGCGGCTTGCGTGCGAACATCGGCAATGCTCGCCTGACCACTCGCGTCTTCGAACACTTGCAAGGTTCGGCCCAACGGGAGGCTTTGGGTGAATTCATCGAACTCGACGGCGCTCGCCATGAGGGGCAGGCACAACAGCAACATCAGCAAATAGCGCATTTAAGCCCCAGCGTGGCCAGTCCGGTTATCTCAGGAAGCCCCTCATTCCCTTTGAGCAGACGTAAAACCGGTATTGCCTGTTTTGGCTTGGATCCACTCTAGCATAGCGGTTGATGGCTATTGAGCACCATGGAAATTTTTCCTACAAAGGCTCTAGCACGGGTGTTCCAGCTGCGAACCCCGAGTTAGAGCCGTTGCTTCGGTCAGATTGTGACAATGCCTGGAAAGCGCCTGGCTGTCCTCCCGCGACGTTAACCGGATGACACCCGAAAAACGCTGTTTGGTGGTAAGCTCGCGCACCATGAATATCTACAGCTCTCGCCCCGTTGTCCTCTGTCTCTCCGGCCACGACCCCAGTGGTGGCGCCGGCTTGCAGGCAGATATCGAAGCCCTGCTCGCCCAGGGTTGTCATGCGGCCCCGGCCGTCACCGCCCTGACCGTGCAAGACACCGTCAACGTGACGGACTTCCGCGTCCTCGACCGTGAGTGGGTGTTGGCCCAGGCCAATGCCGTGCTCAACGATTCCGAAGTCGCGGCAGTCAAGCTGGGCATGCTCGGTTCCCTGGAAATGGTCGACACCGTGGTCGAACTGCTGCAGGCGCATCCGCATTTGCCGATGGTCTGCGACCCGGTGCTGCGCGCCGGTGGCGGCGGACGGCTGGGCAAGGATGAAGTCGGCTACGCCATGCGCGAACGTCTGCTACCGCTGGCTATCATTGCCACCCCCAACCTTCCCGAAGCGCGCATTCTCGCCGAACTGCCCGAGGGCACTGCGGATCAGTGCGCTGAAAAACTCTTGCCATACGTCAAACACTTGCTGATCACCGGCGGCCATGGCGACGAAGACGAAATCCACAATCGCCTGTACAGCCGTGATGGCCGCAACGAAACCTTTACCTGCCAGCGCCTGCCCGGCAGTTACCACGGTTCCGGCTGCACCCTGGCCAGCGCCCTGGCCGGTCGCCTGGCCCTGGGTGAAAACCTCGCCAGCGCCGTGAAAACCGCGCTTGATTATACTTGGCGTACCCTGCGTGACGCGGAACAGCTGGGCAAAGGCCAGTTCGTACCGCGCCGCCTGCCGCTGGATTTCTGTTCGTAACTTTTGATGCGTGAAGCGCAGAGGCTTGTCCGATGAAACTACGTGGCCTTTACGCCATCACCGATAGCCAATTGCTGGCCGGTAAATTTCTGTCGTACGTGGAGGCGGCGCTGGAAGGCGGCGTCACCCTGCTGCAATACCGCGACAAAAGCAGCGACGAGGCCCGCCGCCTGCGCGAGGCCCAGGCCCTGCGCGATCTGTGCGAGCGCTACAAGACCCGGCTGATCATCAATGACGACGCCGAACTGGCCGCACGCCTGAACGTCGGCGTGCACCTGGGCCAGACCGATGGACCGCTGACCCCGGCCCGCGCATTGCTCGGTCGCCAGGCGATCATCGGCTCGACCTGCCATGCGCAACTCGAACTCGCCGAGCAAGCAGCGAAGGAAGGCGCCAGTTACGTCGCCTTCGGTCGTTTCTTCAACTCCAACACCAAACCCGGTGCACCGACCTGCAGCCTCGAACTGCTCGACCAGGCCCGCAGCAAATTGCACCTGCCAATCTGCGCGATTGGCGGCATCACCCTGGACAACGCTGCCCCGTTGGTGGCCCATGGGGTCGATCTGCTGGCGGTGGTCCATGGCCTGTTTGGCGCCGAGAGCACGGCTGAAGTCACCCGCCGCGCCCGCGCCTTTAACGAATTGTTCAAATCCTGATTTTTGAGAGCCCGATCATGTCTCGTTCCGAAACGCTGTTTGCCAATGCCCAGAAACACATTCCCGGTGGCGTGAACTCGCCTGTTCGCGCATTCAAGAGCGTTGGCGGCACGCCCCTGTTCTTCAAACACGCCGAAGGCGCCTACGTCACCGACGAAGACGACAAGCGTTATGTGGATTACGTCGGCTCTTGGGGCCCGATGATTCTCGGCCACAGCCATCCGGATGTACTGGACGCGGTGCGTAAACAGCTCGAGCACGGCCTGTCCTACGGCGCCCCGACCGAGATGGAAACCCAGATGGCCGACCTGGTCTGCTCGATCGTGCCATCGATGGAAATGGTGCGCATGGTCAGTTCCGGTACCGAAGCGACCATGAGCGCCATTCGCCTGGCCCGTGGCTTCACCGGTCGCGACAGCATCATCAAGTTCGAGGGTTGCTATCACGGTCACTCCGACAGCCTGCTGGTCAAGGCCGGCTCCGGTGCGCTGACCCAGGGCGTGCCGAGCTCCGCTGGCGTGCCGGCGGCTTTCGCCAAACACACTTTGACCCTGCCGTTCAACGACATCGACGCCGTTGAAACCATGCTTGCCGAAGTCGGCCAGGACGTGGCCTGCATCATCGTCGAACCCGTGGCCGGCAACATGAACTGCGTACCGCCTGCACCGGGTTTCCTCGAAGGCCTGCGGACCCTGTGCGACAAGCACGGCGTGGTGCTGATTTTCGACGAAGTGATGACCGGTTTCCGTGTTGCCCTCGGCGGCGCCCAGGCTCACTATGGCGTAACGCCAGACCTGAGCACCTTTGGCAAGATCATCGGTGGTGGCATGCCGGTGGGTTGCTTCGGCGGCAAACGCGAAATCATGTCGCACATCGCGCCATTGGGCCCGGTCTATCAGGCGGGCACCTTGTCGGGTAATCCGCTGGCGATGGCGGCCGGCTTGACGACACTGCGTCTGATCAGCCGTCCTGGCTTCCACGATGAATTGACCGACTACACCAGCCGCCTGCTCGACGGCCTGCAACAGCGCGCCGATGCAGCAGGCATCCCGTTCGTGACCACCCAGGCCGGTGGCATGTTCGGTTTGTATTTCAGCGGCGCCGATGACATCGTGACCTTCGATGACGTGATGTCCAGCGACGCCAATCTGTTCAAGCGCTTTTTCCACCTGATGCTGGAAGGTGGCGTGTACTTGGCGCCGAGTGCTTTCGAAGCCGGTTTCACTTCAATCGCCCATGGCGAAACCGAGTTGAAATTGACGCTGGATGCTGCCGAGCGCGCATTTGCCGCCTTGAAATAGCCCGGTGCCGCTGACGTTGGCTATCGCCAGCGTCAGCCTTTTCCTACATTTGCAGCCTTTTTCCTACTCACCTGCTAATAATCTCCGGCAAAGCGGTGGATATATTCCCCGCGCAGCAGAAAAACGAGTAAAGACTTTGTAAGGATGGCCCTGCTTATTTCATAATGCGCGCTTATTGGATCCCCCTCGATGGGTCCGCGCGCCCTCCAGAGGTAAGTCGATTCCCATGAACCGCACCGGCCGCACCCTTGCATTGGGCTGCCTGTTGCTCCTTCAGCCCCTGCTCGCGCTCGCACAGGCAGGCGGCAACTCGTTGTTAATCCCAGCGATGGGTCGCTGCACCCTCAATACTCAGCCGCAAGATCTGGCACAGGCCCTCGCGGCTTGCCAGAAAGCGTCGGATGAAGGGGATGCGCAAGCGCAATACGAGCTGGGCGAGTTCTACTACGACGGCAAAAATGCGCCGCGCGACCTCAATAAAGCCCTGAGCTACTTTGAAAAAGCCTCGCTGCAAGGTCATGCCCAGGCGCAATTTAAACTCGGCACCATGTTTTTCCACGGCGAAGGTGTGCCGGCCAACAACGTTCAGGCGTATATCGTGCTGAAAATGGCGGCGGTCAACGGCGCTGAAGACGCGCTGGATACGGCGGATGAAGTGGCCGAGAAGATGCCTAGGGAAGAACTCGAGGTGGCGACCCAGGTGCTGGGGCAGATTTTCCGCAAATATTTGATGGAATTGCAGAGCGCGGATGGGCGTACGCCTTTTTCGCCACTGCCCTGAATTCTGCATTGTTCTGACTGGCCCCTTCGCGAGCAAGCTCGCTCCCACAGTTGATCTTCTGTGAACACAAATTCTGTGAACGCCAGAGATTAACTGTGGGAGCGAGCTTGCTCGCGATTGGTGGCAACTCGGTTTTAAGGCTTACTTCTCAGGCATCGGCATCGGAAACGGCATCACATTGCCGACCGCGCCGCGGGCTTCGCTGATTTTCGGTGTGCCCAGGCGTTCGACTTCATCGATGCGCACGATCGAGTGCATCGGCACAAAGCTGCGCACAACGCCTTCGAACTGAGCCTTGAGCTTCTCTTCGCTCGGATCGACGACCACTTGCGTGCGCTCGCCAAAGACGAACTCTTCCACTTCCAGGAAGCCCCACAGATCGCTTTGATAGATCTGCTTGGCATACATTTCGTACACCTGGCCCTGATTGAGGAAAATCACCTTGTAGATTGGAGCTTCACGTTTGGTCATGGTGGGCGAGCAACACATCGGGAGATAAAAATGAGGGCGCGAACTATAGCATAGCCGCCGGACGCACAACGGTAGGAACCTTGGGACATGTTCCCTATAATGCGCGGTTCTTTGAATCACGTGATGACTCTGTCCATGGCCAAGAAGCTTTACATCGAAACCCACGGTTGCCAGATGAACGAGTACGACAGCTCGCGCATGGTCGATCTGC
>Ga0213829_1000188_pt1 | contig 75427 bp, 63 predicted proteins | sample MC6MC0896MG_FD_180665 | JGI IMG/M metagenome (GOLD analysis project Ga0213829, IMG submission 180665) | Enriched soil aggregate microbial communities from Iowa State University, Ames, United States - MC6-MC0896-MG | ecosystem: Environmental > Terrestrial > Soil > Unclassified | place: USA: Iowa... | reverse complement strand
AACTCAGCAGTGAAACGATGCATCGCCGATGGTAGTGTGGGGTTTCCCCATGTGAGAGTAGGTCATCGTCAAGATTAAATTCCGAAACCCCTATCTGCGCATGCAGGTAGGGGTTTTGTTTTAGTAGAAGTCACCATTTTTTGCTGGCACGTTGCTGCTGTAACGGGCTGGTCACAGAATTTCTTGACGACCATAGAGCATTGGAACCACCTGATCCCATCCCGAACTCAGCAGTGAAACGATGCATCGCCGATGGTAGTGTGGGGTTTCCCCATGTGAGAGTAGGTCATCGTCAAGATTGAATTCCAGAACCCCTGTTTGCTAACGCAGACAGGGGTTTTGTTTTTGTCCGCTGTTTGTGTAAAAGCAAGTCAGCCGCTGCGCCACCAGACAAGGATTCCCGTCCTGGCCAGGAGATAATTCAGGCCTGTCGCTGCACAGTCACCCACCAGCGGGTGCGATAGCGAAGTTGCACGGGCAGGGTTTGCGGCAGGATAGTCAGCAGCTTGTCGGTGTCTTCAAGACGAAACACCCCGGACAGGCGCAAGTCGGCAATGTCCGCCGAGCACTTCAGATAACCGTGCCGGTAGCGTGCGACTTCATCGAGGAAATCCTTCAGGCGCATGTTGTGGGTCACGATCAACCCGTCGACCCAGGCGCCGACATCCATGTTCAGCGGCGGCACCGGCTTCGCCTGGCGGTGATCGATCAAATAGCTTTGTCCGGCGTTCAGTCGAATCGGCGTGCCGCCAGCAGCCAGCGGCGAAAGAATCGCGACGGTGCCACTGGTGAGACTGAGTCGAGTGCAGTCGGCCTCCTGGCGCAGGATGTAACGCGCATTCACCCCTTCATACACGCCGTGACGACAGTGCACCCGTAACGGTCGATCAAATGAAGAGCCTTCGTCGATTCCGCCATAAGTCACGATGATCTCACCGCGAGTCAGTTTGATCAGCCGCTGCTGCGCGGTGTAATCCAGATCCACCGCACTGGCCGTGTTGAGCTCCAGGCGCGTGCCATCGGGTAGCTGGAAACCACGTCGCTCGCCGGTGGCGGTGGCGAAGTCAGCGGTCCATTGTTGCCAGCCCACTGCTTCCTTGCCCAGCCACGCAGCAGAGCCCATCAGCAACACGCCCGACAGAAGCTTCAGCGCTTGCCGTCTCCCCGGTCCCTGGGCGCTGTTTTCCAAAGTATCGAAGGCCACCTGCGCGCCAGGGATCGCCCGCGAGTTACCGCTCAGTTCGGCATGCAGGGATTGCACTCGTTGCCAGGCCAGTTCGTGCTCATGGTGTTCTGCCCGCCAGCTATCGCATTGCTGGCGCAGCTTGGGATTGGCCGCGTTGTTGCGCAGCTGCAGCAACCAATTGATGGCTTGCTGGACTATCTGCTGGTGCGGCTCGCCGCGGGGATTCAACACTGAACTATCCATCGGAGCCCGAACGTCACAAATGATAATTGGTCGCAGTGTCATCAAGGGCTGGGGAATTTGCAACTGCTGCCGGGCGGAGCGTCAGCGAAACCGCGTTATCGTTCTTCGCCGGCAAGCCGGCGAAGAAGATGGTCCAGTCACCGCTGAATAACAGCCCTACACAAACAGCTTCAACACATTGTTCATCGCATCATCGGCAAACCCCTGCACGAACGTCTTGAACCCCGCCGAGGCATCACCCTGCACCGGTTCGGCAATGATGGTCCAGGTCGCCCTGGCCTTGCCCGCTCCCAACCCTTCAACACTCATCGCTGCCCATAAATTGGCCACGCCCAAGGTATTGTAGATCGTGGTCCAGGTCATGCTTCGAGCCTGCTCATCCCGGGAATTGAGTTGTTCGACCACCAGATTGCCGTCCCTGAAGAATTTCTTGCGCAGGGACGACACGCCTTCACCGGTCATCTCGATGTGTGAAAGCGCAGGAATGAAGCGATCGAAGCCGGCAAAGTTGCCGACCACCGCCCAGACTTGCGCGGCGTCGGCCGGCACTTCCACTGACGCTACGATGGCGCCGCCTTGAGGGTTTTTGATCAGGGTATCGGGTTGCAGAGTGCTCATGGTATTGCTCCGTTGTTGGTTGGGATGATCAGATGAAATTGATTTCTTTGAGGTAGTCGCAGCCGCGGCGCAGCAGCGCCGGGGATTTTTCCGGGTATTGCGAGCCCATCTGACGCACGCCAGCGTGTGCGTTGTCGTGGCCAATCATCGAGATATCGCCGATGTCTTCTTCGAAGCCGTTGAGGTAGAAACCGAGGACGCCGAACAGCGCGTTGTCGCTGTCGACCCGGCCCAGTTGCTGCTGCCAGTCAGCGACGCTGACCATCGAAAATTCCCGACCGGCCTCACGAAATGACGCGACGTAGGCATCCCAGCTCAAGGGTTCGGGGTTGTGCAGGTTGAACACGGCTTTATCGGGCTGATAACGGCTGGCGTGGAAAGCAATAAAACGGGCCAGGAAGTCCACTGGCATCAAGTCGAAGTTCAGCGCGAACTGCGGTACCTGACCGAGCTGGATCGAGCCCTTGAGCATCAACATCAAACGATTCTTGTGCGGTTGGCAGACCCCCGTGAGGCTGTTGAAACTGATGTTGCCGGGGCGATACAGATTGACCCGGACCCCACGTTCCCGAGCCCGCTCGAGGATGCGTTCAGCGACCCATTTCGACAGGTTGTAGCCGTTCTTGATGTAGATCGGCGGAGTCTGGGCGGCCGGCAATTCAAGCACCCGGCCATCGGCGGAAAGGGTGCTGGACGCCGAAAGCGTCGAGACAAAGTTGAAAATCTTTTTGCTGCGTCCTTCGCACAATCGCAGGCATTCGAAAATCGGTTCGACGTTGTCCCGGGCCAATGACTCGTAGTCGAGGACGTGGTTGACGTTGGCGGCGTTATGCACCAGCGCGCCGAATTGCCGGTCCAGTCGCTCATGGACATCCGCGGCGAGCCCCAGCCCGGGGCGGGCAATATCCGCCGCATAAACCTGCACCCGGCTCAGGTCCAGATGCTCCAGGCGGTTCTCTTGCAAGGCCTGGGCAAAGCGTTCGGACGCCGATTGCCCGCCACCCTCGCGTACCAGGCACGCGACTTCGGTGGCGCCCCAGGCCAGCAGCGCTTCGACAATGTGCACACCGACAAAACTGTTGGCGCCGGTAACGATCACCTTGTGCACATCGCCCATGGCGCTCACCGGCAAGGGCTGCACATCCAGCTCGCGGAAGGCGTCGGCCATGGCCTGTTCGCTCAATACTTCTTCGGTGCCCGAGCCACGAACCAGTGTCGCCAGTTTGCTGATGGTCGGCAGTTCGATAAAGCGGTTGATCGAGATGCTGCGGCCGAATTCTTCACGCAATCGCAAGAGCATGCGCGACAACAGGATCGAGTGGCCGCCCAGGTTGAAGAAGCTTTCGTCGGTGGAAATATCACTGGCCGGCAACTCCAGCAGCTCGGCCCAGATCGCCAGTAACAAGGTTTCATCGGCACTGGCGGGCAAACGCCGTGGTCGGTCCTCGGTCACACTGACAGGCAAGTCCAGCAGCGCCTTGCGATCGACCTTGCCGTTGCTGGCGAACGGCATGCTCGCCACTTCGGTCCATGCCGTGGGCCGCATGTAATCCGGCAGGCACTCGATGGCGTGGGCTTTCAGCGCTTCTCGAGCAGTGCCGGGCTGGTTTTCCTGGGGCTGCGCGAGGAAGGCCAGGATCCGCCGCTGGCTATCGATCACCACTGCCACCTGACGGTACAGCCGGCTGGCGCGCAGGCAGCGTTCGATTTCTTCCGGCTCGACCCGGAAACCCCGGATTTTCACTTGGTTGTCCCGACGTCCGCACAGTTCGATGCCCTCGCTGGTCCACTTGGCCAGATCGCCGGTTCGGTAGGCGCGCAGGCGCTCGCCATTGGCCAGCCGCAGATTCAGATAGCGTTCCGCGGTCTGCTGCGGGTTATTCAAATAACCCAGGCACACCCCCGGCCCGACGATGTACAACTCGCCGGTGACCTGTTCAGCCACCGGTTGCAAGTCCTCATCGAGAATCAGCACCTGACTGTTCGCGATCGGCGCGCCGAGGGTGTGATTGCTGTCACCGCTGCGCAGTTGTCGCGCGGTGATCAGCACTGTGGCTTCGGTCGGGCCATAGAGGTTGTAGAGCTTGCCCTGGCGAGTCAGTTGCTCGATGACCCAAGGCTCGCAGACATCGCCGCCGGTCATGACATGATCCAGGCATTGCAATCGATCCAGCGGCAGGATGCTCAGCAACGCTGGCGGCAAAAAGGCGTGGCTCAGTCGTTGGTGGCGGATCAGTTCCACCAGTTGCAACGGGTCGCGACGTTGATCGTCGCTCGGCACGAACAGCTCGGCACCCTGCAGCAGGGTCGGGAAAATGTCGATCAGCGACGAGTCGAAACCCAGCGACGAAAACTGCAACACCCGGCTCTGCCCGGTCAGCTGGACGCAGTCGGCGTACCACGCGGTGAAGTGGGCGAGGTTAGCCTGGCTGAGCAATACGCCTTTGGGATGCCCGGTGGTGCCTGAGGTGTAGAGCGCCATGCAGGGCATGTCCAGATCCGGTCGCTGGCGCATCAAGGGTTGATCGACATCTACATCGGCCATGTCGATGCGGCTGATATCCAGACTGGCCATCCCGGTCGCGAGCGGGTGGTGCCCGTCATGCAGCAGCAACACCGCACCGGCATTCGACAGGATGTACTGCTGGCGTTGCAGCGGATGGGTCGGCTCCAGTGGCAGATACACCGCACCGCTGCCGAGAATCGCCAGAATCCCCGCATACAGTGCGCTGCATTTCGCCAGGCAGATCCCGACCACCACGGGTGCCGGGTGCTGATCGAGCAAGGGTTGCAAACGCTGCGCTATGGCGCGGCTCAGGGCATGCAGTTCGCGATAAGTCAGCGACGTGCCGGCGACATTCAGCGCCGGACGCTCGGCGGACTCGATGAAGCGTTGCTCAAGGCGCTTGATCATCGGCGTCTGCGCCAGTTGCAGCAGCCAGGGTTGTGCTGTGGCGTTGAGTCGATGGACGAAGGCCAGGCGCTCCAGAAACAGCAGATTCTCCACCTGCTCGAAAGAGGTGCAGGCAGCGGGCGGGGCGAGCAGAAAATACTCGGCATCCCGGGAGTAGCGGCTGATCAACAGCGCCACGTGGTCCACCAGTTCTGCCACGGCGCGCACACGCAACGCCTGACCGTTGCCCGAAGGCTCATCGGTAATCGGCACGCGAGTCAGCAGTGTCGAGCCATACAGGCACAGCAGGTCCAGCGGCGGCAGGCCTGAGGCTCCCGGCGTACCGACGCCCAGTTGCAGCGTCAGTCGCGGTGCGTCGCCAGAGAAATTGACGGGCAGGCTGGCGTCGTCGATCAACAAATCGACGTTCCCCGCGGGCAGTTCATCGAGGGAAAGCAGTCGCCTGGGCGCATGACCCTGTTGTTCGAGTTCCAGTGCCAGGTTGATAAGGGCCTGGCTGCGTCCAATGAGCAGAATGTCGAGACGTCTCATGATGTGCTCCTCGTTAAGCCAGGTAGTCGCCCAGGGCGTCTTTTACGCACGGCGAGTCGAGCAGCGAACTGCTGCGAAAAAACCGCACGATGTTGGCGACCAGCGGGTGATGGCGATTGATCGGGAAGGCCAGCCCCAACACTTCGCTCTTGAGTGCGCGGCGTGCGCCATCGCCGATCGGCAAGGACTCGATCAGCCGCAAGTCAAAGGCCTTCTGGATCTCGTTGGTCAGGTAATGGCTGATGAACACCGGCAGGATGTGCGCAATGCATCGGCGGTCGTCTTCGCTTGCGGTGTGCCAGTAGATGCGTACCAGCCGCGCCCAGAAGCCGGAGTGGCGGCCCTCGTCGAGCAAATGGTCGGCCATCAAGCCCTTGATCGACTGCTTGACTGTGTCGTCCTTGGCGAACGCTGCGACATCGCCCGTGACGGTGTTCTCGGCGATCGCCACACAGATCAGCTCCACAGCGCTGCGCAGGTGCAGGGGGGCGAGTGCGACGGCCGCTGGAATCGCCCGGCTCAGTTCAATTTCATCCGGCAATCCGATCGGTGTGATACCGGTCATGGCGATGGTCTGCTGCATGAAATCCATGGCCACCAGCGCGTGGTAGTCCTCGTCAACCACTACCGTCATGGCGTCGTAACGACAGGCGAACGGGAAGGCCAGCGGGAAACGGTTCTTCGCGATGCTGCGGGCGGTCTTGTCGACGATTTCGGTTTCGAAGATCACCACGTCATTGATGAATTTGTAGAGCGTCTGCACCAAGGCAAAATCGCGCTGCCCGGGGCATTCGCGCAAGAAGGTCTCGCTCAACACCAGCGGCTGACGGCTCAAGGGATAGATCAGCTTGTCGTCGTTCTCCAGCACGCGGCGTGGGCGGGTGCGGATAGTGGCGCGGCTCTCCCAGGCGTCGGCAAAGGATTGGTAGTCGGCGGCGTTCATGCGTTCACCTCGGCCACTGCTTCGCCCGCGCTCAAGCTCTGGCGCAGGCCATCCCACAAGGCGATGCGGCTTTGCACGGCAGCGATGGCGCTGGCATAGACTTCTTCTTCACGTTGCGGATCGCCATTGACCAGCCGCGCGAGGAGGTTTTCTGCCGCCGGGCCATGCTCCTCGGAATCGACTTCGATGTGCCGCTGCAGGTAATAACGAAAGGTCGGTGCTTGTTCGATGCCGATGCCCCAATCGTCGAGAATGCGCTGGAACATCTGCGGGATCACGCTTTCGCGACCGTGCAGAAAGGCCGCCGCGACACAATGACCCGGCGCATGCAGTGCGGTGTGCAAGGTGTGACGCACGAACTGCGCGGTCGCCGGATCGACCTCCACACTGCGCAGCGCCACGTCATGACTGACACCCTCCCGCTGCAGCGCCACGAAATGTTCCACCGCCGCCGTATTTGCACCGACCTCGCGCATGGCATCCAGATACAACTCGAAGTGGCTGTAATGACCCCGCGCCGGACGGTCATCGGACTCTTCACCCAACACTATCTCGTTGATCAGCCGTGCAGCCTGCGGATCCCGGGGCGGCAGCCAGGGCAGTTGGACGCAGGTCAGCTCCTGCTGCAGGCGCTTGGTCAGCGACATGAAATCCCACACCGCGAATACATGGGATTCCATAAAGCGCCGAAGTGCCGAGAGTGAATGTATTTCAGCAAAGATCGGGTGTGCGCCAAGTTCTGCTTTCTTTAAATCGAGACGCTCTTTAGTCGATGTCATGGGTGAGCCTGTCAGTGATGTGATCAATAAGTAACGGGCATATAAAGTTTTACTGGCGAGCGAACGCCTCAAACTAATTGATGCCGGATGGGTATCTGTAATCGTCTGGTTAAAGCCTGCCAGCCAGTGTTCAATGGCGGCGGAGAAAAATTAATACATAAATAAAGTTGGGTGCAAGTTATTTTGATACTATTTTAAAGTTTAACTTTATTGGGCGTGACAAGTTCCAATAAGACTTTTCGATGAAGTTTTATTTGGGCGTAGTTGCTCCTTCCGGCTTATATAAGTCAGAATCGAAACAGAGAGTGAATGCCTCACTCGAAGCAACTTTCTAATTAAGAACGTCAAAATGATCTGAGGGGGCGGAAGCGGGCCGGGAACGCCGTCGATCCTTCCTTTCCCGTGACAAGACTCCTTCCGTTGGTTCCTGGTGCGAGGACCGCTTCGCTACCTGCGGCGCGTCACCCGTTCTTTTATTCGTCGGCAGCCAAGAGTGAGCGTAATTGAAGGCGGCCGCCATCACCGACGCGTAAATGCAGTCGGTGCAATGATCGGGCAGGAAGGGGGTGGATCGAAGACGAGAATGGGGAAGGCGGGATAATCGCGGCAAGCGAGGACAAGCAGTCTGGTGTGCCTGCCCTAGCCTGCCGCTGGGGTTACTTCTTGGCTTGGCGCTTCTTTGCCTCAGGGCTGTCGAGGTAACGCGTGATGACCTCGACTCCGCGATTGAGGTGTTGTTCGAGCAACTTTACAGAGCGTTCAACGTCCCGCTCCTCCACGGCACGTAACATCGCCCGGTGATCTTCCTGGGACAGTTTGCCCAGGCCCATGGCTTCCAGGTTGAAACGCAGGAAGCGTTCTTCCTCGTTCAGGCCGTCTTCCACCAGCTTCAGCAGCCGCCGGTTCGGCGCTTTGCTGTACAGCGCCATGTGAAATAGACGGTTGAGCCGGCCGATTTCGGTGTAGTCGTGTTGTGTTTCCAGTTCATCGATGTAGTGGGCGGCCTGTTGAAAATCCTCGCTGGTCAGCAGCGGGATCGACAAGCGCAGGGCTTCGGACTCCAACAGGATCCGCAGCGCATAGGTTTCAACGGCATCGCCCTGAACCAGGGGGGCGACGACCGCACCTTTATGGGCGATCACGTTGAGCAGAGATTGCGCTTCGAGCTGGCGCAAGGCTTCGCGAACCGGCATGCGGCTGACGCCGAACAGGTCTGCCAGATCCTGCTGGCGAAGGGCGATGCCGCAAGGGATGCGACCGTCGAGTATGGCGGCACGCAGGGTTTCTTCGATCACCGAGCGGGCCAGGTGGGCAGGAATTGGCCCATTGACCTTGATGCTGCTGAGAGGGTTGGGCTTCTGTGTCACTACAACGCACCCTGATTGGCTGAAATAAATATTGGATCCAAAGGACAGTAGTTATGGTTGTACAAGATGTCAAACAATGTAAAAGGACTGTATCAATAGTTTAGCGCGTCATAAGTGATCTCACCGTGCCATTGTCTTTTCCAAAGAGTCAGCGCATGTCCGCGTATGGGGTCACCGGCTCGATGGGCATCGGCAGGTTGCCTTGCCATTCATCGAAGGTGTACCGCAGATACAGCAGGGCGCGGCTGGGAGCATAACCTTCGCTGTGCTGATAGGTGATGCCCGTGCCCAGCACCAGATGGTCGGACAACCTGCGCTCGACCAAGGCTTGCAGGCGGATGCCTATACCATTGCTGCTGCTGTCCTCATTCGTCAGGCCGGGTGTGCTGTCAGTCGCGATTCCGGCGCCTTTAAGCCGATCCTGCAGACTGCCGACCGGTTCGTATGGATAAAGATCACTGTCGCTGGTTTTCGAATAGGACCAACCGACCGAGCTTTCCAGCGTGGCCGACCAGTTGGCGTTACGCCAGGCGTAGTTCAACGGCACTCCGATTGAATAATATTGCTGTGGACTGTAGTAGCCGCCTTGCCCCAGGGTATATTCGCTCAGGTCCTTGTCATAACCCCAGTACATCAGGGTCAATCCGGTACGCATCCGTTCTTCGGCAGTGTCGATGAGCCGGTAGTAATAGCCGCCCATGGCCGAGAGGCGCTGATTGTCTTCCACATTTTTGCCAAGTAACCGGTGTGCACCCAGGCTGGCCCAGACTCCATCGACACCGCCTTCGTCATGGCTGAGGCTCAAGGTCAGGCCATTGCTGGTGACACCTCCCCAGCGAATGCCGGTCAGTGGGTCGACGGCGCCGGCATAGGACACCACCGAGTTGCTCATCGGCCGTCGCGAAGCGGTCAGGGTCCAGCCCACGCGTTGCCAGTCACTGCTGTAACTGACGCCACCCAGCCAATTGCCGATTTCGAAGCCTTGCGGGCTATGACCAAGATCGGCGGCCCATGCGGCGTTCTTCCAGCCGACCGCAAGGCCGGGGCCGCTGGTGCTTAGCGACGTACTGGCACAGCCATCGGTCGCCAGCGCACAAGTACCGAATGCCTCCCGGTGCCGACCATCGGGGTCGGTATCGAAGCGAGTCGCTTGCAGGTCGACCTGCTCGGCCTGGACAAAGCCCTGGCCTTCGGCAAACGGTGCATCGATGCGCAGAATCGTGGTTTGCGTGGTGAGGTCGGAAATACCCGGGGCAGTGTTGTCAGTGCGCCAGGCAAAATCCTGATAGAGGTTCACGGTCGGATTTTGCTGTTGGTACAGCTCATCGACATCGGCGCGCAGGCTGCGCAGCATCCAGTCATCACCGTCGTTGGCGCGACTGGCTTCGGTCATTGCGACGTTGTCACGCGGGGTGGACGGAACTGACGGGGTCAAGCCTGCGGCTGTCATGCTGCGGGCATAGTTATCCAGGGCTTGTTGTGGGTTGTTCTTGGCCATCAGCCGTGCGGCGTCGCGGTAGATCAGCGGATCGGTCTGCGGGGTTTGCAGCAGTTGGGCATACAGGGCGTTGGCCTTGCCCGGTTCACCGACCGAGGCCCAGGCATTGGCCACGCGCCGTTGCCAGCCTGGCGTCGGGGCGGCAGGGGGTGTGAGCTGACCCAGCGCTTCACGGGCTTGAGGCTGGCGAGCGGTAGCGATCCAGGTCTCGATCAGCCCCAGTTGCGCCTCGGAATCCTGTGGTTGTTGCTTGAGCACCAGGCGGTAGTAATGCTGCGCCTGTGGGTAGTCTTCACGCTGGAAAGCCCAGTCGGCCAGCGTCGACAGGTCATCGACGGTTGGCTTGCGAAGCAGCAGGGCAACGGCTTCGTGCTCGTGGCCGGCATCGCGCAATTTCTCCGCTTGTGCCAGTAACTGTCGACGCTCGATCCGCGCGGCCAGGTCGCGCATGTTGTCGGTCCAGGCGGCCTTGGGAATGTGTCCCAGGCTGGCGAGTACTTCGCGGTCGCGATTTTCCGTGGACAGGTACAAGGCGTGGGCGTAGCGGGCCTCGGGGTTCTGGCCCTGACGCGATAACAGCTGGCGGAACGCATCGTCGGCCTCGGCCGGTTTGCCCAAGGCGAGCTCGGCTCCCGCCAGGCGGTAAGCCAGCCAAGGGTTATCCGGGTCCAGTACGCGCATCTGTTTGAGCAAGGGCACCAGTTGCGCCCAGTCCGAGCGCGCTGTCGCCGCATCAGCCTTCAGGCTCAGGCGCTCAAGCTGGATGCTCTGGCGCAGGGCGGTGAATTCGGCCTGCTTGCCGGTGGGCAGCGTATCGAGAAATGCTTCGGCCTTCTCGCTCGACTGCGCCTGGTACAGACGAACCAGCCTTCGCACAGCGCCGGCACTGTCCGGCTCCAGCTTGCGGACCTGCAATAGCAGCGCTTCGGCAGCGATATCGTCCGACTCGGCGATAGCGACGTCACTCAGGCCAATCAAGGCGTCGGTATTGCCCGGGTCGAGCGTACGGGCTTGCGTGAACGCGACACGGGCTGCCGGCAAGTTTTTTGCCTCCAGCGCCAGTGTCCCTTTTTGCAACAGGCTCCAGAGCCGAGACGCTTGCTGGAGATCGCGCCATTTGGTGATGTAGAAGGTGTCTTGCTCAAGGCTCAGCGCGCGGCTGACGGCCTCGTTGGCGGCGGCGTATTTGCTTTGGCGCATCAGCGAGACGCCCAAGGCACCGTGCAGGCTCGGATCTTGCGGGTAAGCCTTGAGTGCACGACGCAACAGGGCTTCGGCGCCAACGGGATCGGCATCGTTTTCAAGCATGGCCTTGGCCTTGTTGCCGGCCAACCAGGCGGGATCGGCAAGCAGCCGACGCTGTTCGGCCAGCTGCCGGGTGGCTTCCTTCGCTAATGGCGAATAAGGGTAATAGCCCGTGAATGCCTGCCAGGCCTTGGCCGTTTCGGGGCTGACCGGCAGCCTGACCAGGTAGTTGTATTCAGTCTCTGCCGCGCCGGCGCTTGCCAGCGGATCTGCAGCCAATTGGTGCAGCACCGCCAGGGCTTCGTCATCCAGATCCTCGGCGAACAACAACCCGACCAGCATCTGTCGCAGGCTGGTACTGCCCGGATATTTGTTGTCCAGGTCGCGCGCCGCAGCAATCGCCGGCTGGCGTTGCCCGGGCAGACGGCTACGGATACTCCAGTACTCCACGGCGGAGGAAAGGTCGGGTGGGTCATTACCGAACAGCTGCTCGTACGCTGCGGTGGCCTCGTCGAAGCGCCCGCCCGCTGCCAGCAAGCGAGCTTGTTGTAACTGTCTGGCACCGTTGTCGCTCTGCAGTTTGACCAGTGCCAGGGCTTGGTGCAGTTCAGGTGAGCCGGGGGCCTGCTGGCGCAGGCGGGTCAGCAATTGTTCAATCCATTGCGCGTTCCTGGCCGGGTCCTGCCGGGCAGGATCGGCGCGCAATGCCTGGCGGATCTTGCCGACCAGCACCTGCGGGTGATTGGGCGCGATCAGTTCCAGGCGCGCCAGAGCGTCATTGAAGAGCTCCTCACGGAACATGGCCTCGCCAACGCGCATCTGCTGCAGCAACCATTGCTGTTGCGCCTGTTGCGGGCCTGGGGCTTGCGCCGCCAATGCCGACGAACATAGATAAAGGCTGGACAGGAGCGTGCCACAGCTCAGAAGTGATCTCAGCGTGGATGTTTTCGCCGCCGTTTTTCGCAGGACTAGCCTTTGCATGAACCCTTCCAATTTGGCACCAGTCGTCCGTCTTTATCGAATCGGTAACGTTGTTCGTCCCAGCCTTGGCCGAACATCAGCAGCGACTGGTTGTAATAGGCATCGGCCAGCGCAGGGGCCTGCTGCACACGCTCTCGCTGAACGGCCGCCGCGGCGCTGGCGCCACTGGCGGACAGCAGCGGCAGCATTGCCGCGGAAAATCCGACAGGCCCGGTTCCAGTCGCGATGCCGCTGACACTGTCCACATGCTCGGGCACATGGCCCGATCGAGCGGTCGCCTCGAGCATCGGTTTGAAATGCGCCAGCAGTTGTGTGCGACCGGGTGCATCCTTGGCCAACATGCCCAGCCACAGATACACACGGATGGCGTCATAGCTGCCGTCCGCGCCCTTGGCGTCCTGGCCCCAGCGCTGGTCAGCCTGCCACATCAGCCAATCGGGCGCGAAGCCCTTGGGGGAGGCTTCAACCAGCATGCGCCGGGTGTTGTCTGCCAGCTCCGCCCAGATCGGCGCCTCACTGGAAAATCGCGCGAGCAGTTGCAAGGGCAGGTAGCTTGGATTCAAGCGCACCCCCTCGGCGGACTGGAAGCCCGCATCGCCCGGGAGCAGCATCAGCCCAAGGCCCGGCAGCTTGTGCAGGGTTTGCGCCGCGCTGCGCCAGAGCAGATTGCGACCCTGGGTTTCCAGCTCCGGACTTTGCCACAGGCGTCCGGCTTCCAGCAGGCTGTAGGCGATCCACAAATCAGCGTCGCTGGCATTGTTGCTGTCCAGCACCTGCCACTGTTGATTCTGGGACTTGCCCCATTTCCAGGCCGGCAGATGACGGTTCAAGTCGCCCGCGGACAGGTTGTCGCGGGTCCAGGCCAGTAGCCGGTCGAATGACTTGCGGTCGTTGGCGACCAAGGCGAAAAACAGTCCATAACTCTGGCCTTCCGAGGTGCTGATGCGTTGCTCGGAAGAGCCGTCGATGACGCGGCCGTCCGCGCTGACGATCGCTTGTTTATAACGCTCCCAGGCAGGCCACGGACAATCCCTCGCCACCGAGTGTGCCGGCTGCAGCGCAAACGCGACAGCCAGCGCCAGGCCCGGTAATGCGCCAGGCCTTGTGGACTTACTCTTCATAAGCCAGACGACGACGCGCCGCCCATTGCAGTACTCGCCAGACCAGAAAGGCGGTCAGCAACACGCCGGTTGCGGCCATGAAGGCCAGCAAAACAGGATGGTCCGACAGTTTGAACCAGATCATCAACCACCATGGCAGATGGCCGACGTAGTACGGCTCACCTACCATTTGGCTGCTCACGCCACTGCTGCGGATCAGCACCACGGAACCGGCGACGGCGTCCATCTTGCCGCTGTCGGCGAGGGTCTCGCGCAACAACTGGTAATCGCTGTCCTGGGTGGCCAGCAGGGCAACGATGCTGCGCTGTTCATGGAAGGGTGACTTCATGCCGACCATGGCCGCGATCGGGCCTTTGGCGGACACCTCGACCCGGCTGGCGGCCAGGTTGCGCTCGTCGCCGTATTGCCATTGTTGCGCTGTCGTGCGACCGGGCTGGGTGTTGCTGGCCTGCAGCAACCAATCGCGGGAGCGGTCGAGCAGCAGGTTCAAGTCGCGGTTTTCACGCACGTCGGGCGCCAATGTGCCGAGTACCAGCAAATCGGCATCGAGTTTGGCCGCATCGCCCCAGTTGTCGCTGACATGCAGACCGAAGGCCGGCAGGCCGGAGCGTGCGGCAATACCCGCCACCGCCTCCAGGTAAGTACTCAATTGAATGGCCGACGGTTGTGGCGACAGCAACACCATGGTTTCCGACAGGTCCGCCATGCGGCTGTAAGGGAATCCACTGCGGGCGAAGGTCTTCAGGTCAGGCATCGCAATGTAGTGGTGATAACCGGACATATCGATGCTGGACTGGTCGTCGATCACGGCCTGGGTGTCGACCGGCAACGAGCTCTGGCAGCGGTCGCGCTGAGAACTGCTGGCGGTGCTGGCAAAGCTGAAGTTGAAGCTGAGGGTGTTGCGGTCACCGATTTTCAGGGCCGGCACCGACAGGCGCTCGCTGGTGTTCGCCGATTCGCTGGAAAGCACCGCCAGGCGCAATTCATCCAGGCGGCTGTTGCTGTTGCCCGGCAATGGCAGGCTGGTGATGAATTGGTTGTTCAGGCTGATGTTCAGCCGTGAACCATCATTGGTCGCCGCTGGTGGTGTATAGCGGTACTTGGTCTGCAGCGGAATCCCCTGGTTACGCCAGACGAACAGGTCCGGCGGCAGGTTGATGTCGACGTTGATCGGCAGCGGCTGTACGCCGCTGACGCGCAACTGCTCGGGGTATTTGACCAGCTCGGCGAAGCGCACCGCGCGATCGGTGCGCATCCAGTTTGGCGCGTCGTAGGGTTTGCGCGGCAGTATCCGCTGGACTTCGTCGACGGTCACTCGTGAACCGCGAAACAGGTCGCCCCCCAATGCCAACGCCTTCACCGCGGTAATCAGGTCGGCCTCGTTGCGACCCATGACCAGCAGTACTTTGCTGTAGCTGTTGGCGGGGTTGTCGATGATCTGCACCACCGGTGCATCCACTGCCGGGAATGTTTTCAGATCGGCAAGCATGGCCGGGCGATGATCGTTGGTGGCGAAGACGATCGAAGGCAGGGCCTTGTCCTTGGCTGTGGCGCCGGGCAAGTGATCGAACGCTACCGGGAATCGGGTCCCGCGCCAGCCGGCCTGACTGCCGAAGTACGATGCGAGGATGCCGGCCGCACGCTGCTCCTCCAGGGTCGGATTCGCGGCGAAGACCATGTTCAACACCGGGCTCTGGTAGTCGCGTGCGTCGAAAAAAGGCAGCGGGAACCAGGCCAGATCATTCTCCGCGCTGAGCGCCTGCTCGGTCACCGAAATATGGCTGACCCGACTGACGTTGACCCACAAAGCGCTGTTTGACGGTTCTTCACAGATGTCGGTGTAGTGCCCGACAAATTCCAGTCGTACACGGTTGAAGTCACTGATCAGGCGAGGGTCGAGCGCCACCTGGCGAGTGACCTTTTTGCCCAGTTGGTCTTTCTCGATCGGCAGCACGTTCATCAACACATCATTGAGGTAGATGCGCAGGTGCGACAGGGTCGGGATCAGGGCGGGGGACGGGGTGTATTCCAGTTGCAGTTTCGCATCACTGGCGATGCGGTCGCGGCGCATGGTGAATTCGATCTGATCAGTGTTGTTCGTGCCCAGCAACAGGCTGTCAGCCGGGCGTCCCAGCTGCGCAAAACTGCGCTGCACATCCCAGCTTGGCATGGCCGGGACGGCGGCGGCGGGTTCCACCACGGGGGCGGCAGCCGCGGGAGGCTGAACCTTCAAGGTCTGCGCCTGGGCACAGCCAACGGCCAGCAACACCAGGCCTGCCAACAAGGATTTTTGCAAATAGCGGCTCATGATGCGCTCACCGGACGAGAAGAAAGAGAAGAGACGGCCTTCGGAAAGCGCGGTACATAGCTGATCACCCATGCGCCCAGGCGCACGAATGGAGAGGCCAGCTTGCGGATCCATGCAGGCAGGTATTCGAACAGGCGGTAGTAGCCCATCATGCCGAGCTTGAGCACGTCGATGAAGCTGCGCAGCGGCCGGTCCTGGATGAAGTCTTCATTCCAGTTCAGCCACGCATCGGCACGGGCGAAGGTGCACTGTACGTAATCGATTTTTTGATCGGCGGGCAGGTCCTGCAGGCTCACACCGACAAAATTCTTGTGACTGCGGCTGACGAAGCAGGGGAACAGAAACTCCCGCTGGCCGCGCTGCATGAGCAGCGACAAGCGGCTACCAACCGCCAGCGACAGCGGTATTTCCAGCTCGATACCCGCCCCGCCGTCGGAGTAGTCCACCAGCATCCCGGGATAGAAATGACCGTTCTCCAGCCGGATGGCAACCGGCAGGCGCGCCTGGACCCGGTGCGTTTCCCGGACCTGGCGAACTTCTGCAGCGATGGCCACCGCGGCGCCGACAATCAGCAGGTTGTAGATCACCCACAGGCTGCTTACCAGGGTGGTGCCGATCTCGTTGGCCGGGCCGTAGATCAGGCGCCATACCGCGAAACCCAGGCCCACTACATTGAGCAGTGCGAGTACCAGGTAAGGCTGCGCGATGCGCCAGTCGAACTGGTTCTCGGTCATCAGGCCGCCTTTGGCAGTGACGTTGAACTTGCCTTTTTTCGGGTTGAACAAGGCGACGGTGGTCGGGCGGGCGATGTACCAGGCCAGTACCGTTTCATAGACTTCGCCCCAGAACGTCAGGCGATGTTCGCCCTGCATGCGGGAGTTGGTCAGGCTGGCATGCAGCATGTGCGGAATCACGTACAGGACAATCATCAGCGCCGGGGCGTAAATGATGTAGGCATGCAGCAGCAGGAATGCCAAGGGCGCCGTGAGGAACACCAGGCGCGGCAAGCCGGCCAGGAAGTGCAGCATGGCGTTGGCGTAGCAGATCCGCTGGAATATCGACAGGCCCTTGCCGAGCAACGGGTTGTCGGTACGGAAAATCTGCGCCATGCCGCGCGCCCAGCGTATGCGTTGGCCAATATGCGCGGACAGGCTTTCGGTCGCGAGCCCGGCGGCCTGCGGAATGCGCACGTAGGCCGAGTTCCAGCCGCGACGGTGCAAACGCAAGGCGGTGTGTGCATCTTCGGTGACAGTCTCGACGGCAAAGCCGCCGATGTCGTCTATCGCCGAGCGACGCAATACCGCGCAGGAGCCGCAGAAAAACGCGGCGTTCCACATGTCGTTGCCGTCCTGCACCAGGCCATAGAACAGCTCGCCTTCGTTCGGCCGCTGGCGGAAGGTGCCGAGGTTGCGCTCGAACGGGTCCGGCGACAGGAAGTGGTGCGGCGTCTGCACCAGTGCCAGTTTGGGGTCGCGCAGGAACCAGCCAACGGTCAGCTGCAGGAAAGAGCGCACCGGTACATGGTCACAGTCGAAAATGGCGACCAGCTCGCCGTCGAGCTTGAGCAACGCCTGGTTCAGGTTGCCGGCCTTGGCGTGCTTGTTGTCCGAACGCGTGATGTAGTTCACCCCGGCCTCGGCGGCGAACAGGCGAAATTCCTCGCGCTTGCCGTCGTCGAGAATCGAGATGCGCAACTTGTCATGGGGCCAGTCGATACCCAGTGCTGCGTATACGGTGCCACGCACAATCGACAGGTCTTCGTTGTAGGTCGGGATCAACAGATCGACTGTTGGCCACAGGCGGGTATCGGCCGGCAACTGCGCCGGGAGGCGCTGCAAGGGCCAGCACGTCTGGATATAGCCCAGCAGCAGTACCAGCCAGGAATAGGTTTCGGCAATCAGCAGCAAGACGCCGAAGGCCAGGTCCATCGGGGCCGCCCAGTTCAGCGTCGCGGTATAGCGCCACCACAGGTAGCGGCAGGAAACGATGATCGACAATACAATCAGCAGCAAGGTCGGGAAGCGCCCGGGCACCCTGCGAACCACCATGGCCACGGCCCAGAGCAAGAACACGAACATCAATTGCGAACCGTAGCCGAACGGCTCGGTGATGCACACGACCACCAGGACCAGGCCGACAGCCGCGCAGCAATAGTTCAGCCAGTGCTGCTGGCGAGGGCTGAGGGTCTGCCACCATTTCTTGCCGGAATGGAGCGTTTTGCTGTCATTCGCCTGCTGTGGCAACCCGTTGAGAAATCGGGCCGCGCGCTCCCACAGCCGCAGGTTGGACTGCCCCAGACCCTGAACCCATTGCGGCTTGCTTCTGCGGCGACGCTCGGGCATCGGCCTGGCCACCAGAAGCCACAGGCTTTGCAGGGCGATGCGTAGCGGATCGCCGGCAGTCGGTGCCTTGCTGGCCACGTGCGGGTACCAGCGTTGGCGCTGCTGCAGCAGCGTCTGCCAGACGGGCGACTCAAGTCGCAGGAACACCCAGGCCAGCGCGGTCAGCGTCGCCAGCAAGAACGCCGTCGGCGGGTAGCAGTCGTACCGTCGGCGTAAATGCATGTAGGGGAAAATCCGCGCGATCATTGCGCCTCCCGGCGTCGGGTCAGGCACCAGGTCGCCAGGCTGAGGGCATCCTGGGCAGACAGGCTGGCGGGTGCGTATTGGCCGACCGGCTGCTTGAACGCCAGGGCTTCTCGCAGGGCTTCGTCGCTGTGCACGGTAAAGGGCAGGAGACGAGAGGCCAAATGCGTGCGCCAGATCAGTAACAAGTCGCGCTGCAACAGGCTACCGGGCTCATAACGGTTGACCAGCAGTGGCGCTGTCCCGCCTTCCTGCAGCATCAGGACATGGCAGGCGGCGTCGGCTTCGGTCACGCGGATCGGGAACAGGCACGGGCCGATCATTGCGTGCCCCTGCAGCCGTTGCGGCAAATCGAACAACACCCAATCATAGTGCGCGGTCAGGCTTGCCTGACGTCGCGCCCAAAGAATAGGGTCGTCCAGCAGCTGTTGTTCGACACGCATGGATTCTTGCCAGGACAGGACGCCATAAGGCAAGAGGGCCAGCGTGGGCGCCAGGCTCCAGGCCTGGGCGTGCCAATCGTCGCCATCGAGCATGGCGCGTGCCCAGCCGGTTTTCTCGCTGGCGACCAGATTGAAGTGCAGGCGCAGCAGGTTTTCCGGGCACATATCAATCATCAGCACCCGCTCCCCAAGCGTGTGCAGCGCGTAGCCGACAGCCGCCAGCACCGAGCTGGTCCCCACGCCGCCGCGTACGCCACGCAGGCTCAACGCTGTCACTTCACTGCTCCGAATTTGCCCTGCCGGATCGGCTGCGCCACCGGTAATGGCGGCTCCGTCGGCGCCAGTGCGGGAAAGCCGAACTCTTCCAGCAGCGGCCAGCGGCGCAGGGCCCGGCGCAGTTCCAGTTGCGCCGAAATATCGACGTATTCAAGCTCGGGCAGCTTCAGCTCGACCTTCAGGCGGGCGATGTCATCGGCCCGCTCGGTGCGTGACAGTGCCTGGTTTTTTACTGAAATCTTTGGGGGTAAGGCAGCCATGTACCCTTCTCCTTGATTCGAACATAAGGCTTGCCGGCGTAGTCGACGACGACCGTCCCGGCGTTTTCCGATACCGCCGGCGTTTCTGGCAGATTGGCAAGCAGGGTCTGCCAGTCCGGGCCCTGGCCGTCAGGCGGAGCGGGCGACGCATACAACCGTGCGATGATTTCCGAGAGGGCCAGGTAGCTGCTCGGCTGGGTCACATGGACGGGGCCACTGCGCGGGTTCTTGCCCATGCCTACCAGCTTGATGCCCACGGGGACGTGGGTAATCGATGGGCTCGGGATCTCGCGCATGCCCGGAATCTGCATACGGTCGCCATGCAGGGCCGCACCGTGTTCCGGCACGATTACCACCGCCACCCGGCGTCCACTCTTCTCCAATTCCTTGAGGAAGACATTCAGGTCCTCCAGCAGGGTTTGCGCCCGCGGCTTGTAGTCGGCACTTCGCGTGCCGCCGTCGGCGGTCAGGGCCCGGTTGCCGTCATGCAAGGTAGTGGAGTTGTAGAACAGCGCCACGCGTGCACTGTCTTGGCTTTCACGATGCTCCCACCACTTGTCCAGCACATCCCGGTCGCGCCAGATCGGCGAGCCATCGAACGCGACCAGTGTGCGCTGCAAATCGGCGGTGCTGACTGCCGGCGCCGGCAGGGACCCTTGTGCGCGGACTTCATCGATGAAACCTTCAAACTGACCGGTGTGATTGAGCATGACTTCGTTCTCGAAGCCCAGCTTGCGCAGATCGTCCATCAACAGGCATTGCTCGGGGGCCACCGCGTACAGCTTGCTGTGCGATGTCTGGCCGCAACTGGCGCGCAACAGACGAATAGCCGCCGGACCGCTGTAGGCGGTCGCGGAGTTGAAGTTGTCGAACACCACATCCATCTGTGCCAGCAGGGCGTTGTCGCGCAGGCCGATAGTCTCCAGGTCATCCCAGGCCAGTGAGCAAATATTGATCAGTAACAGGTCGAACGGCTGGGCAGTGGCATCTGCCGGCTTGAACTCGACATGCCGTGCGGCCTCGGTGTCATAGAATTTTTGCAGGTAGGCTTCCAGCGTCTTGCTGTCCGGTTCGCCTGCCGTGGTGGCCTGCACGGGCGTGGCCGACTGTGCCAGCGATTGCACGGGCACATGCAAGGTCGACAGGCTGCCGACGCTCAGCCAGGCAAAGGCGGCTAGTGTAAAGGTGGTGAGGCGCAGCCATTGGTGGATGAAAAAGTACGCGACCACAATCAGCATCAGCGCGCCGCACAGGTTCCAGTCAATGAAGCGTCCGGCCAGCTCCAGCAGGTACTCCGGGGTGAAATTCAATACCCCGGGTTGGTCGAGCAAGCGACTGAAGGGCGGCAGCCAAGTGTCCTGATAGAGCAGCGCCACGCCCACCGGAATGGCAATCAGCGTGCGCAGAGTGGCCAGGTGGCGCTGACGCAACGGAATCAGCAGCACGGCGGCGAAGACCAGGTTGGGCAACACCTGCAGGTTCAGGTAACCGCCCCACAGCAAGGCCAGCTTGATCAGGAAGTACAGATTCCAGCGCCCCAATCCAGGCCAGGTCCAGGCGTTCTGCCGAACCGGCAGTGGAACGGCGGGTTTTTCAAACTGGCTCATGGGTATCACTCGTAGCAGGCGCTGCAGGCGCGCGTCGACGCACGCCACAGGGCTTCAAATAACGGGGCGACAGCAATCGCCGGAACCAGCGCTGCAGGTGCTGGCGAACAGCACGTAGCAGCAGCATCAGCGCGAGCGTCATCAGGCAACTGGCCGCGATGACTTGCAGCAGTTGGGAATACATCATGGGCAGGGTTCCGACAGCGACAGGCTGATGCGTTGCGGGATGTAGCCGGCGCGGGCAATCGCCTGGGCCAGGGTCTCCGTCACTTGTTCCTTGGCCGTGTCGTACGCCTCGGATCGTTGTGGCGCATTGAGGAACGCCTCACGGGGCAAATCATCGACGGTCGACAGCGGGGTGATCTCGCTGAAAATATCGCGCCACGGCAACCGGCATATATTGCCCAGCGCAGGCTCCAGGCCATCGGCCCGGCAGGCGAACAGAAAAAGATAAAAATAGCCGTCGAGCACGCAAGCGATGTCGCCAAAACGGCGCAAGGTGATCTGGTTCAGGTACTGGTCGATGTCCAGGTCACCACGCGGACGCAAGCGCAGCAGTTGGTGAGTGACCTCACCCGAGGCGCCGCTGTAAATCTGGTCCAGTGTGGTGATGAACGCCAAGGGGTGCAGCAAGCCACGTTGGGCCGGGGGGCGCAGGCGCTCGAACAGCATCTCGACGTTGGCCACGCGGCGATGCCGCCAGATCTGCCCCTGAACGCTGTCCACCAGGCTCAGGAAATGCGCCAGCGGCGTCTTGAACGGCACGATCAGGCTCGCACCGCAGGCCAGCAACAGACGCTCGTCGCGATAGCGCAGACAGGGCTCCATTTCGCGCACGATGACCTTCAGGCCAACGCCGCAACGTTCGCGCAACCCGTGAAGACGACGGGCCAGCAGCTCGACTTCCTGGTTGCTTTCCAGCGCCATGATGACACTGGCCGCCCGCGCATGACCTGCCTGTTCCAACAAGTCGTCGCGATGTTCGAACAGCCGCCATTGCTCGGAAAGAGGCGGTGCGCCTTCGAGTACCGAGCGCTGGGTCAGGTAAATGCGCTGATCGTCAGTGCGCGTCTGTGGCGGGCTGGATAGCTGGGTGACGCTCAGGCCGAACACGTCGTTTTCAAGGACAAGGTCGAATGCCTGAGCGGCACAAACACCCTTGTCGCTGTGCCAAAAGTTCAGCTGGTAGCAAATGCCGCCGTCGCGACGGTAAAGCTGGGCCAGTCCGGAAAGATCTTCATTGAATGCGAGCAGGCGCTCATGCAGGGCAGGCGCCTGGCCGTGGCAGAGCACGAGTAAGGTACATGCCTGCTCATCGAGCCATTGGCGCATGCCGTCAATCCAGCGGTGCAACTGGTCGCGGGAGAGGTTTTCCACGTGGCTGGCAGCGAGCATCAACACCAGGTAACTGCCTTGGCGAACGTTGATACGGGAAAGATCACTGGTGAATGCATTGAAGGCAGCGCGAATGGCGGCGTCATCAGGCACCGAAAACAGTCTCAGTGCACCGGGTCCGGCATCGCTGGCCATTGAGGCGATCACGGTGGCCGGGTCTTGGCCGCAGCAGGTCAAGGTCGCCGCGTGGGTCTGCTGCAGCGACGACAAAAATTGACAGGCGATAAGGTTCGCATCGGCCGGCTGATCCAGTGCGACCCAATACAGACCTGCTTCCCGCAGGCTTATTTGCTCATCCTGCAGATGCCGGATGGCCAGCGTGACTTGACTCAAAACCCGCTACTCCCTGATCCATACATAGGACGCGCCAACTGACTGGCGGCCGTGAGGGCCTGACTGCAAGAAACCATCCAACTTCCGCGCACAGCCGTACGACTTCACCAGCGGGCAGCAGCGAGTTCAGGATTAGAGTTAGAACGTCTGAATACTGGCGAGGTCTGTCGCGTAAATTATTGATGCGTCAGAAAGTCGACAATCCCTGTCTGCAATGGGTTTTGTGTTCTGTCTTAGTTCCATTCGACCTAAAACACACGGCATTTACTGTCATGAGGAATGGGCGCGCAATGTGTGATATCAGATTGGGGGTGTCAATAATGCGGACGTTAGGCAGGTTTTTTTCCGACGAGTGGTAGAAGTGTCCGATGAACTGTCATGAAACTGACGCTATTTATGTCGTTAATTTGTCGCCGCTGCGTTTGTTCAAAACACGCTGATCCTTGCGGAACGCCATGGGCTGCTGTCAAAAAGCATGACGCGACGGTCCGGTGGTAAGCCAGAGAAAAGTTCCGCAAGGGCAATAATATCGATATTCCATATTGGTATTTAAATCATATCTCTTATTACTATATCTTGTAATTCTGCGTACCTGCCGACCAATCGGCGCGCCGCACGAAAATGAATGACCCCGGTAAACCCGTGGATTTCTGATCGTTGCGCGCACCTTGTCGCGCACTGCGTGGGAGTAAATTTATGTCTTTGGCCTCTGGTTCCCTGGCTGCCTGTGAAAGTGCAGCGCAACTATTTGAGGTACGTCCATTCGTCGGCGCAGTCGGCGCTGAAATCATCGGCCTCGACCTATCCCGCCCAATCAATGACCAGGACTTCGCCCGCATCCACCGCGCGCACCTGGATCATCACGTGGTGGTGTTCCGGAACCAGCGCATCACCCCCGAACAGCAAATTGCCTTCAGCCGGCGATTCGGTGTGTTGCAGATTCACGTGCTCAAACAGTTCCTGCTGGCCGGGCACCCGGAAATTCTCATCGTTTCCAATATCATTGAAAACGGCCAGTCCATCGGCCTCGGCGATGCCGGCAAGTTCTGGCACTCCGACCTTTCCTATAAAGAACTGCCAAGCCTGGGCTCGATGCTGCATGCCCAGGAACTGCCTTGCGAAGGCGGCGACACCTTGTTCGCCGACATGCACAAAGCCTGGGACAACTTGCCCGAGGCTCTGCGCACCGCCATCGAAGGTCGCTCGGCCGCGCACTCCTACACGGCGCGCTACAGCGAGAGCAAATTCGAAGGCAACTGGCGTCCGATCCTGACACCTGAGCAGCTGGCTCAGGTCGCAGAAGTGGTGCACCCGATCGTGCGCACCCACCCGGAAAACGGTCGCAAGGCGTTGTTCGTCAGCGAAGGCTTCACCACCCGCATCGTTGGTTTGCCGGAAGACGAAAGCCGGCAACTGCTCGCCGAGCTCTACGCCCATAGCGTGCTGCCGCAAAACATCTACCGCCATCGATGGCAGGCCCACGACCTGGTGTTTTGGGACAACCGCTCGCTGATCCACCTTGCCGCCGGCTGCCCGAGCCATCTGCGCCGCAAGCTGTATCGCACCACCATCCAGGGCGACGCGCCTTTCTGATTTGTCGGAGAATTCCCATGTCCAAACGTCTTTCATTTGCACCCTTGGCCGCGGCCATCGGCCTGGGTTTCAGCCTGATCGCCGGCAGCCTGGTGGCGCCGACCGTAGCCCGGGCCGAAGGTGAAATCCGCATCGCCGAACAGTTCGGCATTGTTTATCTGTTGCTCAACGTAGTGCGCGATCAGAACCTGATAGAGAAATACGGCAAGCAGGAAGGCATCGACATCAAGGTCGACTGGACCCAGCTCTCTGGTGGCGCGGCGGTCAACGATGCGTTGCTCTCCGGTTCCATCGACATTGCCGGGGCTGGCGTCGGACCGTTGCTGACCATCTGGGACCGCACCCACGGCAAACAGAACGTCAAGGCCGTAGCCTCTCTGGGCAACTTCCCTTACTACCTAGTGAGCAATAATCCCAAGGTCAAGACCATCGCCGACTTCACCGAGAAGGACCGCATCGCGGTGCCGGCGGTGGGCGTCTCGGTGCAGTCACGCTTCCTGCAATACGCGGCTGCCAAGCAGTGGGGCGACAAGGAATTCAATCGCCTCGACAAGTACACCATCGCCGTTCCGCACCCCGACGCCACGGCGGCGTTGATCGCCGGCGGCACCGAATTGAGCGGGCACTTCTCCAACCCTCCATTCCAGGATCAGGCACTGACCAATCCCAACGTGCACGTGGTGCTGAACACCTACGACCTGCTCGGCCCGAACTCGCCGACAGTACTGTTCGCCACAGAGAAGTTCCGCAACGAGAACCCGAAGACCTACAAGGCCTTCATCGAGGCACTGACCGAAGCTGCGCAGTTTGCCCAGAACGATAAAGGCGCGGCGGCAGACACTTACATCCGCGTGACCAAGGCGAAAATTGACCGGGCGGCATTGTTGAAGATTATCGACAACCCGCAGTTCGAGTTCAGCGTCACTCCGAAAAACACCTACCCGTTGGCCGAGTTTCTCTACCGTGTCGGCGCGATCAAAAATAAACCGGATTCGTGGAAGGACTACTTCTTCCAGGATGCCAAGCCACTGCAAGGGAGCTGATAGAGATGAACGCCCCTTTGCAAGGCCACACGGTCAGCAACCCGATCGCGGCAGCGCAGGCGCTGTTGTCGGTCGACAAGGTCAGCCTGGAATATCGCACGCCACAACGGGTGGTTCGGGCGACCCATCAGGTCAGTTTCGACATCGATCCGGCGGACCGTTTTGTGCTGCTCGGTCCATCCGGTTGTGGCAAGTCGACGTTGCTCAAGGCCGCTGCCGGTTTCATCCAGCCTTGCGAGGGTGAGATTCGGTTGCAAGGGCAAACCGTCACTGCGCCGGGACCGGACCGGATCGTGGTTTTCCAGGAGTTCGATCAACTGCCGCCGTGGAAAACCGTCAAACAAAACGTGATGTTTCCATTGCTGGCGTCGAAAACCCTCAAGCGCCAGGAGGCCGAAGAACGTGCGTTGCATTATCTGGACAAGGTCGGGCTGGCGGCGTTCGCCGATGCCTACCCGCACACTCTGTCCGGCGGGATGAAGGCGCGGGTGGCCATTGCCCGGGCATTGGCGATGCAGCCGAAAATCCTGCTGATGGACGAACCCTTCGCCGCCCTCGATGCGCTGACCCGGCGCAAGATGCAGGAGGAACTGCTGCTGCTCTGGGAAGAAGTGCGCTTCACACTGCTGTTCGTCACTCACTCCATTGAAGAAGCGCTGGTGGTGGGCAACCGGATTTTGCTGCTGTCACCCCATCCGGGTCGGGTGCGGGCTGAGGTCCACAGCCATCAATACGATTTGCACAGCCTGGGTGGCGTGGAGTTCCAGGCGTCGGCGCGGCGGATTCATCGCTTGTTGTTCGATGAAGGCCAGTCACCGCAAACCGAGCGCGAGCTGGATTTTTCCGACGTCCGCATCGCTTATTGAGCCATTGAGAGGAGTGCCCGATGAGCCAGTTTTCATCTGTGAGACAAGAATTCGAAACCGTTTTGCAGCCCCTGACCAGCGTGCCGCTGGAGCGTGAGCTGCCGCTGGGCCAGCGCCTTTGGCAACAGGGCTGGATTCGAAAAAGCCTGATCCTGATTTTGTTGGCGGTGCTGTGGGAGGTGGTTGCCCGCATTCAGAACAACGACCTGCTGCTGCCGAGCTTTCTGCAAACTTCCAGCGCGCTGTATGACGGCCTGCTCAGCGGCGAGTTGCTGGGCAAGGTATGGATTTCCCTGGTGGTGTTGCTCAAGGGTTACCTGATCGGCATCGTGCTGGCGTTTGCCCTGACGACCTTGGCGGTGTCGACGCAGTTCGGTCGCGACCTGCTGAGTACGCTGACCTCGATGTTCAACCCCCTGCCGGCGATTGCGCTGTTGCCGTTGGCGCTGCTGTGGTTTGGCCTGGGACAGAACAGTCTGATTTTCGTACTGGTGCATTCAGTGCTCTGGGCCTTGGCGCTGAACACCTATGCCGGGTTCCTCGGCGTCTCGGAAACCCTGCGCATGGCCGGGCGCAATTATGGTTTGAAGGGCATGCGTTTTGTGCTGTTCATTTTGATCCCGGCGGCGCTGCCGTCGATCCTCGCCGGGCTGAAAATCGGCTGGGCCTTCGCCTGGCGCACGCTGATCGCCGCTGAATTGGTGTTTGGTGCTACCAGCGGTAAGGGTGGCTTGGGTTGGTACATTTTTCAGAATCGTAATGAGTTGTATACCGACAAGGTGTTTGCCGGGTTGGCGGTGGTGATCCTGATCGGGTTGCTGGTGGAGAATCTGGTGTTCGATACGTTGGAGCGGGTGACGGTAAAGCGGTGGGGGATGCAGCGCTGAGTTTTGCGGTGCCTGGACCGGCCCCTTCGCGAGACCTGCTTGCCGGCGAAGGGGCCGGTCCGGCTTGCATACTGGCCTCAGTCCTTCGATGATAAATCCGCCATCCCCTTGAGCAATTCAATCGGCAGCGGAAAGACGATGGTCGAGCTCTTGTCGCCGGCGATCGAACTCAGCGTCTGCATATATCGCAGTTGCATGGCACCCGGCTGGCGGCCGAGCATTTCAGCGGCCTGCATCAGTTTTTCCGAGGCCTGCAGTTCACCTTCGGCATGGATCACTTTGGCCCGACGTTCCCGTTCGGCTTCGGCCTGTTTGGCAATCGCGCGCACCATCGATTCGTTGAGGTCCACGTGCTTGATCTCGACATTGGCCACCTTGATGCCCCAGGCGTCGGTCTGGGCATCGAGCACTTGCTGGATGTCGACGTTCAAGCGTTCGCGCTCCGCCAGCAATTCATCCAGTTCGTGTTTACCGAGCACCGCTCGCAACGTGGTCTGGGCCAGTTGGCTGGTGGCCATGAGGAAGTCTTCAACCTGGATGATCGCCTTCTGCGGATCGAGTACGCGGAAATACAGCACCGCGTTGACCTTGACCGAGACGTTGTCACGGGTGATGACGTCTTGTGGCGGTACGTCGAGGACCACGGTGCGCAAATCGACGCGAACCATCTGCTGCACCACTGGAATCAGCAAGATCAGGCCCGGACCCTTGACCTGCCAGAAGCGCCCGAGCTGGAACACTACACCGCGCTCGTATTCGCGCAGGATACGAAAGGTCGACCCCGCCAATGCAATCAACAGAAGCAGCAGCGCGGCAAAACCCAGTTGCAGGCCCATGGCTATTCTCCACCCGGCGCCGCGTCAGCCGCGGCCACTTCCAGCAGTAATCCCTTGCGTGCCACCACCCGGACCCGTTGTCCGGGTTGCAGCGGCGTGGTGCTGAGCACCTGCCACTTCTCTCCTTGCAGGTGCACCCAGCCGTTATAGGCATTGCCGGCCAGCGACAGCACCTGAGTCACGCTGCCAACCAGGCCCGCATCGCCACTGACGTTATGGCGCGGTCGGGTCTTAAGGGCGTGGATCAGCAGGAAGATCAGCAGCAGGGCACTGAGCAGTCCCAGGCCGATCATCAACGGCACCGGCACCTCGGTGTTGGTCAGGATCACCGCCCCGATCACGAACATCACAATGCCGCCTAACCCGATCACGCCGTAATTGGGCAAGGCTGCCTCGGCAATCAGGAACGCGATGCCAAAGGTGATCAGCCAGATCCCGATGGGGTTGGGCGCCAGCAAGACAATCGTGTCGGCGGCGAAGACCGATCCGCTCAAGGCCAACAACAGCGCGACTGCACAACAACGAATGTTCACGTGACCCTCCCTGTAGGAGCGAGCCTGCTCGCCATGGACCTGAGAGCACCCTGCTGATTCAGGCAGTCCGCGTCAGCTCTTCCTTACAGTTTAGTTCAGTCACGAGTTGTACAAATTCTGACCAGTTGTTGACCTCGCCCGGTGGGCAGATTTCCCTCTCAATTGCAGCAGCGGGCCTAGACTTTCATTACGAAGAAAAGTGTTAACTATCGTCCTACAGACGCTGTCTGCGGACATCGAGGTGCATCATGCGTATGGCAAAAACCGTGCAGAAAAGCCTGGAAAAGGCTCAATGCGAATATGACATCGTCACCCACCCACACTCGGCCAGCAGTCTTGAAACGGCGCGGGTCGCGGGCATTCCTGCCGAGCGGGTGGCCAAGTCGGTCATCCTCGACGATCACCATGGTCATTACCTCATGGCCGTGCTCCCCGCCAGCCGTCACCTGGACCTGAGCAAAGTTCGCAGCAGTGGCGAATGGCAGGTTTCACGGGAGAGCAATCTGCCGCACCTGTTTGATGACTGCGAACGCGGTGCCGTCCCCGCCCTGGGTGAGGCCTATGGGCTCGATGTGGTGATCGATCCGTTGCTGACCCGGCAAAAGGATATTTATCTTGAAGCCGGCAACCACACCAACCTGCTGCACATGAACATGCCAGAGTTCCTGAAAATGGTGCCCCATGCCGAGGTGCGGGAGTTGAGCAGTTGAGTGTTACAGCGTCAGTTGTATCGCCATCGCGGGCAAGCCTCGCTCCTACAGGCGTCATGAGTACCCTGTAGAAGCGAGCTTGCTCGCGAACATTATTTTCGTCTCCAAGGAGCCCCGATATGCAATCCCCAACCCACAGCCTTCCCTCGCTCTTCAAACAACTCGGCCTGCCTGATGACGCCGAAAGCATCGATAAATTCATCGCCACACATTCACCTCTGAAACCGGAATTGCATCTGGCGGATGCGTTTTTCTGGAGCCCGAGCCAGGCGGAGCTCCTGCGGGAAGAAATTCTGGATGATGCGGATTGGGCGGAGGTGGTGGACCAGTTGAATGTGCTGCTGAGGAAGGGGCGGGGGGTATAAAGATTAGAGCGTGAAAAATGCTGTCAATGATGCCGACCTTGTAGCGTTGATACACACCCGTAGGCAAGAAATTGCGGTGCCTACACTTCTTGATGACCTATAAAAAAGCCTGCTCAGGCTAATGCCGATCAGTTAAGCGAATGCGGCCCCTGTAGGAGCGAGCTTGCTCCGGACGGCGCTCCGACGATGGTCGTTAACGATGACGCGTGTTTTGCTGGTTAAACGCGGCGCTCTTGAGTCCATCGCGAGCGAGCTCGCTCCTACATTTCCTTAACTGACTGGCATTACCCGCTAAGGCTGCGAAAAATTTGTTACAAAACTTGACCAGCTTTCCCGGCAAATGGCATATTGATAGTTAGCAAACTAACAGTGTGTATTGTCCTTCGTGCCGAAAAACCTCGACGCCCTCCAGATGAACATCAGCAGCTCCATGGTGGTGGCCGCCCGGCATTGGCGCAAGATCTGCCAGACCACGCTGATCAACTATGGAATCTCCGAAGCCTGCGCCGTTCCGCTGTTGATGATCGGGCGTCTGGGCGAGGGCGTGCGGCAGGTCACAGTGGCCCAGGCGGCGGGAATGGAAAGTCCTTCACTGGTGCGTCTGCTGGATCAACTGTGTCATGACGGGTATGTGTGCCGCACCGCAGACGTCCATGACCGGCGCGCCAAATGCCTGAGCCTGACCGCGGCCGGTCGGGCGTTGGTACAGGCCGTCGAAATCGAATTGGTACGCTTGCGTCACGAGGTGCTCGAAGGCATCGCGCAGAGTGATCTGGAAGCGGCGCTACGGGTTCTCAAGGCATTTGAATCGGCCAATCATTCACCGGTGGCCAACCCTTGAACGGTTTTTTTACCGGCATACCCCCGGCACGGGACTGGTTCTATGGCGTGCGCACGTTCGCGGCATCGATGATCGCGTTGTACATCGCCATGCTCATGCAAATGCCCCGACCTTATTGGGCGATGGCCACTGTCTATATCGTTTCGAGTCCATTTGTTGGCCCGACCAGTTCCAAGGCGCTGTATCGGGCTGTCGGTACCCTGCTCGGTGCCGCTGCCGCGGTTTTTTTCGTGCCGATGTTTGTCCAGAGTCCCTATGTGTTGGTGGTGGTCATCGCACTGTGGACCGGCACGTTGCTGTTTTTGTCGCTGCACCTGCGCACCGCCAACAGTTATGCGCTGATGCTTGCGGGATACACCTTGCCGCTGATCGCCTTGCCGGTGGTGGATAACCCGCTGGCGGTGTGGGACGTGGCTGAAGCGCGGACCGAAGAAATCTTCCTCGGTATCGCCGTGGCAGCGGTGGTGGGTGCGATGTTCTGGCCTCGGCGGCTGGCGCCGGTGTTCAACGATTCGGTGAGCAAATGGTTTGCCGATGCCTCGACCTACAGCCTGCGATTCCTCAGCCGCAATGTGCAGCCGGACGAAGTCAGCGCGCTGCGCGCATCGATGGTCGCGACATTCAATACCCTGGAAATGATGATCGGCCAGCTGCCCCACGAAGGCGCGCGGCCGCAAACCGTGCGCAACACCAAGGAACTGCGCGGGCGCATGATTCACCTGTTGCCGGTGATCGACGCGCTCGACGATGCACTCTACGCCCTCGAACGACGTACGCCGGAGCTTGTGGCCAGGTTCGCGCCGCTGCTGACGGCAACCACCGAATGGCTGGAGCACAAAAATGCCGATCTCGAATCCTGGCAGGCACTGAAAAACCAGCTCGAAGCCCTGCAACCTTCCGCCGACGCCTTGGACGATCGCAAGCAACTGCTGTTGTCCAACGCCCTGTACCGCCTCGGCGAGTGGATCGATGTGTGGCAGGACTGCCGCAGCCTGCAATACGCCATCCAGTGCGAAAGCCAGGACAGCTGGCGCGCGGTGTACCGGCATTGGCGGCTCGGGCGACTGTCGCCGTTTCTCGATCGAGGTCTGATGCTTTATTCGGCAGCCTCCACGGTCACTGCAATCATTGTCGCCTCGGTCCTGTGGATTCTGCTCGGCTGGACCGACGGTGGCGCCGCGGTGATTCTGGCGGCGGTGGCGTGCAGCTTCTTTGCCTCGATGGACGACCCGGCACCGCAGATCTACCGGTTCTTTTTCTGGACGGCGATGTCGGTGCTGTTTGCCAGCCTCTATTTGTTCCTGATCCTGCCGAACCTGCATGACTTCCCGATGCTGGTGCTGGCGTTCGCCGTACCCTTCATTTGTATCGGCACCCTGACGGTCAAGCCGCAGTTCTACCTGGGCATGCTGCTGACCCTGGTCAACACCTCGTCTTTCATCAGCATTCAGGGGGCCTACGACGCGGACTTCCTCAGCTTCGCCAATTCCAACCTGGCCGGCCCCGTCGGCTTGTTGTTCGCTTTTGTCTGGACCCTGGTCGCGCGGCCGTTCGGTGCGGAATTGGCCGCCAAACGCCTGACCCGTTTCAGTTGGCGCGACATCGTCAGCCTCACCGAGCCGGCCTCGTTGGCCGAACACCGGCAGTTGGGCGTGCAGATCCTCGATCGCCTGATGCAGCATTTGCCGCGGCTGGCCATGACTGGCCAGGACACCGGTATCGCGCTGCGCGAAGTTCGCGTGGCGCTCAACCTGCTCGACTTGCTCGCTTACACGCCGCGTGTGTTCGGCGTGCCGCAAGCGCTGCTGCATCAGGTGGTGGCCGAAGTCGGCGAATACTTCAAGGCCTGCCTGAAGGCGGGCGAACGCTTGCCAGCGCCAAGCCCGTTGCTGATGACCCTCGACCGCACCCGTCGTGCCCTCGACGGCGAGTGTGATGACGGCGCCCGCCTGCATTTACTGCATGCCCTGAGCGGCTTGCGCCTGGCGTTGCTGCCGGGTGTGGAGTTCGTCGGCACAGGCGAACGGGAAGAACCGCTGCCCCATGGCATCGATGGAGCGCCGTTATGATCGGTGACCTGGATATCAGCGGAGTGTTCCTGCCGACGCTGCTGGTGCTGATGGGTATTACCTACCTGTTGTTCCTGTTGGTGCACGGGTTGCTGACGCGCCTGCACTTTTACCGTCTGGTCTGGCACCGGGCATTGTTCAACGTGGCTCTCTACGCTTTGCTCCTCGGCGCCGTGGACTCACTCAGTCGATACCTGATGACATGAAAAAACCGTTCTTGACCATCGGTCGCGTGGTTCTGACCCTGCTGATCGTGACCTTCGCCGTTGTCGTCGTCTGGCGCATGGTGATGTATTACATGTTCGCGCCCTGGACCCGGGATGGGCACATCCGTGCCGACATCGTGCAGATCGCCCCGGATGTTTCCGGTCTGATTCAGCAGGTGGATGTGCACGACAACCAGTGGGTGAAACGTGGCCAGGTGCTGTTCAGCATCGATCAGGACCGTTTCAAACTGGCGCTGCGCCAGGCGAAGGCGGCGGTTGCCGACCGTAAGGAGACCCTGGCCCAGGCGCAACGGGAAGCCAAACGCAATCGTGGCCTCGGCAATCTGGTACCGGGCGAACAACTCGAGGAAAGCCAATCCCGGGTCGCCCGGGCCGAGGTGGCGCTGATGGAAGCCCAGGTCGCAGTGGACAGTGCCCAGCTCAACCTCGACCGCTCGACCATCCGCAGCCCGGTGGATGGCTACGTCAATGACCGTGCGCCGCGCCATCAGGAATTTGTCACCGCCGGACTCCCGGTGTTGTCGGTGGTGGACAGCAATTCCTTTCACATCGATGGCTATTTTGAAGAGACCAAGCTCGATGGCATTCATGTCGGTCAGCGCGTCGACATTCGGGTGGTCGGTGACCGTGCCCGCCTGCGGGGGCACGTGGAAAGTATCGTCGCCGGCATCGAAGACCGCGATCGCAGCAGCGGCAGCAACCTGTTGCCCAACGTCAACCCGGCGTTCAGCTGGGTGCGGCTGGCCCAGCGGATTCCGGTGCGGATCGCCTTCGACGAGGTGCCGGCGGACTTTCGCATGATTGCCGGACGCACGGCCACGGTGTCGATCATGGACGATCAGGCCCGGGAGCCCGCGCAATGAGCAGGGCCCCGGGTTTGGCGATCGCCGGATTAGGGTTGTTGCTCTCGGCCTGTCAGGTGGTTGGGCCGGACTATCATCTACCGGAGGACGCCGCTGTCCACCGGGAAGATCTGCAGGGCGATATACCCGTGAGCGGCGCACCTGTCGTCTCCGCACCGGTGCCTGGCGATTGGTGGCGTCTGTATCAGGATCCGCGGCTGGACCAATTGGTGCAGCAGGCCATGGCGTCCAATACCGACTTGCGGGTGGCGGCGGCGAATCTGTCCCGGGCCCGCGCACAGGTTGACGAAGCGCAGGCAGCGGGCGGCTGGAGTGGCGGCGTGAAGATCGGCGCCCAGCGGTTACAGGAATCCGGCGAAGCGTTCTTGCTGCCGGAGAAAGTGCCGGTGGCCAACGTCGGCGACATCGGCATCACCACCTCGTATCAGTTCGACCTGTTCGGCACGTTGCAGCGCGGGATCGAAGCGGCCAAGGCCAATGCCGATGCGACTCAGGCAGCTGCGGACACAGCCCGAATCACCCTGGTGGCCGACGTCGTTCGAGCCTATACCCAGGTCTGCGCAGCCAACGAAGAGCGGGAAATCGCCCAGCATTCCCTCGACCTCCAGGCCCAGGGCACCACGCTGATCCAGCGTTTGCGTGACGCCGGGCGTGGCGATGAAACCCAGGTCACCCGTTCGCAAACCCAGTTCAAGTCGTTGCGTGCTGAAATGCCTCGCTACGAAGCGGCGCGTCAGGCCGGGTTGTTCAGGTTGTCGATGTTGCTGGCCAAACCGCTGGACCAGCTACCGACCGGCACCGCCAGTTGCGCCGAGCTGCCGAAAATAACGCAATTGTTGCCTGTAGGTGACGGCGCCACCTTGCTCAAACGCCGTCCCGACGTGCGGCAGGCCGAGCGCCGACTGGCTGCCGCAACGGCCGGAATCGGTGTCGCCACCGGCGAGTTGTACCCGGACATCAGTATCGGCGCATCTGTCGGAACCATCGGCATCCTGGAGAACCTCGGCAAACCGGCGACCAATCGCTGGGGCTTCGGCCCATTGCTGACCTGGACCGTTCCTTCCAACGGCTCCCGGGCGCGAATCCGTGAGGCCGAAGCGACAACCCAGGGCGCGCTGGCACATTTCGACGGGGTTGTGCTCAACGCCATTCGCGAAACCCAGACCGGCCTGGCCCAGTATTCCGCCTTGCTGCAGCGCCGGGATGCCTTGGCGGATGCAGAGCAGTCGGCGCAACTGGCCGCGGACCAGACTCATCGCTTCTTTACCGCCGGTCGCGCCTCGTTCCTGGCCGATCTGCAAGCCACGCGCACTTATACCGACGTACGGGCACAACTGGCCGCAGCCAACACCCAGGTTGCCATGAGCCAGATCGATTTGTTCCTTGCGTTGGGCGGTGGCTGGGAAAGCGGACGAACGCAAGGCTCGAACCCCGGCAAACCCTGAGGCCGTTGCTATGCTTTGACTTGATGAGATCGCTCGCCGAGCTCATCGATCCAGGCACGCGTTGGTCACGGGGATACCAATAATGAAAAACCCTTACGCTCCCGGCTTCTGGTGCGCTATCGCAGCGCTGGTGCTGCTCTCGGCCACTTATTTCTACGGCATCATGCTGGCCCACCAGATCGACACGGCACTGATTTTCCTCGACAGCGCCGCCGCGCTGATTGCCGTGATGGCTATCGTGGTGGTGGCTGTAGCGTCGGTCCAGGGGCAGCGCATCAAAAAAAGACAGTGCGAACGTGGCAAGACCCTGGTGCTGATCTGGGACACCAAGGTGGCATTGCGTCGCGTCGAAACGGTGTTTGACCGATATTTCTGGGGCAGCTACTGGCAACCGGGTCGAACCTTCCAGGAGGTCATGGGCGAGCTCACCGGCACGCCGCTGGAAAAAAGCCTCGAAGCGTTGAAAAAGCAATGCCTGGAGCTGGACAAGCAGATCGCCGAAGACGGTCGACACTGGCTGAATAATGCCCGTGAACTCTCCGATGTCGCCACCGCCATGGCCCGGGAACGCTATCAACTGGACTTTTGCGACCCGCGCGCAGAAGTGACGGGCGGGGCGGTGATCAATCGGGATTTTGAGGTGTTGGTGTATACCTGGACTGCGCGGCTCAAGAGCTTTGATCATCAGTTGGATGAGATTGAGGTTCAGTATTCCTGAATTTCCTGAATTTCCTGAATTGCTGTCGCCTGAACTGACGCCTTCGCTGGCAAGCCAGCTCCTACAGGGATCACGCGAATCCTGTAGGAGCTGGCTTGCCAGCGAAGGCGATCTCATGACCGCCGAAACTCTCAGCCCCCACGCACGGTCCACAGACACTCTTTAACCTTTAAACATTGGGTCGCCCGGTGCGCCTGATGCTAATCTGCATTGCTTTTTCAGCGGAGTCGAGCCGCAACCCGTCAAGGGTTCAGGGAAGACGACCACACCTTCTACAACGGACATTGACTGGGTCATTCATGAATAAATCAGCAGGCGTGCTTCTGGGAATTGTCGTCGCCATCGGTGTCATCAGTGCCGGCGGCGCCTGGTACACCGGTACCAAGCTCGAAGGCGTGCTCAACACCTCGATCGCCGACGCCAACAAGGAATTGCAGGCCGCGCTGGTGGGTTCCGACGGCACGGCATCCCTGGAACTGGTGTCGCTGGAGCGCAATGTATTCAGCAGCACCGCGCACTATCGCCTCAAGGGCGAAGGCGAGATGTTCGGCGAAGCACCGGTAGAACTGCTGTTCGTCGATCACATCGAACATGGTCCGCTGCCGTTTTCACGCCTGGTGTCGCTGAAGTGGCTGCCGGTCATGGCCACCAGTCACTACGAGCTGGAACGAACTCCGACCACCGAAAAATGGTTCGTCGCAGCCAAGGACAAATCCCCGCTCACCGGCATCGTCAACATCGGCTACGACAATTCCACCAACGGCACCCTGCAAATGCTGCCGCTGGACGTCGCCCTGGATGCCAAATCCAACCTGAAGTTTTCCGGCCTCAACCTTGACGTCGCGGCCAGCGCCCAGGCGCAGAAGGTCAAGGCCAACGGCTACATGGACAGCCTGACGCTGACCACAGTGGCTGAAGACCAGACGCCGGTGAAGGTTGAACTGAACGGCCTGACGTTGGCCAGCAACCTGGTAAAAAGCACCTACGGCTACTACATCGGCGAGAACACCCTTGAGCTGACCGACAGCAAAACCACCTTCGGTGCCCGGCAGTCGATACTGGGGTTCAAGAAATTTGAAATGAAGAACCAGACCGAGGAATCGGGCACCAGCGCTTCAGGGCGTGCCGATTACAAGGTTGGCGAAGTGTCCTTCAACGGCAAGCCTGTCGGTTCTGGGCAAATGGCCATGAGCCTGAAGAACCTCGACATCCCGGCGACCCTGTCGCTGGTGCAGATTTACCAGACCAAACTGCAGCCCTACGAGAAAGCCGCCGCCGAGGCCGCTGCCGCCGGTCAACCCGTGCCCGAGCTGGTCCTGACCCCGGCCGAAGAGGCCCAGGTCAAAGCCGGCCTGGAGAAATTGCTGGCCGCCGGACCTCAGGTTGCGCTGGAGAATCTGACGTTCCACACCACCAACGGTGAAAGCCGCGCCAACCTGGTGCTTGACCTGACCAAACCCAAGTCCATGGACTTGCCACCGGATCAACTGACCCGGCAACTGATCGCCCTGCTGGACTTCAATCTGCAGGTCTCCAAGCCCATGCTCGTTGATTTGCTGAGCGTCCAGGGGCAACTCGACGGTCAGACCGACGCCAAGCTGATTGCCGACCAGGCCACCGCCACCGCCGACATGTTTGGCAGCATGGCGGTCGGTGCCCAGCTTGCAAAACTCGAAGGCAGTAGCATCGTCACCAAACTGCACTACGCTAACAATCAGGTGGAGTTCAACGGCCAGAAAATGACGGTCGAAGAATTTGCCGGCTTCGTGATGAGCAAGCTTGGGGGGGCTGGAAACATCCAGTAAATCCGGGGCTTACACACCGCACGCCCGGCCTCTGCTACCAGCAGACGTCGGGCGTTTTGCTGTCTGGGTTTTAAGACAGGACGATGGCCGGTGCCTGCAGTTTCACGAATCTGAACAATTATTGTGTTCCCAATTACCCAGCGAGCTCGCATGCAAGACTGCCCTTAATAAAAGTTTGGCTGGGTCACCTGGACCAGCTTTCCGATACGAAAGGGCAAAAAGGGCGTTGCGGCCCGGCTGGCCATGTAAGGATGCTGACGAATGCCGAGTATTGTTGCCCCTTTTGTTCAACGTGGTATGCGACCGCTGTTTCGCGTCGCGTTGTGCAGCCAGTTGATCTGGCCGATGTTAGCGTTTGCCTATACCCCTTACGACGAAATGGTGCTTGATGCCCGAGCTGGTCACTACACGCCCGCGCTAACCGCGTTGCGTCAGGTGCCGCCGGGCCAAGCCACCACCAGTCAAATCAGCGACCACTTGCAGATCGCCAGTTGGGCCGGCCTGGACGCCGAGGTGATCAAGGTCTATGAAACCCAGGGACGCAATCTGGACCTGCCGGTTGCAGCCCTGACCGCCACAGCGCGGGCCTACCGTAACCAGAAACGCTGGGACGATGCCAATCGGGTCTACAGCAAGGCCCAGGCCATCGAACCGGACAACCCGGAAGTGCAGTTGGGGATGGCGCTGAACCAGGCTGACTCCGACAAGCCCGACCAGGCGGTGACGCGAGCCAGAGCGCTGGTGGCGGCGCAGCCCAATGACGTCTCCCGCCGGATGGCCCTGGGCTACGCGTTGAATCGTGCCGGCAAAGAATACGACTCGCTGTTCGAATACGATCAGGCCTTCGTCCGTTCCGGTAACGATCCACAAGTCGCCAAGGAGTATGTGAGTGCGATGCAACGTGCTCACCTGCCGGAGCCGGCCTTGCGCCTGGCCCGTCAGCGGCCGGGTTTGATCGATCCGGTCACGATACGTCACCTCGAAGGTGACCTGGCCGCAGAACGCGTACGCCTGGCGGAAATGCCTACCCGCAGCGAATCCGAGCGTTATGTGATCGCTGATCGGGCCCTGGCCGATTACGACAAACTGATTTCCACCTGGTCTTCGGATCCCCAGGCAAAAGATGACGTCATCCGCTGGCGCATCGACCGCATGGGTGCCCTCAAGGCCCGTTCGCGTACCGCCGAGGTCATCAGCGAACACCACAAACTGCAAGCCGAAGGTGTGGTTGTGCCGGTCTATGCCCAGCGTTGGGTAGCCGCGTCCTACCTGGACCAGCGCGAACCGGAAATCGCCACCGACATGTATCGGGAGATTCTGCTGACGCCGGACGCCGATCCTGGCAACCGTTTGCAAGATACCACCGCGCTTTACTACGCCTTGCTCGAAAGCGGCGAGGCCACCGAGGCGCGCGCAGTCGCCGAGGAATTGGCAAAATCCCAGAGACCACGCGTCCAGCTCAAGGGTCTGCCCGGAGGCGACGCCAACGACGAATGGATGGACGCGCAACAACTCGCAGCCCAGGCCGGTACCTACAGTTCCGATCTGCCCCATGGCGAGGAGCGCCTGCAGGCCTTGGTCGATCAGGCGCCGGGCAACGTGAGCTTGCGTGTGTCTCAGGCCGACCTGTACCTGGCGCGTGGCTGGCCGCGGCTTGCCGAGAGCAAGCTCAAGGAAGCCGAAAGCATGGCCCCGCGGGACATTAACCTGGAAATCGCCCAGGCCCACACCGCCACGGACCTGCAGGAATGGCGCCAGGTGGATGCCCTGACCGACGACGTGGTCGCGCGTGCCCCGGACAATCGTCAGGTCCAGCGCCTGCAACGTCAGCGCGAAGTCAATGACAAGTTCGAGCTGCGGGTTGAAGCGTTCGGCGGCAAGACTTATGGCGGCGATGACGACAACATCGGCGCGGTCAACGGCAGTAAGGATTTCGGCATCGAAACCGTCCTGTACAGCCCGCCCATCGGCGAAGACTGGCGTGTGTTCGCCGGTGCCGGTTATGCCGAAGGCGACTTCCAGGAAGGAACCGGCAACCATAACTTCCAGCGCGTCGGGCTCGAACGCCGGACCCGGGACTTGACCCTGGAAGCGGAAGTCTCCAACCACTCCTATGGCTTCGGTTCCAAACAGGGTGCGCGTCTGGCGTTCGCCCATGACATCAACGATTACTGGCAGTACGGCGCCAGCCTGGAGTACTTCGCCGCGGCGACGCCGTTGCGGGCCTTGAACAGCGACATCACGGCCAATGGCGGCAGCGGTTTCGTTCGCTGGCGGGCCAATGAAAGTCGCGAGTGGAAATTCGCGGTCAGCCCGTCTCACTTCAGCGATGGCAACGACCGCGTCGAAGCCTTGCTCACCGGGCGCGAAGGCATCTACACCACACCGACCGTGCAAGTCGATCTGGGATTGGAAGTCGCCGCCAGCCACAACTCCTTGTCTGACGACGTGCCGTATTTCAATCCCAAGTCCGATCTCAGCGTCCTGCCGATGATCAGCGTCAATCACAAGCTCTACGAGCGCTATGAAACCCGCTGGAGTCAGCAGTTCCAGGCAGGCGCGGGTACTTACACACAGAAATATCACTCCACCGGAGGCATGGCGCTGTTGGGCTATGGCCAGCGTTACAGCTGGAACGACGTGGTGGAGGTCGGCGGTATGTTAAGCGCAATCAACCGGCCCTATGACGGAGAGCGGGAAACCGATCTGCGTCTGATGGTCGATCTTACTTTCCGCTTCTAGAGGGGTTTGAAAATGGCCTTGATGTCGCGTTTCTTGCTCCTGCTGGGAGTGCTGTTGATCAGCGCATGCTCCCAGCAGGCACCGGCGTTTGCGCCGCCGTCCGAAAGGCCGGTGGTGGAAAGCGAAACCCCGTGGCCGAAAAACCATGTACTGGGCATCGCCTATCACGATGTGGATGACAAGGACCCGGACCAGGCGGTGGTGGCCGTGCGCACCGAACGCCTGATCGAGCAGCTGGCCTGGTTGCGGGAGAACGGCTACCAGCCGGTCTCCGTCGACCAGGTCCTGGCGGCACGCAAAGGAGGCCATGACCTTCCGCCCAAAGCGGTCATGCTCAGTTTCGACGACGGTTATTCGAGTTTCTATACCCGGGTGATGCCGGTGCTGCGTGCCTATAAATGGCCTGCATTGCTGGCGCCGGTCGGAACCTGGGTCGACACCCCGGCGAACCAACCGGTGGATTTCGCCGGCATGCCGCGCAAACGCTCGGAGTTCCTGACCTGGGACCAGGTGCGGGAGATTTCCCAGTCCGGACTGGTGGAAATCGCTGCGCACACCGATGCCAACCACAAGGGGATCCTGGCTAACCCCCAGGGCAACCTGGAGCCGGCCGCCACGACCCGTCGTTACGATCCCGTTGCCAAACGCTATGAAACCGAAGCCGAGTTCCAGGCCCGTCAACGGGTGGATATCCTGGCGATCTCGGAGAAAATCCGCAAAGTTACGGGTAAAAAGCCGCGAGTCTGGGTCTGGCCGTACGGTGCGGCGAGCGGCACCACGCTGCAAATCGTCAACGATCAGGACTATCAGATGGCCTTGACCCTCGAAGACGGGCTAGACACTGTCGATACCCTGATGAGCAGCCCGCGTTTTCTTGTTGCTGCTGACCCGGAAGGCGCGCGCTTCGCCAACAGCGTCGTCTCGGTGCAGGGGAAGAATCCGATGCGCGTCGTGCACGTCGACCTGGATAACGTCTACGACCCGGACCCGGCCCAGCAGGAAAGAAACCTGGGTAAATTGATCCAGCGCATGTCCGACATGGGCGCCAATACGGTGTTCCTGCAAGCCTTCGCCGATCCGAAGGGTGATGGACTGGTGCATTCGCTGTACTTCCCCAACCGTCACCTGCCGATGGCCGCCGACATTTTTGACCGCGTGGCCTGGCAGTTGCACACCCGGGCCCATGTCAAAGTCTACGCCTGGATGCCAGTGCTGAGCTTTGCCCTGGATTCGAAGCTGCCGCGCGTGACGCGCTGGGACCCGGAAACCGGCAATACGTCGGTCGATCCGAAGCAGTACATACGCTTGTCGCCCTACGATCCCAACGTACGACGCATCATTGGTGAAATCTACGAGGACCTGGCGCGCATGGCGTCGGTCGACGGCGTCCTGTTTCACGATGACGCAATAATGTCGGACTTCGAAGACGCAGGCCCTGACGCCCTCAAGGTCTACGCCGCCAACGGTCTGCCCGGCTCGATTTCCGCGCTGCGCGCCGACCCTGCCGTAATGCAGCGTTGGACGCGTTTCAAAAGTCGCTACCTGATTGATTTCACCAAGGAGTTGACCGCCAAGGTTCGCGCCATTCGCGGCCCGCAACTGGATACGGCGCGCAACATTTTCGCCGAGCCGATACTCAATCCCCAGAGTGAAGCCTGGTACGCGCAGAACCTGGATGACTTCCTCAGCACGTACGAATGGACGGCGCCGATGGCCATGCCGTTGATGGAAAAGCAGTCTTATGCAGAATCCCATGCCTGGCTCGACAAGCTGGTCGCCACCGTCAAGGCACGTCCCGGTGCACTTGATCGTACCGTGTTCGAATTGCAGGCACGGGACTGGACCAAAGAGGACGATGCCGACATCGACGGCGCAACACTGGCCGAGTGGATGAGAGTGCTCCAGCGTCAGGGCGTCACCAGTTTTGGTTACTACCCGGACAACTTCCTCGACAATCTGCCAGAGCTCAAAGCCGTAAGGCCCGCGCTCTCCAACAAGTGGAATCCATAACATGCTGGATAGACTTCTGGCTCTACTCGTTCTGGCGATCGTCCTCGGGATTCCCCTTGGACTGATCTTTCTACTCACTGGCCAGTTTCTGATGGACTTCGTGTTCTTCTATCCGCTGTTCATGTCAGGACTGTGGATCGCCGGGGGACTCTATTTCTGGCTGCACTGGGAGCGGCACTGGCCGTGGAACGAAGACACCTTGCCGCCGCCGCTGGCCGGCGAGCCGCTGATTTCGATCCTCATCCCTTGCTTCAACGAAGGTGACAACGTCAGGGAAACCATCCATGCGGCGTTGTCCCAGCAGTACCCGAACATCGAGGTCATCGCCATCAACGATGGTTCGAAGGACGACACCGGTGCCATCCTCGACGCCTTGGCCGTGCAAGATCCGCGTTTGCGGGTGCTGCACCTGGCGGAGAACCAGGGCAAGGCTGTGGCTCTGCGCATGGGCGCCATTGCAGCGCGCAGCGAGTACCTGGTGTGCATCGACGGTGATGCGCTGCTGGCACCCCATACCGCGGCTTATCTGGTCGCGCCGTTGCTCGAAAACCCGCGCCTCGGCGCAGTGACCGGCAACCCACGGATCCGTACCCGTTCGACCCTGGTCGGTCGGGTGCAGGTGGGCGAGTTCTCCTCGATCATCGGTCTGATCAAACGTACCCAGCGCGTCTTCGGGCGGATCTTCACCGTCTCCGGCGTGGTCGTCGCTTTCCGTCGCACGGCCCTGCACCGGGTCGGCTACTGGAGTACCGACATGATCACTGAAGACATCGATATCAGCTGGAAGCTGCAACTGGATCACTGGAGCATTTTCTACGAGCCCCGCGCACTGTGCTGGATCCTGATGCCGGAAACCCTCGGTGGCCTGTGGAAACAGCGTCTGCGTTGGGCCCAGGGCGGTGCGGAAGTGCTGTTCAAGAACATTCGCGGCATTTGGCAGTACCGTCATCGTTACCTCTGGCCTTTGCTGGTCGAATACTGCCTGTCCACTGGCTGGGCGTTCACCTTCCTGCTGTCGATAATTTTGTGGCTGGTGGGGCTGTATATCGCGTTGCCGGAAGTTATCGCGGTGCCTCGTATGTGGCCACCGGCGTTTACCGGCTTGCTGTTGGCAGTGGTCTGCCTGATGCAGTTCGGCGTCAGCCTGCTGATCGATCGCCGCTACGAAAAAGGTTTGGGCAAGACGATGTTCTGGGTGATCTGGTATCCGCTGGTGTTCTGGATGGTCAGTCTGCTCACTACGCTGGTCAGTTTCCCCAAAGTGCTGTTCCGTTTACGTCAGAAACGTGCGCGCTGGGTCAGTCCAGATCGCGGCATTCGGCCGCCAGGTGCCGATGAAGAGGAGATCGTCAAATGAAAATCATCACAACCCGGCAGCGGCCAGTGCTTATGGTGGTCGATACCTTGTTCACCGTCCTGGCCTGGGCCGGATTCCTGTATCTGTTGTTCCTGGGGATCTGGCCATTGATCGGACCCCACGAAGGCGCCCGATTCAGCGGTCCAGCGTTCGACGCCCTTGGCACCCTGCAGGTTTATTTATGGGTGGCGGTGTTCAACGCCTTGGTGCTGATCGGGTGGGCACGTTATCAACAACGTAAAAGCCGAAGCTTCGCCCAGCGTCGTATGCCCGCCCCGGTCATCGACGACCAGGGTTTGAGCAAAACCTTCAAGCTGACTCGTGAACGGCTGCACAAACTGCGCAGCCCGGGTTCGATGACCATTCACAACGATCACGATGGCGATATCTCGCACGTAGTCAGCCACTTCTTCACGATCGATTCCCGGCCGCCGCTCTCCCTGCAGCCTCTGGAGAATCCAAAAATGATCCGTCGTCCATCCGATGATGACGAAGGCAAAGAGCCGGTGAACCGCGCCTGAGCCTGACTCGGTCTTCTGGCGTGAAACACCGATCCCCTGTAGGAGCTGTCGAGTGAAACGAGGCTGCGATCTTTTGACTTTTATTTTTCAGGATCAAAAGATCGCAGCCTCGTTTCACTCGACAGCTCCTACGGGGGATTTACATCCCGAATCAAGCGCCACGCCTCGTCCACCGGCAGTGGTTGTTTCATCCTCTCGGCGAGCATCGCCATCGCCCGTTCTTCATCGCAGGCGACAGCGGCCGCCACCACTCCATTCTTGCAGAACAGGCCGATAAAGGGCGGATGATAGGGGTCGCCCTTGAATTCCACTTCGTCCCACGCCTCGGCATGGCCCAGGTAGTCGTAGTTCTTGCCGAAGTGCCAGGTCCAGAAAAACGGCACGTCCAGGTAATGCTCATCACCGCCGAGCATGTTCGCCGCCGCGATCCGCGCCTGTTGTTGTGCCAGGCGCCAATGCTCGATGCGCTGGGGCTGACCATTGAGCGGGAAGGTCGCGATATCGCCGGCGGCCCAGAGCCCATCGGTCACGCGCATGCCGCCGTCGACCGTCAGTGACTGGTCTTTTTCCTTGGGCAGATCGGCAAACGGCGCGGTTGCCGGGGTGACGCCAATGCCGACCAGCACCAGGTCCGCAGGCAAACGTTGACCGTTGTCCAGCTTCACTGCTTCGACCTTATCGGTGCCTTCAATCTGCGCGGCTTCGCCATCGGTGTGGAAGACCACGCCGTGGGCCACATGCCGGGCGCGAATGGCCTTGCCGACCGTATCGCCGAATTGCTTGACGAAAGGTACGGCGTGGCGGGCCAGAACGGTGACCTCCAGACCGTATTCACGCAGGGCCGCTGCAGACTCCAGGGCGATGAAACTGTCGCCGATAATCACCGCGTGCTGGCCTGGTTTTGCAGTGGCCAGAATCCGCTGCGCCTGATCTTTCGAGCGCAGCACAAAGACTTGGGGCAAGTCGGCACCGGGTAGTTTCAGCGGGTTGGGTGTACCACCGGTGGCGAGCAGGGCAGCGTCATACGTCAGCGACTGACCGTCTGCCAGTCGCAGGGTCTGATCCGTCGCATCCAGGCTGGCCACTTCGCCCTTGATTCGCTCGATTCGCTGCTCGAGATAAAAGTTTTCATCACGCAGCGGTGGGACTTCTTCCGGCGGCATCTCACCGGCGATCACGAATTTGCTCAGCACCGTGCGGTCGTAGCCGGCGTCGGCTTCACGGTCGATCAGCAGCACGCGGCCGCCGAAGCCTTTCTCCCGCAGCGCCGCCGCAGCAGCGGTACCCGCGGCACCGGCACCGACGATCACGAACGTGCGCTCATCATCAGCCGGGGGTGTGCTGCCGGCAGGCAGTGGCCGGTCGTCGACCCAGACCTCGTCATCGTGCAATTCCAGCGGGTAGCGCTTGAGGCTGTCCAGAGACGGCGGTTCACACAGCGCACCGTCTTCGATCCGGTACGCGGCCTTGTGCCAAGGGCAGATCAGCCGTCCGTGACACAGCGCACCCTCCGCCAGTGGGGCCCCGGCGTGAGGGCATTCACCCTGATAGGCGCGCAATTGATCGCCGACCCGCAACAGGACGATTTTAGTGTCCGCGATCCGGACTTCCAGGCCACGGTTCTCGGGCACATCGGCAAAACGGGCGACGCGGTGCAGGGCCATGATCGCTTTCCTGACGGACGTTTCAGGTAAGAGTCCGGGGTTTCTCCCGAGGTTCAGCCAATTCCCGCTGCCACGGCACGAACGGTCCGGCTATAGTTTGCACGCCGACCACGGCTCCACCCGCACAAGGTGCTCCGGTATGACCCGATTGACCTCCCTGAACCCTTGGCTGGCGGCCGTTGCAGTCGCCCTTTGCGTGCAGTTTCCGGCGCAGGCCCAGGAGCGCTTCACCCTCAGCATCCCCGGTGTGTCGGACAATCGCCTGTTCACCTCGGCAGCCGCCAGCGATGCGGCCGGTTGTGGCGGCAAGAACCAGTCCCCGGCCCTGAGCTGGAACGCCGGTCCGCCGGGCACCTTGAGCTACGCCATCGTCATGCATGACCCGGACGGCCAGAAAGGCCTGGGGGTCGACCACTGGATTCACTATGGCATCAAGGCCACCACCCACCAGATCCCGGCCGGCGTCGGCGCGAAATCCGCCCTTGAAGGCGTCGGCGGCAGTAACAGCAAAGGCACTACCGGCTATGTGGGGCCCTGCCCACCGGTCGGCGACAGCTCCCATCACTACATCATCCAGCTCTATGCCCTGGACCTTGCACCAGACGCCTTGCCCGCCGGCCTGAGCCGCACGCAGCTGATGGACAAGATCAAAGGCCATGTGTTGAAAAACAGCAGCGTGGTGCGGCGTTATCACCGCTGAAATTTTTCATTTCGGTTTAACCCGAACCGCTCGGGCTGTCCGTCTCAGAGGATGAATGGATCAATTTCCTCCTGAGGTCAGCCCCCCATGTCCCTCCCTCTGCATTTCCTCCGCCCGACCGCCCAGGGTTTCACCGTCGGCTTGCTGCTGGCCGTTGCCGGTTGCGGTGTTTCGTCCACGCCTGAATCCGCCTCGGTGTCGCCACCGGCTCAAGGTGCGCTGAAGACAGAGACATGGGTGCGTAGCGAGGAGGCGGTCCTGGCGGACGCCACGATGGCCAAGCGCAGTGCGCGACCGGCACCGGTGGCGGGCTATGCGCCGATGCCTGAATCGGCTCCGGCCGGTTATCGGGACGAGCAGCGTGAACAGTATCAAGCGCTGGCCGACAACCCGATTCATAACGTGACCGAATCGCCGGTGTCGACGTTCAGCGCCGACGTCGACACCGGCGCCTATGCCAACGTCCGCCGCCTGCTCAATCAAGGACGATTGCCACCCGAAGGCGCGGTGCGCCTGGAGGAATTGGTCAATTACTTTCCCTACGATTACGCCTTGCCCACCGACGGCTCGCCCTTCGGTGTGACCACTGAGCTGGCGCCGTCGCCGTGGAACCCGCATACCCGATTGCTGCGCATCGGCATCAAGGCCTCGGACCGCGCAGTGGCCGAACTGGCGCCGGCCAACCTGGTGTTTCTGGTGGACGTGTCCGGCTCGATGGATCGTCGCGAAGGTCTGCCGTTGGTCAAAAGCACCCTGAAACTGCTGGTCGATCAGTTGCGCGAGCAGGATCGAGTGTCATTGGTGGTCTACGCCGGCGATTCGCGCGTGGTCCTGGCGCCGACTTCCGGACGGGAAAAAGCGAAAATTCGTACAGCCATCGAGCAATTGACCGCAGGCGGTTCCACCGCTGGGGCCTCGGGGATCGAGCTGGCTTATCAACTGGCACAACAGGCGTTTATCCCCAAGGGCATCAACCGCATCCTGTTGGCCACCGACGGCGACTTCAACGTCGGCATCAGCGACTTCGACAGCCTCAAGCAAATGGCTGTGGATAAACGCAAGACCGGCGTTTCCCTGACCACCCTGGGGTTTGGTGTGGATAACTACAATGAACACCTGATGGAACAACTGGCCGACGCCGGCGACGGCAACTACGCCTACATCGACAACCTGCGCGAGGCGCGCAAGGTGCTGGTGGACCAGCTGGGTTCGACCCTCGCCGTCGTGGCGAAGAACGTGAAGCTGCAAGTGGAGTTCAACCCGGCGCAGGTCAGTGAGTATCGGTTGTTGGGCTATGAGAACCGCGCCTTGAAACGTGAGGATTTCAGCAACGACAAAGTGGATGCGGGTGAAATCGGTGCAGGGCATACCGTGACGGCGTTGTATGAAATAGTGCCCAAGGGTGAGAAGGGCTGGTTGGAGCCGTTGCGGTATGGAAAATCTGCGGCCGATGTTTCCGTGAATACCGGGGAATTGGCGATGTTGCGCGTGCGGTATCAGTTGCCTGAGGGTGGGAATAGTCGCTTGATCGAACGACCCATTGTCGGTGGCTCGGAGACCAAAGCCAGTGATGACCTCCGATTTGCGGCGGCCGTGGCCGCGTTTTCCCAGCAACTCAAGGATGGACGCTACACCGGTGATTTCAGCCTGAAGGACACCGAGGCACTGGCTCGCGGTGCCCGGGGTGACGATCGATTCGGTCTGCGCGCTGAGTTTGTGCAATTGGTGGAGTTGGCGCAGAGCCTGCGAACCTCGACCGCCTCGAATCAGCAACCCAATGACCGGCGGATAGAGTGAAAGAGGCCAGCGCGGACATGTCCGATTCTCAAATCAGCTCAGCCGCCGGCAGCGACGAATCGCTGCTGGCCCGGTATCGCTCCGGCGACGGACCGGCGTTCGAGATCCTGTACGCCCGCCATCGCCAGGGACTTTATCGATTCCTGCTCGGCTTGAGCGGCAAATCCGAACTGGCCGAAGAGGTCTACCAGGACACCTGGCTGAGCCTGATCCGCAGCAGCAGTCAGCCACAAGGCCGGGCGAATTTTCGTACCTGGCTCTACCAGATTGCCCGCAACCGCCTGATCGATCACTGGCGCAAGCACGGCATCCACAACCCCTTGCACGACAGCTACGACGAACAGCTCCACGCCCTGAGCGACGAGGCGGCCGATCCCGAACAACTGCTGAGCCTGAGCCGCGATAATCAGCGTCTCGAAGCCGCGCTGCAAAACCTGCCCGCCGACCAGCGCGAAGTGTTCCTGCTACGCGCCCACGGCGACCTCGACCTGCCGCAGATCGCGACCCTCACCGAAACACCGCTGGAAACCGTCAAGAGTCGCTTGCGCTACGCCCAGCAAAAACTGCGTCGGCTGCTGGCCGAGGAGGTACTGACATGACTGACGCCCACAAAACACCGGAAGATCAGATGCTCGAACACTACCGCGAGCATGCCGCCGGCGAACCGCCGTCTCACCTCGATGCCTTCATCCTGGCGACCGCACAACGTGAAATCCCTGCGCGCAAGCCAGGCCTGTGGCAACGCTGGGTCCAGGCCTGCCAGAAACCTCGGTGGCAGGTCGCATTTGCCAGCCTGGTCGGCGTGGCCCTGATGCTTGCATTAGTGCAGCGCACGCCGGAACAAACGCCAAGCTACGACTTCGCCCCAGCGCCAAAGATGTCCGCCCCGGCCGCCAAAAAAGAAGCCGCACAAGCCCCTCCGTCGACTGCACGCTCCCTGGCTGCACCGGCCGGCGCCATGTCCGCCCCCGCGCCTGCGGCGCCAATGGCCGATTTTGCCACCCCTGCCCAGAGCGAATCGGTCGAGGCTGAAATGGCCGATGAAGCAAAGGTCAGCAAACGTGCAGCAGCTCCGGCGAAAACACTGGATGAACAACTGCAAGAGGTTCTGCGTCTGCAAAATACCGGTCAGCAACAAGCCGCCGACGCGCTGTTGAACACATTGCACAAGCGTTTCCCTGGCGAAAACCTCACCGCCCGGATGAAGGAACTACAAAAAAACTGAGGTACGCAACGGTCGCCCATTTGGCATCCACACCCGAAAGCGCGCACTATCGGCCCATAGCCGATGCGTTGGAGGATGCCGTGGCACAAAAAATCGACCGCATCGCCCAAATGCTCAATTGCCCGGTAAAGGGTGAGGAACTGCGGCGAGCAGTGACTGAGAGTCGTAAGGAGTTTCTGCTGGCCAAGCAGGCAGAAGAAACACTTGAGGAAGACGTCCTGGACGAAGAGTTGATCGAGGACGAAGACGACGATGATGAATACGACGAGTTCGACTGGACCACCGAATGAAAAGAACGCCCTGGCAGCAAACGCCAACCTGTCAGCTGAACACCGCCCCCTTGTAGGAGCAAGCTTGCTCGCGATGGACGTCAACGATAACGCGTTCTTTCTGAATAAAACGCGTCACCCTTGAGTCCATCTTCGCAGCGCCGCACGGAACTTAGTAACCTCTTGTACGAGCCCGAGCTTACACTGATAGAATGCGACAAATTCTTATTCGTATCTACCCTATCTCGTGCAGTCCACTTCATCGGCAAACCGCCAGCAGCCTCATTCCATCGATCAGCTCTACAGCCACCACCACGGCTGGCTGCAGGGCTGGCTGCGCAAGCGCCTGGGCAACGCCGCCGATGCCGCAGATCTGGCCCAGGATACGTTCGTGCGGCTGCTCAGCCGTGCGCCTGGCGAGCCGCTGAACTTCACAGCGCCGCGTGCCTATCTGGCCACCGTCGCCAATCGCCTGACCATCAACTTCTACCGCCGCCGCTCGCTGGAGCAAGCCTACCTGGCCGCGCTGGCGGAAACGCCGGAAGACCTGGCGCCGTCGCTGGAACATCAGGCGCTGGTGCTCGAAGCCCTCGACGAGATCGACCAGGTCCTTGCCCTGTTGCCAGCCAAAACCCGGCAGGCGTTCCTGATGGTGCAGGTGGAGGGTTATACACAGGAAGAGATCGCTAGCCGGCTCAATCTCAGCGTGCGGTCGGTGCAACGCTACCTTGCACGAGCTTTTGAAGAGTTCATCGTGCTCGCCAGCCAGAGCGCGCAGCATGAGTGATTCGCCCATCGACCGGCGTATTGCCCGTGAAGCGGCCGGCTGGTTCGTGCGCTTGCAGAACAGCGACGCCGGCGCCGCCGAGCATGCCGCCGGTGCCGAGTGGCGGGCGCGGCACGCGGATCACGAACGGGCCTGGCAACTGGCCGAGCACTTCGGCGGCCGCGCCCGGCAGCTTGCCGGTGGTGCCGAACGGGCGGCTCTGGAGCGCCCGCGCAGCCTGGAGCGGCGACAGACGCTCAAGACCCTTGCGTTGCTGATCGCCGCGGCGCCGCTCGGCTTCGCAGCACACCGGGGTCTGCCGTGGCGCGAGTGGCAGGCGGACGAGAGCACCGCCACGGGGGAGCAGCGCACCCTGCACCTGGCGGATGGCGGACAAATTCGCCTGAACACCGGCAGTGCGGTCGATATCGCCTACGACGCCAGCGTTCGTCGCGTGCGCCTCATCGCCGGCGAGATGCTCGTTGAGGTGCCTAACGAGCATGCCAGGCGTCCGTTCATCGTCGACACTGCCGAAGCGCAGATCACCCTGCTCGGCAGCCGCTTTCTGGTGCGTGAATATCCGCACAGCACTTACCTCGCCGCGCTGGAGGGCGCTGTCGAGGTGCGCCCACGGCTGTCGCGAGGAAATGATGGCCTGATGAGGCTGGCGGCCGGCCAGCAGACCCGTGTCAATGCCCAGGCTGCGGAGCCCTCAATGCCATTGGCGCAGAATCGCCTCGACTGGCTCAGCAATGTGCTGCGCGCAGAAAAGATGCGCCTCGATGACTTCATCCGCGAGCTGGATCGCTATCGACCCGGGCTGCTGCGTTGCGATCCAGCAGTGGCCGGGCTACTGATCTCCGGCGCCTTCCAGTTGCGCGACACGGACCAGATTCTCCGCGCCCTGAGCCAGACTCTGCCGGTGACCGTCCAATACCGGACGCCCTACTGGGTCACCATCACGGCGCGTTCGAAGGTGTAACGAGAATCATTGTCGTGTTTTCCATAAGCTGCGTGTCCCTCCCGTAACCACATCACTTTCACAGGGCGGGGACGAACACATGGCGACGACGCAGGGCATGCAACCACTGGCGCGGGCAGTACACGCTGCCGCACTGGGTCTGATCATTGCGGGCGGCAGCCTGACTGCAGCATCGCTGCAGGCCGCCGGGCAAGGCGTGCAGCAAAGTCGTGTCTTTCAGGTGCCAGCCGGCAATCTGAGCAATGCACTCTCTGACTTCGCCAGCCAGGCGGGAATCACCCTGCCCATCGAGCCCGGCCTGGTAGAAGGTTTGCGCAGCCCTGGTCTGAATGCCGCCACCACCGTGGAAGGCGGTCTGCAGCAACTGCTGCAGGGCACCGGCCTGCAAGCTACACCGCAGGGAAATGGTATTTACCTGCTGACACTGCAGGAAGCGGGCATAGCCCTGGAGCTGGGCGCTACCAGTATCACCGCAAAGGGCCTGACGGCGACTACCGAGAACAGCGGTTCCTACACCACCGGGGTCATGCAGACGGCCACCAAGCTGCCCTTGAGCCTGCGCGAAACGCCGCAGTCGGTCAGCGTGATCACGCGCAAGCGTATGGACGACAAAGCCATGACCAGCATCAGCGATGTGGTCAAAAGTGCGCCGGGAATCTTTCTCAATAATTCTGGGGGCGTGGGGCGGCCCTCTTTCAGCACTCGCGGTTTCGACGTCGACAACATCATGTACGACGGTTTTCCCACCAGCTTCCTGACCTACCTGCCTAGCGGAGAAGCCAACCTGGCCATGTATGACCGGGTGGAGATCGTTCGCGGCGCCACCGGATTGGCTCAGGGCGCCGGCAACCCCGCTGGCGCCATAAACCTGGTGCGCAAGCGCCCGACTCATCAATTCCAGGGCACGCTCACCGGCAGTGCCGGTAGTTGGGACGATTACACCGGCACGCTGGATGTCGGCGGCCCGCTCAATGAAAGCGGCACCCTGCGCGCCCGTACCGTGGTCTCGCGGCAGGACGCCAAAAGCTTCCGTGAATCGGTCGAGAGTGATAACGATCTGTTCTACGGCGTGGTCGACGCCGACCTGAGCGAAAGCACCACCCTGACGCTCGGTGGTTACCGGCAGAAGAACCATACCAACTATATCTGGGGCGGGTTGCCCATGGCCCGTGGCGGCGGTCATCTAGGGCTGCCACGGGACACCTTCCTGGGTCACGACTGGGAATACTCGGACAATCGCACCACCGGCTATTTCGCCACCCTGGAGCAAGGCCTCGCCAACGACTGGACGCTACGCCTGGCTGCGATGCAGTCGAAGACCGACACCGACGTGCTGGCCTCTTCTGTATGGGAATACGATCGCCACTATCTATGGACGGAAGCCATGGAGCAGAAGGAAACCGGCTATGACCTGGCGCTCAGCGGACCCTTCCAGCTGCTCGGTCGAGAGCATGACCTGACCCTGGGCGTCAGCAAGCGCGAACTGGATTATCGTTCCGGTGACGCCTGGAGCGCTTTCATCGACGCCGGCAGCGATCCCTTCGAGTGGGATCCAAGAGCTCATGCCAAGCCGGATTACGTCACGGGTGGTATGGGCCTTCCCGAGACCACCACTCAGGACAGCGTCTATGCCAGCAGCCGCCTGCGCTTGAGTGAGCCACTGTCGCTGATTCTCGGCGGACGCGTCGACTGGTACGAATTCGACGACAGCGAAAACAGTGAAGGCAGCTACAAGGTCACTCGTAATCTGACCCGCTATGCCGGCCTGGTCTACGACCTGGACGCCAATCACTCGGTCTATGTCAGCTACACCGATATCTTCAAGCCGCAGAGCAGCAAAGGCCTGGACAGGAAAGTGATCGTTCCTGTCGTGGGTGAAAACTATGAAATGGGCATCAAGGGCGAATACTTTGGTGGCGCACTGAATACCAGCATGGCTGTTTTCCAGATCGACCAGAAGAATCGCGCCCAGGAGTTGCCTGAAGACAAAGGTTGCGGCTCAGGCGCCGCCAGTGCCTGCTACGAAGCTGCCGGCCTGGTACGCAGCCGCGGCATCGACCTGGAAATACAGGGCGCCCTGACCGACAACTGGCAACTGGCCGCCGGCTACACCTACACCCAGACCCAATACGTCAATGACGCCAACGCCGCTCGAGAAGGCGAAGACTTCGACCGCAAGAAACCGCGTCAACTCTTCAAGCTGGCCACGATCTACACCCTGCCCGGTGATCTTCAGCGCTGGCGCGTTGGCGGTGATGTCTACCAGCAGAGCCGCATCCGCACCTCGGGGGGCGCCGGTACCACTGCATGGGAAAACCAGCAGGGCTCGTACACGGTGGTCGGTCTGGTGGCCGGCTACAAGGCCAGCGAGCAACTGGATTTGCAGGTCAACGTCAACAACCTGTTCGACCGCACCTACTACAGCAGCGTGGCCAATGGAGCCTATAGCCCGTACGACATCTACGGCGACCCGCGTAATGTAAAACTGACTGCCCGTTACAGCTTTTAAGAAGGGAATTAACACAGTTGGAAAAAAGTGGACGGATTTGAATGGCACTTACTTAACAGCTAAACACTTGAGCTAAAGCAAAAAATACGGAGCAGGCCAGTTTGCCGGATGATTTGCTGAAGACAGATCTGGCCGCCGTCGAGGCCGGGCTTGAAACGCTGACACCCGAAGTCGAGCCCGCGTCAAAGCGTCAGCCACCCTGCTGGACGTCGTTCTAAATTCATCCCTGTTTTAAAGGTGGTCTTTGTAAGCTTATGGGGCATGATGGGCCGCAGTGCTTTCCCTGATGTCCAACGCCGATGAGTGCCCTATCTTGTGTCAGTGATTCCCCTATTGGTCTGTGACGACTCCAACATGGCCCGTAAGCAGGTGTTACGGGCACTGCCGGCGGACTGGCCGGTTTCGGTCACCGAGGCGGGTAATGGTCGCGAGGCAATGGAGGCCATACGCCGGGGTTTGGGGCAGGTGGTGGTGCTCGACCTGACCATGCCGGAGATGGATGGTTATCAGGTATTGAGTGCCTTGCGCGCCGAAGGATTGAAGGCGCAAGTCATCGTGATCTCCGGTGACATTCAGGACGAAGCGGTGCGGCGCGTGCATGAGCTGGGCGCGCTGGCGTTTCTGAAAAAGCCTTTCGACGAAAACCAGCTGCGCCAGACGCTCAGTCAGGTCGGGCTACTGACGAAACCCGGCCAGGCGTCGTTGGAGAGTCGTCTGGCAGCGAACACGGTCATCAGTTTTCACGATGCGTTCCGCGAAACGGTCAACGTTGCCATCGGTCGGGCGGCCGCGCTGATCGCCCAGGTGTTGGGCGTCTTCGTGCAGTTGCCGGTACCGAACGTGAACATCCTCGAAGTCGGCGAGTTGCACATGGCGCTGACCGATGCCAGCAACAGCAAGCAACTCACGGCCATCTGCCAGGGTTTTATCGGCAGTGGCATCGCCGGCGAAGCCCTGCTGATGTTTCACGACTCGGAAATCGCCGACATCGCGCAATTGATGCAGCGTCAGAGCACCGATTATTCGGACCTGGAAATGCTGCTGGACCTTTCCAGCGTGCTGATCGGTGCTTGCTTGAGCAGCATCGCCGAACAGATCGATGTGGTGTTCTCGCAAGGCCACCCGCAGATCCTCGGCCAGCACGCGGCCATCGATGAGCTGATCCGGGTCAACAGCAAGCGCTGGAAAAAAACCCTGGCGGTGGAAATCAGCTACAGCCTGGAAGGGCACGATATTCGTTTCGACCTATTGTTGCTGTTCACGGAAGACTCCATCGAGCGGTTGACCCTCAAACTCGCCTACTTGATGAACTGAGCCATGAACGAACCTATCGATCTGAACGAGTTTCACTGGTTGCTGGCGATCACCCAGAGCATTGACGTCGGTGTGGTGGTGCTCGACCGCGACTACCGCGTGCAGGTCTGGAACACCTTCATGGAGAACCGCTCCGGGGTGCAGCCCAAGGACGCCCACAATCAGAATTTCTTCAGTCTGTTTCCCGAAATCGACCGCCAATGGTTCAGCCGCAAGGTGGAAAGCGTCGCTACCCTGGGCACGCCAGCGTTCACCGTCTGGGAGCAGCGTCCGTATCTGGTGCGATTCAAGAACTACCAGCCGATCACCGGCCAGGAAGAGTTCATGTACCAGAACACCACGCTGTTACCGCTGCGCTCCACCGACAGCAAAATCAACCATATCTGCCTGGTGATCTATGACGTCACCGACGTCGCCACCAACCGGCATCAGCTCCAGGCCGCCAATGCGCAATTGCAGCAACTCTCCCGAACCGATCGGCTGACGGGCTTGTACAACCGCGGTTATTGGGAAGAAAGCCTCAAAGTCGCCTACGCCCGGCACCAGCGTTATGGCAATGCCACCAGCCTGGTGATGCTGGATATCGACCACTTCAAGCAGGTCAACGACACCTACGGTCACCAGGCGGGTGACAAGGTCATCGAGCAAGTCGCCAGGCTGATCCGCGAGCATGAGCGCGAAACCGATGTGGCTGGGCGCTATGGCGGTGAAGAGTTCGGCGTGGTGCTTTCGGACACTGACAAGATCGGTGGAAGCGTTTTCGCCGAGCGTCTGCGTAAGGCCGTCGAAGGGCTGGAAGTACTGCACAACGGCCAGAGCATCCGTTTCACCATCAGCCTGGGGGTGGCCGACCTGAGCCAGCCCTCGATCAACCACGCCGACCTGATCGCCTGGGCGGACCATGCGCTGTTTGCGTCAAAGAAGGCCGGGCGCAATCGGGTGACGGTGTATGACCACAAAAAAGCCCCAGACCCTAAGGCCTGAGGCGTTTTCGTTTCTACATATCCAGGCGTCGTTTGAACTGAGCTCTGCAGGCCCCGTTATATAGGGGTTTGGTTGGTGGTGTTTCGGTTAGGCATACACGTGGGCATACACGGTCACTGCTACTGCTAGGCCACAAACCGTATCCATAGCGCTTTTCCTAACCGTGACAGCCAACCGACTTGGTAGCTTGGCTTCAGATACCAGCCGATGACCGTACCTCGGCACCTTGCTGTTGGCGAAAGCGAAAGGCCGTTTCACCAAGCCCAGAAAACTGCCGGGGACCCTGAGGCTTTCCTCACGGTACGGGGTCGGAAACCCGCGGGATCGTGTTAGCGGAAAAATGCCCAGCTTAGTGAACAGGTGAACCGGGTGAACTGCTGTTCACCAGTGCATTTGCACTATGAATTGGGATGTCGCTGGGGACCCTGGGCATTTCGGATAGACACGGGGCAGAGAACCCGCGGGATCTCGTTAGTGGCTGAATTTACAAGTTAGTTGACTGGTTGACCGAGTTGACTGAGCCAACTGTTCACTATCATCAACACAATCAGGGACCGTTACCGCTCCGGTAACGATGCCCTTTTCGCTTCAAGATCCTTGCAATTTCAACGTTGAAATTTCAGTAAGCTGGTACGGCTGCCGCTACCACGATGTCGCGGGTTTCCTACCCCGTATCCGCCGAACATCCCCAGGGTCCCAGGCAATGTCGGTATCTGAGGTAGATGCATCTCCCTGTTCGTTGTTGGCAGACGGTACCGTCCTTGTGTCCGAGCTTTCGAATTCTCCGTTAGTCGGCCGCCAAATCAGTATTGCCTCGCTGACGGCGATGTCGTCGATGGGGTGTGGGGCTCGAAAGTCGTGTTACAGGTGTTACGGGTGTTACGATCGTTATTAACATGTTGATTCAATTGATGTTTTTGCGCGTTACACACTGTTTATCTTTCACATATTCTGAGTGTTACAAGGAAAATAGGTGTTACAACAGCGTTCACAAATGTGGGGAACCCGAGGCCTAATTGGCTAGAAGCAGACATGTAGTTCCTTGTCCGCCGTTGGCCGAAAACGGCCGGCTTGCTGGAAAGGCATCAAGCTGGACGCCAGTAAGACCAATACTGATCTCTAGATTTGCTCTTCTCTTTGGGAGTGGCACTAGGCTATCGTTCAGTCAGACCTACATCCGTATGTTGCAAAGGGACTGACCAATGGAAGGATTACGACATGCCTAGATGCACAGCACCAGTACGCGGACATAGCACAGCGGCAGCGACTGCTGCCTGCCCTGCATGCCGCTACCGCACTAGCTCCCGCTCCTACTCCCCTTCGGGTGGCAGCGGGAGTAGCTATGGCAACAGTGGTGGCGGCGGTGGCAGGTCTAGTGGCAGTTCGAGGCCGCGCTGGTCGAGAGCGGGGTCGTCTGTTTCGTACACATTTGCCCAAGTGCAGTCGCTCACGCCAATCCGCGAAACCGTTGAGACGAGAGCAGCGACGCAGCCTGATCTACGTGACGTATTCCTGTGCCACGCGTGGGACGACCGACAGGGCCCAGCCAAAGAGCTGCACGAGTTGCTCGTAGCGGCTGGTGTCAAAGTTTGGTTCAGCGAGAAGGACCTTGGCCTCGGTGTTCCGATGATGCGCGCCATCGACAAGGGCTTAGCGAATTCGCGAATTGGGCTTGTCCTGGTGACCCCTGCTCTGCTGGACCGCCTTCCCAAAGAGAGCGTCGCCGACAAAGAGCTTTCGGCACTACTAGCGGGTAACCAGCTCGTACCCATCGTGCACAACACGACGTATGAAGCTCTCCGTAATGTCAGTCCCTTGCTCGCTTCACGAAGCGGCCTGGATACTACTGAGGATTCAATGGCGGTGGTAGCGGCAAAAATCGCCGAGCTGGTCGCGCTCTAGTTGTATTGCCCACACAGATTCGCCATTCTGATGAGGCTGTTCGGAAAATGTGCTTCAATCCGTGGGTCAACTAAAACTACCTCCGGAAGGTCGGTCAGCTCCAAGTTAGAGTCCGTATTTGGCCCCTATCTGCCTTCTGCAAAGGGCAGCTAAGGGGCGGCAGCAGCCCTTGCAAAGGTCTTCTATCGCCCAAAATCAGCCATCGGATGATCTAGGATATCCGGGGTGATTCATACTGGAGAAAATCTAATGCCCTTACTCCGTAGATATGAATCACTGCTGCTCAAGAAAAGCGTTGCCTTGTCGCAGTCCTATTCACACCGAATGAGTCAAAATCTAGCTCTAAAGCTTCAGTTACTGTCCTCACTTAGACGGATAAATAAGTTTTCAGTACTAGATGAGATAGCACTACTAGAGAAGACACCGACTAGCCGTCCTACGGGCACCAAAGCAGCTGAAAAATTTAGAGGTCCCATTCTGGGCAGGTTTTGGCACAAACATTATTGCGACTCAAGCCATCTCGCCCAAAATTTTCACAACAAGTGGTTTGGCGATTACGCGCTTAAACACGGACTATTCAAGGAAAAGCTACGCGAAATTTTCATGACCGAAGAGGACGATACGGACATGGAAAAATACCGCTTAGTTATGGCCAATCGTATATCACATGCGGTCGTCTATGATGGGATCGAATCAAGGCGAAAGAGAGGTGCGCTCACGGGAGAATGGTTGATCTATTATGTTCATAACGAGATTAACTACTACTTAGACCTAGCTGACCATAAAGAAATAAAAGACCCTAAAAAATTGTTCGAACGTTTAAAGGACGAATGTGAATGGGAGTTCCCGTTCGCATTCGAATGAACCGCCTTCGGTTTGATAGACACCATGAGCGGCAGCTTTGGTCGATCGCTGCCCGTCGCGACTGACAGAAATCGGCCAATAGCTGCCGCCCATGACAGTCTACTAACGGCCAAAAGCCGCGCCCCAGATGATTTATAGGACTGAACTGGTGTATCGTTCACTCATTGACCCTCCATATCGAGAAACGACTAAGGAATGGCCGTGGAGAACTACAATCGCAGAGAGCAATTCACAAAACCACACCTTGAACACAAGCGTCACTTACCTGAACTTGAAAAGCTGCAATATCAAATCGATGAGGTACTACATAGCATTAGCCTAGATGAAGCTGGTGATTTTATGCTTGCATCGAAAGTTTGCTGCTACACTACAGCCGACATAATTTCCGATTTAAATATTGCAATCCTTCAAAGCTTAAAAATTGGAAGTTTCTCTGCGGCTGAAGCGCTTTCCAGGTCATCGCTTGAAAACTCAATAAATTTGATTCTTTTTAGTCAGGACCCTACATCAAGCAGGCCGAAATCTATCCTGCTCAATTATTTTAAGACCTCCAAGATTCGGGCCCAAAAATGGCATCGCTATGCAAAAGAAAGTAATAATGCTGAATCTATTGAGCGTTCAAGTGATTTTGAGCAATCTTTGGACATCATAAAAGGCCTGTTCGGGGACCTAGACCCAAAAACTATCAAAGGTTGGCCGGACGCATACAGCCGATTTAGAGATGCTGGATTCGAGCATTTTTACCATATCCTTTTTGCTCCTGCTTCGGACTCTATACATGGCTTCAGCAACGATATATTCAATCGTATTTTTGCTGAAAAGCTCCCACTGAGCGAGGAAGAAAGAAAGGAATTCGTTGAAGGACAAATGGCGGAAAAAATTTCTTTTGCGTATTACCTCGCGACTCACTCAGTCCTCTTTTTTTGCATAGCTGCGTCTTTTATCGCTGACAGAGCTGAGAATGAAGAAGCATCTGAAAAATTTCAAATCATTGGAAAAGCTCTCGAGGTGATGATAATGGAACATGAGACGCTGACTAAAGCTTGTCTCGATATCATAGAGCCAGCCAAGGAGAGCCTAAAAGAAAAACAACGCAGCAGTGAGGTACGTTGACTCGAAGTTTCTAGAGTGGTCTCCGGCCAGAGCCGCTGCTGGTGATAGGTTGCAGTCAGCCATCGGAGGGGCCGCGGCATTAAAGTTAAGTTTGTTAAACCTGATGAATTGCGAATATAAGGTCGGGGAGATTAAAATGGCTGTAACTAATGGGCACGGAAATCCTAATTGGACACGTGACGAGGTAATACTTGCGCTTGAACTCTATCATTCCTGTCCCGGTCAGCTTCCTGGCCCTACGAATGATAGGGTACGTGAACTATCTGCCGTGTTAAGAGCATTTCCCCACCACAGCGATGCAGCACGCAGAGAGTCCTTTAGAAATCCCGACGGCGTAGCGTTCAAACTGCAAAATCTTCGCAGTGTAGCTACCGGATCCGGGCTTAAAAATACTTCAAAGATCGACCGAGAAGTTTGGGAGGAATTTGGAGATAAACCAGCGCGGATACTTGAGCTTGGCAACCTTATTCGCCAAAGCATCGCGATTATCGATAATCTTCCACCGCCAGAGGATGAAGCGGAATTTTCGGAGGGCAAGTCTGCAACTAAAGTTCATATTCGGCGTGAACGAAGCGGGAAGCTCCGAATGGAGTTAATTGCGCTGCGCCTAAAACAAGGTGGACTGTCGTGCGACCTATGCGCCACAGATGGAAGCAAAATTGACCCAGTCATGAGGGTTTCGATGTTTGAGTGCCACCATATTATTCCGCTCAGTGTGGTTGGCGAGACAAAAACCAAGGTGAAGGACATGGCTTTACTGTGTGCAAACTGTCATCGATTGCTTCACCGGGCAATCGCTAAGAGAAAGCAGTGGCTTTCAATCGAAGAGGCAAAGCGTTTTCTTTTCATCTGATCGGTCGATGGGCCGGTTGCTGCCCTTCGTGATAGGCAGCAAACGGCTCAAAGCGGCCTTTCACGAAGGGTCAGTGATGACCCATTGTGCTATTCAGCATCGGACCGTATGTCCGTCCGTGAACTGAAATGTCGGATGCTCACTGCCAGAGTCCTTAAGCTATCTGACTTCTGAATGTCATGCTTCAGCTTCACCGGAAATATAGTCCTCGTCTTTGCTGCCCGTTGTTTCTAGGGAGGCTCCGACCAATTCATCAAGTCCTCTTTCAATAATCCTAGCTACTCGGGGATCCGAAACTTCGTATAAGAAGGAGGGTTTCCCTCCTGAGTCGCCGGGCACGGAGCCGCTCTGACGGACTAAGCCTACATCGCTCCACTTTGTGATCTTGTTGCGTGCGCCTTGATCACCGATCCGGAATGTAGTTTGAACATCCTTGTTTATGAAGGTCGTTTTTCCAAGACGATAAAGCTGAAATAGAGTGTCTTTTTTGTACCAGGTTTGAATGGTGTCTCTCGCGTATTTGTCCTGGGCAAATTCGATTGAGATTGAGTCAATTTTGGGAGGAGCTTCATTTCCGCGAGCATCATGCTCCCGGAAGAGCGTATCCATTAGCCTGATCAGCTCTCGTGGAGAACGTAAGGTTAATGCGCAAAATTGCTTAAATGTAATGTCTGGATTTACATCTTCAGAAAACATGTCAGAAAAGTTAGCTGTGCCTTCAGAATAGAACTCAATTCTTCGATCTAGCATCTGTTGAAGTTGTTCGGCCGTCCATACGATTTTGGCGTTAGCAATTTTATCTAGTCGAATTTTTAACTTGTTGTTGAAATGATCTTCAACATTGCCCCAGACAAAAAACATCCACGAAAAACCGTCTACTTCAAGAAGCTGAATGTTTGCAAGTAGTGGGTGAATGAGGCGCGCAGTGGCCTCTACAGAGTTGTCGGTTTCACTGGTTTCATCAAGCTTATCGACAAGAACACACACACCAGTAAAGCCAAACATTCGGCTTAGTTCGACTAACTTAGAAAGAATTGCCCTGGGGGTGTTGGCGGAGTCGCTAATTAGGCTAGTCAGTATGCGCTCAGCAGAATCTTTGATATCTAGGCTCTCATCCACCTTGTTTTTAACAAAGGCGTGGAGTAGTCCTGCAAAGATGTTGCTTACAGATCCCCACCTTCTGGTAAGCCAAATTTTGCTTTTAGTGGTCCATGCGCTGCCAAGTAATTTGAATGCTTCTGATGTGGACGTATCTCTATCCATTTCTGGGATTGTTAAGTATAAACCTTCGAGCAATGCTAGAATTAATGCTTTGTCGTGCTTGTCCAGCTCGCTCAAATGCTTCTCACGATCATCGTCTTCCAAAGAAGAAAGCCAAGCAAACATCTGTTCTATTACAAAAAATGCAGCAAGTGAGCAGATGTCTTTGTCTTTGAGGTGGCCGCGTTTGAATTTATCAAGAATTTGTCCGAAGTCGGTAAGATTGACAATAAACGGTTGAGCAATTGCAGGTTCGCTGGCAGCCGCTTCCCAGGCTTCTTTATATACAGTCAGTCTCGTGGCGCTCTTTCCGGCGCCACGGTCTCCAAATAATATAAAAGAACTAAGTCCTATTGAACGTTGCGCAATCGTTTCTAGATAAGGAGGTCGAACTGCGTAAGCAGCAATGTCGGGTTCTTTTTCGGCATTATAATGCTCAAAAGGATTTCCCTTTAGACCTAGGCTCTGCGCGATATTCATCCTGCTCCCTTCCGTCGGAGTTTCTTGAGGATGTCAAAATACCATTACTCAGCAGGCCGTGAAACCATTAGATGAATTGCCCCAAATTCAAAAGATACATTGAGTGGCGATCTTAACCTGACCAGTCCCTAGGCTAACGTCCGCTATTGCCCGATTTCTGCTTGTCACCAAGGGCTGTAACCGGCCGATACTGTTGAAAAAACTCGGCTTTTCAGAATGCCCCTAGGATGGATCGATAAAGCGCCTCTTCATCCCGCTTCTACGTGAAATCTCAGCCTCAAAGGCTCTGCGGAGACATTCAGGATTACAATCTCCGACGCGTACTTTTCTGCTTTAAAAACACGTCCGGCTGTTTTCAACAGAACCGCCCTATGGCGGGTGGTGGTGAGCGGTATAGATCGACAGAAGTAACCAAAAACCTACCTAGTAAGTGATCATCTGTACCTTCTGTGGGCTCATAGCCGCCAACCGCAACGCCAACCGCAACCGACCGCTTGCGGCGCATAGCTATCTGGTAGGCTGTGGTTGCGCTTCAGGCAGCTAAAGTCAACCTCAAGCACCCTTTCCCCGCCGAGTTCGCTGTCGTTAAGGTCGTCTTAGCGTCTGATCGAGCGCCATACTTACATGCCAAAATGCTAGTATTGCCATCAATCAAGGGGTTTTACCGCCAGGGCAAGGAGTATGGAATGTCATGGAAAATTAAGCTTGAAGGGGCGCCCGATGGCCTCGAAGATTGGATCTATATAAGCCTTTCGAAACCTAACTGGAACGATTTCGGATATAACTATCACGCATCGGTGTATTTTACCTATAAGGGTGAGGCGATATTTCTTAATGCATATGTACTCCCCCTAAACCTCAAAGAGCAGAAGCTATATAACCACCTCGCACAAGCGCCCGCCGGAGAAATAGCAGTTTTTGTAAGCTTGTTGACCGATCCTGAACAATACAAGCATTTAGCAAAAAAGCTGTCCACGGAGGCTGTTGTATATTTGCTCGATGCGTTGCACGAAGTGTCCTATGATCGCTATATGGGCACAGTGAAATATGAGCATGTAATTCAAACCGAGCCATTCCGCCTTGGCGTACTTCGTTACCAGAAAGCTTACTTGTCTTTAATTAATGGGTTTGCTGGTGCATATGTTCAGTCCCCCATGGGGGACGCCAAAGTCGCGTTTAGCTTTTCAACTCTGCTACCAGGTGCAGTCAATTTTGTAAATCTAGACGTAAGTTTTCGTCACCATGAATATTTTGATGATAGGGTTCACTGTCTCATAGGGGTAAATGGCACGGGTAAAACCAATCTGCTTGCACGCCTAGCCGTCGAGGCTGCTTCGGTGTCCAATGCCGCACAGGATGGTCCGCCGACCCTAATGTATTCAGAAAATAAAGTGCCTGTGCGATATGACGATTCCACATTGAATACCGCTGGAGGGTTCAGGTTTAATCGTGTCGTCTCCTATTTTTCAGACCCTTCTTCAGCTTTGCCTCGCTTCAGCAGTGTCGGAAGCTTTGAATATCACGCCTTCAACACAACCGCAAAAAAAGAAAGTAAAGAATTTCATCAAAACCTTTCTTATCTATTAGTGACGTTGCTAAGAGTTACGGATGACAGATTTGATGAGGCGAAGAACAAAATATTTACTGAAGCGTTATCTGGCATCATGCCGATGCACTTGTTAGCCATCCCAGTAACCGCAGATTGCCCTGAGTACTGTTGTGTAAAAGATAACGATGACAAAAAATGGAGCTTCATAAACCAGATGAATGGCGAGCAGCGTTCATTGGATATTTTAGGCACCATTGATACTTCACGAGAGCCTAGTTTCTTAACTGCTGACTCAAGGCGCGTAATAGATCTAAGCAGCGGTCAACGCAGTATGTTCCACTTTGCGCTGCATTTTCTTACCCTTGCTGGTTACGGTACATTACTGATAATTGATGAGCCCGAGACCTATCTTCATCCGAATCTTGTAAGTGATTATATGATGTTCCTCTATAAGATTCTGGAGCGTACTTCGTCGATAGCCATCATCGCAACACATTCCGCCTACGTTGTTCGCGAAGTCCCAACCCACTGCGTGCATGTTTTGGAACGCAAGGGCGCACATACTTCGATCAGCAGGCCCTATCTTCAGACATTAGGTGCTAACGTAGCTGAAATTTCTCTGGCGGTATTTGGCGATAGCACCGTTGATGCTTACCATCGAAAAGTCAGCGAGGCTATCGCTAAAACTAACTTGTCCTTCGATCAAATAGTGGTGGCTTACCGGGATATTTTCAATATTGACATGCTTATGGAGATCAAGGACAGAATTTCCAACCCAGAGGGGTATGATTGACTATGCGGCCTTTCAGTCATATACACGCTATTGATGATTTCAAGATACTCGCTTCTTTAACTACCGGCTACGCGTTCTTAGGTGGGGCCTACTATGATATAGGAGGGGCGTATCAAAGCTATTTGAAGAGTTCCGGTTCCCCACAATCGAAAGCGGTGGGTTTGTCTAAGGATCAGACAAACTGCCTCCATGCGGCTTATGAGGGTGGGGCCAAAAAGTATGGGCTAGACTGGATTCCTCAACTCCGTGATGTATTCATTGGATCTTGCCCTATGTGTGGGAACTCGACTGTGGGAACGGTTGAGCATTACCTACCAAAAACTCCATTTCCCGAATACTCGGTGTTCAGTTGGAATCTCGTCCCGTCCTGTATCTCTTGCAACCAGAGGCGAGGGAGCAAGCATGTCAACGGAGTGAGATACCAGTTACTGCATCCTATATTTGATAAAGTAATTTTGGGTAAGCTAAGGCTAATTACATTCTTCGATACAACAGGAGTTGTTACCGAGTTTGAACTTGGCTTTAACGAACTTGCATTTGACGCCGCTGAGCGGTGTCGAATTTTGGCGCATATAAATATGTGCGTTGACCGGCGTGCGTTCAAACTCGCTACTAAGGTCCAGATTAGTATGATGGCAGCGCGAGTGGCGAGTAAAAATATCATGCTTTGGAAGTCGGTTATCCAGGACGAATTAGCCATTATGGACGCGGCGAATGTGTCATATGGCTGGGGCGCATCATGTTTAAGGGGGTTTCTTGAACTCAATGAGGACCAGCTGAGTGGCATCCTTACGCCCAAAATTTTGCCATGATTGGTGCCCGCACCTTTGAACTTCGCACCGCATGTCAGGCAGGAACAGCAGGCGCTTCTCGTCGTTCGCTTTCACCTGTAGTACAACATTACTTCACTTCACCTGTCTTAAGGGGCGCCGGAGTGCACAAGTGACCGTGTTTGGCCGGAGGCTGTCTGCCGAATTTGAATGCAACGGAAGCTTTTGCGAACTTCCGTTGATCTCGTTACCTTTTTTTCAGCTTGTGCTCGATAAGCCCCATTTCAGCCCTGATCGCGGTGATGGTGAGCTTCTGCGTCGCTGTGTTGTTGCCCATTCGGCTGTCCACGATTTTGAGTAGGCCGGTCAGGTAGGCTTTTCTCGCTTGGAGCGTTTCGGTTAGGGATGAACTGTTGTGTGTCGCGGCGTTCATGGCTTCGATACTCAGAGGGATATAAACAGCCCGCGAAAGCAGGCTGTTTCAGGGAGTTGGCAATTACATCGAGAGTAGATCGCGCTTGCGATGCTGGCGGCCACGGTCCGCCAGTTCGCTCCACCTCCAGCTGCCGAAGTTTTCACCCTGCTCGGGAATTTCGAGTTTCATTAAGGACACCGGATCGCGCCCAATCAGGCCAGCGGCCGCGTACAGCTTACCTCCTACCTCGAGCAGCGCTTGAGCCGCTTCATTCCACATTTCTTCGAGGGCGTTATGGGCCAGCCGCAAGGCGGTGTTCTCAATTTTTTGGTGTTCTTCCTGAGCCTCGGTGATGTGTTTATCAACGACGGCCAGCTCCTGCTCCAGGGCGGTCATGATCAGTTGCTGGCGACGATGCTGTTCGGTCGCAGCAGTCAGGTTTTTCGCCGCTTTCTGGGCATCGGTGCTGGCCGTTTTTTCGCCTTCGACGTCACCCCATGCCACGGCTTGTGCATAGGCGGTTGCTGCCTCGGTCTCAGCCTGACGGGCGTTAGTAATGTCGTGCTGAGATTGCTGGCGCACTTCCTCCAGGCGCGTGCTCAGACTTTGCCTTTTAGCGTTGAGCTCCAATTCATCCGCCATCCAGTTCGCCATGTCTTCAATGTGCGTGGCCATCAAACTTTCTCGGTTGGCAAATGCCTCGCGACGACTGAGTTTCTGATCAAGCTGGAAAAGCTGAAGGTCGATCGAGTCGATCTTTATTTTTCGACTGCTGATTTCATGCCTGACGTCGCTCTGACGGCCTTGGCTGATGGTTTCCTCGCTTTGCAGCGCGGCCTCAAAAGACGGAAGTTCCGCTTTGATGGCTTCCACTTGAATGACCAGTTGGGCGCGTGCGTCTTTCAGTTGCTGAATAGCGTTCATGTATTTTGTCCTGTCTAATTTGGTTGGGGTTAGCAGTGGCTGGCGAGGCCGCGTTAGGCCGGCTTTACCTCAATCATTAGGCTGGCCGTTAAGCGGCCTGTGCCTCGCTCTCATCCGTTCCCGGTACCGTCTTCACCACATAACAGCGCTGTATGCCTAAGCCTGGTAAGCGCACGGCACAGGAGGCTTTACCGTCGGGCCCCGGCTCAAGGACTCCACGGCGGATCAGTTCCTTGTTCACGGCATTGATGTTCATGCTTTTGAACACTTCCGAACGCCATGCCTCCGGCAACACGTAGTAAGTGTTGGTGGTGTGTAGCGCGTCACCCAGGCCGTGCTCCAATGACTTGCGAAAACCCAAGCGGTCGATGGTGCGGGGGCCATGCTCATCGATTTTCGCGGCAGCCGATTCCCAGCGGGTGAAGCGGCTTTCTCCGAAGCGTTCGATGACTTGGCGCAGCCGTGCCAGAATCGCGTCGCCTTCGAGGTTTCCAGCACCACCACGCTCATTCATCCACGCGTTCAGACAGACTCGGGCTGCAGTGGTGGCGGTGCCGTCTGGCCAGCCGGTGATCCCCATCGCGGTGGCCAGCTCACCGGCGGCGGCAGCCAAACCAAAGCGAGCGGCTGCTCGATGCGCCTGGCCGCTGGCCGAGGCAGGCAGCGCTTTGGTGATGAACCCTTCCAAGGTGTGGCGCAGGATCGCGGACCAACCGTGCCGCTTGCCGGGCTCACAAAGGGCCGACAGGAACGCGGTGAGCGGTGTGCCGTAGTACTTAGCTACCCGTGCCTTGAGTGCATCGGAGAGGGCGGTCGCATCATCAAAGCCATTCAGCACATCGAACATGCCCAAGCCTTTACTGGCGTCCGCCGGCACCGCGAGCATGCGCATTTCCATGCCGGCTTTTAGCTCCTTGTTGGCTTCGGCCATGTGCTGCGCCAAGGTCTTCTCGCCGGTCGAGAGAAACAGCAAACGCCACTCCTGCACCTGTCGGCCTGCTTGGCCTCGATCATTGGCGCGAGCCTTTCCGGTGCCGTTGCCGAGCATGTACACCGTTTCGCCAATGATGCGCGGGTCGCACATGCCGATTTCATCCAGCACGAGGAGCCCGTCTGAATGCGCGGCGGCGATGGATTCCAAGGCGTTATCCGTCGAGCGCCAGGAACGCACCAGACGCGGCCCGCCGTAGATCGAAGCGGCCACCTGCAAATGGGTGGTCTTGCCGCCCGAGCTGTCGCCGTACAGGTGAAAACCGCCCGACTCATGGCCAAGCAGGTGCAACAGTGGACCGGCAAACGCCACGCTGGCCACAAATGCCAAGCGGTGATTACCGATGCACAAGGCGCCGATTTGCTCTTGCCACTGTTCGAGGGTGCCGGCTTCGCTGATCGGCGGCAGCTGCGCGCCGGCCTCATAGAAGTGCAGGTGTTCCACATGTGAACCGATCTGTTGCTCTGGCAGCAGGAAGGCGCTGTCGTGCCAGCCCAAACGGGTGACCAACCGTGCGCGCTGGGCGCTGTCGAAGCCGCCGAGATAACTCTGCAGGTCATTGCGGGCATTGCGTCCGGAACGACTGCCGGCGAGACGTAAGCCCATGTCCACCAGGGGACCGAGTACGTCCTTGCTGAAGTCGCCGGTCATGGTCCGCGCCGGAATGTTCCAACGCTTTTTCGCCCCGTCCGGATCGTCGAACTCGACCAGCAAACCCCAATTATGCCCCTGTGCATCTCGAGTGCGCGCCAAGATCTCCAGCGGGGAGCACACCGGGCGGGCCTCGCCATCGTCACCGGAGTAAAACACGCCTTCGGCTGTCAGGCGAAAGCCACCGGGCAGCAGATCGTTTTTAGGTTTGGCGGCGCGCTTGGTCGCCGGCCTGACCTTGGCTTCGGGTGGTACATCCGATTTTTTCTCCGGCTCGGCGCCAAACAATTCACCGCTGCGTTCCAGCTCGACGACGTGCGCCGCCGTCCAGCCTTTGGCCTGTGCATCGGCCGCGTCGTCGCCGTCATCCCATTGACCACCCTTGGCAAAGGTCGGTTGTCCATTCTTGAGCGTGGGCTTGCGTTTGAACACGTCCAGAGCGATCACGCGCACCGACGCGGCGCCGATCTGCTGCAGGTGTTCGGCGACGGCAACCATGCAGCCTTTACCGCTGACATCATTGTCGGGCCACAGCACCACTGACCGGCCTTTGAGCGGTGTCAGGTCAGCCTTGTGCCAGGAATTTGAACCGTTCGGCCAGCACGTGGCCACGTAGTTGGGCAGCAGCTGTGCCGCGGCGTCGGCGGCCTTTTCCCCTTCGCAGAGAATGACCGGTGCTTCTGGGCGTTGCATCAGTTCGTCCCGGCGCAGCAGAGGGCGCGGCTCCGGCAGACTCTGCCAGCGCCATTGTTGCGTTTGACCGTCGGCACGCTGGCACCACGTCAAGGGTGCAAACACCTTGCGCGGTTTGCCGTCTTCATCGGGGCCCAAGTCGAAGCGATACAGCGCCATGACCGGCTGGCCTTGTGCGTCGCGATAGATCCAGACTTTCGACGGCGCACCATGTTGCCGGTGTTTGGCCGGGCACTTGTTCATGGCCTCGACCGGGATCGGCTGAATAGCTAGCCATTCCGGTGGTTTGTTTTTGCTGGGCACTGGCTTTGATTGAGCCGACCCAGCGGTAACGTGCAGCAGCTCCGCCAGCTTGTTGCAGGCTTCGACATCGCTGCCACCATCCAGATAGCGCACCAGATCGATCAGGTCGCCGCCTTTGTCGCCGGTGGCAAAATCCGCCCAGGTGCCTTTGCTCAAGTTGACCTTGAGCGAGCCGGCGCGCTTGTCGGCGCGGGTTGGATTGGGCGCGGTGTATTCCTTGCCGCCATCGACGCGGTTGCCGTTAGGCAGCCAGTGAGTCAGCACACGATCAATGTTCTGCAACGCAACGGCTTTGACCTGGGCGAACGTCGGGCGACGGCCATTGGAGCTAGAGGCTTTCATGCGCCACCGCCTTGGGCCAGTTGCAACCCGCTGGTCACGTCATCAATGATGGCTTTGGCCATCTCGCTCAGATAATGCGAAGCCCAGACCATCGCGTCGTTGTCATTCTCCATCCCGCTCAGGAAAGTCAGCTTGTTCACACAGTCCATGAGTAGAGAGGCCTGTTCGAGCGCTTCCTCACAGGAAATGCCGGCATTGATACGGAACAGGGGTTGGTTTAGAGCGTTGCACCGGGCAAAGGTGGCGCCACCCACGGTGTTGAGAGAAGGGCTCATTAAGCGCCTCCGTTGACGACTAGGCGAGTGGAGGCGTCGGCGTGCAAAGCGAGCGTGCGGATCAGCCCCAGCGTCCCGCGAACGTCCCACAGGGCTGCGGCAATCACATGGTTGGCCAGACGAGGACCATCGCACTCGAACTGGTCTTCAAGCAGCAAGAGTACGGAGTTGGCTCGCTCCACGGCACAGGTGATGGCGTCAATCGGTACACCGGCTTCGGCGCCTAGGTCGACGCACAGCAGATCTTCGGGCAGGGCGAAATTGAGGGCGCCGTTCATTGGGTACCGCCTGCGGCTTCGAGCGTGCGGGCTTTGGCCATATGAACGTTGTAACGGGCAAGACGTGTAGCGAGACTGGAGTTGGCGTGTAAAGCGGCGAGAGCCATTGCCCGATGGGCAGCGGCGCGTTTTTTGGACGGATTGAGGGCGTGCATCTGGCGGAGCTCCTATTGTTGAGGAGCTGCCACGTTCGTTACCAAGCGAATGGGTGGCAGCTGTGCGCAGGTTGGTAAACCGGGACAATAGGAACCCGGCAGACCCGAAGGTCTCCCACGCACAGCCACCATAAAACGAAATTGCGGGCGTAAAAAAAGCGCCTGCAAAAGAGATATGGGCGCCGTTGCGCCTATTGTTGAACGGGTTACCAAGCCCGGTCGCTGAATTTGCAGCGACGGTGAGAGCATAGCGTTTCGATTTGAGAAGAGCAACAAACGTCCCTTGCGCGATTGCGCAATGCGTCATAAATTGAACGGGCATACGAATCTACCTCTAACGCCTCCGGTTGCAGCCGGGGGCGTTTTCGTTAGTGCTGAGTGGCGGCAGGGCGTGTCAGCGATAACCAGCTCAGGTGCTGGCCTCTGCGAGATTCGGAGCGCATGTGGTCCAAAGCAGCCGGGTTTGCCAGCAGGTTGGGGATGAGCTGTTTTGCGTCCTCGATCACCACTCCAGGCGGCACTTCGACAGCCAGTAGCACCCAATCCAGTGACGGCCAGGCCAAGAGCAGAACATAGGCACCCTCGGCCATAGCCCGATCTCGCAAAGCGCGCAGGCGATCACCACCCAATGCGACGGTAGGCGGGGAGTCTTCAAGAATTCCGATAGCGTCGAGGGTGGTGTGCGGTAGGAAGATGGGAGTCATGCCGCCACCTTGTCGCGAGCGGCAATGCGTGCGCGAGTCCACTCCAAAACTTCAGACAAAACCCAGGCGACGGGAGCACCACGGGCGGTGCTGTCGGTGAGTTTTACGGCTTGTGGAAAGCCGCTTTCGGGTTGACCCATAAGCTTGTAAACAGTGGCGCGGGCGATGCCCGTTATGGACGTTACATGGTTTATGCGGATGAGTGTTGTAGCAGGATCGAAGCGCCCAAGCTCAATCTCATTGGCTTTGATCGCTGAAGGAGTTGTCATAGCTATTTCCCTGTATTGGTATGAACAGGGGTAACTATTTATGCGGATTTACAGGCAAAAGAAACAAGCAAAATTTTAGGCCCTCGGGTTTATCCCCAATAGGACCGAACACGACCACAATGAGACAAGAATGCGACAAAGTATCCCGACGAACGGTAGTCCGTTGGCTTTTAGGTATTTATCTGCATCGTGGGGCCGAGCTTAATTTAATAACCGCCTTGTTCAATCCACTCAGCCAGATCATGAAGATAAACCACCCTCTGCGTACGTCCGCCCCAATCGCTCTTTATGACCCGCAATGCAATTCTGCCCCGAGCTATAGCACGGAGTAATTGGGGCATGCTTAGGTGTCCAAGATACTGCAGCCGAACCACTTCAAGCGGAATACAGACGCTACCGTATTTTTCCCGGAGTTTTTCGAGGATCCAGTTGTCAGTCACTTCTATCCCCTCGCCCCAGGTCAGAGGCGGAAAGCCCGCGCCTTTCATGGCCTCCTTGTACGCAAGAGATAGCAGCCAGCAGGAAGGCCGGGGCGTTTCGGCTGTTACACGTTCTCGCGGCGTTACACTGGATGTATGCATGGCTCGCGCAAGGTGTATCACGGAAATTATCTAGCTTTTTCAATGGTTTGCCTACGCCTGTTACACGAGTTACACCTGTTACACTGCTTTTTGAGGGGTACAGAAACACACAATCAAATAGCCTTACCGAAATGCCCCTGAACAAGGTTCCCTTTTTCCAGCCCATCCAGAAAATCGGCGTACCACTGCATCATGACTTTACGCTGAGGCAGGTACACCGCTTTGTTGTACACCCCTGCAATTCCCTCTTTAACATGAGATAGCTGGGCTTCAATGTGGTTCTCGTCAAAGCCTTGTTCGTTGAGAATCGTGCTTGCGATATGGCGGAAGCCATGGCCGGTTTGACGGCCTGCATACCCTAGCCTGCGTAGCGCCATAAGAAACACGGTATTGCTGCGCGGGATGGTTCGATTTTTTCTCCCTGGGAAGAGGAGGGGATAAGCCCCCGTCAATGTGTGCAACTCCTTTATCGCTTCAATGGCTTGCTGAGACAGAGGCACTACATGCTCGCGCCGACGCTTCATTCTCTCGGCTGGAATCGTCCAAAGCTTTTTGTTGAGGTCGATTTCTGACCAACGTGCTTCTCGAATCTCGCTCGGGCGTGCCGCTAACAGAGCAAGCAAACGGAGCCCAAGTCGGACGTCCTTTGCGTGTGGGTAAGAGTTGATAGCTCGAAGCAATGCAGGCAGTTCTTGTATTGATACGTGCGCATAATTTTCAGCACTGCGCGTCTGTAGAAATTTATTGAGGCCTTCAAGGGGGTTGTGGATCGCTCGGCCCGTCACGCGTGCCAAATCGTAGATCTCTTTGCAGAAGGCCCGAACTCTGCCCATTTGCTCAATGATCCCTTTCTGTTCCATGCCGCGCAGAAACTCCATCCATTCAAGGGGCAGTATTTCTGTGTAGATGCGTTTGCCGAAAACGGGGAATACGTGAAGCTCTAGGGCACCAAGGACTCGACGGGACGTGCCGGCTTCCCAGCTTGAGCGCCTAGCCTCAAACCATTCGCGCCCTAATGCTTCGAAAGTGTTGTTGGCAGCCACCCGGTCAGCAATCTTGCGAGTCTGCTTACTGACTAAAGGATTTTTACCCGTCGATGCGTCATCCCGCAGTTGCGCCGCCTTCTGCCTGGCGAGCGAGCCACTGATTTCGGGGTAACCGCCTAGGCCCAGCCAGGACCATTTCCCATCTGGCTTTTTGTAGCGTAACTCCCACGACTTCTGCCCATTTGCCTTGACCCGAAAATACAAACCGTTGCCGTCTTGCTCCCGGTACGTCGCACTCTCTGGCTCCAAGCCTGCAAGCGTGGTGTCGGCCAGTGGGCGGCGTTTGATTTCAGTACGCTTCACTGCGTGTATGCCTCCAGTTCAATGAATTTCAAAGCATACACGTGGGCATACACGGCGTGAAGTTATAGGGGTAGACAGGGATGGATAGCCAGAAACAAGGAAGCCCGCACAGGGCGGGCTTCTTGGGGTGTTTCGTAGACTGTCTGAGACAGGTCTAGACTGCTATATGGTGCACCAGGCGGGATTCGAACCCACGACCCCTGCCTTCGGAGGGCAGTACTCTATCCAGCTGAGCTACTGGTGCGATGCGGGCGCCATGATACTCATAAGCGGTGCGGGCGTCCATGCTGCTGAATCGCCTGTGTTTTTCGAGCCTGTAACGTCTGTTCACTACGCTGATCTGAAAAAACACGCAAATGCGCCGTTTTCGTTCTTTTTTTCGAACAGGCTATTGTCCTTTACCCCCTTTGATCCTAGGATTCGTTTGAGATTTCAAACGCTCTTGTCTGGGTGCTGAACCGCACGAGTCCAATCCGTGCGCTATTTATGTGCTTCAGCCCGGTGAATGATTTCCCTGACGGCAGCCTTCGAGGCGCCTTTCTACAATCATAATTCGCTCCGCGCTGGTCGCGGTGCTGTTAAGGAAAGCCGACATGCAGCTTAAAGACACCCAATTGTTCCGCCAACAAGCCTTTATCGATGGCGCTTGGGTCGATGCGGACAACGGTCAGACGATCAAGGTCACCAACCCGGCAACGGGTGAAACGCTGGGCACCGTGCCGAAAATGGGCGCTGCCGAAACTCGCCGTGCGATCGAAGCCGCAGACAAGGCGCTGCCGGCCTGGCGTGCACTGACCGCCAAGGATCGCGCGAACAAGCTGCGTCGCTGGTTCGACCTGATCATCGAGAACCAGGACGACCTCGCTCGCCTGATGACCCTGGAGCAGGGCAAGCCATTGGCCGAAGCCAAGGGCGAGATCGTGTACGCCGCTTCGTTTATCGAGTGGTTCGCCGAAGAAGCCAAGCGCATTTACGGTGACGTGATTCCGGGCCACCAGCCAGACAAGCGCCTGATCGTGATCAAGCAGCCAATCGGCGTAACCGCTGCCATCACCCCGTGGAACTTCCCGGCGGCGATGATCACCCGTAAAGCCGGCCCGGCCCTGGCTGCCGGTTGCACCATGGTGCTCAAGCCTGCTTCGCAAACCCCGTTTTCCGCGTTCGCGCTGGCTGAACTGGCCCAGCGTGCCGGCATTCCAGCCGGTGTGTTCAGCGTGGTGTCCGGCAGCGCCGGCGACATCGGCAGCGAGCTGACCAGCAACCCGATCGTGCGCAAATTGTCCTTCACCGGTTCGACCGAAATCGGTCGTCAGTTGATGGCCGAATGCGCCAAGGACATCAAGAAAGTGTCCCTGGAATTGGGCGGCAACGCGCCGTTCATCGTGTTCGACGACGCGGACCTGGATAAGGCCGTCGAAGGCGCGATCATTTCCAAGTACCGCAACAACGGTCAGACCTGCGTCTGTGCCAACCGCCTGTACATTCAGGATTCGGTGTACGACGCCTTTGCCGAAAAACTCAAAGTGGCAGTCGCCAAATTGAAAATCGGCAACGGTCTGGAAGACGGCACGACCACTGGCCCGCTGATCGACGAAAAAGCTGTGGCCAAGGTCCAGGAACACATTGCCGATGCCCTGAG
>Ga0213829_1000186_pt1 | contig 75630 bp, 74 predicted proteins | sample MC6MC0896MG_FD_180665 | JGI IMG/M metagenome (GOLD analysis project Ga0213829, IMG submission 180665) | Enriched soil aggregate microbial communities from Iowa State University, Ames, United States - MC6-MC0896-MG | ecosystem: Environmental > Terrestrial > Soil > Unclassified | place: USA: Iowa... | reverse complement strand
GTTCTGTGCAGTGGCGAAGCCTTGCCGGGCAGCCTGGTGCGACGCTTCCACACGCAACTGCCGACGGTCGAGCTGCACAACCTGTACGGCCCGACCGAAGCGGCGGTAGACGTCAGTGCCTGGCACTGCGTGACGGCACCGGACAACACCCCCATCGGCAAACCCATCGCCAACACCACGCTGTACGTGCTCGACAGCCAAGGCCAGCCGGTCCCGCAAGGCGTGACCGGCGAGCTGTTCATCGGCGGCGTGCAAGTCGCCCGTGGCTACCTGAACCGCGCCGAACTCACTGCTGAACGCTTCCTCGACGACCCGTTCAGCACCCGCCCTGGTGCACGCCTGTACCGCACCGGCGACCTGGCGCGGCACCTGGCTGATGGCAACATCGAATACCTGGGCCGCAACGACGACCAGGTCAAAATCCACGGCTTGCGTATCGAACTGGGCGAAATCCAGGCCTGCATGACGCGGATAGAGGGCGTCAAGGAGGCCGTGGTGATCGCTCACGAACAGCAGTTGCTCGCTTACTACACGGGCGAGTCGTTCCCGCTGGAGGCGCTGCGCTCGGCATTGCTCGGGCGCCTGCCGACCTTCATGGTGCCGGCGTTGTTCGTCCACCTGCAGGCACTGCCGCTGAGCCCCAACGGCAAGCTCGACCGCAAGGCTTTGCCATTACCGGACACCGAGGCCCTGCACAACCGCGTGTACCAAGCCCCACAAGGCGAAACCGAAACCCTGTTGGCAACGATCTGGTCCGAGTTGCTGGGCGTGGAGCGGGTAGGGCGGCACGATAACTTCTTCGAGCTCGGCGGCCATTCTCTGGCGGCAATCCGGCTGGTCGACAAGATGACCAAGGCGGGCCTGCAGGTGGCCATCAACGATGTGTTCCAGCACCCCAGCGTGGCGTTGCTGGCGGCCACACTCGGCAACCCTGACGCCGTGCACCGCGGGGTGATCCGGGTGCGTGCAGGGGGCAGCCAGACGCCGCTGTTCCTGGTTCACGAATTCACCGGGCTGGATTTCTACTTCCCGGTGCTGGGCCAGCACCTGCCTGGTGATTTCGCCCTCTATGGGTTGCCCGGCATCCCGGCCGATCAACCGCAGCCACAGACCCTCGAGTGCCTGGCCCGCTATCAGATCGAGCAGATGCGCAGGGTGCAGCCGCAGGGGCCTTATCGCCTTGCAGGCTGGTCGTTCGGTGGCGTATTGGCCTTCGAGATGGCTAACCAATTGCTGGGTGTGGACGAGGAGGTCGAATTCCTCGGCTTGATCGACACCTATGTGCCGCGCTTGGCCGATCAGGGCAAGGCGCGCTGGCAGGGGCCTCGTGCACTTGAGCGCCAGTTGCTGTTGAACTGCAGCACGTTCTGGCGCACGCAAGGCCCGGCAGGCGCCGACAAGCTGGCACGCTTGCAGCAACTGGAGGCCGCTCAGGCCGATTTTGCCACGCTGCTCGCCAGCTGCCGCGAGTACCAGTTGCTCTATGGGCTGTGGGCGAGCATGAGCGACGCGCAACTGCTGCACTACTTCAGCCGTGAACTGGCGCACGGCCATGCGCTGGCGCATTACCGCCCTTCACCGTTGAGTGTGCCGGTGCACCTGCTGCGCGCCGATCAGGGCAGTGACAGCAAGTCGACCCTGGGCTGGGGCGAGACGCTGCCGTCCCAGGCCCTGGTCATCCAGAGCGTGCCGGGGGACCACCGCAGCATGATGCAGGCGCCCCACGTGGCCACGCTCGGTCAGGCGCTTGGCCAGCTACTGGGTGCCGTGGCTGGCACGAACAGCACCAAGGCAGCGGCTTATCAGCCATTGGTGGCGATCCAGACCGGTCAGCATGGCCATGCACCGTTGTTCTGCGTGCCGGGGGCTGGCGACAGCGTCACCAGCTTCATTGGCCTGGCCGAGGCCCTGGGCCCCGACTGGCCGCTGTATGGCCTGCAGGCACGGGGGCTGGACGGCTGTTCGGTGCCGCACACCTCGGTAGAGGCCGCTGCCGATTGCCATGTGCAGGCCATCGAGGCGCTTTATCCGCAAGGGCCGCTGAACCTGGTCGGCCATTCGTTTGGCGGCTGGGTGGCGCATGCCATGGCTGCCAGGTTCGAGGCCAAGGGCCGGCAGGTGCGTTCATTGACACTGATCGACAGCGAAGCGCCGGGTGAGGGCGGCACCTGTGGTCGGCCCTACACCCTGGGCGAAGCGTTGCAGCGGCTGATCGAGGCGTTGCAGCTGTCCACTGGCAAAGCCCTGGGTATTGACCCAGGCGCCTTTGCCGCGGCCAGCGATGATCAGCAGTTGAGCCAGCTGCACGCGGCCATGGTGCGGGTCGGACTGCTGCCGGCACGGTCGCAGCCAGGTGCACTGGACGGCACCGTCCGCACTTTTGCTACGGCGTTGCGCACGGCCTACCGGCCAACGTTGACCTACCACGGGCCGGCCGGCCTGGTTCTGGTCGATGACCCGGGCCTGGATGCCTTGGGCAACGCCCGCGAGCATGCCGCCATGCAGGCCGGTTGGCAGCAGCTGATGCCCAGACTTGCGCTGTGGCAGGGGCCTGGCGACCACTTCAGCATCCTCAAGGTGCCGGATGTGTTCAGCCTGGCGGCTTGGTGGCACGACGGGCAGGCGCTGCACCACGGCAAGGTTACCCCTTAAAGATGGGCCTTCCCGGCCCCGCGGGGGCCGGGTGAAGCGAAACCCGAGAAATAGTGAGTGTTCATGGAAAAGTCCAGATTGCGCAAATTCAGCCTCGGCATCGCCGCGGCCCTGGTCGCCGGCATCACCTTGTATGCCGTCCAGGCCCCGGCCAAGCCGCCGCAGTACATTACCGCCACGGTCGAACGTGGCGACATCGAGAACGCCGTGTTGGCCACTGGCACGTTGCAGGGCGTCAAGCAGGTGGATGTCGGTGCCCAGGTGTCGGGCCAGTTGCGCTCGTTGAAGGTCAAGCTGGGTGACAAGGTCAGCGAGGGCCAGTGGCTGGCCGAAATCGACCCGCTGGTGCTGCGCAATACCTTGCGCCAGGCTGAGGTCGACGAGGATAAGTTGCAGGCCGAGCGCCGCTCGAGCCTGGCCCAGCTCAAGCAGGCCAGGCGGGTCTATGAGCGCTATCGTGAACTGCAGGTCGACGAGTCGGTGTCGCGCCAGGACTTCGAGAACGCCGAGTCGGAGTACGAAGTGCAGCAGGCCGCCGTGCGTTCTCTGGATGCGCAGATCCAGAGTGCCCGGGTCGAAATCGACACGGCCAAGGTCAACCTGGGCTACACCCGTATCAATGCACCGATCAACGGCCATGTGGTGGGCATCGTCACGCAAGAAGGGCAGACCGTGATCGCCAACCAGTTGGCGCCGGTGCTGCTCAAGCTGGCCGACCTCGACACCATGACTGTGAAGGCCCAGGTGTCAGAGGCCGATGTGATCCACATCAGCCCAGGCCAACCGGTGTATTTCACCATCCTCGGTGAGGACAAGCGTTACTACGCCAAGCTGCGCGGCACCGAACCTGCCCCGCAGAACTATGCGCAAAGCACCGACAACAGCGATGGCAGTGCCTCCAAGCCCAATGGCGCGGTGTTCTACAACGCGCTGTTCGAGGTAGCGAACCCCGAGCACCGCCTGCGCATTTCGATGACCGCCCAAGTGCACATTGTGCTCGACACGGCCGAAGGCGTACTCACTGTGCCAGTGGCAGCCTTGGGCGCGCGCAATGGCGACGGCAGCTTCCCGGTGCGAGTGCTCGATGCCACGGGCTTCGCCCACGTGCGCAACGTGCAGGCAGGTATCAACAACAACGTCAAAGTGCAGATCAAGGATGGCCTAGCCGAAGGTGACCGTGTGGTGATCGGCGAACCGGTGTCTGGCGAAGCAGGGGCGTGAGCATGAATATGAATGTCGAGCTGAGTGCGCACAGGGCCGTTGCCTGCGGCAACGGCGAGCCGTTGTTACGTCTACAGGGTGTCAGCCGCAGTTTTCTCGCCGGCGACCGCGAGTTCCTGGCGCTCAGGGGTATCGACCTGCAGATCCACAGTGGCGAGCTGGTGGCGATCATCGGCGCCTCCGGTTCCGGCAAGTCGACCCTGATGAATATCCTCGGCTGCCTGGACAACGCCAGCAGCGGCAGCTACGAGGTCAGCGGGCAAGAGACGCGCACGCTGGATGACGATGCCCTGGCGGCGCTGCGCCGCGACCATTTTGGCTTCATCTTTCAGCGCTACCACCTGCTGCCGCACCTGGATGCCCTGCACAACGTCGAGATTCCTGCGGTGTATGCCGGCACCCCACATGGGCAGCGTCACCACCGGGCACGCGAGCTGCTCACCCGCCTTGGCCTTGCCGGGCATTTGCAGCACCGCCCCAGCCAGTTGTCCGGCGGCCAGCAGCAGCGGGTGAGTATCTGTCGGGCGCTGATGAACGGTGGCCAGGTGATCCTTGCCGATGAGCCGACCGGTGCGCTGGACACAGCCAGTGGCAAAGAGGTGATGAACATCCTGCTGGAACTGCACGCAGCGGGGCACACGGTGATTCTGGTAACTCACGACCCCAAGGTTGCTGCGCATGCCGAGCGGGTCATCGAGGTCAGCGATGGGCAGATCGTCAGCGACCGTAGCACGGGCACCGCAGCCATGCCCACCGCGGTAGCCGAGCCGGCAGCGACCGCCCCGCCTGCACGGCGTCTGATCGCCAGCCTGGGGATGTTTCGTGAGGCCTTCAAGATGGCCTGGATCGCACTGATCTCGCACCGCATGCGCACCTTGTTGACCATGCTCGGGATCGTCATCGGCATCACCTCAGTGGTGTCTATCTCGGCCATTGGTGAAGGGGCCAAGGGCTACGTGCTCAAGGACATTCAGGCGATTGGCAGCAATACCATCGATATCTATTCGGGTAGCAACTTCGGCGACAGCCGGGCCAATACCATCCAAACCCTGGTGCCGGCCGACGCCACCGCGCTCAACGCACTCTACTACGTCGACAGCGCCACACCGGTGATTGGCCAGAGCACCTTGGTGCGCTACCGCAACCTGGATGTCGACGTGCAGCTCAATGGCGTCAGCGAACACTATTTCCAGGTGCGCAACATCCCTCTGGCCGCCGGTATCGTGTTCAGTGCCGAGGACGCTCGGCGCCAGGCCCAGGTGGTGGTGATCGATCACAACACCCGCAAGCGCCTGTTCGGCCCCACCGTTGACCCGCTGGGGCAGGTGATTCTGGTGGGGAATCTGCCGTGCACGGTGATCGGCGTCACCGCCGAGAACAAGAACCTGTTCGTCGCCAGTAACCAGCTGAATATCTGGGTGCCTTACGAGACGGCTGCTGGCCGCGTGCTTGGCCAACGCCACCTGGACAGTATCAGCGTGCGTATCAAGGACGGGGTGCCGAGCAAGCGGGTCGAGGCGGAGGTGACCAAGCTGATGCTGCAACGCCATGGCACCAAGGACTTTTTCACCAATAACCTCGACAGCATCATGCAGACCGTGCAAAAGACCAGCCGCTCGCTGACCCTGCTGCTGTCGCTGATCGCGGTCATTTCGCTGGTGGTGGGCGGCATCGGGGTGATGAATATCATGCTGGTCTCGGTGACCGAGCGCACCCGCGAGATCGGCATTCGCATGGCGGTGGGGGCACGGCAATCGGACATACGCCAGCAGTTTCTGGTGGAGGCGGTGATGGTCTGCCTGTTTGGCGGGCTGGTAGGCATCGGCTTGTCGTACGGGATCGGCTACCTGTTCGAATTGTTCGTCAAACAGTGGGAGATGGTGTTCTCACCGGCATCGATCGTGATGGCATTTGCCTGTTCGACGTTGATTGGGGTGGTGTTCGGGTTCGTGCCCGCGCGCAATGCGGCCCGGCTTGACCCGATCGAGGCGTTGGCACGGGATTGAGGTGTCCTGTACCGGCTTCTTCGCGTGCTTGCCCGCGAAGAAGCCGGTACAGCGAGGGCGAAATCAAACCGCCGTGTACATCCAGCGCATCAAAGAATGCCTACCGCTGATGCCCAGTTTGATCGCTGCGCGGCGTAAATAGCTTTCGACCGTATTCACCTTCAACCCAAGCCGCTCGGCCTGCTCCGGGGCGGTATGCCCGGCCAGCAGGCCAAGGCACACGTGGCGTTCCCGTTGAGACAGGTTCAGCCCCGTTTGCGCCAGGCGGTCGAGAAAGCGTTGTTCGAGGCTTTCCTGGGTAGCGCGCTCGGGTGCAGGTTGCAGGGCATCGATGTGCTTTTCCAGCATCGGCAGCAGCAGTGGCGAGATGTCGTCCAGGCGGTTGCGTTCAAAGGCCGAGAAGCCGTAGGTGGAGTCAGCGCGCAGCACATTGATTTCGTAGCGTGCGTCGCCTTTGCGGCGAATCAGGTGCTGGCGTGAAGGGTCGCTGAAGGCCCTGCCGGGCTGCTCGTCCGGGGAAAACACAGTCTCGTTGATCACGGGCGCGTTGGGGTCTGGGTCGGACGGGGAAAAGGGCAGCAGGCGTATATGCGTGGCATCGATGGTCAGGTGGGCCTGGATCAGGTCATGCAGCATGCGCGGGAACTGACGGCTGCCGGTGCTGGCAATGACTCTGCCGATTTGTGGATAGAGCAGGTGCGAATTCATCGTGTCGTCCATGAGGTCCGGTGGTTCGATTCCCGTCTGGCTGTTGGCCCGCATCCTGGGCTGCATTCGGGAGGTGGTTGCTATCCTAGTACAACGATTGAATGACGGTTAAATGAAGTGAAGATAGTGGCACAATAGTGGCCGCCATGACAGGCGACCACTGTGGCGCGGATTGTTGGGTATGATGCCTCTGATTGTTGAGAGCCCTGACTTGTCAGGGCCTTTTACGTTTTTGGGGCATGCAAACCCAGCCCTGTGATCAAGCGGGCAGCACTCCGTCGATCACGTCGAGCGCCTCGTAAACCACCCATCCGCCCTCGCTTGCATCGCCTTTGTTATCGATCACATAAGCACCTGCCTTGAAGTAGAACGGGTACTTGCTCCACTTCGAATTCACCGGCGCGCTGGCGCTGAGCTCGTCGAGCGTGGCAGTTAGCTGACTGCGTTCGTCGACCTGGATGCAGTAATCGAACACTTGGCCCAGCGGCGTCTGCTTCTTGAGCAGCGTGCGGGTGACGCCGAGCGGCACATCGCGAATCTCGATGCGCACATACCCATTCCACCAGATCACCATCAGAAAAGGGTTGAGCGCATTGACTGCGTGGATCTGGCCGATGATGACCTTGCCGCTGGAAGGCGCCTGCTCGACCCGCACCCGGCCGGACATGGAGTGCCTGGCGCTGCCCGGGAGCCAGTTGAAAGACACAGCGGTGCCTGGCAGCGTTTGCCGGCCCTCGGTGCGTGGGTTCTTTGAACTGCCGCTGGTGCCAGCCTGGACCGAGCACCAGTAGTTGGTGTGGCCATTCTGGTCGACCCAGAGCAGGTCTCTGGGCAGCTCGGCTGGGTAAAGATAGACCTTGCCGTTTGCGGTGATGTTGCCAAATGCGTGCATGGTGATCTCCTTGTTCATGGTAGGAATCCAGGCCGCGTTGTAGACATGTAATGGCCTGGGTGCATCAAGGTGGACACGTCAGGTTGGGCGGAGCGTCATGGCTAGCGAAGCCAAAAATAACTTGTGTTATTGATTGATGATAATTCAGGTTTCCCTTATGTCAATAACACAAGTTATAATTTCCGTCATGGAATCCCGCTACGTGCGGGACCCCTGCGTGCCGAAGGTTCTCAATGCTTGAGAACTGGGAGCGGCGAAATACGCTAGGCGAAAAAAAGCCCAGCTCGATGGCTGGGCCTTGGGAGGGTAAGCGCTTAAAGCTTGATCATGGCGCGCACTACCACACCGACAATGCGACAGCCCTCCATGCACTGCTCTACTGGGTATGCAGGATTCAGTGGCTTCAAGAAGCGGCGGCCTCCATCCTCTACCAGCTTCTTGAAGGTGGCCTCGTTGCTGTCGGAAAGTTTGGCGATGACCAGCTTTCCGGAAATCGCTTCAGCCTCCGGGTCTACCAGGATAAGCATGCCTTCAGTGATGCTGGTGCCTACTGGGGAGGTCATGGAGTCACCTTTGACCTCAAGCCAGAAGGCAGTGCCCTTCGAGTCGTAATCGGACATTTCATACCTGTCCGAGTAGCCAGGCGGGAAGGGTTCTACCGCTTCGGCCCAGGCGCCTGCAGCAACCCAGCTGATCACCGGATACCGGTATGAATCTGGCAGAACGTGCGTCGACTGCACATTGCTCCTTGCCGGTGGAGCCTCTTGCCCCGAGCCCAGCCACTCCGCGGTTACGCCGAGCGCCCTCGCGATCTCCAGCAACTTCTTCGACGTCGCGTTTCGGCCGCTCTCCAAGTGCTGAATAGTGACCTGGCTCACCCCTGATCTTTCGGCGAGCTGCTGCTGGCTCAAGCCCAGGGCTGTGCGGCGTTGGTGAATTCGATCTTTGAGCATTTCGGGGGCTTTGGTCATACCGCCAAGGGTAAAACACGCGTTATAAAGCTTCAAATAACCTATGTTTTTGTTATCTATAGCTTGGGTTATCATCTATAACGCGTTCCGTTGGGGAAGGGCGACTTCGGCACTGCTTCAGGGAGTTTGCTGTGCTGCTATGGGCGAGCCGCCAACCCTGTGATAATGCGCGCAACCACAAAGGCCATCTCATGCTGACCATCTCCAACACTGTGCATCTGCCGGATACCGACATCGAACTGACCTACATCCGCGCTCAGGGCGCCGGTGGCCAGAACGTCAACAAGGTGTCCAGCGCTGTGCACCTGCGCTTCGATATCCGCGCCTCGTCGCTGCCCGACTTTTACAAGGAGCGGCTGTTGGCGCTGCGTGACAGCCGCATCACCAGCGACGGCGTGTTGATCATCAAGGGCCAGCAGTACCGCACCCAGGAGCAGAACCGCACCGACGCCTTGGCGCGGCTTGCCGAGCTGATCATTGCTGCCGGCAAGACCGAGAAGAAACGCCGCCCGACCAAACCGACCCTGGGCTCGAAGACCCGCCGCCTCGAAGGTAAAGCCAAGCGCAGCACCATCAAGTCAGGTCGGGGCAAGGTGGATTTCTAGTACTGCTGGCGGGAACAAGGCCACTGAAGCTTTTGCTATAGCAGGATTGAACCAACGGCCGCGTCACATCACAACAAACAGAAAGGATCTCTCGTGAATTTCAGCTTGATTGCCATCGCAGTGCTTTCATTGGTCTTTGCCAATAGCGCCCACGCGGCTACCGACAAGAAGAGAGTAAAGATTGAAGCGCGGTGGTATACGCAGGCTTATGTCAAACAGCACCTTGCCCAGAATGATCCGCGCCGGCTGGCATCTGCTTATCCCTCGACGGTTAGCTATATTTTCGCTGCGGATGCTTCTGGCGTGCCGTCTGCGGGTGAGAATTTGCTGAAAAAGGATGTCACGAGCGTCAAGAGTGATTTTGTCCGATGGCCATCCAGCAGGGACTCCAGACCCCTCAAGACGCAGTTGGATGACATGTGCGTTCGTTTGATTGCCGGAAGGCTCAGGGGGCTGGGGCAGGGAGTCAGGCAACGGTCGCAGAAGACGACACCCAAAAATATCGTGGTTGCCGAGATTTACGCGGGAGAGTTGACAGCCGCGCCGTTGAGCCTGGAAAGAACCACAGGTCCAGATGCTATCAGAGTGATACCACCTAAGGGCGAGGGCAGATTGCTCTGTAATATTTACAAGACAACAAGAGGGGGCGACATCATGTACGACGTCTCTGTCGTTCTTGTTGCCAAAGCGGCCTACCCAAGGAGTCGCTAAGCTGACGAGCGCTGCTGGTCTCGAAGTTGTCAGGCTTTTACATGCCCGCTTCAAGGCCATCCCTTTCAAGGTCTCTGCATTTTTCTGGATTTTTCTCTCGCTTGTGATCGCTGGGGCGCGCAGCGGCCCCAGCGATCTTGAAGCATGTGCAATTTCAGAACACCTTGAAAGGGATGCGCTTCAAGGCGACAGCCTCGGACCGACCTCAGCTGATACTACGGACCTTTTTATCCGTAGTGGCTAGCCTCGATCGCCTGCGCCTTCTTCCAGCTCTCAAGCGTTTTCAGATTGAGCAGATACTTCCCGATGTTCGGGTATTCACCCTTGCGGTCAAAGCGCTGAATAAGCTCGGCCACAAAGTACATCATGAAGTCAGCGCCGCTCAGTTTGCCGCCCACCAGGTAGTCTTTGTTCTCCAGCTGGTCATCCACATAAGCGAAGATCTTCTTGCCCTCGGCCTGGGCATAGCTCGGCAGGAAAACCAGCTCGGCCGTCTCGCGCTGCATGAACACCTGAAGCAGCGGCGGCAGCATGGCGGAGCTTTCAGAGAAGTGCAGCCATTGCAGGTACTCGACGTACTCATCGCTGTCTCTCGCCGGCGCCAGGTGCGGGGCGTAACGTTCGATCAGAATCTCGGTAATCGCACCTGACTCCGCAACCACCTTACCGTTGAGCTCGATCACCGGCGACTTGCCGAGTGAATGAATGGCCTTCAGCGACTCAGGGGCGAAATGGGTTGCTCGATCACGAGTATAGAACTCCGTTTTGTAAGGCACGCCCATCTCTTCCAGCAGCCAGAGCGTTCGAATGGAGCGCGATTCGTTCAAGTGATGCAGGGTGATCATGATGGTGATCCTCAGTCATGGTGGTGGCGAGGGCATGAATAGAGCCGCGCTGCCGAATACATACTGACCGCGTGATGAGGTTATGTTCACAGAACAGGTTTCACAGTTGCGGTGCCGACGGTTACGCAGAGGATCGCCGCGGTCCAAACATGCGCTCGCTGCAGCGGGCTATTGCCATCCCCACACCCCTTGGCCAAAATGAGAGTCATTATCAGATCCTGCGCCAGGCCGCTTCTCATGTCTTCTGTCGACTACTCCCAGCAAAACGCCGTGCAGTCACTCTACGAGACCCATCACCAGTGGCTCTGCGGCTGGTTGCGCCAGCGCCTCGGCTGTGTCGACAACGCTGCGGACCTCGCCCAGGACACGTTCATCCGGGTAATCACCCAGCGCAAGGCAACCGAATTGCGTGAGCCTCGCGCCTATTTGAGCACCATCGCGCGCAGTTTGATGATCGACATGTTCCGCCGTCGCTACCTGGAACAGGCCTACCTGGAAACCCTCGCGCTCAGCCCCGAGCCGCTGGATATTTCGCCTGAAACCCGCGCGCTGATCATCGAAACCCTGATGGAAATCGACCGCATGCTGGACGGCCTGGGTGGGCGCACGCGCGAGATTTTTCTGCTGGCCCAGCTCGATGGGCTGAGCTATGTCGAGATCGGCCGCCGCCTGAACATCTCGGTAAACACGGTCAAGAAACACGCAGTGCGTGCTCTGACTCATTGCCTGCTGCTGGCAGATGACGAACGTGCGTGAGCAAGCCCTTGACCACGCAACACTCGAGGCCGCCGCGCGCTGGTACGTCGACTTGCGCACCGAAACGCCCGATGCTGCCTTGCGTGAAGCGCATCTGCGTTGGCTGGAGCGTGATCCGCGGCATGTGCAGGCGTGGGAGCGACTGGCTCGACTGCAGGACAAGCTCGCCCAGGTCACACCAGGCATAGGCCGGCCAACGCTGAGCAGTGCCCGGGCCAAACGTCGCGAGGTGCTCAAGGTCCTTTCGCTTTTGCTGGCCGCAGGCGGGGCTGGCACGCTGGCCTGGAGCACGACGCCACTGCCAACCTTGATGGCCGACCAGCGTACCGTTACCGGCGAGCGGCGTCGGCTGCGCCTGGATGACGGCAGCTTGCTGATGCTCAATACCGCCACTGCGGTGGACATTCACTACAGCGCGAGCGTGCGTGAAATCCAACTGCTCAGCGGTGAAATCCAGATCGAGACGGCGCCGGACGAGCAGGCGCGACCCTTCATCGTGCACACCCCTTCGGGCAGCATCCGCGCCCTGGGTACTCGCTTCGTCGTGCGCTACGACGCGCAACGTACTCGGGTCAGTGTGCAGGAGCATGCGGTTGAAGTGCGCTGCGCAAGCGCTCTGAGTTCGGCGGTACGCGTCAATGCCGGTCAACAACTGGATTTCGTCAGCACCGAGGCCGGCACGCTGCAGCAGTCCTCGTCGCAGCTGGATGCCTGGACGCGCGACATGCTGGTCATCGAGGACTGGTCCCTGGGCGACTTCATTAGCGAATTACAACGCTATCGCCCGGGCCATCTGGGCTGTGCGCCGGCGGTGGCTCAGCTGCGGATTTCAGGTGCTTTCCACCTCGGTGACAGCGACGTCATCCTCGACAATCTGACGTCGACCTTACCCGTGCGCCTGCGTCGGTTCAGCCGTTATTGGACGCGCGTCGAGCCGGCTTGAAACCGTTGTAAAAATAATCCAGCGCAGGAGTTGTTGATTTTTATTCTCGTTCGACTTGGAAGGTAGAGGCGCACACAGACGCCGTCATCTACTGCCACCGGGCGCAAGGAAACCGCATGATCCCCCGCAACCCTCAATCGCGCGAAATCTTCAGCAAACCTGCAGTCAAACCCCTGAACCGTGCGGTGCACGCCGCGCTGCTGGGAATGGCGCTGTCTCTGCCAGTCGGCACCGCGCTGATGGCCCCGCCGGCGTCGGCTCAGACCAACATTGAAAGCAGCTTTGATATCCCCGCCGGCGCACTGGGGTCGGCGCTCACTCAGTTCGCGGCCGCTGCCGGCGTGACGGTCTCGTTCGATCCGGCCCACGCTGCCGGGCAGCAGACCAGCGGCTTGCGCGGCCGCTACAGCACTGATGCCGGGCTGCAGAAGCTGCTGGCCGGTACCCGCTTGCAAGCGGTTCGTTTGGCCAGCGGCAGCTACTCGCTGTTGCTGCGTGAGCAGGGCGCCGCCATGCAACTGGGCGCTACCAATATTTCCGGCGAGGCCATCGAGTCGGCCTACGGACCGGTCGACGGCTATGTCGCCACGCGCAGCGCTACCGCGACCAAGACCGATACGCCGATTCTGGAAATCCCCCAGGCGATCAACGTGGTGACGGCCGATCAGGTCGCCGTGCAGGGCGCGCGCAACCTGACCCAGGCCCTGCGCTACACGCCGGGCTTGACCACCGGCGGCTTCACCGATCGCAACGTGATCGCCGACGAGATCACCAGCCGCGGCTTCGCCCCGACGCCGCTGTATTTCGACGGTGCCTACATACCTTATGCCGGTAGCCTCGGCGGTGCGCCGCAGATCGACCCCTATACGCTGGAGCGCATCGAAGTGCTCAAAGGGCCGTCATCGGTGTTGTTCGGGCAGAACCAGCCGGGCGGCCTGATCAACCTGGTGTCCAAACGCCCCACCAGCGAACAGCGCAGCCAGATCAAGCTCGGCGCGGGTAGCTATAACCGGGTCAACGGTGCAATCGATACCAGCGGTCCGCTCGACGAGCAAAAGCAATTCAGCTATCGCCTGGTCGGCGTTGCCAAGAAAGGCAATGAGCAGGTCGCGCATACCCACTCCGAGCGAATGTTGCTGGCGCCGAGCTTGACCTGGACACCCACTGAAGACACCTCGTTAACCCTATTGGCGCAGATCCAGCGCGACGATGGCCAGGCCGACTATCAATCGTTGCCACGGATCGGCTCACTGGACCGTGGCCCGACCGGGCAGAAGATCAAGCGGGAGTTCTTTTCCGGTGATTCGCGATACAACGACTACAAGCGTGACCAGTATATTTTTGGCTATGACTTCAGCCACAACCTGAGTGACGACCTGACTTACCGCTCCACCGCGCGCTACACCGACGTGCGTGACCAGTACAAGGGCTTTTATCTGCGCAGCTTCGTCACCGATGCGGCCGGGGTGGTTGATCAGACCCGGGCCAATCGAGTCAAACTCGACTGGCGCCAGCACAACATTGCCTACACCATCGATAACAACCTGGAATACACCTTCAACACCGGTGCGCTTGAGCACACCGTGCTGACCGGCGTCGATTATCGTCACTTCACTCGCAAGTACGATGGCTATAACGCCTACAACGTGTTGCCGGTCGATCTGTATGGCAAGAACAACTACGACAGCTCCAGCGTAACCCCGGTGCTCGACACCCAATGGGACAACACCCTACGCCAGACCGGCGTGTACCTGCAGGACCAGATCCGCTTCGACCAATGGGTCCTGACCATTGGCGGTCGCCAGGACTGGGCGGAAATCGACAACAAGGACCTGCTCGCCCACACCGTAGCGTCGCAGCGGGACAACAAGTTCACCGGACGAGTCGGTCTGACGTATGTCACCGAGTTCGGCCTGGCGCCCTATGTCAGCTACTCCGAGTCGTTCCTGCCGACCCTGGGCACCGCCGCCCCCGAGCGCGGTGGCAAAGCCTTTACGCCAACCGAGGGTGAGCAGTACGAAGTGGGGGTGAAGTACCAGCCCTTCGACAAGACGCTGATTACCGCGTCGGTGTTTCAGGTCAAACAGAAGAACGTGCTGACGGGCGACACCCAGTACCCGCAATACTCGACGCAAAGTGGTGAAGTGCGCGCCCGGGGTATCGAACTGGAAGCCAAGTCCAGCCTCGACAATGTTGATGTGATGGCCGCCGCCACCTACATCGACGCGTTCTATACCAAAAGCACCTACGGCGATGAGGGCAACCGCAGTGAGGCAACGGCGCCGGTGTCGGCCTCGTTGTGGGTCGATTATCACTTCACTCAGGCAACGCTCGCTGGCCTGACCTTCGGTGCCGGCGCTCGCTACACCGGACGCAAGCCAGGGGACTCGGCCAACTCGTTCGACGTGCCCGCCTATGTGGTTTATGACGCCACCATCAGCTACGACCTGGGCGGGCTGGATGCCGGCCTGCGCGGTTTGCGTACCAGCCTGAACGTGCAGAACGTGTTTGACCGCGAGTTCATCTCGGACTGCAACTATGCGTTTGGCTGCTACTACGGGCAGGAGCGGGTTGCATCTGTGGAAATGACTTACGATTGGTGACAGCGAGCTGAATCGAAAAATCTGCGAACCTTTGCTGCTGCCCAATGATCCAAGCGCAATGGCTTGGATCTGGGCGCGCTGCCCTGCATCCCCCGTCATCATTGGGTCTCGACAATTTGCAGACCCCAGCGCACCTTCGCAGAGGACTCCGCAGTGCCGACCAGTGGGATTAGAGTAGACAATCGATTCACTGCTGAAGTCATGGGCCATCCGAAGGACATTTTCTTCGCCGCGGTCGAAAGCACTCGCATGCCGATGATCGTCACGGACCCCAATCAGCCGGACAATCCGATCATCTTTGCCAACCAGGCTTTTCAGGAAATGACCGGTTATGGCGAAGATGAGTTGATCGGCCACAACTGTCGGTTCCTGCAGGGCAAGGATACGGATCAGAACGTGATCTCTGCGATCCGCCAGGCCGTCGCTCAGCGCTATGACTTTTCCACCGAGGTGCTGAACTACCGTAAAGACGGCAGTTCGTTCTGGAATGCGCTATTCATCTCGCCGATCTATAACGACAGCGGTGAGCTCAAATACTTTTTCGCATCCCAGCTGGACGTCAGCCGGCGTCGAGATGTGGAAGATGCATTGCGCCAGTCGCAGAAGATGGAGGCATTGGGGCAGCTGACCGGCGGCATAGCGCACGATTTCAACAACCTGCTGCAGGTCATCGGTGGTTATGTCTCGTTGGCCAAGTCGGCTGCCGAGAAGGAGCAGCCCGATCTGGCCAGGATCGTCAGGGGCCTGACTCATGCCACCCAGGCGGTGGAAAGGGCCAATACGTTGACCAAGCAATTGCTGGCCTTCTCGCGCAAACAATCGCTGCAGGGGCGGGTGATCAATATCAATCAGATCGTCGCTGACGCACAGGTGTTGATCAACCAGACGTTGGGCGATGGTGTCTCTGTATCGCTCAGCCTGGATGACGAATTGCACAACTGCCGTATCGATCCGGCTCAGGCGCAGATCGCCTTGCTCAACGTCATCATCAATGCGCGCGATGCCATGGCTGGAGATGAGCGCCAGGCACTCAATATTGAAACCAAGAACGTCATCGTGACCGAAGATGCGCGAGCGTCTTATGAAGGGCTGCATGCGGGACATTACGTCTGTGTCTCGGTCACCGACAACGGTGAGGGCATGCCCGAGGCCGTGCGCGGTCGAGCGATGGACCCGTTCTTTACCACCAAGGACGAGGGCAAGGGCACCGGCCTTGGGCTGTCGATGGTGTATGGCTTTGCCAAGCAGTCCGGTGGCACTGTCAAGATCTACTCGGAAGAGGGCGTAGGGACTACCGTGCGCTTTTACTTCCCCGCCGATGCCAGCGAGCTGCACTCCTGGGAGCGCGCGAGCCTGCTCAAGTCCAAAACCGGTGATGAGCGCATCTTGATCGTGGAAGACCGCGCCGATGTTGCCGAGCTGGCCCAGGTGATCCTCGAAGAGCAGGGCTATGAGACCCAGGTGGCCAATGATGCCAAGGATGCGTTGATGATCCTGGAGAAGGGGCTGCACTTCGACCTGCTGTTCACTGACCTGATCATGCCGGGCGGCATCAATGGCGTGACGCTGGCGCGCAAGGTGCAGTTGCAGCATCCGTCGATGAAGGTGCTGCTGACCACTGGCTATGCAGAGAGCTCGATCGAGCGAACTGATATTGGCGGTTCTGAATTTGAAGTGATATCCAAACCGTACTTACCGCAGGAACTTGGCCGCAAGGTGAGGATGGTGCTGGATTCACCGGGCGGCGTGTAACAGTGTCCCGGCAGCGCTGACTTACAAGGATGCGCTGTATTTGACGGCTGCCGCTGCTCGCGATGGCACGTTGAGGGTTCGCAGCAATCCGGATACATGGATGCGCACGGTAAACGGCGAAATATCCAGGGCCTTGGCGATTTCCTTGTTGGTCTTGCCTTGAGCGATCAGCCGCAACACTTCCTGCTGGCGCGTAGTCAGGGTGTTGGTGTCCAGAGGTAATAGCCCTGAGGGTGCGAACTTGACCAGCACCTCGCCTTCGCGGATGGCGAGCAGCGCCTGGCCGATCTCCTCGGGCGCGATGTTCTTGCCGATGAAGCCATCGGCTCCCATCGCCATCACCTGTTCGATCAACAGCGGGTCATCGACCATCGATACCACGATCAATGTGGTACGCCGCAGCTGCTTGCGCAGCTCACCCAGTTGGCTGATGCAGGTCAGGCCGGGGAAGCGCAGGTCGAGGATCAGCGTGTCCACGTCGCTGTCGCGTTCAAGCATGTTCAGCACTGTGTCCAGATCGCCGGCCTGCTCTACCTGAGCCTCGGGCAGCAAGCGTTGCACCGTGCGCAGCATCCCCTCGCGAAACATGGGGTGGTCGTCAGCGATGATGATGCGGCATGTCATGGAGTGCCCCTCCCTGGGGGTCAGGTGTTGCGCCTGCGTGGTACTTTAACACTCTGCTCAGGGCCTGCTTGCTCGGCGTGCCAGCATTACGATGACCGTACAAGGACGTTGCCGTTCATGAAAGACGCTGAACTGGATCAAGCCAACCTGCGTATTGTGGTAGCCCTTTGCGCCATGGTGTACATCGGTGTGCTGGGCTTCTTGCCAGGGCAGTCGGTGGCGCACTACGTGCCGGTGATGCTCTATATCGTGGTGTTCCTGCTGGCCTCGATCGTACTTCGTCAGGTCATCGCGCGCTGGCCCGGGCATTACCCGGCGCGGCGGGTTTTCGGGATGATTCACGACTATACCGGCACCTCGTTCGGCCTGGTGATCGGCGGCGAGGCGGCGTTGCCGCTGTATGCGGTGATGGTCTGGGTCAACCTGGGCAACGGCATGCGCTATGGTTCGCGCTATCTGGCGATTGCCACCGTCCTTGGCTTGCTGGCGCTGCTGGTCGTGTACGGGCTGAATCCGTTGTGGCAGGCGCAGCCGTTCATGATGCTGATGCTGATGATCACCAGTACGGTGATTCCGGTCTACGCCCACCTGCTGCTGGAGCGCACGCGCAAGGCCTCCGAAGAGGCCATCGCCGCCAACCTGGAAAAGTCGCGCTTTCTGGCCCAGGCCAGCCATGATCTGCGCCAACCCATTCACTCCATCGGCCTGTTCACCGCCTGCCTGCGTGAGGCGCGCCTGGGCGAAGAGGAGCGGCGGCTGGTGGACAACATCGACCGGTCGCTGCTGAACGTCTCGCAATTGTTCCGCTCCATTCTCGATCTATACACACTGGACAACGGCCGCTTGCTGCCCAAGTACCAGGAAGTTCACCTGGGCGAGTTGCTCGCCGAGTTACTCCGCCAGAATGCCGAAGCCGCCCGTTGGGCCGGGGTCGAATTGCGCCTGCGGCCATGCAATCACTGGGTGCGGGTTGACCCGGCACTGTTGGCGACCATGGTGCAGAACGTGCTCTCCAACTGCTTGAAGTACGGCCGCCAGCGCCCTGTACTGGTCGGCGTGCGCCGGCGCCACGGCGGGCTGGTGGTGGAGATCCACGACCAAGGGCAGGGGATTGCCGAGGAGCATCTGTCGCGGGTGTTCGAGGAGTTCTATCGCGTTCGCCAGCTGCGCGATAAAGACGTTGAAGGGGTCGGTCTGGGCTTGTCTATCGTCAAGCGCCTGGGGCTGTTGATGGGCATGGACGTGATGCTGCGCTCGCGGGTGGGCCGTGGCACTTCGGTCAGCCTCAGCGGCTTGCCGCTGGCGACCGCGCCGGAGCAACACGTTGTGCGCGACGATCCACGTCAGGCGGGGCTGTTGACCGGTTTGAAAGTGTGCCTGGTGGAAGATGACCACAACGTGCTGCTCGCCACCCAGGCATTGCTGGAGCGCTGGGGCTGCAAGGTGCAGGCGGAGTCGAGCGGGCATGATCTGGTCAGCGATTGCGACATCATCGTCGCCGACTATGACCTGGGCAACCACGCCACCGGTATCGAATGCATCGACCACCTGCGCGCGCAGCGCGGCGTGGCGGTGCCAGCGCTAATTCTGACCGGGCATGATCTCGAGCGGATCCAGGCAGCCCTGCACGATCGGCAGATCGCCATTCTGTCCAAGCCAGTGCGCCCCGCTGAACTACGGGGCGCTCTGCGCGAGCTCAGTCAGGGGCCGCTTACTGGTTGAACGGGGTCAACCCATTACCGCGGGCGCCTTTGGGCTGGCAGTAGGCGGCGGGTTTCATCATGCCGAAGCTGGCCACGGCGAACATTCCGCCACTGGCACCGCTGGGCACGGAGCAGTTGTAGTCACCGGAAGCGGTGCTGGCGATGTAATACGTGGTCATGGAGTCACTGCGCACATTGGAAACGCGCTTGACCGTCTCACCGATATTGGTTTCCGAGAGCGTTTTGAGATGGTCTTCGGTGGGTTTCATATGGCTGCAACCGGCAACGCCGATCATCAGGGCGCCGAGCAGGGCGAGGCGGGTGACTGGAGCGTGCAGTTTCATGGCGCTTCTTCCTTGGGGATGTTTTGGTTTTTTTTTGCGCAACGATCCCTTGCACGGCGAATTCGCCGTGCTGGCGGGGAGCATTGGGGTTGCTGGCGAATATAGCGCCAGGTGGGTGTGGGGTCGATTAGCACAAGTGTGCTAGTGGCACTTTAGGGCTGCGGTAAAAGGAGCGCGTTGATCACTGAATCAACGCCGCCAGACGTCCCCGTGTTCACTGACGACCCATGGCTTTTGCTCAGCAACGATCTGCACGCCGCCAACCCAGCGCTCGGCTGGGGCACAGTCGAGCCAATTCACGGTGCCTCGTAATACGCGCTCACCCAGGTCGGTGATTCGAACAAGACCGTGCTGCCACTCACCGCCCGGCTGTTCCTGCACCAGTGGCTGCGGCGCATCGATGAGCGGGCGCAACAGCGTAGCGAACATCAAATCCCCCAGAAAGGGCAGAGGTTCATAGTCCTTGCTCAAATGAGTGAACACTTTGCCGGCAGGCAACGCTCCGTGATCTGCCAGTATCCGCAGGGTCAGACGCTGGGTCAGACTCAAGCCATCCGAGGCGCCCGGGAGTTCCTGGAGTTGCCTGGCCAACGCGGGCCCGAGCAGCGGCAATGCCGGATGCACCTGGCCTGCCATCCGCGCCCAGTTGCCAGGGTCGGCTGAGGTATAGGCCGCCCATGCCTCCCGTGCCAGCGCCAAGGCATCTGCAGCCAGTGCTCGCCGCTGTGGCCAGAGCCATGCAAGCACATCCGGCGCCAGCTGGCCCAGCCCAATGAAACGCTCAACGCCCGGCACGCGGTTGATCTCGATCAGTTCCAGCCTGCGCGGCAGCGTAGCCAAACTCGCCAGGAGCCGAATCAGAAACAACTGATCATAGGCATCGCCCTCGCACCACAGCACCAATTCACTATCGTGGCCAAGTTGCGCGAGGGCATGGCGTTGTGAGGCTTGGCGTTGCTGGGCATCACGTGGCGATAAGCCGAATGTCTGCTGAATGAACGCTGCACGCACTTGCCAGTAATCGTCGTCAGGCAGGGCCGGAACAGGGCCCATGACCATCGGATCATCGAACATATGAAATGTGCCCGTGAAGCCAGCGACTCGCAGGCTGTGCTCGATATCGTTGCCGCAGCGCCAGTGCTGAACGGTGGCTTCATTGGTCGCAGCAAAGTCCGGATGACGTGCGGCGAAGGCGACGCTGTCGGCATGTGCAATCAACTTTGGCCAACTGGAGAAACCCGTTTCACGCGCTACCAGCCACTGAGTGTCGGCGAGCTTGTACTCAGGGCCAGGCACGCCGATTGCGCGCAACTGCACGCGGGTATCTTCGGCTTGGTTATTCTTGAGGGCTTTGAGCAACTGCTTTGCGCGTTTGCGCAGCGAGGGCAGGTCAACAAGACCATGATGGCGGGAAGCATTAATGGTGGGCATGCCAACTCCTTACAGGGCTCGGTCCGCCGACAAGCCGGGAGCTGGAATGGGCAATGTACAACGCATGCCTGGGAAACCCCTTCGCGCGGACCGCAGGCGCAGCACACGCCCAGGCATCGACTGTAACGGCCAGGCGTCACGGAGGTAAAGCCTGATCGCGTGCTGGCACACATAAAAAAGCCCGGCGAACCGGGCTTTATCAAGCAAGACGCTACTTACTGAGCAGTCTTCAGCTTGATCACATCACCGGAAACGGTGGTGGTGTAGCCATTCAGAACCCATGCCCAGAACCAGCTCTCTTGTACCTGGGTGTTGATCATCGCATCGCCGCCCTTGGCCTTGATGGCGTAATCTTGCGCGCGTACGAAGCGGCTGTTCTGGCGAATCGGGATCAAGCCGAACAGCATCAGGCCGGTGGCACTGGCTTCGCTGTGGCCAACAATGGTGTACTGGCTGCTGTCGTACTGCTGAGTTTTCATGGCGGTGCCGGTGCAACCTGCCAGAGCGAGACCCAGTACTGCAGAAACGATGACTTTGCTGAATGACTTCACATTACTACTCCATGGACTAGAGCCCGAATCCAAATATTGGGCGGCGGCACTTTACCAGAACACCTCGACGTTCTGCAGTTGGCTGTCTTCATTCCCGCGTCACTGTCAGAAGCGCCACTTGGCATTGACCACCGCATTGCGGGGTTCGCCGCAGGAACCTGAGGCAAAGGTGCCCAAGCCGTCGTAGTACTTCTCGTCGAAGGGGGGAGAGCGGTCGCGTTCAGTCAGTACGGACTTTGCAATTGGTCTGCGCGCTTGTAACAATCCCGGCCTTTTGGCGGTCATGCAGCCGCCGCAAAAGCCCTGCCCATTTTGACAAGGAGCTTCAACCGTGGAATCACGCAGTCTGGCTGCAGAGATCTTCTTCAGCATGCCATCCCATCTGTGGGTCTTGCCAGTAGCGGGCGTGGTCGCCTTTTTCGGGATGCGCCTGGCCGCACAATCGCCCGAGCGAGAGTCATTGTTCAAAGGCGTGACGTATCTGATCCTGCTGGCGTTGGCATTGTTGCCCAACGCCTACTACCTGCTGAGCCCGCCGACGCCGGACATGGCCGAACTGCTGGCACAGGGTGGGCTGGTGCCCAACTACAAAGGCCTGGTTTATCTGGACGCGTTCTACGCATTCGCCGGCTGGGCATTGAGCTGGGTCGTGCGGCAGAAATTCGACGCCTGAGGCGGCTCAGATCATTGCAGGGTCGTCGGCTTGAACGTGTCCTGCAACTGGGCGAAGGTCTGCTCGATGCCGGTAATCAGCTTGTCCAGATGATCAGCTTCGGTGTGGTTGCCGACTGCGCGCTGACGATCGCGCTGCTGACGCAGGGTGAGTAGGTTTTTTTGCAGTGCTAGGGCGGACTGGTCGTAGTTTTCCATCTCGATTCTCTGGCTCATGGCGTCCCTGCCGTTGTAGGAATGAGCCGACCGTATCAGCTCATTCTGGGAGCCGGAACTGCGTTTTCGTACAGGTATTGCACTGCTGTAGGCTTAATCCTACAAGCAGATCAGAGCCGTCCTACGATGGGTGTGTGCCGATATTTCGAAGCGTTTGTATTCAATGCACTCACAGGCCAAGCGGTGCAGTGTTTCCAAAGTTTTTGTCTGCGCTCTGAAATAATTTGTTACTGCACCTGTATCCGCCTAGCTGCGCGGCTCGCGTGAAATGACCTGTTGCAATTGACCCGGCTCGGCGGCCTCCTGCTCTAGCCATTGGGTGACCAGCGCGGCTGCCGAACCACCTGCCGCAGCTTCCCCAGTAAGTATGTAGAAGCCCGCACTGGTGGGTAACTCATGGCCCGCCAAGGCCAGTACCAGCGTGCCAGCCTGCAGGGCGTTGGCTACCAGCAGTGCTGGCACCAAAGCGATGCCCATGCCTTGCTCGGCAGCCTCTATCGCCAGAATGGTTTGCGAGAATACTGGGCCGGTAAACCGGGTGCCTGGCTGGCCGTAGTGATCGAACCAGCGCTTCCAGTTGTTGTGGCTGTCGGAAACAAGCGGTGCACTGGCCAGATCGCTAGGTACCTGCCAGTCACCCGCGTTACGTAGTGACGGCGCGCACACGGGCAGAGCCTGGCCCGCCAGCAGGTGACGCGCGTGACAGCCCGCGAAAGGGGCAGTGCCCCAACGCACGGCCATGTCCACCGCGCCTTTGCCGGTCAGTGGCCGGGTACTGTCGGAGGCATCGATCATCAGCGCGATCTGCGGATGTGCTGCCGCCAGCCGGCCCAGTCGTGGGATCAACCAGCGGCTGGCAAAGGCTGGCGTGGTGCTGAGCACCACCTGATGGGGATCGCCCGGGGCACCTTGAGCGAGGAGCTCGGTGGTGGCGTCTTCGATGATGTGCAATGCCTGCTGCACTCGCAGCAGGTACTCGCGGCCCTGGGGCGTCGTGCACAGGCCGCGTGGCAGGCGTTCGAACAGGGCCATGCCGAGCTTCTCTTCCAGCGTGCGTACCTGCTGGGCGACTGCGCCTTGGGTGACGCTCAACGCCTCGCCTGCCGCGCGAAAGCTGCCCAGCCGGGCAGCGGCCTCAAAGGCAACCAGATGATTGATCACGCTGGGCGCGGTGCGTCGCTTGGCGGTGCTCATGGGGGCGGCTTCCTGCGGCGCGTGTGGGCTGATCGGCTGATTCTGGCGTCAGTCTGTCCCGCGAGCAACAAGTTCGCCGGCAGTTGCGCTAGCATGGCGGGCTTTACCGAAATGGGGGACAGTTTGATGACCACGCCAACCTTGCGCCAGGCCAGCTTGCAGGATGTGGAGCGCTGCTACCAGATCGAAACCAGCGCCTACGAGGGCGATGAGGCGGCCACTCGGGAAAAGATAGCCATGCGCATCGAGCAGTATCCAGAGGGCTTTCTGATTCTGGAACTGGATGGCGAGATTGCTGGTTTCATCAACAGCGGTTGCGCCGAGCAGGTGGTGATGTCCGATGAGGCCTTCAAGGAGCTGGTCGGGCATGATCCGCGCGCTGCCAATGTGGTGATCATGTCGGTGGTGGTAGACCCGGCGCTGCAGGGGCGCGGCTTTGCCGGGCTGCTGATGGCGCACTTCGTCGAGCAGATGCGCGCGCGGGGCAAGGCGACGATCCATCTGATGTGCAAGCAACGCCACGTCGCCCTGTACGAAAAACTCGGCTATCGCTATGTGCAGCCATCACCCTCCGATCACGGTGGCATGAGCTGGCACGAGATGGTCATGGCGTTGTAAGGCAGTTATATGATTTCCGGCGCGCCAACGTTGGCCCGACGCACACTCAGCCAGGGAGAGGCAAGTGAAGTACGTTGTTATCCAAGCTCATCGATCCGGATACCCGCGACCTATCCGGGTCGCCAAGGGCGATCTGCTCGAGATCGGCCAGCGTTACGAAGGTAACGAGAGCTGGCTGGACTGGTACCTCTGTACCTGCGCCGGGCAGGAGCCTGGCTGGGTCCCGGCGCAGCTCATCGAGCGGGTTGGCGTCGCCCAGGGCAGGGCGCTGGAGCACTACTCGGCGCATGAGCTGGATGTTGATCCGGGGCAGCAAGTGCTCGCCCTGCTGCCCATGAACGGCTGGTTGTGGTGCCGCCGTGCTGGCAATGGTGAGTTGGGCTGGCTGCCTCTCGAGAAGCTGCAACTGCTGGAGTGACGCTTTGAAAAGGTGCCTGCGGCCAGCTGCCGGTCTCATCTGATCTGCTTTTTTTCCGCGAACCTGCATCTGTAACCGTATCAGCCGAAGGCGGAAAATACCTCACAAGCCCAGTCGACTGACCGTTGCACGCCAAGCTACTTGTGCCGCGATGGTCCGCCCCGGGCCAGCTACGCCAATTCGTGTTCACACTGTAGAGGTTCCAATGGGCAAGCTTGCGCTGTTCCTCGGTGGTTTTCTGCTGCTGACAATCTGTATCGGCCTTTTGGGCACCATTCCGCCGCCTTGACCGGCGATACCCCGCTGCCGGCCCGCTGCTTCCCCAGGCGGGCCAGAGCTGCGGCGCTCACCCATGTGCAACTACCCATAGCCGAGTGGCCTACGAGCCGACTCGGCGTTGTCGTATGTGCGATAAGTCGTTCTTTGGCTTGGGAAAACTGTCCACAGAAAACGTGGGTAGGTCTGTGGATAAATCGCTGCAGGTGAGGTGGTTAGCGGCCTGCGTTAGATTGAGCAGAATTTGAGCAGCGATTATCGGCCTGGATTCAGACGGTCTGCTGTAGCGCCTGTTCGGCGAGCTCGACGCAATTGCGGCCACGTGCCTTGGCGCGATACAGCGCCTTGTCGGCGCATACCAGCAGCGCGTCCAGCGCAGGCGATGGGCCGCCCTCGGCACAACCTGCCAAACCGATGCTGACGGTCATCTGCAGGCGCGGGTCGGCGTGGTTCAGGTGTAGGTCCTGCACTGCCCGGCGCAGGCGTTCGGCAGTGAACTGGGCATGCTTGGGCGCAAGCCCGGGCAAGACCACGACAAACTCTTCGCCACCCAACCGGGCAAACAGCTCGCCATCGCGCAGCTGCTCTTGCAGGGCGTGGGCGAAGGTGCGCAGCACTTGGTCGCCGACACCGTGGCCATGGCGGTCATTGATGCTTTTGAAGTGATCGATATCGAGCATCATCAAGGTCAGCGGCATGGCCTGATCAAGCTGCTGGCGGCTGTCGAGCAGGGCATTGGCCAAACGCGTGAAGGCGCTGCGGGTGAGGGCGCCGGTCAGATGATCGATAGTTGCCTGATGTTCAAGCCGCGCCAGCAGGCTCCGGTTGGCATTGCTCACGCAGGCCACTACCAGAGGGCCCAGTACCAGCATGGCGATGCCCAGCCGTGCCGACATCAGCGTGGTCACCCCCGACACGCTCTGCGGCACGCTGAAGTGCATGAGGTTTTGCGCCACGGCGACGATCAAGCTGCTACCCGCCATCAGCGCCAGTAGTGACACAAGGAAGGGGGAGTAAGTCCAGGCACACCAGAGCAAGGCGGCGATCGGGAACGCAATCGCGCCAGGGCCGCCAAATACGATGCTCAATGCCAACGAACCCATCAGCACCAGCAGCGGTGCCAGGCGAACGGGCTTGCCGCCGCCATGCAGCAACACGCCCCGCGAGGGCGCGGTCAGCAGGGCCGGCACGATCAATATGCAGGTGGAAAACTGTTCGCTGAACCAGGCCAGCCAGGTTGCGCGCATCGATTCCTGAAACCACGGTGACGACATCAGGCAGGCCATGCTTGCCGCCACCATGGCGCCAGCGGCGCACGCGGCAAACACGCAAAGCACGCCCTGAGGGCTGCGCATACGCCGATGCTGGCGCGGCAAGCGGACCAGCAGCAGCCAAACCGTAACGATCACGCTCAGATTGCACAGGTTGAACCACAGCGCCGGTTGCCAATTACTCCCGCAGGCCAGGTCGGCAGCCACCATGGCCAGCCACACCAGGGCGAAGCCAAGTGGAGTCGCCTGGCGGGGATAGCGCAGCAGGACGCCTGCCAGCACTGCGTTGACCGGCCAGAACAGCGACAACGACTCGATCGGGCGGGCGAGAACGCCGCCAAGGGTAATGACCAGGGTCAGGCTGAACAGGACAAAATAAGGCAAGAGCTGCGAGCGTGCTGGAAACACCATGGGTTCTACCGGCTGGCATAGACGGATCCAGGACAACGACTGCAGGCACCTGGGTAATTAGTGTCAGTGTGTTTCGCCAGCCCGCCTGCTGTCAAATTGCCTCACTAGAGCCCAAAGAACCACGGCACCATCACCACAGTTACCAGCATCACCAGCAAGGTGAACGGCACCCCCACTTTGACGAAGTCAGCAAAGCGGTATTGGCCAGGCCCCAGGACCAAGGTGTTGACCGGTGAAGACACCGGCGTCATGAACGCCGCCGAGGCTGCCAGTGCAACAGTCATGGCGAACGGGTAGGGCGACATGCCCAGTTGATGGGCGGTGCTGATCGCCACTGGCGCCATCAGCACTGCGGTGGCGGTGTTGGAGATGAACAGGCCGATAATCGCAGTCACGGCGAACAGGCAGGCAAGAATGGCGCTGGGCCCGGCATTGCCGAGCAGGCTGACCAGGCCGCCGACCGCCAGATCGATGCCGCCGGTCTGCTGCAGGGCCAAGGCAAATGGCAACATGCCGACGATCAGCACCAGGCTCTGCCAGTGGATCGCGCGGTAGGCGCTGTTCATGTCGATGCAGCGCCCGGCGCCCATCAGCAGGCAGCCGATCAGCGCGGCGATGACGTTGGGGACCAGCCCGCTGACCATCAAGCCAACCATCACCGCCAGGCTGATCAAGGCGTATGGCGCGCGGCTTCGTGCCGGCGCCACCTGATCGATCTCGGCAGGCAGGCTCAGCACCAGAAAATCCTTGGGCTGGCTTTGCAGCTGACGCACGGCTTTCCAGGGACCGACCACCAGCAAGGTATCGCCTTGGCGCAGTTTTTCTTCCACCAGTTGCTCGTCGATGGCGGCCTGTTCGCGGCGCAGACCGACTACGTTGAGGTCGTAGCGGCTGCGGAAGGTCAGCTCAAGAATGCTTTTGCCGATCAGCTGCGAGCCAGGTGGCAGCGACACTTCGGCCATGCCCAGTTCCTGCGACTGATCGATGAAGTAGGCCGCCTTGAAGTGCAGCGGCTCAAGGCGCATCGATTGGCACAGACTGCGCAGATCATCGCGGTTGGCAAACAGATCGAGCAGCAGCACATCGCCTTGTTGCAAAACGCTGTTGGAGTCGGCGCTGATCACCCGGGTGGTGAACTTGTGCTGGCGCTCGATACCGATCACGTTGGCGCCGTGGCGGGTGCGTAATTCCAGTTCACCCAGGGTATGCCCCACCAGCGGTGAGTCAGGGCGAATGCGCAAGCGCCGTTCGCGGCCATTGAGCTTGTAGTCGAGCACCAGGTCGAGCAAGGTGCGGCGGCTTTCGGTGCGGCCATCCTTGCGTACTTCGCCGTTGAGCCAGCGTCGGGTCAGCAGCATGTAGCCGATGCCCAGCACCAGCACTACCAGGCCGAACGGGGTGAAACTGAAAAAGCCGAAGCCCTGCTCGCCATGACGCACCAGCTCGCTGTGTACAACCACGTTGGGCGGCGTAGCAACCAGGCTGAGCATGCCGCTGATCAAACCGGCAAAGCTCAACGGCATCATCAGTCGGCTGGGTGCCAGGCCGAGCCGCGCGGCAATGCTCAGCACCACCGGGATAAAGATAGCGACGACTCCAGTCGAGCTCATCACCGAACCCAGGCCGGCTACCGAAACCATCAGCAAGACCAGCAGACGCGCTTCGCTGTTGCCTGCGCGGGCGCTCATCCATTCACCGATGCGGTAGGCAATGCCGGTGCGCACCAGGCCTTCGCCGATGACGAACAGCGCCGCGATAAGGACCACGTTAGGATCGCTGAAGCCGGCCAGGGCTTGCTCTACAGTGAGGATGCCGGACAGCGGCAGAAATACGATGACCAGCAACGCAACCACGTCCATGCGTGGGCGGTTGAGGATGAATAACAGGATAACCACGGCCAGCAGGCCGAGCACCATGAGTAGCTCAGGGTTCATGACGAGGAAGTGATCCTTCACGCAGGGGGCACACAAGACAGTAGCAGGCAGTGTGGCAGTTTGGCGTGATGGGGGTGTTGATGTGATGCAGGTTTTTTACGCGCTGCATTGGTGCAGTGCGGCAGCAGCCTAAGCGTTGTGAGGGTGGGGCGGCTTGCGATTGCCGGGGCTACAACGTGGCCCCGGCGTTCTGAGATTGCAATCAGTGGCGATGGCGGCGCTTGTGCTTCTTCTTGCTGCCGCCGTTGTCGCCCATGTGGTTACCCACGGCGCCACCTGCTGCGCCGCCCAGGCCAGCGCCGACGGTCGAGCCGGTCGAGCCGCCGAGGGCGCCACCGACCAGCGAGCCACCTGCCGAACCCAGGCCGCCGCCCAGCGCTGCCTCGGTGCGATTGCCTTTGCGCGCGCCGACGGCGCTACCAGCTGCGCCGCCCAGGCCCGCGCCGATAGCTGCGCCGGTGCGGCCCCCCATCTGTTGACCGACCACATTACCGAGCACGCCGCCGAGGCCGCCGCCGATAGCTGCAGTGCCGTCACCGGCAAAAGCGCTTTGGCTCAGCAACAGACCCAAGGCGAGAGAAGGCAGAGTCAGACGCATAATGGTGAACCTCGAAACAAGTGGCTAAGTCAGGTCATTGATCCGTAAGGGATTACGGGGTACTCAGTAGGACCGGGTTCGATCGATTTGGTTTCTTCGACAATGGATTTTTTGTCACTCGATGGAACGCTCGGGCTCGATGGCTGCTGATCTGTCCCGTTCGGTCATGGCCGGTTTGCGTGGGGCGCCCTAGACTGGTTGGCAGGCCGCAGTGAGACGGCCACCCGCTGCCTGGTTAACCAACATGATCGCCCATACCCCTACACTGTTCGCCGCCGTCGCGCTGGTTGCCACCATCATGGCGTTCTGTCTGTTGCTGGTGGGTCAATACAATCGCCGTGACAACCTGCTGCTGACCGGCTGCGGCCTGCTCGCGCACGCCCTCGCATACATCTGCTACACGCTGTATGCCCAGGCCCCGCTGTGGGTCAGCTATGCCTTGGGCAACAGCCTGCTGTCGCTGGCGTTGGCGTTCTACTCGGCAAGCTTGTTTCGGGTGCGTGAACTGAAAGTACCGTGGCGAGTTATTTTCATCATTCCGTTATGCATGTTAGGCGGGCTGCTGCTTCTGCTGCAGACGCTCGAGCCGCGCATGCTGCTGGCCACCGTGGTGCTCATGGCTCAATGCGGGCTGTTGCTGCATTGGGCGCGGCGTCATGCCGAACGTCCCGGTCGGGCGCATCTGCTGTTGGTGATCGGCGCTTCTATAAGCCTGGTAGGCCTGGGTATGCGGGTTATCGCGGTGCTGGCTGGGGACGCAGCCGAGATGCGCTACGACATCAGCAACCTCAAGCAGACAGTATCGGTGGCGATCGGCACGGTAACGGTGATGATGTATTCGCTCGGCCTGGTGCTGATGGCCAAAGAGCGCAGCGAGTCGCGCTTGCAGCACATGGCGCTGCACGATGTGCTGACCGGCACTTACAACCGGCGGGCCATCCTCCAGCGTTTCGACCAAGAGCTGGAGCGCGCACGCGATGAGGGCAGTCACCTGGCCGTGGCGATGATCGATATCGATCACTTCAAACGGATCAACGATCTGTATGGCCACCTGGCTGGGGATGAGGTGCTGTGCCACTGCGTTCGCCAGCTACAACGGCGCCTGCGTGCGGCTGACAGCCTGGGACGTTATGGTGGGGAGGAATTCCTGCTGCTGTTGCCACATACCGAGCGTGAGGGCGCGATGGCGGCACTGCAGGGCTTGCGCCAGGCCATCGCACAAAGCCCGGCGCAGTTCGCTGACGACACCATCGAGCTGCGCTTCAGCGTCGGCCTGTGGTGCGCAGTGCCCGGGCCTGATGACAGTGCTGCAGCGCTGCTCGGGCGAGCGGATGCGGCGCTGTATCAGGCCAAGGCGGATGGGCGTAATACCGTGCACATGGCAGCAGTGTCTGGCCCCTGCTAGATCACTTCGAGTGAATGGCCAGCACGACGCCGTTGGTGATCTGCACCAGCACGAAGCGATTGCCCATTTTTACCCAGTGGCTTTCTTTTTCCGGCGCTGGCAGGCCGTTGGCTTTCCAGTCAACCACGGCGGCATCATCGCGTTTGTATTGATCCGGGGCCTTGTCACCGACCTTCAGTTCGCGGTCGTGAGACTCCGGCGCCTTGACGCTCTCGACGTTGCTTTCGGCTGCAGTGGCAGCCAATGGCAGGCAAGGCAGGGTGGCGGTGAACAGCAGGGCGGACAGCAGTGGGCGCATTTTCATGCACAGTCTCCAAATGCAATAGGTGTGTTAATGCGACAACAGCTGAGCGTCGAGAATTCACTTGTGCAGGCACGCAAATGCTAGAGTCGCGTTCTTTTTTGCCTACGAGGATGAAACATGCGTGCAATTGTGCCGATGGCCGCAGCATTGATGCTGCTCGGGTGTGCCTCGTCGACCATGGATGCCGCGCGCGGCACTGCGCCGACTGCACAGCTGAAATCGCAAAAGGCTGCGGAACTGGTTGCCCAATGCATCCAGTTCAGTTGGCAGGATGAGGCTGTCTTTGGGGTCGACGCCAGTGGTTACCTGCAGCCGCGCAAGAGTGGCGGCTTGACGGTTTATACCCGTGAGGCAGAGTCGTTTGCCGACATCTACCCGCAAGACGGTGGCACACGCGTCGACTATTACGCGCAAAAAGCCGACACCACCGCACTGCGCCGCCGGGCTGCTGCGGCGACCTGCCTGTAACCGGCCGGCTCATGACAGGAAACCACCGTCGACATTGAGCAGGGTGCCGGTGGTGTAGCTCGAGGCGTCGCTCGCCAGGTACAACACTGCGCCGGCCATCTCGCTGGGCGCCGCCACACGCTTGAGCGGTATCTGCTGCAGGGCGACGTTGAGGATGGCGTCATTCTTGACCAGTGCCGAGGCGAACTTGGTATCGGTCAGGCCTGGCAGCAAGGCGTTGCAGCGGATGCCGAACTGCGCGCACTCCTTGGCGAACACCTTGGTCATGTTGATGACCGCGGCCTTGGTCACCGAGTAGATGCCCTGGAACAGCCCCGGGGACACGCCGTTGATCGAGGCCACGTTGATGATGCTGCCACCACCGTGCTCACGCATCAGTTTGCCGGCCTCTACCGACATGAAGAAGTAACCGCGAATGTTGACGTCGACGGTTTTCTGAAAGGCGCCCGGGTCGGTGTCCAGCACGTTGCAGAACTGCGGGTTGGTGGCCGCGTTGTTGACCAGGATGTCGAGCCTGCCGAACTGCTCGCGAATGCCGGCAAACACCTGTTGGATCTGTTCCAGCTCACCGATATGGCAGGCCACTGCAGTTGCTTTGCCGCCGGCTGCGATGATTGCGTCGGCGACCTGCTGACAGCCGTCGAGCTTGCGGCTGGAGACAATCACATGCGCGCCTTGCTCTGCCAGCAGGTGTGCGATGGCTTCGCCGATGCCGCGGCTGGCGCCGGAAACGAAAGCAATCTTGCCGTCGAGGTCGAACAGTTGCGTCTTGGCCATGCTGTGTCCCTTGTTGTATGTGGTCAAAGTGCGGACTTGCCGATCACTTGCAGCGCCATCTGCTCAAGCAGGCGGTTCATGTGAATGAACTGCGCGAAGCGTTTGTCCTGCGTCTGGCCGTGGTGGAAGCGGTAATAGATCTGCTGGACGATCCCTGCGAGGCGGAACAATCCATAACAATAGTAGAAGTCGAAGTTGTCGATGCGGATGCCGGCGCGCTCGGCGTAGTAGGCAACGAACTGCGCCCGGCTGAGCATGCCCGGAGCGTTGCTTGGCTGGCGCCGCATCAGTTGCATGGGGGCGGGGTCGTCGGCCTCGATCCAGTAAGCCAGGCTGTTGCCCAGGTCCATCAACGGGTCACCGAGGGTGGTCATTTCCCAATCCAGAACGCCGATGATCTGCATCGGGTTGGCTGCGTCGAGGATGACGTTGTCGAAGCGGTAGTCGTTGTGCACGATGGCTGAGCGCGGGTGGTCGGCCGGCATCTTTGCCCGCAGCCAGTCCATGACCTGCTGCCAGCGCGGTGCATCCGGGGTGGCGGCCTGCTCATAGCGGCTGATCCAGCCCTCGATCTGGCGCTGCACGTAACCCTCGGGTTTGCCCAGGTCAGCCAGGCCGCAGGCGCGGTAATCCACTTGATGCAATTGCACCAAACGGTCGATGAAGCTTTTGCACAGGGCTTCGGTGCGCTGGGCATCGAGGCCCAGCTCCAGCGGGATGTCCGAGCGCAGGATGATCCCTTCGACCCGGTCCATCAGGTAGAACTCGCTGCCGATCAGGCTTTCGTCGGTGCAGTGCAGGTACGCCTTGGGGCAGTAAGGAAAACCGCTGTTGAGCTGATTGAGGATACGAAACTCACGAGCCATGTCGTGCGCTGACTTGGCTTTGGCGCCAAAGGGCGGACGCCGCAACACGAACTCACGCTGTGGGTAGCTGACCAGGTAGGTCAGATTAGAGGCGCCGCCTGGGAACTGACTGATCAGCGGCATGCCTTCCAGGCCAGGCAGATGAGCTTTGAGATAGGGATCGATGACGCTGGCATCGAGTTCTTCGCCGGGGCGTACCTGGGTGGACTGGTCAGTCAGCGTCATGCGTGATCCTTATTCTCGGTATCGAGGATTATTGGCTAATCTAATCGGCCTGCTGTAATGGAACAAGCGTGCCAGTCGCCATATAGGCAGGCGTGTTGGCGCTTGATCAGTACGCTTGATGTGCATTACCTACATTGGGCGATGAGCGCCGTAGCAGGCAAAAAAAAACCGAAGCCGGTGCAGGCTTCGGTTTCTTTCAGACAGTCGTCGTTGCCACTCAGGCAGGGAACAGCTCGCTGAGCTTCATCGACAGCATCATGTCGCCTTCAACGCGCAGCTTGCCGCCCATGAACGCTTGCATGCCATCGGTTTCGCCGCTGACGATGCCTTTGAGGGTCTCGCTGTCCAGCACCAGGGTGCAGTTGGCGTCTGGGTTTTCACCTTCCTGGATGTCGCAGGTGCCGTCTTTGACGACCAGCGCGTACTGCTTGTCTTCGTCGGTGATGTTGAAGCCGAACACCAGGTCCAGGCCTTCAGCAGCAGCGGGATTGAACTTGGCTTTCATCGCTTCGACGGCTTTAGCTACATCGCTCATGGTGTATTCCTTGTTAAGTGAAATTCGCGTCCGCAGGGACACAACAGGCCGGGCTCACCTATAGGTGATGAGCTCCGGCGCCTTCAACAGCTGCACATGGGCCTGACAGTTGAAGGAAGCCAGTGCCACGTCATGGCCGCGAAACTTCAGCTGGCTGAACGACGTGTTGATAATCTGCCAGTTCAGCGCAAACGCCTGGCTGGGGGTGATGCCGGTAATCAGGTGGAGCAGGGCGGCGATGCTGCCGGCCGAGGTGAAAACAGCCACGTTGTCGCCGCTGTCGGCGGCGTCCAACACCCGCTGCAGGGCACTGCGCAGGCGGCCGGTAAAAGCCTCCCAGCTCTCCAGCCCATCGGCCGGATGCTGGCCGTCGTGCCAGCGCTGCACCATCAAGGCAAACAGGCGCTGAAACTCGCTGCGGTTTTGCGCTGCGTTGCTGAGCACATGCAGTGCCTGCGGCTCCTCTGGCAGCAGCGCCGGCAGCAGTGTGCGGATCACCCCATCGGCGTCGAATTCATTGAAGCCGGCATCGGTCTCCAGCGCCGGCACCGCGCAGCCCAGGGTGCTCATGGTTTCGAGCGCGAGCAGGGCGGTGTCCTGTTGCCGGCGCAGGTCGCCGGCGATGCAACGATCCAGGCGCAAGCCGAGGTTGGCCAGATGGCTGCCCAAAGCCTGGCTCTGACGCACGCCGACCGGCGACAGTACGTCGTAGTCGGCGGCACCAAACGAGGCTTGGCCATGTCGGATCAGGTAGAGGTTGCCCACATCGATATCCGGCCGAGTGAAGTTGCTGGGAGGTTAGGATGCGCCAGAGTGGCTGTCAACGAAAAAACATACAAGCGTTTGAAAAGCTTGTTTGAAAGATGTTGCCAGCGTTTTCGCCTGCTGGCAGTGCCCGGTACGCCCCGGTATGCTGGCAGCAGTTTCGCACCGTGCAGGTGCTGATTTATAAAGGAGTCAACGTGGAGTTTCTTGCAGAATACGCAAGCTTTCTCGCCAAAACCGCCACCCTGGTGATTGCTTTTCTGGTGGTGCTTTCGGCTATTGCCGGCCTGCGCGGCAAAGGCCGCGGCAAGCCCGGCGGGCAGTTGCAGGTCACCCGTCTCAACGACTTCTACAAGGCGCTGCGTGAGCGGCTCGAGGCGGGCCTGTTCGACAAGGCTCAACTCAAGGCCCTGCGCAAGCAGCAGGCCAAGGCCGACAAGCAGCAGAAGAAAGCCAAGGGCGAGGACAAGGCGCGGGTCTTCGTTCTTGATTTCGATGGCGACATCAAAGCCTCTGCCACCGAAAGTCTGCGTAACGAAATTACCGCGCTGCTGACCCTCGCCACCCCGCGTGATGAAGTCGTGCTGCGGCTCGAGAGCGGCGGTGGGCTGGTGCACAGTTATGGCCTGGCCTCGTCGCAACTGGCGCGCATCCGTCAGGCCGGTATCCCACTCACCGTGTGCATCGACAAGGTAGCTGCCAGCGGCGGTTACATGATGGCCTGCATCGGCGACAAGATCGTCAGCGCACCGTTTGCCATCCTTGGCTCGATCGGCGTGGTCGCTCAGTTGCCAAACGTCAATCGCCTGCTCAAAAAGCACGACATCGATTTTGAAGTGCTGACCGCCGGTGAGTACAAACGCACGCTGACCGTATTCGGCGAGAACACCGAGAAGGGCCGCGAGAAGTTCCAGGAAGACCTCGACGTCACCCATCAGCTGTTCAAGGACTTTGTTGGTCGTTATCGCCCGCAGCTGCATATGGACGAGGTGGCCACCGGCGAGGTCTGGCTGGGTGTTGCGGCGCTGAACATGCAGCTGGTTGATGAGCTGCGCACCAGCGACGAATACCTCAGTGACCGCGCCCGTGAAGCCAACCTTTACCACCTGCGGTTTGCCGAACGCAAAAGCTTGCAGGAGCGCATTGGTGTGGCCGCCAGCGGCGCGGTTGAGAACACCTTGGTGGGGCTGTGGAGCAAGCTCGGCCGCTTACGCTAACACCTTGAACCCCTTGAAGATTTTTTCTGAGATTGGGGTTGCAAGGCCAAGCGAATGCAGACATAATGGCGTCCATTGAAGCGCAGCAAGCTTGAAAAAGCGCTGAAGTTTCAAGGAGATAGCAGGGCGCAAGCCGCTAGATCCAACCTTTGAGGCCGAGTAGCAAAGTGGTTATGCTCCGGATTGCAAATCCGTCTACGCCGGTTCGATTCCGACCTCGGCCTCCATATTTGAAAGCCCCGCAGATTAACGTCTGCGGGGTTTTTCTTTGTGGGCCGGAAAAGTATGGAGTGAAGCAGTTGAAGTCCACTGTTTATTGGTGGGTGCCGAACAGGCAGAAATCACCGATGGGGCAGCTGCGCAACCGAGCGGGCTCGGGCGATGACTCGGCTGTAGCCGCAGCAGTCAGTGTTAGCCGCGCGGGCACGGCTACGCTGAATGCAGCAGTTTTCTGACCTCGGCGATAATTGCGTCGATATTGAAGGGCTTAGGCAATACCGCGTCAAATAAATCCGGTCGCTGCATACCGATATGTGCCTGGGCGCCGCTTATCAGAATAATCGGTACTTGATGTAGCGATGGCAGGGCTCGCACGGCGGTAGCGAATTCCAGGCCGTCCATGGCCGGCATCATGAAGTCGGTGATGATCAAGGCAGGCTTGACTCTGTCCAGAGCATCGAGTCCTTTTCGGCCATTGCTGGCCGTTACCACGGAAAACCCCTCATCCTCCAGCGCGAAGCTGAGAATGTCAGCAATTAAATATTCGTCGTCGACGACCAAGATGGTAGTCACTTTATTTTAATCCACTCAAAAACCTAAGAGATAGAACCAGGACATCACTCAGTTGGGACTGATGGTTCATGTCTTGAAGCCTTTTTGAGTAAAACATCCTGGGCTTGGATGACGACCTCGAATCGGGAGGGATCATAAGCGCTGTCTCGGACTTTAAGAACGGACAGCGTTCGCTTTAGTTCAAAGTCATTCTCGGCGAAGCGCATCAGCATCAGGTTGTCGACGATGCTCGACAGGTCGGAGTTGGGCGCGCTGACCTCGGAGCCCAGCAGATCGCGCATTTCCCACGTTGCCAGTACCGTGACACCTCGGGCGCGCAGCTCGTTCATCAGCGCGCTGAGGAAGTCAGTAATCCTTGCCGGATTGGTCGCGACTCGGGTCATGCCGCTAAGGCTGTCGACGAACACGCGCTTGATACCTTTGTCTTCGACAATGCTCAGCAGTCGAGCACCGAGCCCGTCCAGCAGACCTTCGGTTGTTGGCTGCCAGGCGATGGTCAGGGCGCCGCTGTCTTCCATGCCTTTGATGTCGATGCCCAGTGAGTCGCCCTTGAGTCGTAGCCGTTGCGGGCTTTCGTAGAAGCCAAAATGCAGCCCTGGGCTGTCCACCGTCGACTCCGCCAAGAACTTCAGACCCAGCGTTGTTTTTCCGATGCCGGAAGGGCCCATGACCAAAGACACGCTGGAACTGTAAAGGCCGCCTCCCAGTATCGTGTCCAGTGAGGCAATCCCACTGCCAATGCGCGTCATGTCAGCACTGTCGGGGGCGGACGGGTGGCTGTACAGGCTTTCCAGACGAGGATAAACCACCAGCCCGTTGTCGGTAATCTCACACTCGTGAAGGCCTGCCAGCGCAGCACTGCCGCGCGTTTTACGCAGTTGAATGCGCCGTACCGAGCGGGTGCCGAACAGCTCTTCGCCTATTTCAATGACGCCATCGACCATGGTGTGCTCAGGGCTACCGTCGTCCAGCCGTGAACTGGTGAGAAACAGCACGGTGCAACCGGCAAAAGCAGCGTGGCCCTGCAGCTCTGAGATGAACTTTTTGGTGTCGATGTGTGAGTCGGCTTTGGAGCGCGCATTGAGCAGGCCATCGACGACCAGTACGGTGGCTTTGCGACGGCTGATCTCGCGACGCAGCAGCTTCACTACCTCATCCAGCCCTTCGTTTTCCAGCGTGTCAAATGCGCTGACGAACTGAATTTCTTCGCCAATCCTGGATGAGTCGAAAAAGCTCAGTGTGGAAAGAAACTGAAAAAGACGGTCATGTGACTCGGCCAGCAGCGTGGCAACCAAAACGCGGCCGCCATTGTTCGCATGATGGAATCCAAGTTGGTTGGCCAGGATCGTTTTGCCGGAACCTGGGCGCCCTTGGATAATGTACGAGGCACCTGCGACCAGCCCGCCCTTGAGCAGAGCGTCCAGTCCTTCTATTCCACTTTGGAGGCGTTTGAGCTTTTCCACGATGCGACCCTGATCTGAAAAACAGGCTGTTAAGCCGACTAAGGGTGTGATGCTAACGCCAAATTCGTTCAGGGGCTATTGCCGACTAGTGCGCAGCAGTCGTGGCTTTTGTTGAGCTGGCGACCTGGGCCGCAAATCTGCTGCCATGGCGCGAGCCACCAGAGGCTTTTGCATGAGCCTCTACCCAGCCATGCTTGGTACATCAAGTCCGACTTTCACACGGTCCAGCGCGACGATTGTCTTGAACCAGGTAACGTTGGAATTTTCAGCAAACAGTCGCCGCGCCAGAGTCTGGTATTCCTTCATGCTGGCAACGGTGAGTACCAGAACGAAATCCACTTCGCCGGTGACGTAGTAACACTGCTGAACTTCGGGCACCGCGAAGTGTGCCTTCATCGCCTCCAGCGCCTCGATGCTGGTGCGCTCAGCCATCACTTCCACGATGATCGTGATCGGCCGGCCTACGGCGGTGGGATCGACGATGGCTACGTTGCCCGTGATGACTCCCCCGTCTTCCATTCGTTTGATGCGGCGCTGAACGGCGGCCGTGGAAAGATTGACCTGCTCGGCCATAAGCCGCAGTGGCATGGTGTTGTCACGTTGGACCAGGTCCAGGATGGCACGGTCAAATTTGTCCAGCGATTCAGGTGCAGCGTCGTTTTTCGCCATTGTAAATCCGTGAGAAATTTTCTCGAAAACTACCAGAAAACTGCGGCCCTTTATCTAGGTAAGAGCAATATTATCTTGCCAGCAGTCTGCGTACGCAGCCTATTCGGGAACACACACAGGATATTGTTGGCATGCTCGCACTGTTCCATCTTTCCCCGGTCCTGTTGGTTACAGCCATGCTCGTGGTATTGCGCCGGCCGCCCGTTCACGCCGCCGTTGCAGGCACTCTGTTAGTCATTGTGCTCTGGCTCGCCGGCGCGGCAGACGCATGGCGTCTGAGCAGTATGGTGGCCGCCGCTCAAGATACCGCCGTGCTGTTTGCAAGTACCGCTTTCGTGATCGTCCCAGGTCTGCTCTTCGTGATTTTTATCGAGCGCATGGGCGTCAATCTGGCGCTGAGCCAATGGGTGCGGTCACTGGGGCTTGGGCGCGGCGATCAAGTCGTGTTAATTGTCCTTGGGTTGGCACCGTTGCTCGAAGCGATGACTGGTTTCGGCGTGTCGTTGATCGCAACAGTGCCCCTGCTGCTAAGTCTCTTCGAGCGTCGGGTCGCGTTACGGATCGCACTGGCCGGCATGGCCATCATGCCTTGGGGAACGCTGGGCCTGGCATCTGTCATTGGTGCTTCGTTGGTTCACCTGGACGCATCCATGCTGGCATCGACCTCGGCATTGACCAGCGCCCCGGTTTTCTTCGCCCTCAGTGCACTCGCGCTCTATCTTGCAGGCGTTCGTGACTCGCGGGGATGGGGGGGCGTTGGGCGTTTTCTGGCTGCTGTTTGTGGGCGTTCTTTACAGTGCAAGTCGGTGGCTGGGGCCGGAAGTAGCCGGCGTTGCTGCGGGCCTGGTGACGGCAGCAGCGATACTCTCTGTTGGGCTGTGGCGCCTGCGCCGCAACGACAGCGAGCGCGGTCCGGTGCAATGGCCGCGTCAGGCATGGCCGTATCTGGTGCTGATTGTCTGCATTGTCGGCTTGAAGATGCTGTGGGCGATCACCTCCTGGCAGGAGCACTGGGTTGTACAGGGCGCCCAGGTCAACTGGAAGCCACTCGCCTCACCAGGTCTGGCGTTGGTCATGGTGCTGATCGTGCTAGGCGCTCACGCGCGCAACATACAATCCCGGACCGCACACGACGTTAACTTGCCTGCTGCGCTGTTGGCTCGGGCGAAGCGGCCATTGCTGACTATTTTCTTCTTTCTCGCGATGTCGCAGATGATGGTTAAGGCCGGCTTCCTTGCGGGGTTGATGCAACTGCTGGCTGGGCTGTCGCCCACCGCCGCGACGTCGTTGGTTGCCCTGTTTGGCGCGTTGTCTGGCTACATGACCGGGTCGAATGTTGGCGGCAATGCGATCTTCATGCCGGCCATCGCGATGTTGCCCGAGTCCTCCCGCCTACTGCTGGCTGCCGTCCAGAACAGCTCGGCGGGGCATGCGGCGCTGGGCTCGCTATCGGTTGTCATGCTGATTCTGGGGCTTGCCAAAACCCAGGCCAAGGAGGAAGGCGAACTGATAAGGTTCGGCTTCATGCTGGTCTGCCTCAATACCGCGTTAGTCGCGTTGGGCGCCGCGATGCTGAGTGGATGGCTCGGCTAGCCTGGTGTTGGCGGATGGCACTTTTTCACACAGCCTGAACCCGAAGCAGGCGCTCACTGGTCGCTAGCTTCAACACTGGCGATCAGCAACTCGCGCAGCATGCCGCGCCACTCGCCAGCCGAATACGATCGCAGGTCCCAGCGTGGTGCCTGGGCCTGGGTAGGTGCCGCGAAAGATTGAAGCAAGGTCATTGCCGCAAGCGTATAGCCCCTCGATCACTTGGCCTTGCATGTCCAGCACCTGGCCATCGGCGTTACCACTCAAGCCTGCGCTGCAGGCGAGATCGGCCGGTTGCACTGTGACGGCATAGTAGGGCCCATCGCCTATGGGGCGCACGCAGGGGTTGGGCAGTTGCTGCGGGTCGCCATTGTGACGGTTCATGTGGCTGCTACCGCGGTTGAATGCAGGGTCGTCACCGTTTGCAGCGGCGGCGTTGTAGGTTCTGACTGTGTTTGCCAGCCCCTCGGCATCAACCTTGAGCTTGCTGGCAAGTTCGTCCAGGGTGCTGCCTTTGATCAAGTAGCCGGCTTTGACGAACCTGGCATTATTGATGGCGCTGCGCAGCGGCATGACCAGGCCCAGGCCGTAGCGTTGCAGGAAGGTCTGGTCACAGATCAGGTGAGCAGTGGCGCTGCCGTCGTTAAGCATGCCCATGACGAAGTCGTGGTAGGAGTCCGACTCGTTGACGAAGCGCTTGCCTTGGGCGTTCACGGCGATCAATCCAGGCTTGGCGCGGTCGAGCAGGATGTGTGGCCATATGGCCTGGTAGCCGTCCTTCGCGGTGCGGATCGAGCAGGGCATCCACAGGCCTGGACTGTCGTGGCCGTCGTCGAGCTGGGCATTGGCCTTCAGCGCGCGATCGATGCCGTCGCCGGTGTGGGTCAGGGGCGACAGTGAAAGGGCTTGGGCAGCGCTCGGGAACAGCTGTTTGCGTAGGGTTGGATGGCGCGTCAGGCCCCCGGTAGCCAGCACCACGCCACGACGCGCGCGGATGCGCATGGCCTCGCCGTTGTGCAGCACCACAGCGCCCATTACGTGACCGTTGTCCAAAATGAGTTCGTGCAAAGGGGTTTCAAAGCGCAGCGCCACCTTGTGCTGGCGCAGGCTGTAGAACAGCCTGGCGACCAGGGCGTTGCCCATCACCAGGTTGGTGCCGCGTGGGTGGCTCAGGCGGTCGATGCAATAGCGGCCGACTGTGCTCAGGGTGCGAGTCAGGTGGTGCATCGAAGCGAAGGGCGAAAGCAGCGCATCCAGATCGGCGCGTGGCACCATCATGCCGCCCAGACCCATGAACTCGCGCCGAGGTGGGCGCACGCGGGCGAAGTCTTTGCCCAGCAGCCTGCCATCGAACGCGAGGGGCGCCAGGGCGCGGCCACCGAACGCTGCACCGGGGCCGCTGACGTAATCGGGATGAGCGGCGGCTGCAACGAATTTAACCTCGCTGATGCGCTCGAGTTCATCAATCGCTTGTGGCCCGCTGGCAAGGAAAGCTTCGCGCAACGCTTCACCGCCGCGTTCGCCAACCACCGCCTTGAGGAAGGTCGCGGCCTCTGCCGCGCTGTCCGGTACACCTGCGCGTTGGCTTTGGTGGGTGCCGGGTACCCAGGTGGTGCCGCCTGAGGTCGCGCTGATGCCGCCCACCACGGCGGTCTTTTCACACAGCAGCACGTCCAGCCCGTGGTGGCTGGCCATCAATGCGCTGGTCATGCCTGCAGCGCCTGCGCCGAATACCAGCAGGTCGACTTCCTGGTCCCAGGGGAGGGGGGCGATGGTGCTCATTATGGTTGCTCCTTCATGGCGTGGTAATTCATTGGCGGTTTGGCAGCCCGCCCTTGTGCAGGTGAAGTGTCGGCAGCATTCAGCAGTTGCCTGCTGTGGTGTGCTCAAACGGATCAGAGCGGTTCGATAATTGCCTTGGCAGCGGCCAGCGCCTGTCGTGCCCAGGCTTCGACGCCCACTTGCGCAACCCTGCGGTCATGGGGGATTTCGACGCTGACCGGGACCGTAGCCGGGAGGCTGCGCCAGATCCTCGCCAGGTCGATATCGCCCTCGCCCGGCAATAGACGCTCGCCACGCGCTGCTTGAATCAGGCCGTCACGGGTGTTCGGTCGCAGCGCTGGGCCGTCGCATATCTGCGCGTAGTTCAGCCATTGCGCGGGGATACGTTGCAAGTCCTCGAAGCGACTGTCGGAACGGTCGAAATGCAGCGCGTCGACCAGGATGCCGCCGTTGGCGCGGTCTGCCTGTTCAACGATGTGCAGTGCACTGGCCAGGTCGCGGACAGCCGTCCACGGCATGAACTCCAGGTCTGCCGACAGGCCGAAGGGCTGCATGGCGTCGCATAGCCGCGCATAGTGTTCGATCAGCCGGTTGGGTTCCGGGTCGTCGCCTGCCACCAGTACGGCCTTGGCGCCGAGCTGCGCGCCGACTTCGAGGAACGGCAGATAACGCTGCACGTCGAATTGCCCGTCGAGGCGGATCAATTCCAGATCAAAGACTTTGACCCCGGTGTCGTCGATGCGCGCGAGGGTTTCGCGCAACATCGGTTTGTCGTCCATCAAGGAATAGGCGACTGCCCCTGGCGCCACCGGCAGCAAGCGCACGCCAGCCTGGTCATAGCCGGTGCGTGCAGCCAGTTCGATCATTTCCGGCGGGGTTAACGCGAGCGCGGTCAGTTGTGCAATGGAATAGCTGGCTTGCATGGCATGTCTACCTACAGTTGGCTTCAGTTGATGGCAGCGGGGATTGCCGACGCGTCGCGCTTGCGACTTTTGATCCACAGCGCTGTAACCCCGATCAGGGAAGGGATGGCTAGGAACAGGAAGACCTGGCTGAAATTCCATTGCGAGGCCAGCATCAGTGCACCGATCCCGGCGCCGCTGATCGCGCCCAGCCGGCCAATGCCAGTGGCCCAGCAAACGCCGGTGGCGCGGATCTGAGTGGGGTAGAAGGAGGCGGCCAGCGCGTAGCCGCCGACGTTTACGCCGTTCAGAAAGTAGCCCAGTAGCAGTATCAACGGGCAGAGCACCTGCATGGTCGGCTGCTGCAAGGCGATCAGCACTGCGCAGGCCCCGCCGCAGAACACCGTGGCGCCGACCACCTTGTGGTGTTCCCAGCGGTCCATCTTCATGCCGACGGTGAAGTTGCCCAGCATGCCGCCGATCTGCAGCAACGAGCCCAGCAGCGCCGCCTGACCCATGCTCAGACCAGCATCGCGGCTGAGCAGCGGCAGCCAGCTCGACAGCAGGTACATGGTCAGCAGCCCCATGAACAGAGTGACCCAGATCATGCAGGTGCCCAGGGTGAAACCGGGCGCGAAGAGGGCACTGACCTTGCCTGTCGCCTTGATCGCCGCTTCGCTGCTATGGAGACGCGTCTGGGCGTTGGCCAGGCCCGGAGCAACCTTGTTGATTTCCTTGATCAGGCGGTCCTTCAAGGCACTGTTCTGCGCCAGGAAGCGGATGGACTCCGGAAGGCTCAAGAGCAGCAGAAGGGCGAACGCAATCGGCAGCACGCCGCCGGCCACCAACACTGACCGCCAGCCGAAGTTTTCGATCAGCCACTCACTGCCCAAACCACCCAGCGCCGCACCAAAAGCAAAGCCGCAGTAGATGAACGAGACCATGTGAGAGCGGTAGCGCTTGGGGGCGTATTCCGAGATCAGGGTCGCCGTATTGGGCATCGAGGCACCCAGCCCAACCCCGGTCAGAAAGCGCAGTATCGTCAGGCTGGTGATCCCGGTCGACCAGGCGGAGGCCAGGCTCCAGAAACCGAACAACAGCACCGAGCCGATGATGACTGGCCTGCGGCCGAAGCGGTCGGCCAATGGCCCGGCAGTCAACGAACCGAATGCCAGCCCGAGCAGCCCGCTCATCATTACCGGGCCGAGGTCCTGGCGCAGCACGCCCCAGTCGTCGACCAGCGCCGGGGCAATGAAGCCGATCGCGGTGGTGTCGAAGCCGTCAAACACCAGCACCATGAAACCGAGGAACAGCACCAGCCACTGTCGGGTGCTCATCTTTCGAGCATCCATGAAGGTGCTCACATCTACATCTGGAGGGTTCGCCATGGATAACTCCTGCTTTTTGTTTTTATGGAAATGCCTTTTCCGGTGATGGGCTGGCAGGTTGGCGCCAAGGCATTACCAGGGTCGGTAAGCCGATATTATCATAATTGGAAATCCATTCCATATTCATATTGAATTCCAATTCGTTTTTTGGCGCTGGCAATCCACGGCCTGTGAAGGGCCTGCTGTCGAGCAATTGCTAGGGAGCGGCGGCCAGGTCAGTAAGCCAGGCCGCGGTCAAGCGAGGTGCCGATCAGGCGGTGTGTTCGCTGATGTGGGAGGTCATCAGCGACAGCTTTGGGAGGCTGTCCAGGTTGATCGCGGTGATCTCTTCTACGGCGTCCAGCAACGCTGCCTTCAGCGCTTGCATGCGCTCGGCAGGGAGGCGGACGCTGGGGCCGGCGATACTGATCACGCCGACGACCTGCTGCTGCGCATCGCGAATTGCTGCAGCCATCGAGGCGGCGCCAATTTCAAAGCTCTCGTCGACGCTGGCATAGCCCTGCTCACGGGCGATCTTCAGGTTGTCGAGCAGGTGTTCGATGGTGGTGGCCGCATTGGGGCCATATTCACCCGGTTTAGCCAGGCCTTGCCGGTAGACCAACTCCAGCGCGCGCTCGTTGCTGAGGCAGCTCAACCAGGCCAGGCCAGACGCCGTGCAGCAGAGCTTTGCCTCGGCACCCGCATCGGGATCGTAGCGCAGACCGGAGCGGCTGCCCTGGGCCTTGGAGATCCAGATCAGGTTATCGCCATCTACAATGCTCAAGCGCACAAGCTCGCCGGACGCTTGCGCCAGGCGCTCGAGTATCGGCCGGGCTAGGTCGACCATGTCGCTCTTGGACAGATGCTTGAGCGCCAGTGAGACCAGCTTCAGGGCAAGCACGTAATTGCCGTGCTGATGCTCCTGGCGCACGAAACCCTGTTCGACCAGGCAATTGAGCATGCGGTGGGTCGCGCTCGGCGGAATGTCCAAGGTTTCCGCTACTTGTTGAAGTGCCAGCCCGGAGCTTTTGCCGGCGAGCAACTCGATGGCATGCAGGCCGCGTTCAAGCGCATTGCTCATGTTGTTTCCTTAGGTTTGCGATAGATCAGCGGCCCATGGATAGTGGCAGCCACCTCCGGACGAATGTTATCCACGTTGAATTGGCGATTCATCCGGTTTTTTGGCTCAGATCCTGAAGAACTGTCTGTAGCAGCCTAATTGCTCACTGAGCATGTGGCTACCAGGGTGCACGGGGTGCCCGGCGGTCTTTGCAGTGCGTAACAGACGAGTCTCTGCAGGTTGCATGATGATATCTGCAACCAAGGCCCCGGCAGGCACGGCGGCAAGCTCTAGCGGAAGTGGATCATCCTCCGAGAGGCCTAGCGGCGTTGCGTTGATAACGATATCGGCCACCTCAAGGTGGTGTGGCTGAGCAAGCTCGCATCGGCCAGGCCAGTGCTGGTTTAGTCTGGCGAGCAGTGCATCGGCTTTCAGGGCATCCGGTTCCTGTAGATACAATCGGCCCACCTCTGCTTGCAATAATGCGACAGCGATCGAACTACCCGCACCCCCACCACCAGCCAGTACGACGCGTTTCCCGATCAGCTCATACCCTTTGCGCAGAAGGCTCAAGGTAAATCCCGCGCCATCGAAGTTATCCGCTTCCCACCCGCCCTGTTCGTTGCGGCGCATTGCATTGGTGCTGCCAGAAACCTGCACGGCAACGCTCACCGACTCCGCGAAATCTCGAGCAGCAAACTTGTGCGGAATGGTGATCAGCATGCCGGAAAAATTATCCATCGCCTGGAGGCCACGTATCACGGTCGCGAGTTGCTCAGGCCTGGCATGCACCGCGATCATCACTGCGTCTACAGCTTCATCAGCGAATACTCTGTTGAGAAGCTCTGGAGCCTTGACCTGCTTCACTGGATCACCGATAACCGCAAAAATCCGGGTCTTGCCAGTTGGGCTGGGTATCAACAACTGTGACATCTATTCTCTCCTAGGGGGCTGTCCCAGGCTGCGTATCCCGCACCTAAGCGAAGCAGCAGGGTATGGCTCGCGAGGGTGTCAGCCCATTGCTGCGACCGAGCCACTCGATTGAGTCAGGGGCTATGATATAGAAAAAGGAATTGAATTCCAGTTGATAAGTTGATTCCGATCTTGTCCGGATTTTTTGAGCCAGTTTCGACTTTCGCAACTGACCGCCTTGGCTGACGAGCAAGCTCAAGGTGGTTGAGAGCGCCAGCGCGGTGAACAAGCAGCCCCCATCCAAGCCGGTTGTGCGGCCGGTCGGCCTTTACCAGGCGTTCCTGTTCTGGCTCAAGCTAGGCTTCATCAGTTTTGGTGGGCCCGCCGGGCAGATTTCGATTTAGCGGTGCATTTGACCGGCCTGCAGCGGTAGTCTCGGTTGCTGTCGCTATTGCCCTGTTCTGCTTCAAGCTAACAGTGATCCAGGTTCTATTCGCTTGCGCCGGTGCAGGTTTGCCAGTCCATATGCTGTGGGTTTGATAGATGAGCGCGCTAGCGCAGTGACAGGCTAACGCTCGACTGCTTGCCAAGCATCACTGCCGCCGTTATCGCCGCTCGCGCCTGTGGGCTGTTCTTCCAGCAAGTTGACCCCAGCGCTGCCGAAGCCTGCGCCAGAATGTCGTCGACGCTCGAATCGCCCAACATCTGCAGTGACTCGATGCCCATCTGCTCAAGCCTGCTGATAACCGTCGGGCCTACGCCCTTGAGCGCCAGCAGGGCTGCGCGTTCGTCCGCTGAAAACGGCATGGGTACACCCTCTCTCCGTGAGTTTTGCCAAGCTTCACTCATATTCGAGGCCACCACAACCGAGGCAAGAGCGCGAGGTTTTACGCTTGGTAATCTTGCTGATATCTGCGCAAATTTGGCAGGGATCTCTCTTTATCTGGCTTTAAAGTCCTGCTTACGTGCTTTGCGGTGTATAGTGGCGGGCGAGTCCTCTCTCTGGGTGGCTCATCAGTGAGGTATCAGCATGTCCCAGTCTGCGACCCATCACGCTCAACTGCGCTTGAATGAGCAAATTGAGCAGTTCTTGTCCAAGGGCGGCGAGATCAAGGAAGTGCCAAGAGGCGTCAGCGGTTTCAACCCTGCCGCGCCCAAGGTGCACTGGACCAAGGCTCAGGCTGCCAAGACGCCGTGAGTCTGCTGTAACAGGTGTCCTTCGGCGCGTGCGCGTTTGCGCTGCGCTGGCTGGACGCCGAATTGCGCGATTGCCGGATCACAGGCAAAGAAAACCCGCCAACGGTGGGCGGGTCTAAAGATCGTACGGAGCCTGTGTAGTATCTGGCCGGGCTTGTCAGTAAAACGTGAAGACGATGTAGCAAGATTATTCAGGTAATCTGCAGGCAAAAAAAAGCCCGCCGTAAGGCAGGCAAGGATTCTTGAAGGGAGCTCAGGCAGGGTGCAATGCCCTGGTTAAGTCGGGATTAACAGTTCAGCCGTTGACCTGCACCGATGATAACTTTATACAGGCGAGCTATTCAAGGAGCCTGACATGAGCGACGAACACGACCTCCACGAACCCGAACACGATCATCTGCTTGATCACGAATTCCTCTATGAAGACTTTGCGCCCGAGGCCGATGCCCAGGGTTTGCTGGATGAGGTCGAGGATGACGAAAGCACGCTCGATGAGAGCACCCTCGATGACAGCGACGACGAATACGACCATCCTGCCTGGCACGATGACGTAGACGACTGACTCACACGCGCACCAAGCATTCAGCGCCGATCCAGCGAGAATCTGCCAGCGCCCGTTACAGCGAGCAGCAGCAGACCACCGACAATGCTCATGTTCTTGAAGAACTGCGTCATGTTGGCGCTGCGTTCAGGCTCGACCATGTTCCAGAACGGGTGGCCGATCAACGCGGTGCCGACCACGAACAGCGCGAACAGCATCGCCAATGGTCGCGTGTAGAAGCCGAGAATCAGCACGATTGCGACGAAGAACTCCATGATCACTGCAATGGCTGCTGCCAGTGTCGGCGCAGGTGCACCTATCGAGGTGAAGTAGCTGACGGTGCCTTCAAAGCCTGTCAGTTTGCTCCAGCCCGAGAGCACGAACAGGATCATCAGCAGGATGCGTGCGAGCAGGATGATGGCATCGCGTTGACCGGCGAACAGGGTATAGCGCATGGCGGGGTACCAGTGAAGTTGGATGATTTCACTGTAGCAGGAGTTGCGAGCAATTCTTGCGCGCAAAAAAAAGGCGCCCCATGGGGCGCCCTTTACGCAATAAGTGGTGCGAGTGGCGGGACTCGAACCCGCAAGGCTCACGCCGGCAGATTTTAAGTCTGCTGTGTATACCAATTCCACCACACTCGCCCGCTTGAAAGGGTCTGTGCGACCGGCACGTCGTTAAACAGGTGCTCTGCAATCAAGCGCGCTTTATAACCCATCGTTATAGATGCGTCAACAAAACACCCTCCATGCAGGCATTCCTGGCTGATCCCTGAGGGCTGTACTCAAAGCAATTGATAGTGCCATCAAGCCGCTGTTCACGACTTTTCAAGCGACCATGCTGCTTACTGCGAGCGAAATCACCAGCCTGAAGCGGCTCCGTCAGCTGGCTACTCGTCAAGAGCTTCGCTTAGCCTGTAAAGGGCGAGTAGACTCAACATTATGTTTATGCCTCAGCCTGTGGTGCCTGTGGAGTTTTCATGGTTTCAACCGACCACCCGGACCAATCCGAAATGACCGCCAACCGCTATGAGCAGCTCGTTCTGTCGGTGGTTGATTACGCTATCTATATGCTTGATCCCTCTGGCCACGTAGTGTCGTGGAATGCGGGTGCAGAGCGTATCAAGGGCTACAAGGCCGCCGAGATCATCGGCCAGCATTTCTCCGTGTTTTTTACGCCGGAAGATTGTGCCCAGAATCGCCCTGAGCAGATCCTGCGCAAGGCCTTGGACAATGGCGTCGCCCAGGATGAAGGCTGGCGCGTGCGTCAGGACGGCACGCAATTCTGGGCCTTGGCCGCGTTGGACGTGGTGCGTGATGAGCAGGGCCAGATCATCGGCTTGGCCAAGGTTACGCGCGATATCACCGACCGGCGCGAGTCTGCGCTGCAGCTCGACGCGGTACGCGCGCAGTTGTTCCAGGCGCAAAAGCTCGAAGCCCTGGGGCAGTTGACCGGCGGGCTGGCGCATGACTTCAACAACCTGCTGACGATTATCCTCAGCTCGGCGCGGATGGCCAGCAACAGCCAGGATCCGCAGCGGGTTCAGCGCCTGCTGGAACACATCATCGATGCAGGGCAGCGCGGCACTCAACTGACTCAGCAACTGCTCAGTTTTGCCCGCCATCGCCAGTTGAGTTCGGCGAGCATTGCTCCGCTCGCGCTGATTGACTCGACCCGTGGTTTGATCGAGCACGCGCTACCCGGCAGCATCGAATTCGAGCAGCAGCTGGCGGCAGAGCTGCCGTTGATCCAGGCCGACCCTGGCCAATTGCAGATGGTTCTGCTCAATCTGCTGTTCAATGCGCGCGATGCGATCGAAGGTGCGGGGCGGATTCGCCTCGAGGTCGATTGCGTGCAACTGGCCGGTGAGGTCGAGGGCCTGCACGGGCCGTTCGTGCGGTTTAATGTGCAAGACTCCGGCGTGGGTATCGAGGCGCATGTGCTGCCGCGTATCTTCGAGCCGTTTTTCACCACCAAGCCGTTTGGCAAGGGCACCGGGCTGGGTCTTAGCCAGGTGTATGGGTTTGCCAAGCAGAGCAATGGTGCCATCTGTGTGTCCAGCAAGGTCGGGGAGGGCACCAGTATGTGCCTGTACCTGCCGGCGGTGCTGAGCCCCCCTTAACGCAAACCCGACAGGCAGCGGCCATGGTTGAAGTACTCAAGCGAGTCGAGACAGGTATCGAAGGGCTGGATGCTTTACTGCGTGGCGGCCTGGTCGCTGGCGCGTCCTACGTCGTTCAAGGCCCGCCTGGGGCCGGCAAGACCATTCTCGCCAACCAGTTGGCGTTTGGCCACGTGCGCAATGGCGGGCGGGTGCTGGTGGCCACTTTGCTTAGCGAATCCCATGAGCGGTTGTTCCAGTGCCTGTCGACGCTGGAGTTCTTCGACCCGGCGCTGGTAGGCGATCAGATCCAGTTTGTCAGCGCGTTCGACACCCTCGAACAGGAGGGCCTGGATGCCGTAGTGCGGCTGATGCGTCAGGAAATTGGCCGGCAGCAGGCCAGCCTGCTGATCGTCGATGGCCTGCTCAATGCCCGCATACGTGCCGAAACCACGCTCGACACCAAAAAATTCATCTCCGAGCTGCAAGGGCATGCCGCCTTCGCGGGCTGCACTGTGCTGCTGTTGACCAGTTCGCGTCTGCAGGAGGGCAGCCCAGAGCACACCATGGTCGATGGCGTCATCGACCTTGGCGAGACGTTGGTTGGCAGCCGTGCCGTGCGTACTATTCAGCTGCGCAAGACCCGCGGCAGCGCTGCGTTGTCTGGCTTGCACGAGTGCCAGATCGATAGCGCCGGGCTGACGGTGTTCCCGCGTCTGGAGGCGCTCTACAGCCATCCCAGCCACCCTGGCTCGGAGACAATGGAATCTATCAGCACCGGCTCGCAAGCGCTGGACGACATGCTTGGCGGTGGCGTCAGTATCGGCTCGACCACATTGGTAATGGGGCCTTCGGGGATCGGCAAAACCTCTCTGGGCCTGGCATTCGTAGCGGCTGCGTCACCTGTGCAGCCGGCGGTGCATTTTGGCTTCTACGAATCGCCTACCCGATTGCGCCAGAAGGCCAGTGCCTTTGGTTACGACTTCGCTGAGCTGGAGCGCTCAGGGGCTTTGCTGTTGAGCTGGCAGCCAACCACCGAGGGCCTGCTCGATCAGGTCGGTGCGCGCTTGCTGAAACAGGTTGATAGCCTCGGTGCCAAGCGCGTAGTGATCGACAGCCTCGGTGCATTCAGCCGGCTGGCATTCGATCCGGCACGCATCAATGGCTTCTTCCGCGCCCTGATCGGCGAGCTGCGTGCCCGCGATGTGACGATGTTGATGACCTGGGAAATGCGTGATCTGTTTGGTGCCGAAGTCAGTGCGCCGTCACCCGACCTGTCGAGCATCGTCGATAACCTGATCCTGACCCGATTCGTCGAACTCGATAGCCGGCTGCGGCGCATGCTGTCACTGCTCAAGGTGCGCGACAGTGACTACGACCCTGCGCTCCATGAGCTGTGCATGGGACCGAATGGGGTGGTTGTGCGCAAGGCTTTCGAAGGTGCCAGCGCAGTGCTTAGCGGCACGCCTACTCAGTCGGAGGGCGGCTGACAGTCCAGCGATGAAGACCATTTTGATCGTCGATGACGAATACCTGATTGCCGAGATCCTGGGTTATGCCCTGGAGGACGAGGGTTTTCTGGTGGAAAAGGCCAACAATGGCGAAAAGGCGTTGGATCTGCTACGCCAGAAGCCTATTGATCTGGTGATTACCGATTACATGATGCCGAAGAAGAATGGCCAGGAATTGGCCAAGGCGATTCGAGAGGATCCTGCGCTGGCACATTTACCGCTGATCTTGATGAGCGGCGCGCAAGCCGCGCAAGCAGATTGCAATTTGTTCGGTGCAGTATTTCAGAAACCATTTCATGCCAATGAAATGGTAGCCAAAGTGCGGGAGCTGCTGGGCGGCTGAGGGCCTGGCAAGATCCCGCATCGGCGGGCCGATCGGTCAAGCGCATCCGTGCGGCTTCAAGCGATGCAGGTTTCAGTGTTGCTCGTCGTGGGGCTTTTCCGGTGCGGGGCTGCCCGCCTGGATGCGTTTGAAAATCTCCTCGCGATGAACCTGAACATCTTTTGGCGCATCGATGCCGATCCTCACTTGCATCCCTTTGACGCCCAGAATGGTCACTTTGATATTATCGTCGATGACGATGCTTTCGCCGACCTTGCGGGTGAGTATCAGCATGTAGTTCTCCTTGGGTAATAACGAAAACCGTGCGGTCAGTTACCGCTGCGGCGGGAGCGTGTCCCTCTTCCTTCTCATTAAAGACGCTTTCGGAGGATAGTAATTCCCCCGTAAATAAAATCTGTTTCATGTCTCTAGCTGCAGGTGCCGGTTTTGCGGGTTGAAGTGCCCCGGCGGAGGTGCTCGGGGGCAAGAATAGGGGGCTTACGCGCAGATTGGAAATTTCTCTGCTTGATAGCGCATATAGACCCGCTCAATCGGACTCCTGCAGCGCCCGCAAAAAGTGCATCAAGGTCACTTCTTCGGGCTCAAGCCCCTGGCGAATGCGGGCTCGCGGCAGAGCACCGAGGCGCCCCAGCTGGAAGTGCTCAAGCACTGCCGGGTGGATGTAGCAGCGCCGGCACACTGCCGGCGTGTTGCCCAAGCGTGCGGCAACCTGACGCACAATCGCCGTGACCTGGCGCTTGGCTTCGGTTTCCGGCTCCCAGGCCAACGGCCGTAACAGATGCAGGGCCAGGCTGCTGCCGGCCCAGGTGCGGTAGTCCTTGGCGGTAAAGTCAGCGCCGGTCAGCTGTTGCAGAAACAGGTTGATATCGCTCGAGCCGATGCTGTGCCGCTCACCGTTGTCATCCAGATACTGGAATAACGTCTGCCCAGGCAGTTCCATGCAGCGTTTGACCAAGCCGGCCAGCCGCCGGTCGCGCAAGGTAACGTTGTGCTCCACGCCGCGCTTGCCCCTGAACTGGAAGCGAATGGTACTGCCCTTGACCTCAACATGATCGGAGTTGAGAGTGGTCAATCCATAGGAGTTGTTGTCGCGCATGTACTGGCGATTGCCGACGCGGATCAGGGTCGAGTCGAGCAGGCTGACCACCAGCGCCATGACCTTTTCCCGGCCCAGCCCTGGGCGGCGCAGGTGGGCGTCGAGCTGCTTGCGCAATTTGGGCAGCACCTGAGCAAAGGCCAGCATGCGTCCGTATTTATGCTGATCGCGCACTTCGCGCCATTGCGCGTGATAGCGATATTGTTTGCGTCCGCGAGCGTCGCGGCCGGTGGCTTGCAGATGGCCCTGCGGGTCGGCGCAGATCCACACGTCGGTGTAGGCCGGTGGGATGACCAGCGCCGCGATGCGCGCAAGCGTCGCCTCATCGCGCAGCCGTTCACCGTCCGCGTCCAGGTAGATAAAGCGATCACGCCATCGGCGTCGGCTCAGGCCAGGCTGGCTGTCGTCGACATAGTGCAGGGAGCGGGGCAGCGGGCAATCGAGCATGGGGCGGCATCCAGCGACCAGGTGTCTGCTCAATGGACAACGCCGTTGGCGTGGATGCTCAGAGTAAAACAGCGACCGATTTGATTTGCGCCCATAGCGCCTGGCCCGGGTGCACGCCGAGCTGGTCGGCGGAGTAACGGGTGATGCGCGCCAACAGCGTGGTGCCGGCCGCATCCAGACTGACCAGTAGATGGGCCGGGTTATCGGCGGCGCGCAGCTCACGCACGCGCACGGGCAAGCGGTTGAGAATGCTCGACTGGCTGTCTGCCGCCAAGGCCAGGCTGACATCGCGGGCCTGGATCTTCAGCCGGTGCGTGCTGCCAACTTGCAGCGAAGGATGGGCGATACGCAGCGGTTGGGCATCATTGCCGGGCAAGCGCAGGTCGAACAATTGATAGTGCGGATCATGGCCGACCACCAGCCCTTCCAGCACCACGCCGGCATCGTCGCCCTGAGCCAACGGTAGGTCCAGCCGCGCCAGTGTCTCGCTGATGGGGCCGCTTGCAAGCACCTTGCCCTGCGCCAGCAACACCAGGTAGTCGGCTAGTCGCGCCACTTCATCCTGGGCATGGCTGACGTAGACCAGTGGAATCTGCAGCTCTTCATGCAGGTGCTCCAGATACGGCAGAATCTCGCGTTTGCGTGGTCCATCCAGCGCTGCCAGGGGCTCGTCCAGCAGCAGCAAGCGCGGGCTGCTGAGCAGGGCGCGAGCGATGCCGACCCGCTGCGCTTCGCCGCCAGACAAGGTGGCTGGACGGCGCTCAAGCAGATGACCGATGCCCAGTAGCACACACGCCTGTTCAAGGCTGACCTTGCGCTGTGCCGCCGGCACCCGGCGCCAGCCGAACTCCAGGTTGGCGCGCACTGACAGGTGGGGAAACAGGCTGGCTTCCTGGAATACATAGCCGATCGGGCGCCGATGTGGCGGGAGGAAAAACCCGCTGGCACTGTCTTGCCACACTTCACCGTTGACCTCGATGTAGGCGCTCGCCGCACGCTCCAGACCCGCCAGGCAACGCAGGCACGATGTCTTGCCCGACCCGGAATGGCCGAACAAGGCGCTGATGCCTGAACCTGGCAGTTGCAGGTCGACATCCAGGGTGAAATCGTCGCGCGCCAGGGTCAGCCGCGCCAGTATTGAAGCTCTCATCTCAACTCCAGCCGGGCTTGCCACGGCGCCCCGCGTACAGCAGGAGCAACACCAGGAACGAGAACACCAGCATGGCTGCGGCCAGCCAGTGTGCTTGTGCGTAGGCCATCGACTCGACATGGTCGAAGATCTGCACCGACACCACGCGGGTCTTGTCAGGGATATTGCCGCCGATCATCAACACCACACCGAACTCGCCAACGGTGTGGGCAAAGCCAAGGATGCTGGCGGTGACGAACCCCGGCCGAGCCAGCGGCAGCACGACATGAATGAAAGTGTCCCAAGGGCTTGCACGCAGCGTGGCAGCGACTTCCAAAGGCCTTGATCCAATCGCGCTGAAGGCGTTTTGCAGGGGTTGCACCACAAACGGCATGGAGTACACCACCGAACCAATTACCAGGCCGGTGAAGCTGAATACCACGCTGCCCAGGCCCAGTGCCTGAGTGGCTTGGCCCAGCCAGCCGTGCGGGCCGAGGGCGATCAGCAGGTAAAAGCCGATCACCGTCGGCGGCAGCACCAATGGCAGAGCGACCACCGCGCCGACCGGGCCGCGCAACCACGAGCGGGTCCGCGCCAGCCACCAGGCAATCGGTGTGCCTATGACGAGCAGAATCAGAGTAGTCAGGCTGGCCAGTTTGAAGGTCAGCCAGATCGCTCCGAAGTCTGCAGCATCAAGCGGCATCAGATCTCATAACCATAGGATTTGATCACGGCTGTGGCCTTGGGGCCTTTGAGGTAGTCGATAAACGCCTTGGCAGCGGGGTTGTCCTTGCCCTTGTTGAGGATTACCGCATCCTGGCGGATCGGGTCATGCAGGCTGGACGGGACGATCCAGGCCGAGCCGTTTTCGACTTTGCCATCTTTGTAGATCTGCGACAGGGCGACAAAGCCCAGCTCAGCGTTGCCGGTGGAAACGAACTGGAACGCCTGGGTGATGTTCTGGCCTTCGACGAGCTTGCCTTTGGTGGCTTCAGTCAGGTTCAGCTTAGCCAGCACCTGAGTCGCTGCCAGGCCGTAGGGAGCGGTCTTGGGGTTGGCGATTGACAGGTGCTTGTAGTCATTTTTTTTCAGCACTTCGCCTTGCGCGTCGACGTAGCCTGGCTTGGCAGACCAGAGTGCCAAGGTGCCGATGGCGTAGGTGAAGCGCGAGCCTTCAACGGTCTGCTTTTCTTGCTCAAGCTTGGCCGGAGTGCTGTCATCGGCCGCCAGGAATACTTCGAAAGGTGCGCCGTTGTTGATCTGCGCATAGAACTGGCCCGTCGCGCCGAAGGAGGCCACAAGCTTGTGCCCGGTGTCCTTCTCGAAGTCTTTGGCAATCGCCTTGATCGGCGCGGTGAAGTTGGCTGCGACGGCAACTTGAACTTCATCAGCTAAGGCATTGGTGCAGACGAGCAGGGTGGCCGCCGTCGCAGCCAGGTAGGACAAACGCATACGCATGAAGCAACTCTCCGGGTGCAGGTTATCGTTATATACAGGACTATATAGCGAGAGTCGGCTCTACGGGAAGGGCCATAATCGCGGTATCGAATCAGCGCCCTAATTGCTCCAGCGCGCGCTCGGCAATGTCTCTGGTCAGCTCTGTCGCAGGCAGGTGTCGGCCAAGGCGCAAAGCCTGGCCGGCCCATAGATTGCTGAAGTCACTGCTGCCCGCGCTATCGCTGATCGCCCGCAGCGGCATCAACGCGCCGCCTGCCAGGGGGAAGGCGGGGGCCAGATCGCTCATCGGGCCAAGTTCGCGCATGATGCGGTTGTTGATGCCACGCGCGGGCCGCCCGGTGAACAGGTTGGTCAGCGCTGTGTCACTGGCGGGGGCGGTATCCAGCGCCTGGCGGTGGGCTGCAGATACCTTCGCCTCCGGGCAGAACAGGTAGGCAGTGCCGATCTGCACCGCCGAGGCGCCAAGAGCCAGTGCGGCCACCAGGCCGCGGTGATCGGCAATGCCACCGGCGCCGATCACCGGCAGTCGCACTGCGTCGACAATTTGCGGGATCAAGGCGAAGGTGCCGATCTGGCTGGTGATGTCATCGCTGAGGAACATGCCGCGATGGCCGCCGGCTTCATAGCCCATGGCGATGATCGCATCGCAACCGTGCTGTTCCAGCCAGAGCGCCTCCTGCACCGTGGTCGCACTCGACAGCACTTTGGCGCCGGTGGCCTTGACCCGCTGCAGCAGGCTGGCAGTGGGCAGGCCGAAGTGAAAGCTGACCACCTGCGGGCGCAGTTCTTCAACCAGTTGGCAGCTGTGCTCATCGAATGGCGCACGGTTGGATACCGGCGTCGGCGCGGCGAAATCAGCGCCCAGCTCCTGATAATACGGCTGCAGGGCCTGCTTCCAGCGCAGTGCGCGGGCTGCCTCAGCGGGCGGCGGTTGATGGCAGAAGAAGTTCAGGTTCAAAGGCCCTGCGCAGGCGGCGCGGAACGCTGCCACTTCACTGCGCACCTGATCCAGGCTGAGCATGGCGCAGGGCAGAGCGGCCAGGCCACCAGCCGTGCCCACAGCGATGGCCATGGGTGAGCCGGTGGCTCCGGCCATCGGTGCTTGCAGGATCGGCACATCGATGCCGAGCAGATCCAGGATACGGCGGTCTGGCCAGTTGCTCATGTGCACTCCTGTCAACTCTGTTTCAACTCGGCGCCCAGCCAGGGCCAGGTTTACAGGGCCTTGCTGACTTTGATGTCGCTGATCTTGGCGACGTCATCGCCATGGATCTGTTGCAGCGCCAGGCGCGCCTGCTCTTCGGAGTTGTCCGGCATCACGGCGAAGTCGAAGCGTTGCTCGCCATCGAGCTTGTATTTGATCACGTACTTGATGTTCTGGGTCATGGCGGGCTTATCTCAGTTGCGACGACGAGCGACGCACGATTTTGATCTTGTGCGTGAAGGTTGGCTTGCGCGTGACCGAGATCGGCCGGGGCGTGGTCGTGTCGAGGGTGATGTTCCAAAAACCGGTGCTCGGCACGACGATCTTCGCCGGGAACTGGTCGAACGCGCCGCCATGGTAGGTGTGACGCCCGCCATTCTTGAAACTGCGGAAATTGGCGTCGTTCATCAGGCGAATGTTGCAGCGCTGGGAGCACTCGATCACGACAATGTCGTCCTCGTTGAGGTGCTCGCGCTGGTGTACGAATTTCATGTGATGCTCCGCAAAGTTTATTCGTGCAAATGCGCAAGATATCACGATGTAGCGGTACACTCCCGCCCCTGATGGCCGGGGTAGGGATAAATCCGCCAAAGCAGGGAGCAAACCCGCCCGGTTGTTGTCATACACATTCTTTAAAGCAGGCAGAGGTATTCCAATGAAGTGGGCGGTGGCGGCGATGACCTTGACTCTGGGCGGCTGTGTAAGTGTCGCTGAGCTGGAGCAATCGCGAGAAACCATGGATGTGATGTCTGGCAAGGCGCCTCAGGTGTACGCCGACTGTATCAAGGCCGAGTTGGCGAGTAGCCGCGACGCACTGGTGCAGGAAAAGCGCGGCGACGGCCTGCGTTTGATCGTGCCGCAGAAGCTGACCGCGGGTGCGGGTCCTGCTGCGTTGATTGACATCGACAAGCGTGGTAGCGGCAGCAGCATCAAGCTGCGCGAGCGGCTGAACAACTTCCCGCTGCGCTTGGGTGATGTGCGCGCAGCCACGACCAAATGCATCTCCGGATCTTGATCCAGCTCAGCTAAACGGCCATTTAGCGGGCCAATTGTCATGTTCTTGTCCGGTAGGCGTTGTTGCCTGCCGGAGGATAAGCCTACTATTTTTGTGCTTATACCTTTTAAGCCTAAGCTTATAACAAGGAAATGGAGCGTCCCGTGATGAATCCGTTGAGTCGTTTTGCGATCAGCACTGCGCTGATCCTGGCCTGGCCCGCGGCGCATGCCGCCGAAGGCCAGAAAATCTTCACCCAGGGTGGGGCCAACCCCGCTGCGATGGCCTGCCTGGGCTGTCATGGTCCCGATGCCAAGGGCATCGCCGCTGCAGGGTTTCCGCGGCTGGCCGGCTTGTCGGCCGGGTATCTGAACAAGCAGCTGCAGGACTTTCGCAGTGGCAGCCGCAAACAGCCGGTAATGGAGCCGCTGGCCAAGGCCTTGAGCGCGCAGGAAGCCAAAGCTGTCAGCGAGTACCTGGCCAGCCTGCCGAGTGACCCGGCACCTGATCTGCGTCGCCAGCAGATTGCCACCGACCCGGTGTCGCGCTTGGCCCTGTACGGCGACTGGGACCGGCAAATCCCGGGTTGTGTGCAGTGCCACGGGCCAGGCGGCAGCGGTGTCGGTGAGCACTTCCCGCCACTGGCGGGGCAGCCTGCGGCGTACCTGGTGGCGCAGCTCAATGCCTGGCGCGACGGCAGCCGTAGCAATGACCCCAATCAGTTGATGGTCGGCGTGGCCAAGGCCATGACCGATGCCGAGATCACGGCAGTTGCCGAGTTCTTCGCCCATCCACTGGCCCAGGAGGTCAAGCCATGAAGCCGATCATTGCCACCCTGTTGTTGGCCATGGGTAGCGCCCAGGCTGCCACGCCGATTGCCATGGAAGATCAATCCCAGCTCAAGGTGCCCGGCACGCAGGCCACAGTGCAGTTCGCGCCGCCCGCTGAAACCCAGATCCCGGACAACGCCTTTGGCCAGATGGTCCGCGAGGGCCATGCCTTGTTTGTCGATACCCGCCGGCTGATGCCCGAGGCTGTGGGCAACGGCATGAACTGCAGCAACTGCCACCTTGATCAGGGCCGTATGGCGTTTTCTGCGCCGCTGTGGGGCGCTTATCCGATGTACCCGGCATATCGCAAGAAAAATGACAAGGTCAACACCTTCGCCGAACGCATCCAGGGCTGCTTCCAGTTCAGCATGAACGGCAAGCCGCCTGCGGCGGATAGCCCGCAGATGACCGCACTGAGCGTTTACTCATACTGGCTGTCGACCAATGCGCCGACCGCGGTCGAGACACCTGGCCGTGGTTATCCCGAAGTGCCTCAGCCCAAGGGTGGGTATGACTTCAAACGCGGCAAGCAGGTGTATCGCGAGCAATGTGCGATCTGCCACGGCGATCAAGGCGAAGGCCAGCAGGTGGCAGGTGAATACGTGATGCCACCGCTATGGGGCAAGGACTCCTACAACTGGGGCGCTGGCATGCACCGGATCAATACGGCGGCGTCGTTCATCAAGTACAACATGCCACTTGGCAAGCCCGGCAGCCTCAGTGATCAGCAGGCATGGGATGTCGCTGCATGGATCAATCGCCACGAACGGCCGCAGGACCCGCGCCTGGTGGAAGGCTCAGTTGAAAAAACCCGATTGAAGTTTCATGCCAATGATGGCGTCAACCTGTATGGGCAAAAGGTCGACGGCATGCTGATCGGGCAGGGGATAACCCGGTAACGCTTGCGGTAGACACTTCTGATGCGCGTCTTTTTGCGTATGCACTGGCGTGAAAATGACGCGCTTCGAAGCGGGTTCAGGGTTACCAGAGCCCGCTGTCAGCGGGCCAAACCTGCCGGCAACAAGCTGAATATTTGCGATCCGTTGGAACTAACTACACTGGGGTATCTCTATCATGGCAGCGGTCGCTTCAGGCTGGGCATTGTAAGGTGCGCGCCGCCTGATTAGACTGCGCCGAATTTCGTACGCTAAGCCCTTGTTAAGGACGTATATGATCAAGAAATGCTTGTTCCCGGCAGCCGGCTATGGCACCCGCTTCCTGCCAGCTACCAAGGCCATGCCCAAGGAAATGCTGCCAGTGGTAAACAAGCCACTGATCCAGTATGGCGTCGAGGAGGCACTGGATGCCGGCCTGAGCGAGATCTCCATCGTGACCGGTCGTGGCAAGCGCGCGCTTGAAGACCACTTCGACATCAGCTATGAGCTGGAAAACCAGATCAAAGGCACCGACAAGGAAAAATACCTGGTCGGTATTCGCCGTCTGCTCGACGAGTGCTCGTTCTCGTACACCCGTCAGACCGAAATGAAAGGCCTGGGCCATGCCATCCTGACCGGCCAACCGCTGATCGGCGACGAGCCGTTTGCGGTCGTGCTGGCGGACGACCTGTGTGTCAACCTCGACGGCGATGGCGTGCTGCAGCAGATGGTCAAGCTGTACAACCAGTTCCGCTGCTCGATCGTTGCCATTCAGGAAGTCGATCCGCAGGAAACCAACAAGTACGGCGTTATCTCTGGCGAGATGATCCGCGACGACATCTACCGTGTTAACAGCATGGTCGAGAAACCAGCACCGGAAGATGCCCCGTCGAACCTGGCCATCATCGGCCGCTACATCCTGACCCCGGACATCTTCCAGAAGATCCGTGAAACCGAGCCAGGCAAAGGCGGCGAGATTCAGATCACCGACGCGCTGATGAAGCAGGCGCAGGAAGGCTGTGTGATCGCCTACAAGTTCAAGGGCAAGCGCTTTGACTGCGGTGGCGCCGAAGGTTACATCGAGGCGACCAACTTCTGCTTCGAGAACTTCTACAAGGCTGGCAAGGCTTACTAAGCCTGCAGGCTTGCAGCCCGTATGAAAAACAGCCACCCTCTTGGGTGGCTTTTTTGTGGAGTCTGGATTGTGACTTACGATTTTGATCTGTTCGTGATTGGTGCCGGTTCCGGCGGTGTGCGTGCCGCGCGATTCGCGGCGGGTTTTGGCGCCAGGGTCGCTGTGGCCGAGAGCCGCTACCTGGGCGGTACCTGTGTCAATGTGGGCTGCGTGCCGAAAAAGCTGATGGTGTATGCCGCCCACGTCGCTGACGAAATGGAGCAGGCTGCCGGCTTCGGCTGGACGCTGGAAGAGGGGCACTTCGACTGGGGCACGCTGATTGCCAACAAGAATCGCGAAATCGAGCGGCTCAATGGCATTTACCGCAACTTGCTGGTCAACAGTGGGGTGACCCTGCTTGAAGGCCATGCGCGACTGACGGGCGCCAATGAAGTCGAAATAGACGGTCAGCGCTACTCAGCCAAGCATATCCTCATCGCTACCGGCGGTTGGCCGCAGGTGCCGGACATCCCTGGCAAAGAGCTGGCGATCACATCCAACGAGGCGTTCTTCCTCAAGCAGCTGCCCAAGCGCATTCTGGTTGTCGGCGGCGGCTACATCGCGGTCGAGTTTGCCGGCATTTTCCAAGGGCTTGGCAGCGCCACCAGCCTGCTTTATCGCGGCGACTTGTTCCTGCGCGGCTTCGACGGCTCGGTGCGCACTCATCTCAAGGACGAATTGGACAAGCGCGGCGTTGACCTGCAGTTCAATAGCGACATTCAACGGATCGATCAGCAGGCAGATGGCAGCCTCAAGGCCACCCTCAAAGATGGCCGTGAGCTGCTCACCGACTGCGTGTTCTACGCGACAGGCCGCCGGCCGATGCTGGACAACCTTGGCCTGGAACACACGGGTGTGGAACTCGACGAGCGTGGCTTCGTGCGTGTCGATGATCAGTACCAGACCACTGAGCCTTCTATTCTGGCAATTGGTGATGTCATCGGTCGAGTCCAGCTCACCCCTGTGGCGCTGGCTGAAGGCATGGCCGTTGCGCGGCGTCTGTTCAAACCGGAGCAGTACCGACCGGTGGATTACCGGAACATCCCCACCGCGGTGTTCAGTCAACCGCCGATTGGTACGGTTGGGCTGACCGAGGAACAGGCCATTGAGGCGGGTCACAAGGTGCGAATTTTCGAAAGCCGCTTCCGAGCAATGAAGCTGACCCTCACCGAGATTCAGGAGAAGACCCTGATGAAGTTGGTGGTGGACGCCGATACCGACAAGGTGCTGGGTTGTCACATGGTCGGGCCAGACGCGGGAGAGATCATTCAAGGCCTGGGTATTGCGCTCAAGGCAGGCGCGACCAAGGCGCAATTCGACGACACTATTGGCGTGCACCCTACAGCGGCCGAAGAGTTTGTAACCATGCGCACGGCAATGCGCTGATCCTGCTGGTGGGGTCAGGGGCCGACCTGCCATCTGGAGGGGGCAAGCCGGCACACTCAGGTCGACCTCAGCGTGCAGTCCTGGAGCGGTTTCCGCGGCCTTGGCAGCCAGCCGGCGGCGGTCGACTTCGAGTTGCGGTTGCGCTGCCAGCCGAGCACAAAACGACGGTCAGTGCAGGTGCTAGCGCAGCTCGAAGATGCCAGCGGTGGTGGCGCAACTGATCACCTGCAACTTGCCGGCGAATCAAGTGCTACGGGCCTGGTGGTGCGTCTGATGCGCAGTGATGGCGGCTTGCTGCAGTTGGGCACCACTCGGCATAACTTGGCCAGAGTGCGACCTGGGGACGACTTTGTGCGGATAGGCCTGCGTGCGGCGTATGTGCAGATTGCGCAGAGCGTTCGGCCCGGAGTGGCTAGGGCGCGTGCCACTGTGCTGCTTTCCTATGAATGAAAGGATCTATCGGAATGAGCTGCTTATAGCCAAAACCAATCAGCAGCATGAGCTTTGCCAATGAGCCATCGCCGGTTCAGGTGGTTAGTATTCTCCCCGTCAACCACTTCTTAATCCCATGACGGAGCTTCTCTCATGCCTATCATCAACAGCCAGGTCAAACCGTTCAACGCTACTGCCTTCCACAACGGCGAATTCGTTCAGGTCAGCGAAGCCGACCTGAAAGGCAAGTGGGCTGTCGTGTTCTTCTACCCAGCTGACTTCACCTTCGTCTGCCCGACCGAACTGGGCGACCTGGCCGACAACTACGCCGAGTTCCAGAAGCTGGGCGTGGAAATCTACGGTGTGTCGACCGACACCCACTTCACCCACAAAGCCTGGCATGACACTTCGGAAACCATCGGCAAGATTAAATACCCGCTGATCGGTGACCCGACCCACGTCATCTCGCGCAACTTCGACGTGCTGATCGAAGAAGCAGGCATGGCTGATCGCGGTACCTTCGTGATCAACCCAGAAGGCCAGATCAAGATCGTCGAAATCAACGACGGTGGTGTAGGCCGCGACGCCAGCGAGCTGCTGCGCAAGGTCAAAGCTGCCCAGTACGTTGCCGCTCACCCAGGCGAAGTCTGCCCGGCCAAGTGGAAAGAAGGCGAAGCCACCCTGGCACCATCGCTGGACCTGGTTGGCAAGATCTAAGATCGTGCGCCAGTCGCGGGCGGTGAACAGCCGCCATAGCTGAAGTCATCACCGCCCCGCCAAACGCCCGGGCACTTTTGCCTGGGCGTTTTTGTTTACCCTGATTGCTCAAGGAATCGCCCGTATGTTGGACGCCACGCTTAAATCGCAACTGAAAACCTACCTGGAGCGGGTCACCCAGCCGATCGAGATCGTAGCCTCCCTCGACGACGGTGCGAAGTCCCGCGAAATGCACGACCTGCTGGTGGAAATTGCCGGCCTGTCGGACCTGATTACCTTGAACAAGGACGGCAGCGACACGCGCCGGCCCTCGTTCTCGCTGAACCGCCCGGGTGCTGATATCAGCCTGCGCTTTGCCGGCATCCCCATGGGCCACGAATTTACCTCGCTGGTGCTGGCACTGCTGCAAGTCGGCGGCCATCCGTCCAAGGCCAGTGCCGAAGTGATCGAGCAGATCCAGGCGCTGCAAGGCGACTTCACTTTTGAAACCTACTTCTCGCTGTCGTGCCAGAACTGCCCGGACGTAGTCCAGGCGTTGAACCTGATGGCGGTGCTCAACCCGAATGTGAAACACGTGGCCATCGACGGTGCGTTGTTCCAGGACGAAGTTGAAGCACGCAAGGTCATGGCCGTGCCGAGCATCTACCTCAACGGCGAAGTGTTTGGCCAGGGCCGCATGGGCCTGGAAGAGATTCTTGGCAAGATCGACACCAGCTCTGGCACACGCCAGGCCGAGAAGATCAACGCCAAAGACGCTTTCGATGTGCTGGTGGTGGGCGGTGGCCCAGCCGGCGCCGCAGCTGCAATCTATGCTGCGCGCAAAGGCATCCGTACCGGCGTTGCCGCCGAGCGTTTCGGCGGCCAGGTGCTCGACACCATGGCGATCGAGAACTTCATCTCGGTGCAGGAAACCGAAGGGCCAAAACTGGCCTCGGCGCTGGAAGAGCACGTCAAACAGTACGACGTCGACATCATGAACCTGCAGCGCGGTGAGGCATTGATCCCGGCTGCTGCTGGCGGCCTGCACGAAGTGCGGCTGGCCAGCGGCGCTTCGCTGAAGGCCAAGACCGTGATCCTTGCCACCGGTGCACGCTGGCGCGAGATGAACGTGCCTGGCGAGCAGCAGTACCGCGCCCGCGGTGTTGCCTACTGCCCACACTGCGATGGCCCGCTGTTCAAGGGCAAGCGCGTGGCGGTGATCGGTGGCGGCAACTCAGGTGTGGAAGCGGCCATCGACCTCGCCGGTATCGTCGCTCAGGTGACATTGATCGAGTTCGACAGCCAGCTGCGTGCCGATGCGGTGTTGCAGCGCAAACTGCACAGCCTGGCCAACGTCAAGGTGATCACCAGTGCGCTGACCACCGAAGTGTTGGGGGATGGCGAAAAGGTCAACGGCCTTCGTTACAAGGACCGCAATAGCGATGAGCTGCATGACATCGCGCTGGAAGGGATCTTTGTACAGATCGGCCTGCTGCCCAACACCGATTGGCTCAAAGGCACGGTCGAGCTGTCGCCGCGTGGCGAGATCATCGTCGACGCCAAGGGCCAGACCAACATCCCTGGTGTGTTCGCTGCCGGGGACGTCACCACCGTGCCGTACAAGCAGATCGTGATTGCGGTGGGCGAGGGTGCCAAGGCCTCGCTTTCCGCCTTCGATCACCTGATCCGCAGCTCGGCGCCGGCCTGACGTAGACGCCTGCTGCGCTGGCTGGGTTCAGCCTTCCAGCAGGGCCAGGCGTTCTTCCAGTGCTGCAATTCGTGCCTCCAGCGCGCTGATACGTTCTTCAGCGATGCTAGGGGCCGAATTGCGTTCAGCGCCGCCTTGCTGGCGCGCCGCAAGAATAGCCTCGATCTCTGCCGGATCACCCAGCGCGTGGGTATAGCGGTCTTCCCGCTGCCCAGCCTGACGCGGCAGGTGAACCGCTAGCTCACGTGAAATCAAGCGCTCGAGCTGATGCTGGACCTGTTGGTCATCCTCGAACTCATGCAAGCGGTTGCTGCGGGTCAACAACTCGTTGATCGTCTGCGGCCCGCGCAAAAACATCAAACCCATCAGCACCAGCTGCGCGGGCACCAGTTCCAGCGCCTTGTCGACGCGTTGCTCCCAGCGGTCGGCGCGACTGCCCATCTGCAGTTTGGTAAAACCACGCCCTTCGAGCGCCCGCAGCGCCTGGCCAACCTGGCCCTGAGAGAGGTTCATCACCGGTTCGCGGCTGGTTTTCTGGTTACAGGCAACCACTAGCGCGTTGAGGGTCAGGGGGTAGGTTTCAGGGCTGGTGGCCTGCTTTTCGATCAGCGATCCGAGGATGCGGATCTCGGTGCTGTTGAAGCGGCCTTCACTGGCGTTGTGTTGTTCTGACATGGCCCTGTCTCGTTGCGAGGAAAGGCCACTAGCCTAGGTAAAGCGGCGCCGTTAAGCAATTGCCAGCGGCGCCGCCTTATCACTCAGGCTGCGCGTCGCTCCTGGGCCTCACAGGCGGCGGCGGTGAAGATCACATCGGTCGAAGAATTCAGCGCCGTTTCAGCCGAGTCCTGCAGCACACCGATGATGAAACCGACGGCGACCACCTGCATGGCGATTTCACTGGGAATGCCGAACAGGCTGCACGCCAGTGGGATCAGCAACAGAGAACCACCGGCTACGCCCGATGCGCCGCAGGCACACACCGCAGCCACTACGCTGAGGAGCACGGCAGTGGGCAGATCGATACTGATGCCCAAGGTATGCACGGCCGCCAGGGTCAGCACGGTGATGGTGATCGCCGCGCCGGCCATGTTGATGGTTGCGCCAAGCGGGATCGAGACCGAGTAAGTATCTTCATGCAGGCCGAGTTTTTCCGACAGTGCCAGGTTGACCGGGATGTTGGCGGCCGAGCTGCGGGTGAAGAACGCCGTGATGCCGCTCTCGCGCAGGCACATCAGCACCAGCGGGTAGGGGTTGCGGCGGATCTTCCAGAACACGATCAGCGGGTTCATCACCAGCGCGACAAACAGCATGCAGCCGATCAATACCGCCAGCAGGTGCAGGTAGCCAAGCAGGGCGCTCAGCCCCGACTGGGCCAGGGTCGCTGCGACCAGGCCGAAGATCCCCAGCGGCGCAAAACGAATGACCACGCGCACGATATAAGTCACCGCATTGGACAGGTCGTCGACCACAGTGCGGGTGGCCTCGCTGGCATGGCGCAGGGCGATCCCCAGGCCGATGGCCCAGGTCAGTACGCCGATGAAGTTGGCATTGAGCAGCGCCGCTACCGGATTATCGACAGCGCTGAGCAGCAGGTTCTGCAGCACTTCGGTGATACCGCCCGGAGCGCTCAGCGACGCCTCACTGGCGCTGAGCAGCAGGGTCGAGGGGAACAGCATGCTGGCGATCACGGCGACCACGGCTGCGCCAAAGGTGCCCAGCAGGTACAGCCACAGGATCGGCCGGATATGGGTTTGCTGGCCGTGCTTGTGGTTGGCGATCGAGGCCATCACCAACACGAACACCAGCACGGGCGCTACCGCTTTGAGCGCACTGACGAAAACCTTGCCGAGAAACGCCAGGTCCAGCGCCACGGCAGGCGCGAGCAAGGCCAGGGCGATGCCGGCGATGAGGCCGATGACGATCTGGGTAACCAGGCTGGTGCGGGTGAACAGGCGAAGAACAGGCAGCATGTGCAGCGAATCTCAGGGATTTGGACGGGCGCGACTGTACCATAGACCAGCGCTCCCGGCCGCTACCTACCAGTGGAACAACTCTTTGCGCGCACCCTCGGTAATCGCGACGATCCCCGGGTGCTTGACCTTGCGCTCTACCGAGATCGCATAGAACGACTCGTTGACCGCCTCGGTATGGCCGATCAGCACCACTGCATATTGGCGGCACACCTCATCGGCAATCACGCTGGGCGCAACGAAAATGCCGCTGCCGGACTGACCAAAGGCCTGCATCAAGGCACTGTCATCGAACTCACCGACGATCCGCGGCTGCACCTGCTGCTCGGACAGCCAGCGCAGTAAGCGGCTGCGTACCACTGTCTCCTGACCTGGGATCAGCAACGGCGCATCATTCAGACAGGCCGGAAATGCACCCGAGTATTCTGCCGCCAGAGCTGGGGTGGCAAAAAAGCTCAAGCCGCATTCGCCGAGTTTCTGGCTGTAGCCTTTGATATCCAGATGGCTGGGCATGGGGCTGTCGGAAATCACCAGGTCCAGACGCTGGATGGCCAGGTCGGCCAGCAGCCGCTCGAGCTTGTCCTCCCGGCAATTGATGCGCAGGGCGCCGTCCAGCTCCATGGTCGGCGCCAGCAAGCGATAAACGATGGACTTGGGGACCACATCGGCAACGCCGACGCGGAACAGGATCTGCTCCTGCGGCCCAGCGCGCAGCATGGTCTCGAGCTCGCTGCCGATCTGGAACATCTGTTCGGCGTAGATCAGCGTCTGCCTGCCGCTCTCGGTCAGCTCAAGCTGACGCCCGACACGCTGGAACAATTCCAGACCATGGGTCTGCTCGAACAGGCTGATCTGCCCACTGATGGTTTGCGGCGTCAGATTCAGCTGCTCACTGGCGCGGGCAATACTGCCGGTGCGTGCGACTACCCAAAAATAATGCAGCTGCCGGTAATTGAGCATGGTTGTTTCCGGATTCGTAAAAAACGAAGTATAGCCGCTAAAAAAACGAATTTTCCGGATGTTTCAGCTTCATTAGAATGCCTTTCATCAGGCGCTACGTGCTGCCCGGACATGACAAGTGAGGATCCCATGCTACAACTGAAATCCATCGGTACCCCGTTGGTGCTTGCGCTGGCGCTGTTCAGCCTGGCCGGGTGCGATCAGGCTGAGAAATCTGCCCAGCAGGTGCTCGATCAGGCGGCGCAGTCTGCCAAGCAGGCCATCGACAAGACCAATGAAGCCGCTCAGCAAGCGTTGAATGACGTCATTGGCGGCGAGGGTGAGAAATCGGCCAACCCCGCCGATGGCGAAGGCAAGACCCAGGACATCTGACCCGCAGCTGCGAACATAGCCCTAACATAGCCAGAAACAGGATTGATTCATGGAATATTTGCTGGAACTCGCCGCAAGCCCGACCGCCTGGGTAGCTTTGGCCACATTGGTGGCAATGGAAGTCGTGCTCGGTATCGACAACCTGATCTTCATCTCGATCCTGACCAACAAGCTGCCTGTCGAGTACCGCTCCAAGGCGCGCCGGATTGGTATCAGCATGGCGTTGATCATGCGCCTGGCGTTGCTCAGCACCGTGGCCTGGATCGTTCAGTTGACCGATCCGGTAATCGAGATCTTCGGCAATGCCTTCTCCTGGAAGGACATGATCCTGATCGCCGGTGGCCTGTTCCTGCTGTGGAAGGCAACCAAAGAGATCCACGAGAGTGTCGATCCGCACGGTGCCAAGCATGAGGCCACGGTCTCGTCCACCGTGACCCTGGGCTTCGCCGCAGCGATCTTCCAGATTCTGCTGCTGGATATCGTGTTCTCGGTCGACAGCATCATCACCGCAGTTGGCATGACCGAGCACTTGCCGATCATGATCATCGCTGTCGTGGCAGCTGTTATCGTGATGATGGTGGCCGCCGATCCGCTTGCCAACTTCATCAACGACAACCCGACCGTCGTGATGCTGGCCTTGGGCTTCCTGATCATGATCGGCATGACCCTGATCGCCGAAGGTTTCGGTGCCCATGTGCCTAAAGGTTATGTATATGCAGCGATGGCGTTCTCGACTGCGATCGAGATGCTCAACATCTTTGCTCGCCGCGCTCGCCTCAAGCGTGAGGCTACACAGGAGTAAGGTGCGCGGGGCGCTTGGCGCCCCATTCGCAATGGCAGTTTCATCAAGCGACCGCGTATGCTTTCAAGCTGCGCGGTTTTTTGTTTTGCACTGATGCGATATCAGTGCGCTGCAGCGGGCTGACGGGCGCGTTGCACGGGCAAGGGCTTGGCCTTGGCCTGAACCGGCAGTGGATGATGCGAATGCCTGCGGACAATGCGCAGAACGCCCCATAACATGGCAGCGGCCACACTCAGCCACATACCTACCAACAGCAGAATTCCCATAGTCAGGCTCATGTGTGCCTCCTTCTCTCGGGCTTGCCCCAGGCTTACCTTCCAGATACTTACTTAGTCTAGCGCTACCCTCATGACGTTCAATTGAGCTTAGGTCGAACCCTTGGTCCGATTTGTTACTAGCCTGCGTCGGGCTATTCCTGCGCGCGCGTCCGCCCTATGATCAGAGACCATCGCCGGATGCCAGACCGGCTTCAGACAAGTGAGTGTCCATGTTGCAAGCTTCCCGCAAGTCGTTGCTCAACCCTTCACAGCGCCTGCTCGCTGCATGCCTGCTGGCGGCCAATCTGGTTGGCTGCGCCGGCGCGCCTCCAGCGGATGTAAAAGGCTTGCCGCAGCGGGTCGAGATCAGCAGCGTGCCGTTCTTCCGCGGCAACGCCAATCACAGCGGCGCCATGGCGCTGGCGGTCATGCTCTCGCAGCAAGGCATTCGGATCACCCCGGGCTTGCTCGACAAGCCGCTGAAGCTGCCTGAAGCAGCCGAAGCGCTGGAAACATCGATCCCGCCTGTGGCGCGTGATTACGGCATGCTGGTGTATCCGCTGGACAAGCGTCTGGATGCATTGCTCGCCCAGGTGGCGGCGGGCAACCCGGTGCTGCTGCGTTATCAAGAGGGTTCGGCGTGGTGGAGTGAGCCGCGCTATGCGGTACTGGTCGGCTATGACAGCTACAAGCAGCGGGTGCTGCTGCGTGCAGGGATGCAGCGGCGGCAGATGATGTCGTTCGACGCTTTTGCCAAGGCGTGGGCGGAGCAGGGTAGTTGGGCAGTGTTGATACAGCCACCGCAGCAACTGCCTGCACAGGTTGATCGCCAGCGCTGGTTGCAAGGCGCCGATGAACTGGCCCGGGCAGGGCAGGAAATGGCGGCCAGACAAGCCGTCAGCAGCCTCGGCCAGCCCTGAACGCAAACGGCCGGCGCTGATGGCCGGCCGTCTTCATCCGCTATGGATCAGAAGCCCAGACGATCGCGCAGGCTGTAATACCACGCACCCATGGCGCTGAATGGTACCCGCAGCAGTTGGCCACCCGGGAACGGGTAGTGCGGCAGGCCGGCGAATGCGTCAAAGCGTTCGGCCTGGCCGCGCAGCGCTTCGGCCAGGACCTTGCCCGCCAGGTGGGTGTAGGTAACGCCGTGGCCGGAGCAGCCTTGCGAGTAGTAGATGTTGTCGCCTATCCGGCCGACCTGAGGCAGACGCGACAGCGTCAGCAGGAAGTTGCCGGTCCAGGCGTAGTCGATCTTGACGTCCTTGAGCTGCGGGAATGCCTTGAGCATCTTCGGCCGGATGATCGCTTCGATGTTGGCCGGGTCGCGTGCGCCGTAGACCACGCCGCCGCCGAAGATCAGGCGCTTGTCGCCGGTCAGGCGGTAGTAGTCGAGCAGGTAGTTGCAGTCCTCGACGCAGTAGTCCTGCGGCAGCAGGGTACGTGCCAACTCATCGCTGAGTGGCTCGGTGGTGATCACCTGAGTACCGCATGGCATCGACTTCGAGGCCAGCTCCGGCACCAGGTTACCCAGATAAGCGTTGCCGGCAACGATGATGTACTTGGCGCGGATCTTACCCTGCGGGGTGTGCACGACAGGGTTGGCGCCGCGCTCGATGCGTATGGCTGGGGTTTGTTCATAGATCACGCCGCCCAGCGACTCGACCGCAGCCGCTTCGCCCAAGGCCAGGTTGAGCGGGTGAATATGGCCGCCGCTCATGTCGAGCATGCCGCCTATATAGCTTTCGCACGCGACCACTTCACGGATGCGCTTCTGGTCCATCAGCTCCAGTTGGGTGTGGCCATAGCGTTCCCACAGGCGTTTTTGCGATTCCAGGTGGGCCATCTGTTTGGGCGTGATGGCCGCGAATACGCCGCCGTCCTTGAGGTCGCACTGGATGTTGTACTTGGCTACGCGCTCGCGGATGATACGCCCGCCTTCGAAGGCCATCGCGCCCAGCAATTTTGCTTCGCGCGGGCCAACAGTGCGTTCGATCACGTCGATGTCACGGCTGTAGCTGTTGACGATCTGGCCACCGTTGCGGCCGGATGCACCAAAGCCAACCTTGGCAGCTTCGACGACGGTAACCTTGAAGCCGTTCTCCAGCAGGAACAGTGCGCTGGACAGGCCTGTATAGCCCGCACCGATTACGCAGATGTCGGTTTCCACCTCACCCAGCAGCGCCGGACGTGGCGGCACCGGGTTGGCCGAGGCGGCGTAGTAGGACTGTGGGTAGGGGGTATTAGCCATGCTCGAGAGACCTCGTGTTTTATATTTTTAACGAATGTACCGATGCTATCAATAATAATAAACACCCGCTAGTCGTACGGTGAAAATCCTTTACGCAGCGGTGGCGCGTGACTATTAGTAAATATTTTTATGATTCAGTGGCTTAGCGTGGAAAAAACAGTTGACAGGGTTTTTGGATTCCGTAGAATGCGCCCCACGACAGGCACATAGCTCAGTTGGTTAGAGCACCACCTTGACATGGTGGGGGTCGTTGGTTCGAGTCCAATTGTGCCTACCAAATCGAAAAGGGGTGATCCGTAAGGGTCACCCTTTTTTCATTTGCGCTGCCGTTGGTTGCTGATACTGGTGGTCGACCAGAGTCTCAGGGGCGTGCGCCAGAGTTCGCCGCTCGGTGGCGCAAAGGTTTTGATTTTCTTCAAAAAAAAGCTTTACAGGGGTGCGCTTCACTCGTAATATGCGCCCCACGACAGGCACATAGCTCAGTTGGTTAGAGCACCACCTTGACATGGTGGGGGTCGTTGGTTCGAGTCCAATTGTGCCTACCAAACTTGAAGAGGGCGATCCGAAAGGGTCGCCCTTTTTGCATTTGCTTCGCGCCTGAAACACCCTGCGGCAGCCTGCCCATCGGCGCTAGCCAGCCATCATGGTAGAATCCGCGCCTTCGATTCTGGAGTTAGACGCGTGCGTAAACTTGCGGTGGTAACAGCAATGCTGGCCTTGGCGGGCTGCAACAATGAAGTGGATGGCGTGCACAAACAGGTGGCCGAACACCTGAGTAATCCCAAGACCGCCAAATTCGCCAACGTGCGCTTCGATACCGATGGCTCGATCTGCGGTCAATTCCGTGGCAAGGACGCTGACGGCAAATTCGAGGCTTACCGCAGCTACGTTGCAATCAAGCGGGATGGCCAGTACCAGATCATCGTCGACGAAACCGGCGACGACCTGCGCATCCGCGAGATCTGTGGTGGTGCCGAACTGCAGCGTCGCGCCGAAGCCCTGGCCGATCAGCCGGCGCCAGAGGGCTGGGATGTCGAGGTGGTGCAGGGGCCGAACATGGGGGCTCTGAGCGACATGACTGCGCGCCTTATAGAGAAGGGTATTCCCTCTTCGGTCGAGTACCGTGATGGCAAGCCGGTGGTGCTGCTGGGTCCATTCGCGACCAAAGAAGAGGCGCAGGCGCGCAAGGCCGATGTGATGGCGCGTCAAGGCACTGACTCTGTGGTGATCCAGCATGGCGCCCAGCGCTGATAAGTGACTGATGAGGCAGGCGGGGTGTGCCTGAACGCGATCGTTGGCTATGCTTGGCTAAGCGGGCGCTGAACAGGGAGGGGTCGCATGTCTACATTGGAACGGGCCATCGCTGTAGCCGCCAAAGCCCACGAGGGGCAGTACGACAAGGGTGGGGCGGCCTACATTCTTCATCCGCTGCGGGTGATGATGCGGGTGTCCACACCTGAGCAGCGTATTGTAGCTGTACTCCACGATGTACTCGAAGACACGTCCCTGACGGTATCAGACCTCGCTCTTGAGGGTTTCCCGCTGAAAATCCTCGCCGCCTTGCTCTCGCTGAGTCGACGTCCTGGCGAGAGCTATGAGGCGTTTGTGATTCGGGCAGGCGCTGACCCTCTGGCACGAGAGGTCAAGCTGGCTGATCTGGCCGATAACAGCGACCTTAGTCGCATCGCCTGCCCAGGTCCCGCTGACCTTGCCCGGCTCAGCCGCTATCAACATGCCAGTGCCTATCTGCAAACCTTGACTTGAACGCTGGCCTCGGTTGCGCTGTCTACTTTATCTGGCGCATTTACCCGCTTGGTCGGTAATATGCCCGACCTTGAAGCTGGGTAACTCAAGAGGTAGCAATGGATCGAGAAGGCCCTGCGGTGCGGGTCGAAGCGATGGTCAGGCCCGACCGTCTTCAGGTTTTCCCGACTGATGCCTCGGAGCGTCTGCAACTGGCTCTCGACGCTGGCGCGATTATTGGTACCTGGCTGTGGGACATTCGCAACGACTGCGTGACGGCTGACGAGCGCTTCGCCCGCTCATTCGGGCTGTCTGCAGAACGCTGCACCAGCGGCATTCCGATCTCCGAGGCGTTCGCCTCCATCCACGAGCAAGACCGCGAACGGGTTGGCCGCGACATCGAACAGGCCATGGCTCGCGGTGGGCGCTTTCGCTGTGAATATCGTGTTCGCCAAGACGACGGCTGCTATCGCTGGGTAGAGGCCAATGGTCGCGCCGAGCTCGATGAGCAGGGCATGGCTGTGCGCTTTCCAGGCGTGCTGATGGACATTGAGGGGCGGCGTGTTGCCGAAGCTGAGCGCGATCGCGCAAACGCCTTGTTGCGCACGTTCACGGCGGCAGTGCCTGGCGTGGTGTACGCCAAGGACCGCCAGGGACGGATGCTGGTCGCCAACCACGGCACTACGCAGCTGATCGGCAAGCCTCCCGAGGTTTACCTCGGCAAGACCGACCTGGAATTTCTTGAAGACGAAGCGCAGGCGCGCCAGGTCATGGCGAACGACCAGCGCATCATGGACAGCGGTCAGGCTGAGCAGATTGAAGAGCGGGTCGACATGCCGGACGGTTCTGTAGCCGTATGGCTGTCGGTGAAGGCGCCGTTGCTGAGCGACGCCGGTGAAGTGATCGGTTTGATCGGCTCCTCGATGGATGTCACCGCGCGAAAGAACGCCGAATCCGCCTTGCTCGAGCTAAATCGTACGTTGGAAGTCCGCATCAGCGTCGCCGTTGCCGAGCGCGAGGCGGCTCAGGCTGCGCTGCGTCAGGCACAGAAGATGGAAGCTGTGGGCCAACTGACCGGGGGTATCGCTCACGATTTCAACAATCTCCTGGCCGGCATCAGCGGTAGCCTCGACTTGATCAGGCTGCGTTTGAATCAGGGGCGCACGGCCGATCTGGAGCGTTACCTGGGCGTTGCTCATGGTGCCGCCCAGCGCGCCGCTGCCCTTACCCATCGCCTGCTCGCGTTCTCCCGTCGGCAGACGCTGGTGCCGGTCGAGACTGATGTGCATGCCTTGATTGGCGGCATGGAGGAGCTGATCCGGCGTACGGTCGGGCCGGCAATCAGCCTGAAGGTGGAGTTGGCAGCGCAGGCCAGTGCTTGCCTGGTCGACCCGGCGCAGGTTGAAAACGCCTTGCTCAATCTGTGTATCAATTCGCGCGATGCCATGCCGGGTGGCGGCAGGATTCTGATAAGCACTCGCGACCAGCGGCTGACGACTGGGCCCGAGCTTGATCCAGAGTTGAGCCCCGGCAACTACCTGAGCATTTGCGTGGCGGACAGTGGTACCGGCATGAGCGCCGAAGTGCTCGGCAAGGCCTTCGAGCCGTTCTTCACGACCAAGCCGGTTGGCGCCGGTACCGGGCTTGGCTTGTCGATGATCTATGGCTTTGCCAAGCAATCCGGTGGCCAGGTGAGGATCGAGTCAGAGCCGGGCAAGGGCACTCGGGTGCTGCTGCAGTTGCCGGGCCACACCGCTGCGGTGGACGCCCCGCAGGTGCAACCTGGCGAGTGTGCCGAGCCCACGGCCGCAGCTGGCGAAACGGTTTTGGTGGTCGATGACGAGTCCTCCGTGCGCATGTTTGTCAGCGAAACCCTGGGCAGTTACGGCTATGTGGTGATCGAGGCGGCGGACAGCCTGGCAGGGTTGCAACTGCTGCGGTCGGACATCCGCATTGATCTGCTGGTGACCGACATCGGTTTACCCGGCGGGCTTGACGGGCGGCAGATGGCGGAGGCGGGCAGGCAATCGCGGCCTGACCTGCCGGTGTTGCTGATGACGGGCTATGCGCAGCCTGAGGTGCTCGATCGCCAGCCGCTGGAGTCGACCATGGCGATACTGACCAAGCC
>Ga0213829_1000184_pt1 | contig 76671 bp, 75 predicted proteins | sample MC6MC0896MG_FD_180665 | JGI IMG/M metagenome (GOLD analysis project Ga0213829, IMG submission 180665) | Enriched soil aggregate microbial communities from Iowa State University, Ames, United States - MC6-MC0896-MG | ecosystem: Environmental > Terrestrial > Soil > Unclassified | place: USA: Iowa... | reverse complement strand
TGCCATGCAGGTTGTTCTGCACCACGGCGTTCCAGCCATTGAGGCTGATGCGGTCCAGCGGGGCGGGAAACTGGCCGCCGGCGCAGTTGAAAAGGCCATGGATGGCGCCGTGCGCGCTCAGCGCGTTGGTGACCGCGCCGCGCACCCCGGCTTCGTCGCGGATGTCGCAGGCGTGTTGGCTGATCCGATCGGCTGCCTCGGGATAGACGCGGACGATTTCCTCGGCGGCCACGCGCAGCTTGTCGGGGTTGCGCCCCACCAGCGCCAGGCCGGCGCCCAGCGCGGCCAGCTCATGGGCGGTGCAACGGCCCAGGCCGCTGCCGCCGCCGGTCACCATGACTGTCTTGCCGTCAAACAATCCCGGCCGGAATACCGATGCGTAGCGCTGATCGGCGGCGCTGCTGCCCGCGTGCTGGTTCATGTCTGCCTCCAAAATTTTTTGTTGAGGATAACTCAATCTATCGGAAACAAGCATCGCGAAGCCGCGCTTTTACCAATAGAATCAGCCGGACTGATCGACATATCTGTTGAGCCACCATCAACAACACCGGAGACCGTGCATGACGCTGAACGCACCGCTGGACCTGGCCCTTGACGGCCCCCTCGCCCGCCTGACGCTGAACCGGCCGGACATGCGCAACGCGTTCGACGAGACGCTGATTGCCGCGCTGACGGGGGCGGTCAAGACGGCGGCCGACGATCCGCAGGTGCGGGTCCTATTGCTGACGGGCGCGGGGAAAGCCTTTTGCGCCGGCGGCGACCTGAACTGGATGCGCAAAATGGGCACGCTGACCGACGCGGACAACCGCCAGGACGCCACGCGGCTGGCGGACATGCTGCACGCGGTCTGGACCTGCCCGAAGCCCATCGTCGCCTGCGTCAACGGCGACGCCTACGCGGGCGGCATGGGACTGCTGGCTGCTTGCGACATGGCGGTCGCGGCGGACAGCGCGCACTTCTGCCTGTCCGAAACGCGCCTGGGCCTGCTGCCCGCCACCATCAGCCCCTACGTGATCCGCGCGCTGGGCGAGCGCGCGTCCAACCGCTATTTCCTGACCGCCGAGCGCTTCGACGCCGCCACCGCGCTGCGGCTGGGGCTGGTGCACGAAGTGGTCCCCGCGGCGCAGGCGCTGGAAGCCGCCGAAGCGCTCTGCCGCACGCTGTGCGCGAATGGTCCGGGCGCCGTGCAGGCCAGCAAGCGGCTGGTGCGCGACTTTGCCGGCCGGCCGCTGGACGCCGCCTTGATTGCTGACTCGGTCGAACGCATCGCGGCCATCCGCAGCACCGAGGAAGCGCGCGAGGGCGTGACAGCTTTCCTGGAAAAGCGCGAGCCCGCCTGGCGCCGCACGACGTAAGCAGCCGGCGGGGACGCCGCGCCATTGATGCCATAATCCAGGGCGGATCTTTTGGAAGTCTCATGCCGCAAGCCACACCGCCCGCTTTTCCCCCGCTGAACGCCGAACGCCTCTGGTCGCGCGTCGACACCCTGTCCAAGTTCACCCTGCCCGACGTCCCCTGGACGCGCCGCGCCTTTTCGCCGCTGTTCGATGACGCGCGCGCCTGGCTGCGCGGCGAGTTCGAAGCCGCGGGCCTGACGACGCGCCTGGACGCGGGCGGCAATCTGGTCGGCACGAGGGCGGGACGCGATGCGTCGCGCAAGCCGATTTCCACCGGCTCGCACTGCGACACCGTCATGGCCGGCGGCCGCTTCGACGGCATCATCGGCGTGCTGGCGGGCATTGAGGTCGCGCACACGATGCAGGAACACGGCATCACGCTCGATCACCCCTTCGAAGTCATCGACTTCCTGTCCGAAGAACCCAGCGACTACGGCATTTCGTGTGTGGGCAGCCGCGCGCTGTGCGGCCAGCTCAGCGCCGACATGCTGGACGCGCGCAATCCGCAGGGCGAGACGCTGGCGCAGGGCATCGCGCGCATCGGCGGCGACCCGTCGGCGCTCAACGCCCCGCTGCGCCGCGCGGGCGAAACCGCCGCCTTCGTCGAATTGCACATCGAACAAGGTCCCGTGCTGGAAAGCCGCCAGTTGCCGATCGGGGTGGTCACCAATATCGTTGGCATCCGCCGCGTGCAGATCGTGGTCGAAGGCCAGCCCGATCACGCCGGCACCACGCCCATGGACATCCGGCGCGACGCGCTGGTGGGCGCGGCGCGCATCATCGACGCCGCCAACCGCCAGGCCAGCGCCGCCAGCGGCAATCCGCATTACGTCGTCGCCACCGTCGGCCGGCTGGCCATGACGCCCAACGCGGCCAACGCCGTGCCGGGCCGGGTCGAGATGACGCTGGAAGTGCGCAGCGACAGCAACGCGGTGCTGGACGCCTTTCCCGAAATCCTGATGGCCGGCGTGGCCGACGACCTGAAGGCGCTGCGCCTGTCCGCTGGCTTCACGCAGCTCAGCCGCGCGCAGCCCACGGACTGTTCGCCGCTGGTCATGGACGCTGTCAAGGCGGCCGCCGACCAGTTGGGCTACGCGTCGATGCGGCTGCCCAGCGGCGCCGGCCACGACGCCGTGTACATGGCGCCCACCGGTCCCATCGGCATGATCTTCATCCCCTGCCTGAACGGGCGCAGCCATTGCCCCGAAGAATGGATCGAACCCGCGCAACTGCTGGACGGCACCCGCGTGCTGTACCAGTCGGTGCTGGAACTGGACCGCGTGCTGCGCGGCGCTTGAGAAACCGGACCCCATGGAACAGATAACCCTCGACGACAGCACCGCCGACCGCTTCCTCCTGGACGCGCGCGGCCTGTCGCTCATCGTTTTTCATAGCCGCACCTGCGGCACCTGCCGCGTGGCGCGCGAGCAGCTTCCCGCCGTGGAACTGCCGGTCGAGCGTATCTGCTGGATCGACGCCGGCGACAACCGCGGCCTGGTCGAGCGTTACGAGGTCTTCCACCTGCCCGCCATGTTCGTCGCCCGCGACGGCGCCTTTTACGGACCGGTGCAATCCACACTGGCCGAATGGGACCTGCGCCAGCAGATCGGCCTGGCGCTAGACAGCTACCCCGCCGAACTGCCGTGAGCATCGCCGCCGCCAAACCTCTGCGTCTGCCGCTGGACACGCTGGCCACCGGCGCCATGCTGGCGCTATGCGTGTGCTGGGGCTTCCAGCAGATCGCCATCAAGCTGGTCGCGGACGATATCGCGCCCATCATGCAGATCGGGCTGCGTTCTACCTTCGCGGCGCTGGTGCTGGCCGCGGTCGTGTGGCGCAGCGAGGGGCTGCGGGCATTCACCGACGGCACGTTCCTGCCCGGCCTGATCGTGGGCCTGCTGTTTGCCGGCGAGTTCCTCTTCGTCGCACAAGGGCTGGTCTACACCACGGCCTCGCACATGTCGGTGTTCCTGTACACGGCGCCCATTTTCGCGGCGCTGGGCCTGCACTGGCTGTTGCCCGAAGAACGCCTGAAGCCGCTGCAATGGGCAGGCGTGGCGCTGGCCTTCTGCGGCATCGCGGTCGCGTTCCTGGTCAAGGGCGGCCAGCCGTTGGCGCACGACGGCGCGCGCAACATGCTGCTGGGCGACGCGATGGGGTTGCTGGCCGGGCTGCTATGGGGCGCAACGACGGTGGCGATCCGTAAGACATCGCTGTCCGAAGCCGCGCCGGCCAAGACGCTTTTCTATCAGATGGCCGTGGCCTCGGTGGGCCTGCTGGCCTTCGCGGCCGCCACCGGCCATCAGGGCATCCGCTACACCCAGGCGGCCGTGCTCAGCGTCGCGTTCCAGTCGGTCGTCGTCGCGCTGACCAGCTATCTGGTCTGGTTCTGGCTGCTGCGCCGGTATCTGGCGTCCCGCCTGTCCATCCTGTCGTTCATGACGCCGCTATTCGGCGTCAGCTTCGGCGTGCTGATTCTTGATGAACCGCTGGATGCGGGCTTCGTGATCGGCGCGGTGATGGTGCTGGCCGGAATCACCCTGGTCAGCGGCGCCGAAATGGTGCGGGAACGGCTGCGCAAGCGTCAGGCGCGGCGCGGCGGTCCTCATCATGGTTAACTCGCCTTTTTCAGGACGGCCCGGGCGGATATAACGGACTTTTGCCGCCGCCTGCCTGCCCGATCTATGTGCAGGCCGTCGTTTCCACCCGGCGCGCGGCCTCGGCCCGGAGGTCACATGCAACCCTGGCACAGCGACAACCCCGCCCTGTCCCGCGCATTCGCGCCGGTCTTTGACGAACGCGACGACGCCGATCTGCCCGTGGAAGGCACCCTGCCCCCCGGCCTGTCCGGCGTCTTCATGCGCAACGGACCCAATCCGCAATTCGAACCTGGCCCCGGCTACGCCTATCCCTTCGACGGCACGGGCATGGTCCACGCGCTCTACCTGGACGGCGGCCGCGCGCGCTACCGCAACCGCTGGGTGCTGACAGCAGAACTGCAGGAAGAGCAGGCCGCCGGCCACCGCATTTACAACCCGACGTTCGGTCCGCCGCCGTATGCCAACCTGGCCAACACAAACGTGCTGCGCCACGCCGGCCGCATCCACGCGCTGTATGAAGGCGGCTGCCCGTACGAACTGGATGACGCGCTGGGCACGGTGGGCGCCAACACGTTCCAGGGCAAGCTCACGGGCGCGTTCTCCGCGCATCCCAAGGTCGATCCGCTGACCGGGGAAATGCTGGCGATCAATTACGACCTCATGGCGGGCACGCTTGAGTACATGCGGTTGGACGCCGCCGGCCGGGTGGACCGGCAGGTGGCGTTTGCATCACCCTGGCCGGCGCTGGTCCACGACATCGGCCTGACCGCCACCCACGTGGTGGCGTTTGTGTGCCCCCTGGTGTTCGACTTCAGCCGCGGACCGGCGGCGCCCGCCTGGGAGCCGCAACGCGGCACGCAGGTGCTGCTGGTGCCGCGCGACTGTACCGACGCGGCGCAGATCCGGTGGATCGAAGCCGCCCCCTTCTTCAATTGGCACGTCGCCAATGCCTACGCGGACGGCGACGTGATCGAGGCGGTGCTGCCCTGGCACGATGGCTACGGGCCCACTTCCCGCAAGCGGCTTGAAATGCACCGGCTGCGCATCGATATGGCAAGCGGACGCGTGGACGACGAGACGCTGGACGACCAGCCCTGTGAGTTCGGCCGGGTCAACGACGCGTGGCTGGGCCGGCGCACGCGGTTCTGTTATGCCGGGCTGCGAGATCCGCGTCCGGGCGAAACGCCGCAGCCTGGCGCCTTCGAGGCCTTTGCACGCTACGACGTGCAGACGAACGAGAAGACCGTGTACCGCCTGCCCGCCGGACAGACCGCGTGCGAACCGGTGTTCGCCGCCGATCCCGCCGGCGCGGGCGAAGCGGACGGCTACATCCTGAGCTTCGTGCACGCGGAAGACGACGCCGGCGGCCGGTTCATCGTGCTGGACGCGCGCGATCTGGCCGCCGGGCCGCTTGCTCAGGTGCGCCTGCCGCGCCGCGTACCGGCCGGGCTTCACGGCTCGTGGCTGCCGTCGGCGGCGGCCGCTCAGGATCGCCGCTGACCCAGGTTCAAAACGATCAGCCCCGCCCCGGCCATGACGAAGGCGAAGCCCCACCAGTCCGCCGGGGCCGGCCGGTCGCCCACCAGCGCCATCGCACCCAGCACGCCCACGACCGGCACCATCAGCGTGGTCAGCGCGGCGACGGTGGCGCTGACGCGTTCGCTCAGCACGAACCACAACCAATACGCGACCGCAGTGCCCAGGATGATGTGAAACGAGAGCGCCCCCGCGACGCTGGCGGTCCAACCGTGCGTGGGAAAGGATTCACCGGCGATCAGCGCGCCAGCCAAGGCGCAGGTGGCGCCGACGACAAGCTGCCAGGCCGTGATCACGATGCGGTTGCCCGCGACGGGCCAGCGCTTCAGATACACGGTGCCGGCCGCCCACCCGAAGGCCGCCACCAGCGGAAACACCAGCCCCTTCGCAGCGGCCACGTCGTTGCCGCCGAATACCGCCTGCAGCACCGGCCAGGCCAGCACGGCGACGCCGCACGCACCCAGCAGCAGCGCCAGGCCGCGGCGGCGGTCCAGGCGCTCGCCCAGCACCAGCCACGCCAGCAGCGCCGACATCATCGGCATGGTGAAAGTCAGCACCGCCGCGCGCGATGTGCTGGTGCTGAGCTGCGCCCAGGCCACGGCCAGATTGAAGGCGGCCACGGCCAGCACGCCGCCCACCGCAATGCCCGGCCACGCGCTGCGCGGCGGCAAGAGCGGCAGCCGCTTGGCGCCCGCCAGCAGCAACAGCAGCAGCGCGCCGCTGCCCAAGCCAAGCACGCGCAAGGTGAACGGCGGGAAGATCGACAGAATGATCTTCACCGCCGGCCAGTTCAGGCCCCAGAACAGGGCCAATGCCACCGGGATCAGGCGCACGCCGCGTGGTCTCCCCCGGCGTTGCCACCGCGCTCGGCGGCGATCAGCGCCGCCAGCCCCTGGCGCTGGTTGCCTTCGGCATCGAAGTTGTCCGGGCTGAGCCAGCGCTCGTAGGCGACGCGCAGCGCGGGCCATTCGCTGTCGATGATCGAGAACCACGCCGTGTCGCGGCTGCGGCCCTTGTAGACCGTGGCCTGCCGGAAGATGCCCTCAAAGGTGAAGCCCAGGCGCAGCGCGGCGGCGCGCGACGGCGCGTTCAGGCTGTCGCACTTCCATTCGTAGCGGCGGTAGCCCAGCTCGTCGAAGGCGCGGCGCATCAGCAGGAACTGCGCCTCGGTGGCGATGCGGGTGCGCTTGAGCTGACGCGAATAGGACACGAAGCCGACCTCGATGACGCCGTTGGGCGGGTCGATGCGCATCAGCGCCAGCGTGCCGACGGCCCGGCCAGTCGCGAGATCGATGATGGCGTGGTGCATCGGGTCGGGGCTGGTCTGCGCGTTGGCGGCGAACGTCCGGTAGGCCGCCTCGTCGGCAAACGGCCCGACGCCCATGTAGGTCCAGTCGCTGTCGTCGGGCGCCTGGCTGAACGCCTGGTACAGGTCTGCCGCGTGGCGCTCGGCCGACAGCGGCTCCAGGCGGCAGTAACGGCCAATGGCGGGCTCGGCCGGCGGACGCGGACGAGTGGTCCAGCCGGGCAGCGCCGGGCCGATGGGTTGCTGAAAATCATTGGTGCGGGGTTGCATGCGAGCGGTGCCTCGGGAGTCGGTTCAGGGCGCGCCGCCGACGGTGGCGGGCGCAACACCCAGGGCCTCACGATATCGGAACCGTGGCATCATAAAAAGCGCCACGAACCTTGAATTTAATAGGGCCATGACAGAGACTTCCTTGCGCGATGCCGCCAATGCCCCGCTATTGTCCAGTCCGCTCGCGCGCGGCCCCGGTTCGCTGCCGCGCCAGCGTCAGCTTATCCAGCGTCTCAAGCAGGCCATTCTTGCCGGCCAGCTTCCCGCGGGCGGCAAGCTGCCGTCGTCCCGCGCGCTGTCCGAGGAACTGGATATCTCGCGCAATACGGTGCTGATCGCCTACGAGCAATTGACGGCCGAAGGCTACGTGATTGCCGACCGCCAGGGCACTCGCGTGGCGCCGCTGTCGGCCGCCGCCCGCAGCGCCGCGCGCGAGGCGGCTCCCCTTCCCGCACAGCCGCCGGCCACGGCGCAGCGCCTGACCCGCATCGTCTCCACGCGCTATACCCACGACGGCTCCCTGCCGATGACGCCGGGCACGCCCGCGCTGACACAGTTTCCCCTTAACGCGTGGCGCCGCGCGCAGGACCGCGCCCTGCAGGCGGCGCCCGCCACCGCGCTGGGCTACGGCCATCCGGCGGGCGAGCCCGCCTTGCGCGAGGCCATCTCCCAATACCTGCGCGTGTCGCGCGGGGTGCATTGCGACGCCTCGCGCATCGTCATCACCGAAGGTGCGCAGGGCGGACTGGCGTTGTGCGTGCAATTGCTGACCAATCCCGGCGACACCGCCTGGCTGGAAGACCCGGGTTACCGCGGCGCCAAGGCCGCCTTCCATGCGGGAGACCTGAACGTCGTGGCCATGCGGGTCGACGCCGACGGCATCGTCATCCCGGAAAGCGCCTGGACCCGCCAGCCGCCCCGCCTGATCCAGACGACGCCGTCGCACCAGTACCCGACCGGCGCGGTGCTGTCGCTGACCCGCCGGCTCGACCTGCTGGAACGCGCGCGCCGCGCGGGCGCGTGGATCATCGAAGACGACTACGACAGCGAATTCCGCCACCAGGGCGAACCGATCGCCGCCATGCAGGGGCTGCTGCCGGACGCGCCGGTGCTGTATGTGGGCACATTCAGCAAGACCATGTTCCCGGCCCTGCGTCTGGGTTTTCTGGTGCTGCCCGAAGCCATCGCGCACGAGGCCATGCCGTCCATCATCGAGATGCAGCGCGGCGGCCACCGGCTGGAGCAGCTCACCATGGCCGCGTTCATTGAAAACGGCCAGTTCTCACGCCATCTAGGCCGCATGCGGCGCCTGTACCGCGAACGCCAGGCGGCGCTGCGCGAGGCGCTGGCCTTGCATCTGGGCATCGAGCACGAAGTGTTGGGCGGGCACTGCGGCCTGCATCTGACCGTGCGGCTGCCGCCCCCCTACGCCGATACGGCGATCGTGGCCGAGGCGCGCAAGCTGGGCATGAATCCGGGCGCGCTGTCGTCGTTTGCGCTGACGCCGCGCTTTGATGACAACGGCCTGGTGATCGGCTACGGCAACACGGGCGCGGAACGGTTTCCGGCTTTGGTGCGCCGGCTGCGGGACGTGGCGCTGGCGGTGGCGCAGGCGGTTTAGAACGCGCTAGTCGACCAGTCCGCCCAGCACCAGCAGCGTCATGAACAGCCAGAACAGGAAGCCCAGAATGGACCGCCGCAGCAGCGCCTTGATCGCGCCCCACAGGAACATGAGGCCCAGCGCCAGCAGCACCAGATTGAAGATCGACGGGCTCATGCCCATCGCGCCGGCCAAGCCGGCATAGAAATCCGCCAGCGCGCCACCCAACCCGCCCAGCAGCCATTTGATCCCTGCAACGATGGCGCGCAGGCCCTCGCCAAGCATGCCGCCCAGCGTCGCGAAAAATCCGTCCTCGGCCGGCATCAGCGGCGCGTGTCCACAAGCATGCGGACGGCCAAGCCGGCCAGCACGGTGCCCATCAGCCAGCGCTGCACCACCATCCACAGCGGACGGCCCGCCAGGAAACCGGCAATGGAGCCGGCCATGATGGCGATCAGGGCGTTCACCGACAGGCTGATCACAACTTGCGTCATGCCCAGCGCCAGCGACTGGGTGAAGACGCTGCCGTGGTCGGGCTGGATGAACTGCGGCAGCAGCGACACGTACATGACGGCGATCTTGGGATTGAGCAGATTGGTCAAGAGGCCCATCGTGAACAACTGCCGCGGGCTGCTCTTGGGCAGGTCATGCACCTGGAACGGCGAGCGGCCGCCCGGCCGAATGGCCTGCCACGCCATGTACAGCAGATAGAGCGCCCCGCCGATGCGCAGCGCGTCGTAGGCATAGGGCACGGCCATCAGCAACGCGGTGATGCCGAACGCCGCACAGGCGACATAGAAGATGAATCCCACCGCCACGCCGCCCAGTGAAATCAGGCCGGCCTGCGGCCCTTGCGAGATGGAGCGCGACACCAGGTAGATCATGTTGGGCCCGGGTGTGAGCACCATGCCCAGCGCTACCAGGGCGAAAGTCAGCAGATGTGTCAGGTCAGGCATGGGGAGCCGGCGCGCGCCGGTCGAAAGTCGGGACGTGACTGCACACCTTAGCCGAAAACTGTATCGGAACAGCGGAATTTTCGGGCGGGGTTGGCGGCTCGTCGCGCCGGCGATACAGTGGACCGCTCGACCCTTCCCGTGGAGCGCAGCCCATGCCGAAACGTCATCCGTCCCCGGCAGATAGCCCCGCCGCCATCCGCGTTGGCATCGGCGGCTGGACCTTCGAGCCATGGCGCGGCGTCTTCTATCCCGACGACCTGCCCCATGCGCGCGAGCTGGAATACGCCAGCCGGCAGGTCACGGCCATCGAGATCAACGGCACCTATTACGGCACGCAAAAGCCCGCCACCTTCGCCAAGTGGCGCGACGAGACGCCCGGCGATTTCGTGTTTTCGCTGAAGGCGTCGCGGTATTCGACCAACCGGCGCGAGCTGGCGGGCGCCAAGGAGTCGATTGATCGCTTCGTGAACAGCGGCATCGCCGAGCTGGGTCCGAAGCTGGGGCCCATCGTGTGGCAGTTCGCGCCAACCAAACAGTTCGACGCCAAGGATTTTGGCGCCTTCCTGGAATTGCTGCCGGACAAGGTGGACGGTCTACCGTTGCGGCACGCGCTGGACGTGCGCCATGCCAGTTTCGCCTGCGAGGAATATGTGGCCCTTGCGCGCCGCCATCGCGCGGCGACCGTGTACACCGACAGCGACGAGTTTCCCGCTATCGCCGACCGGACGGCGGACTTCGTCTACGCGCGGCTGATGCGCGCCAGCACGGCCTACAAGGCCGGTTACGCGCCCAAAGCGCTGGACGCCTGGGCGGAGCGGTTGCGGGTCTGGGCACGCGGCGCCGATCCGGATGACCTGCCCCTGGTGGGCAAACCGCTTGCCGGGAAAAAGGCGCAGGACGTCTTCGCGTACTTCATCAATGGCGCAAAAGAACGCGCGCCGGAAGCGGCGCGCGCCATGATCAAACGCCTGTAGCGTCCGGCGGTTTTATTCCGCGACAGGCGTGCGCATCGTCACGAACTCTTCGGCCGCCGTGGGATGGATCCCGATGGTGTCGTCGAACACGGCCTTGGTCGCGCCGGCCTTCAGCGCCACGGCCAAGCCCTGCACGATCTCGCCCGCCTCCGGACCCACCATGTGCACGCCCAGCACGCGATCGGTCTGCGCGTCGACGATCACCTTCATCAGCGTGCGTTCCTGCGATTCGGTCAGCGTCAGCTTCATGGGCCGGAACCGGCTTTCGAAAAGCTGCACCTCGTAGCCCGCTTCGCGCGCTTCTTCGGTGGTCAGGCCGACCGTGCCGATGTTGGGCAGGCTGAACACCGCGGTCGGGATCAGCTTGTAGTCGACCTTGCGGTATTCGTTCGGGCGGAACAGACGGCGTGCCACCGCCATGCCTTCGGCCAGCGCCACGGGCGTCAGCGGCACACGGCCGATCACGTCGCCGAGGGCCAGGATGGACGGCTCCGCGGTGCGGTATTCGTCATCGACCTCGATGAAGCCGTCTTCGCGCAGCTTCACGCCGGTGTTTTCCAGCCCCAGGTTGTCGAGCATCGGACGACGGCCCGTGGCGTAGAACACGCAATCGGTCTCGATGACGGAACCATCCTTGCAGGTGGCGGCGAGCGATCCGTCCGCGCGCTTGTCGATGCGCGCGACCTCGGTGTTCATGCGCAGGTCGATGCCCTTCTTGACCAATTCATCGCGCAGGTGCTCGCGCACGCCCAGGTCAAAGCCGCGCAGGAACAACGGGCCGCGATAGGACTGAACTGTCTGCGCGCCCATGCCGTTAAAGATGGACGCGAACTCCACGGAGATATAACCGCCTCCCACGACCAGCACGCGGCGCGGCAGGTCCTTCAGGAAGAAGGCCTCGTTGGAGGTGATGGCGAGTTCCTTGCCCGGAATGTCGGGCACCTGCGGCCAGCCGCCGGTTGCCACCAGGATGTGTTCGGCGCTGTAGGTATTGCCGTTGATTTCAACCTTGTGCGGATCGACGATGCGCGCGTGGCCTTCCAGCAGCGTCACGCCGCTGTTGACCAGCAGGTTGCGGTAGATGCCGTTCAGGCGTTCGATTTCACGGTTCTTGTTGGCGATCAGCGTGGACCAGTCGAATTTGGGCGCTTCCGCGGACCAGCCGAAGCCGTGCGCCTGCTCGAAGTCTTCGCTGTAGTGCGCGCCGTAAACCAGCAGCTTCTTAGGCACGCAGCCCACATTCACACACGTGCCTCCCAGGTAGCGGCTTTCCGCCACCGCCACACGCGCGCCGAAACTGGCGGAAAAGCGGGCCGCGCGTACGCCGCCCGAGCCCGCGCCGATCACAAACAGGTCAAAGTCAAATGCCATGGAGTTTCCTTCGCGCGGCCTCGCAGCCGGCGTTCACTGTCCGGGAAAGCTGTATTTAACACCACTGCGGGGTGGGCTGCCGGGTGCGCCATGCCGGTTTCGCGGCCGACGGGGCCACGCGGAGGCGGCCGCCTGGCCGGCCCCGGTGTTCACGCCACCACAGTTGAGATACATTGGCCGCAGCCGGCCCCGCGCGCCGGCCCTTCAAACGGAGTTCCTTCCATGTCGCTCGAAACCTGGCTGGCCTTCCTGGGTGCTTCCGCCCTGCTCGTCATGCTGCCCGGCCCCACCATCCTCACCGTCATCAGCTATTCGCTTACGCACGGCAAGCGCGCCCGCGTGCCGTTGGTGCTGGCCGTGGCGCTGGGCGATTCCACCGCCTTGGTGCTGTCGCTGCTGGGCCTGGGCGCGCTGCTGGCCGCGTCCGCGTTCTGGTTCACGGTGGTCAAGACCGTTGGCGGCCTGTACCTGCTGTATCTCGGTTACCGGCTGCTGCGCGCTGGCGTGTCGCCCGCCACGCTGCCCGTCGCAACGGCGGCGGGTTCGCGCTGGAAGCTGTTTGCCAACACATACCTGGTGACCGCGCTGAACCCGAAGGGCATGATCTTCTTCGTGGCCTTCCTGCCGCAGTTCATCGATCCGGCGCGAGATGTGACGCAGCAGTTATGGATGTTGTCGGCGACTTTTGTCGCCTGCGCCGGCATCAACGCCGCAGCCTATGCGATCTTTGCCGGGTCGGCCCGGCGCATGCTGGCGTCCCCGCGCGCACAGCGCGGCTTCAACCTGGGCGGCGGCGCCCTGCTGTCGGCCGCCGGCGTATGGGCCTTGCTGGCCCGCCGCGCGTAGCGCAGCGAAAAGTGCGGCGGGTATCCCACCCGCGTCAGTCCGCGCCACGGGTTGCGCGTTACTTTGCCGCAGCCATCATGTATTCCACTGCGGCACGCAGCGTGGCGTCGTCTGCGGCCGAGCCGCCGCGCGGCGGCATGGCGCCCTTGCCCTTGAGCACGGTGACCATCAGCGCGTCCGTGCCCTGCGCCAGGAACGGCGTCCAGGCCTGCTTGTCGCCCAGTTTGGGCGCATTGGCCACGCCGCTGGCATGGCACACCACACAGGCGGACTTGTAGAGTTTTTCGCCGGCGGGATTGACCGCGGCAATAGTGTCGGCCGCGGCATGCTGCACGGGCAGGCCCGTCAGTGCAAGGGCAAACAAGAATCGAGCAAATTTGGGCATGGCGGGAATTCCAGGCTTGAGGAAGGGAAACAAACCGGCAAGACGCGCGGCGCGCGCCTTGCCGTCCGGCCATTACTGCGGGATGGGGCCCGGCGCCTTGATCTGCTTCATCAGGTCGTCGTTCCACTTGCCCTCGACCTTGATGTGCCCGGCCGCGCCCAGCTCGAAGGCTTCGATCAGGTTGTGGTTCAGGTAGGCATATACGCCGGGCTGCTTGAACGTGTACAGCGCCGCGCCCGCGGAACCGCCGCGGATGAACCAGGTTTCCAGGTCCTTTTCGGGCGGGTTGTTGAACTTGCCGGTTTCCCAGACCCAGTCGCCGTGGCCGCCGATCAGGTGCGGGCGCGTGTCGCGGTTGGCTTGCGAATGGATCAGCAGCACGGTTTCGCCGACCTTGGCCGTGAGCGCGTTGTCGCCGGTCAGCGCGCCGACCTTGCCATTGAAGACGATGTGCGACGGGGTCAGCTTGCGCATGACTTCCACCGTGTCGCCGTAGCTTTCGGCGAGGGTCGCGTAGTCTTTGTACTTGCCGTTGGCGTCCTTGGGGATGTACAGGTCGAACTCGCCGATCGTGTAGGCGCGGTCGTACTTGAGCGGCTTGCCCTGCGGGTCCTTCAGGCCTTCGCGCGGCAGCACCATGATCGTGCCGCTCATGCCGGACACCACGTGCCACGGCACCATGCCTTCAGGCGCACAGTGATAGACGAAGGTCCCGGCGCGGTCGGCCTTGAAACGCAGCGTAGCCTGTTCGCCGGGGTTCACGTTGGTGAGCTTGGCGCCGCCCAGCGCGCCCGTCGCGGCGTGGAAGTCGACGTTGTGCGGCATTGCGTTGGTCTTGGGATTGACCAGGGTCAATTCCACGTAGTCGCCCTCGTGCACGACCATCGTGGGGCCGGGCATGGATCCGTTGAAAGTCATGGCCTGCAGCGTGGTGCCCTTGCCGTCGATGACCATCTTCTTTTCTTCGATGGTCATGGTGAATTCGACGACCTTGGGGCCCGACTTGGCCACCTGCTCATGCGGGTGAACCATGGGCGGGGCAACCAGCGTGACCTTGGCGCGCGGCAGCGTGTCCGCATTCTGGGCGGAAGCCAGACCGCCTGCCATCGTGAACATCAGGGCGGCGGCAAGCAAGGTGGGGCGCAACGCGTTCATGTGCAACTCCTCTTTCGGTTTCTTCAAAGCCGAGTCTGTCGGCACCTCCATTGAAGAACCGCGAGCGATCGCGTTCTTTGCTGTAGCGCAAATTCGGGATAACCCTGCGGTCGCACGCACGTTGTCAGGGTGCCCCCCAGGTGTCACCATCGACGCGTGGAAAATTTCTCCACGCCATAAGCGGACCGCCATGCCATCGCCTTTATGCCATGCCTTGCTCCGAAACCTGGATCTGTTCAGGCCGTTGTCCGATTCGCAGCTTGATGCCGCGCTGAAGGACGCCGTTCCATGCCGACTTGAGGCCGGCGAAGCCGCCTACCGGCAAGGCGCCGAAGGCGCGCATTTTTTCGTGTTGCTGCACGGCTGCCTCAAGGTCACACAAATTACATCGGAAGGCGACCAAGTTGTCGTGAGATATGTCAACCCGGGCGATATGTTTGGCCTGGCATGCGCCATGCGGCAGTCCTGTTACCCCGCCAGCGTGCTGGCCGTGCAGGAAAGCGTGTGCCTGGCGTGGCCGGCGGCAGCCTGGGAAGGATTCATGGCCAGCCATCCGCAATTGGGCGCGATTGCGCTGCAGACCATGGGGCAGCGCCTGCAGGATGCGCACGTGCGAATCCAGGAACTATCCACCGACGAGGTCGAACAACGCGTCGCGCGTGCCATCCTGCGGCTGGTGCAGCAATCCGGCCAGCCCACGCATGACGGCATCGGCATCGGCTTTCCGATCACCCGCCAAGACGTCGCCGAAATGACCGGCACCACGTTGCACACCGTCAGCCGGCTGCTTAGCGACTGGAAGCAACGCGGCATCGTCAGCAGCGGCCGCAAGCGCATCGTGCTGCGGTCGCCCGCGGCCCTGGCCCGCCTGTCCGAAAACGCGCAGCCCGCCATGGACTGCGCGTCCTGCCTGTCGTGCCGCAGCGGCTCGCCGGCCACGGGTGCCGAGGCTGGCGATGCCGACCTGAAACGCAACACCGCCGACCGCGCGGCCGCCGAACTGGCCGCGCACTAGTGTTGACGGGGCACGCGCCGCCCTAGCCCTCTTCCAGCACCAGACGCACGCCCAGGTTAGCGGGCGGCACGCCGACCGAACAGGCCCCGCTCTTGGGGTCGCGAATGAAATCGGGCAGATACGCGATGTGCCGCCCCGCCGCGACGCGGATGCCGCAGTTGCGGCTGAGGTCGGCGTCTTCCGGCGACTCCGCCCCCGCCGCGTCCAGCACGCGACGCGAGTGGCAGTCGGAAGTCCAGTCCCACACGCTGCCCGCCATGTCTTTGACTCCCGCCGCATTGGCGCCGTACTGGCCGAACGGCAGCACCGCGGTTTCAGCGCCCTGCCCGCTGCGACGGCTTTCCTGTTCGTATTCCGCCAGCCAACGCTGCGCGGGGTCGGTGGGATCCTGGCTGTTGTCCTGCAGCGCCGCGGGCGGCGGTTCTTCGCGATAGGCCTCGCCTGCGGCGTAGATCCATTCGGCGTAGCGCGGCAAGCGATAGCGCTGGCCGGTCGACCCCGACAGCCATGCCGCGTAGGCCGAGGCATCGGACCAACTGACGCCCGTGGCGGGCAGATCCGGAGAATTGTCCTTGCGGTGTTCCGCGTCCAGCGGTTTGCAGGCGCTGGCGGCCACGCACGCCGCATATTCGGCCTGGCTGACTTGCCGTGTCATGATCGCGACGCCGCGTGTATGCCGCGTGGTGACGGGTGCGGGCGTGACGGGATAACCGTTGCGCAAGGCGTCGCCGGGAGGCTGATGGGTGACCTCGCCGGGCGGCAGCCGCGTGAGTTCCGGCAATGCAAAACGGGCCCGGTCTGCGGGCCCGCAAGCGGTCAACAACAAAGAAATGGCGGCGGCGATCGGCAGGAAGCGCATGCGGAGTTTCTCCGAAGCGCCCGCGCCGAACCGGCGCAGGCTTGGCTTCCATTGGACCGGGAGGCGGCCTTCGCAACGTTGCGCTGGCGCAAAGTCGCGAAGGTGCCTGGATCAGCCGCGCGCGGCCTTGGGGGTCAGCCGGGGTTCAACCAGCGCGGGCTTGCTGCTGAGCAGGCCCAGGATCACTTGCATGACCATGGCCAGCGCACCCAGCAGGAACACCACGTCGCCGAACGTGCGGCCCCAGCGCAGGGTCTTGAGCAGGTCCTGCTGCATGAAGGCTTCGCTGCGGGCGTACCACATGCCTTCGCTGACGCTGGCATGGAACTGGATCAGGCCCACCGGCAACAGGCTGGTGAAGATCATCAGCACGAGACCGATATTCATGCCCCAGAACGCCAGCTTCATCAGGCCCGGGTTCAACGCGTACTGCGGGCGGATGTAGCGCAGCACCAGCAGCGTGAAGCCCAGCGCCAGGAATCCGTACACCCCGAACAGCGCAGCATGCGCGTGCACCGGCGTGGTGTTCAGGCCCTGGATGTAATACAGCGAGATCGGCGGGTTGATCATGAAACCGAAGACGCCCGCGCCCAGCATGTTCCAGAAGGCCACGGCCACAAAGCACATCAGCGGCCACTTCAGGTTGTCCATCCAGGCGGCGCGCGTCTTCAGGCGCCAGTTTTCCCAGGCTTCGTAGCCCAGCACGATCAGCGGCACCACTTCCAGCGCAGAGAAGCTGGCGCCGACGGCCATCACGGGCGTGGTCGTGCCCGCGAAGTACAGATGGTGGAACGTGCCGGGAATACCGCCCAGCATGAAGAGCGATGCCGAGGCCAGACTGGCGGTCGTTGCCATGCGGCGCGACACCAGACCGAGGGTGGAGAAGATGAAGGCCAGCGCCGTGGTGGCGAACACTTCGAAGAAGCCTTCGACCCACAGGTGGACGATCCACCAGCGCCAGTACTCCATGATCGTCAGGTGGGTGCGTTCTCCGTAGAAGAAACCGGCGCCGTAGAAGAGACCAATGGCGCCGACGGAAGCCGTCAGCAGCGCCAGCAGGTTCTTGTCGCCGCCCGGCGTGCGCAGCGCGGGCACGATGCCGCGCAGCATCAGCACCAGCCAGAAGCAGATGCCCGCAAACTTGCCGATCTGCCACAGGCGGCCCAGGTCGACGTATTCATAGCCTTGGTGACCCAGCCAGAAATTCAGCTCGGGCGGCATGATCTGCGCGATGGCCAGGTAGTTGCCGGTAAACGAGCCGACCACGACCAGCACCAGCGCCCAGAACAGGATATCGACACCGACCTTCTGGAACTTGGGATCGCGTCCGCCGTTGATCAGCGGGGCAAGGAACAGGCCGGCGGCCAGAAAGCCCGTTGCGATCCAGAACAGGGCGCTCTGGATATGCCAGGTGCGCACCAGCGAATACGGGAACCACTGCGAGACGTCGATGCCATAGAACTTCTGTCCTTCAACGGTGTAGTGCGCGGTGAAACCGCCCAGCAGCACCTGAAAGCCGAACAGCGCCACGACCAGGAACAGGTATTTGCCCAGGGCGCGCTGCGAGGGCGTCAGGGCAAAGGCGGTGAGCGGATCGCGCGCGGGCGCTTGCGGCTCTTCTTCTTCCTGGCCGCGCATGAAGGCCCAGGCCCAGACCAGGAAGCCGATGCCCGCCAGCAGCACGACGACGCTGATGATGGACCACATGACGTTTTCGGCGCTGGGCTGGTTGCCGATCAGCGGTTCGTGCGGCCAGTTGTTGGTGTAGGTGACCGGCATGCCTTCGCGCTCGGTGGCCGCGGCCCAGGCCGTCCAGAAGAAGAAGTGCGTGAGCTGCGTGCGGCGCGTGGCGTCCGGCAGCGTGTTTTCCTTCATGGCGAAGCTTTCGCGGCTGCCTTGCAAGGCGGGCGCGTCGGAGAACAGCTGGTCGTAGTAGGCCGCCGTCTGTTCGATGGCCTTCGCGCGGCGCGGCGTGATGGTCAGCGTGTCGGTCGCGGCGTCGCTGCGATTGGCGCGGTATTCGGCCTTGAGCGCTTCGCGCAGCGCGGCCTGCTGCGGCGCGGGCAGTTGGGCGTAGGCCTGGCCGTGTTCGTCGCGCGCGGCCAGGTCCAGCCAGGCCATCAGTTCGCGGTGCAGCCAGTCGGCCGTCCAGTCGGGCGCCTGGTAAGCGCCGTGGCCCCAGATCGAGCCAAGCTGCATGCCCCCCACGGATTGCCAGGCAGTCTGCCCGTCCAGGATGTCTTCGCGGCCGAACAGCGCGCGGCCGTCGGACGTCACCACCTGCCCGGGAATGGGCGGCGCCTGGCGGTAGACCTCGCCGCCGTAGAAGCCGAGCAGCGCAAATGTGATCGCCACCACGGCGATCAACGTGAACCATAATTTCCGATACGGACCCATGATGGGAACGCCCTCCTGTGTTGCGGTTGGTTGGGTACGTGTCCTCATGCGAAATCCGTGCCAGAAAAAAACCACGCCGAATCAATGCGTTGGAATCCGCGTGGTGTTTTCTACTGTTGGCCGGATGGGTATAAATAACCACCACGGGGTGAATTTCACCCGGCGATACCGTAACCGCCGCCGCCCCTACAATCGATCGCGCCTGACCTGTTCCCCGCCGTCCGGCTGCCCGGACCCTGAAGAAGGAATCGACTGGATGAACGCCACGCCGCTGCACATCGGCATCGTCGCCTGCTCTGCCGAGGGCGCCTCGCTCTGCTACCGGACCTTGTGCGCCGAAGGCGCGCAGCGCATGGGCCCGCATGCGCATCCCGAGATTTCGCTGCACACCCATTCGCTGGCGGATTACGTCGCCTGCCTGGACGCCCGCGACCTGGACGGCGTTGCCGCCCTGATGTTGTCGTCGGCGAACAAGCTGGCCCGCGCCGGCGCGGATTTCCTGATCTGCCCGGACAACACCATCCACCAGGCGCTGGACCGCGTCGTGGCGGACTCGCCGCGGCCGTGGCTGCATATCGCGCAGGAGGCCGCCGCCGTGGCGGCGGCGCGCGGTTACCGGCGGGTCGGCATCCTGGGCACGCACTGGCTGGTGGACAGCGACGTCTACCCCGCGGCCTTTGGCGCACACGGCCTGGACTACGCGCGGCCGCCGCAGGACGACCGCCTGCTGCTGGGCCGCATCATCATGGACGAGCTGGTCTATGGGGTGATCAAGCCCGCGTCGGTGGCGCAGTTGCAGGGCATCGTCGAACGCCTGAAAGCCGACAGCTGCGATGCGGTTGTGCTGGGCTGCACGGAACTGCCGCTGGTGCTGAACGACGGCAACTGCGCCCTGCCCACGCTGGACTCGACCCGCCTTCTGGCGCGCGCCGCGCTGGACCGTGCGCTGGACCCCGCTTTTGACCCGACGCGAGGCGGCACGACGCCCTGATTCCCGTCAGATCTGATCCAGCCCGAACTGCCGCAATCGGGCCAGCGCCAGCACCTTGATCTGGTTGTAGGCCAGCGCCAGGATCCCCTGGTCGGCCAGCGTCTGCAGCGCCTGGTTGACCCGCTGGCGCGACAGGCCGGTCAGGTAGCCCAGTTCTTCCTGCGAAATCGCCAGGGTCAGGTCGGTGGAGGGATACAGCTGCGGATTGAAGAGCTGCGCCAGCGATTGCGCCACGCGCGCGTCGGCGTCGAGCAAACGGTGGTTCTGGATGGACGCGATGAACTCGCCCATGCGGTCGTTCAACTGGCCGATGACAAAGTGCGAAAACGGCAGGCTCGCCGACAACAGCGCATGGAATGTCGCGGTGGGCACCAGCATCACCAGCGACGGCTGGATTGCGACCACATCGTACTTGCGCAGCTCGCGCTTGATCACGCTGCCCTCTCCGAACCACCCGCCCGGCGGCACGCCGGAGAACGTGCAACTGCGGCCGGACTCGTTATAGATCGCCAGCTTGAGAAGCCCGCGGCTGACCCCCAGCCAGTAGTCCGACGGCGCATTGCGCCGCGCAATCCACGCGCCGCTGCCGACGTGCTCCGCGCGCGAGGTCGCCAGCACCAGGTCCTGGTGCCGCGAATCCAGCGCGCCGAACCACGGACAGGCACGGAACAGCGCCGGCAGTTCGTCTGAGGAAACTATGTTTGAAACATCGGACATGGGAAGAACCGTGTAAAACTTGGGGATCGCGCCGCCGGCCGGCGGTCTGTCATGCAGGCGACAGACGCCATTTTCCGGCCGGCCATAAGCTAGGGCAAGCGACGGGGATCAAACCCCGCAGACCTGGATAAGGGGCCACCCTGCCCCATTGGAGACAAGCATGACCGGCATGTTCGATCACGGCCTCGCACGCCGCGAAGCCAATCACGAAGCCCTGACCCCCGTGGATTTCATCGCCCGCGCGGCGCAGGTCTACGGCCACAAACTGGCCGTCGTGCACGGCAAGGTCCGCCGCACGTGGGCGCAAACGTACGAACGCGCCCAGCGCCTGGCCGGCGCGCTGGCGCAGGCCGGCATCCAGCGCGGCGACACGGTTGCCGTCATGCTGCCCAACATTCCCGCCATGGTGGAAGCGCACTTCGGGGTGCCCATGCTGGGCGCCGTGCTGAACACGTTGAACACGCGTCTGGACGCACCCAGCGTGCTGTTCATGCTGGGCCACGGGGAAGCCCGGGCGCTCATCATCGACACCGAATACGCCGACGTCGCGCAGCGCGCCCGCGCTGAGTTTCCGCATCTGAAGATCGTCTCGGTGCACGATCTGGACGGCGCCCCTGCCACGCTGCCGGGCGCCGCCGATTACGAAGATTTTCTGGCCGCCGCGCCCGCCACCTATGACTGGAAGCCGCCCGCCGATGAATGGGACGCCATCGCGCTGAACTACACGTCCGGCACCACGGGCGATCCGAAGGGCGTGGTCTATCACTACCGCGGCGCCTACCTGAACGCGGTCAGCAACATCCTCGAATGGGACATGCCCAAGCATCCCGTCTACCTGTGGACGCTGCCGCTTTTTCATTGCAACGGCTGGTGCTTCGCCTGGACCATCGCGGCGCGCGCGGGCGTGAACGTGTGCCTGCGCAAGTTCGACCCCAAGACGGTGTTCGACCTGATCCGCGACGAAGGCGTCACCCACTACTGCGGCGCGCCCATCGTGCAAAGCGCGCTGGCCAACGCGCCGGCCGAGCTGCGCGCGGGCATTACCCATACCGTGCGCACCATGGTGGCGGGCGCCGCGCCTGCGCCGGCGGTGATCGACAAGATGCGCGAGATCGGCTTTGAGCTGACCCACGTATATGGCCTGACCGAAGTCTATGGCCCAGCCGCCGTCTGCGCGCATCAGGACGCGTGGGACGCGCTGGACCCCGAACGCCGCGCGCTGCTGACCGCGCGCCAGGGCGTGCGCTATCACCTGCAGGCCGGCGTGTCGGTGCGCAACCCGGAAACGATGGCTGAAGTGCCGCGCGATGAGGAAACCATCGGCGAGGTCATGTTCCGCGGCAACATCTGCATGAAGGGCTATTTGAAGAACGCGCGCGCGACCGAGGACGCCTTTGCCGGCGGCTGGTTCCACACCGGTGACCTGGGCGTGATGACGGCCGACGGCTATGTCCGCATCAAGGACCGCAGCAAGGACATCATCATCTCGGGCGGCGAAAACATCTCCAGCATCGAGGTCGAGGACGCGCTGTACCGGCATCCAGCCGTGGCGGCCGTGGCCGTGGTGGCCATGCCCGACCCCAAATGGGGCGAGACGCCCTGCGCCTTCGTCGAGCTCAAGCCCGGCTGCACCGCCACCGCCGAAGAAATCATCGCGCACTGCAAGATGCTTTTGTCCGGCTTCAAGGTGCCGCGCGCGGTACGCTTCGGTGACCTGCCCAAGACGTCCACCGGCAAGATTCAGAAATTCGAACTGCGCGCCGCCGTCGGCGCTACATCCGCCATCGACGTGGCCGGCCCCGGCAAACCGGCCTGATCCGCTTAACCCATAAAACCAGGAGCGCCTACGCCATGACGTACCAAGCCCCCGTGAAAGACATGCTGTTCGTGTTGAACCATCTGGCCGGTCTGCCGCAGGTGGCCGGCCTGCCCGGGTTCGAGGAGGCCACGCCCGACACCGCGCAAGCCGTGCTGGAAGAATCCGCCCATTTCGCCGCCGAGGTCCTGGCGCCGCTGAACCACCCCGCGGACGAGGCGCCCAGCGCCTGGCACGACGGCACGGTGACCACCGCCCCCGGCTTCAAGCAGGCCTTCCGCCAATATGCAGACGCCGGCTGGCAGGGCCTGTCCCACCCCGTCGAATACGGCGGCCAGGGGCTGCCCGGGCTGATCGGCTCGCCCTGCTCTGAAATGCTGAACGCCGCAAACCTGTCGTTCGCGCTATGCCCGCTGCTGACCAACGGCGCCATCGAGGCCCTGATGACGGCCGGCTCGCCCGAGCTGCGCGAGCGCTTCATCGGCCCCATGATCTCCGGCCAATGGACCGGCACCATGAACCTGACCGAGCCGCAGGCCGGCTCGGACCTTGCCATGGTCCGCACGCGCGCCCAGCCGATGGGCGATGGCACGTATCGCCTGTCCGGCACCAAGATCTTCATCACCTATGGCGAGCACGACCTTGCCGAGAACATCCTGCATCTGGTGCTGGCCCGCCTGCCCGATGCGCCCGACGGCGTGAAGGGCATTTCGCTTTTCCTGGTGCCCAAGTTCCTGGTCAACGAAGACGGCTCGCTGGGCGAGCGTAACGACGTCGCCTGCGTGTCCATCGAGCACAAGCTAGGCATCAAGGCCAGCCCCACGTGCACGCTGCAGTTTGGCGACGCCGGCGGCGCGCTGGGTTACCTGGTCGGCCAGGAAAACCGCGGCCTGGACGCCATGTTCATCATGATGAACGCCGCCCGCTACGCGGTGGGCGTGCAGGGCATCGCCATTGCCGACCGCGCCTACCAGCACGCGCTGGCCTATGCCGCCGAGCGCGTCCAGAGCCGCCCGGTGGACGGCTCGTCGCGCGACGCCGTGCCCATCATCCAGCACCCCGACGTGCGCCGCATGCTGGGCACCATGCGCGCCTTGACCGAAGCGGGCCGCGCGCTGGCCTACGTGACTGCCGGCCATGCCGATCTGGCCCATGCCAGCCCCGACGCCGACACGCGCAAGCGCCACCTGGCAATCCAGGAATACCTGGTGCCGATCGTCAAGGGCTGGTGCACCGAGATGTCGATCGACGTCGCGAGCCTGGGCGTGCAGGTGCATGGCGGCATGGGTTTCATCGAAGAGACCGGCGCCGCGCAGTTCTACCGCGACGCCCGCATCCTGACCATCTACGAAGGCACCACCGCAATCCAGGCCAACGACCTCGTCGGCCGCAAGACGCTGCGCGACGGCGGCGCCGTGGCGCGCGCCCTGCTGGACGCGGTGCGCCAGACCGAAGCCGACCTCGAAGCCCGCAGCGAGCCGGCCGCCGGCCGCATGCTCAAGCCGCTGCGCGAGGCCCGCGAAGCGCTGGCCAGCGCCATCGAGTTCGTTCTTGCCAATGCCGCCGGCAACCCCAACGCGGTCTTTGGCGCCGCGGTGCCCTACCTGCTCCTGGCGGGGACGACGTTCGCCGGTTGGCAGATGGCCCGCGCCCTGCTTGCCAGCCTGGACCTGCAGGCCGAAGACCCGGCCTTCCACAACGCCAAGATCGCCACCGCGCAAGCCTTTGCGCTGCACAAACTGACGCAGGCGCCGGGCCTGGCGGCAGTCGTGCTGGGCACGGCGGACTACGAAGTCCAGCCCTGACGCGAACGCCCGGTCTGCTCCCGCGGGCCGGGCTTAGGGTTTGACCGCCGCCGCAGCGGCCTCGGCGTGGATCCAGGCAAGAAAGGCCTCCACGGACGGACGCTTGGCGTGCCGTGCGGGGTACACAAGAAAGTGCGCCTTCACCGTGACGGCCTTGGCCATGCCAAAGACCGGCTGCAAGCTGCCCTGGGCGAGGTGCATGCCAGCAATGGTGGCGCTTTCCAGCGCCACGCCCAAACCCTGTGCCGCCGCGTCCAGCGACATCTGCGCGCGGTCAAAGCGGATCGTGAAGTGATCCGGCGCGCGCCGTTCCGAATAACGCCCAAACCAGTCGGACCACTGGATGACGCTGACGTTGCTCTGGATCAGCGGCACGTCCAGCAGCTGGTCGATACGCTTGATGCCGTGCTCGCGGACGAACGCCGCGCTGGCCAGCGGCAGGATGCGCTCCTCGAACAACGGTTCCACCACCACATCGTCCCAATGCGGCACGCCGTAGCGGATGTCGATGTCCGACTGGCCCAGCGCAAAATCGCTGTGCGAATGCGCGGCCGACAGGTTCAGCGCCACATGCGGATGTGCCTCGGCAAACCGCCGCAGCCGGGGCATCAGCCACAGGCTCGCAATGCTGGGCGCGGAGTGCACGTACAAGCTGTTGCTGACGCCCTGGCGCAGGTCTTCGGTGGCCGATGAGATCGCCGCAAGCGCCCCGCCGATCCGCACCAGATATTGCTCGCCCGCGCTGCTCAGCCGCACCCCGTGCGCGCTGCGCTCGAACAGGCGCACGCCCAGGTCCGATTCCAGCCGTGAAATCTGGTGGCTGACCGCCGACGCGGTCAGGTGCAGCTCGGTGGCGGCGATGGCAAAGCTGCGCCGGCGCGCGACGGCTTCGAACGCCAGCAAGTTGACGATGGGCGGCAGCGCAGGCATGGGGTTGTCCCTGACTTCAGATGACAATTCGTCATCTTAGACTGATGACACATCGTTTGTCTTAATGCTAGACGGCGTCCAGAATGGTCCGCACCAATTCCATAACAAGGACAGGAGGACGACAGATGTTGCTCAAGGACAAGGTGGCCGTGATTTCCGGCGGCGCAGGTATCAACGGACTGGGATTTGCCACCGCGCGCCAGATGGCCGCGCACGGTGCGCGCGTGGTGATCCTGGACCTGGAACGCGCCGCGCCCGCCAGCGCCGCCGCCCGGCTGGGCGACGGTCATCTGGGGCTGGTCGCGGACGTGACCGACAAGGCGGCCTGCATCGCGGCCATCGAACAGGCCGTCAAGACCTTCGGCAGGATCGACATCCTGGTGAACAACGCCGGGATCACGCAGCCGGTCAAGACGCTGGAGATCACCGGCGCCGACTACGACCGCATTCTGGACGTGAGCCTGCGCGGCACGCTCTACCTGTCGCAGGCCGTCCTGCCCGCCATGCAGGCGCAGCGATCAGGTTCCATCGTCTGCATTTCGTCGGTATCGGCCCAACGCGGCGGCGGCATCTTCGGCGGACCGCACTACTCCGCGGCAAAGGCCGGCGTGCTGGGCCTGGCGCGCGCCATGGCGCGTGAATTCGGCGCCGACGGCATCCGGATCAACTGCATCACGCCCGGCCTGATCGAAACCGACATCACGCAAGGCAAGCTGTCCGCCGAGCGCAAGGCCGACATCGAAGGCACCATCCCGCTGGCGCGCCTGGGCCGGGCGGACGACGTGGCGGGCGCATGCGTGTTCCTGGCGAGCGACCTGTCGGCGTACTGCACGGGCATCACGCTGGACGTCAACGGAGGCATGTTGATTCACTGATCCGCAGCACCCCAAAAAATTGGAGGAGACAAATCATGAAAAGCAGAAAAATGCTTCAAGCGAGCCTGACCTTGGCCGCTGCCACCCTGCTGCCGCTGGCGGCGCAGGCGCAAAACCTCAAGCTGACCCTGGGCCATGGCGCGGCCGTGGGTAACCCCCGCCACGACGCGTCGGTGAAGTTTGCCGAAGTGCTCAAAGCCAAGACGGGCGGACGCATCGAAGTCCAGGTCGCGCCGTCGGCCCAATTGGGCGACGACGCCGCCATGGTTACCGCGCTACGCACGGGCGCCCTGGACATGAGCGCCAATTCCCAAGGCGCCGTCGCCGCCGCCGTGCCGGAGTACGCCGCCTTCGGCATGCCATTCCTGTTCCCGGACGCCAGCGCGGCCTTCAAGCTGCTCGACGGGCCGCTGGGCAAGGAGCTGGCCGAGAAGTCCGCGGGCAAGAACCTGATCCTCCTGGGCACCTGGGACAACGGCATCCGCCAGATGACCAACAGCAAGCACCCCATCAACAAGGTCGAGGACATGAAGGGCCTGAAGATGCGGGTGCCGCCCGACGCAACGCTGGTCGACATCATGACCGCCCTGGGCGCGCAGGCGCAGCAGATCAAGTTCGCCGAACTGTATGTGGCGTTGCAGCAAGGCGTGGTGGACGGCCAGGAAAACCCGCTGATGAACTTCGAGGCCAGCAAGCTGTACGAAGTGCAGAAGCACCTGGCGATGACCAACCATCAGTTCCAGATGACGCCGTTCCTGATGAGCAAGCGCACCTGGGACCGCCTTAGCGAAGCCGACCGCAAGGCCGTGCAGGAGGCCGCCGACGAAGCGTCAGCGCTCCAGCGCAAGCTGAGCAAGGATGCCGACGCGCGCCTGCTGGCCGAGCTGAAGGCCAAGGGGGTGCAGGTTACGACGCCCGACACCGCCGCCTTCGCCAAGGCCACCGCGCCAGTGGACGAGAAATGGCTGGCCGGTCCCATCGGCGCGTACGTGAAGAAGGTCCTGGCCGCGGCGCGCGGCAACTGATACGTCCTTCGGTCACCCCGTGCCCGCCCCACGCGGCGGGCACGGCGGCGGGCCGGCTACAAGGCAGGAGACAACATGAATACCGATCGACATGGACTGGTCGGCAGGGTCATCGACGGCATTTGCCGCGTGGTCCTGTGGCTGTCCACCACGGTGATCTTCCTGATCCTCGTCATCAATACCGCCTTGCGGTATGCGACGGGTTCAAGCCTGGAATGGGCCAACGAGATCCCCGAGCTGCTCTTTCCCTGGCTCGTAATGTCCGGGGTCGTGCTGGCCGCGCTGCACAACGCGCACATCGCCACCACGTTCCTGATGGATGCCGTGCCCGCCCGCATCCGCCGCGTGGTTGCGACCGCGTCCTGGAGCGTCGTGGCCGGGCTGTACGCCACCTTGTCCTGGGCGACGTTCAACATGCTTGAGATCGTCCACGACGAAAAGTCCCCGATTCTGCAGATGCCTGGCTCGCTGACCTATGCGTGCGTGATGGGCGGCATGCTGCTGCTCGCCGTCCTGGCGGCGCAGTCGGCCTGGCAGAGCTGGCATTGCCGCGAGACCGCGGCGCAGCCCGACGGCGAGCCGCAAGCGCCCGCCGTGCACTGGTGATGGGAGAGCAGCCATGAGTGCATTGATTCTGGTCGTCTTCATGGGCGCCGCCGTCGTGGCCATGCCCATCGCACACGCCCTGCTCGTCGCTGCGATGGCGGCGGTGGCCAGCACGGACCGCGTGCCGCTGGACGTGGTGGTCCAGCAGATGGTCGCGCAGGTGCAGAGCTTTCCCCTGATCGCCATTCCGTTCTTCATGCTGACCGGCTCGCTGATGATGGGCGGCAAGCTCGGCGAAGCACTGGTGGGCGTGCTGTCTGCCCTGATCGGCCGCTATCACGGCGGTCCGGCGCAGGTCGGCGTGCTGTCGTCCACGCTGTTCGGCGGCGTGTCGGGCTCGGCGGTGGCGGATGCGTCTGCCATCGGCTCGCTGATGATTCCGTGGCACAAGCGGCTGGGTTACCCAGCTGCATTCTCCGCCGCCACGCTGGCCGCCGCCGCCACGATCGACATCCTGATTCCGCCGTCGATCCCGATGATCCTGTTTGCCCTGACGGCCAACGCGTCGATCGCGTCGCTGTTCGTCGCCGGCGTGCTGCCGGGCCTGCTGCTTTGCGCCGGCTTCATGCTGGCCTGCTGGTGGGTGGGCCGCCGCCGCAACTTCCCCCGGGACACGTCGCCCTTCAACGGCGCCGCGTTCCGCCGGCACCTGCTGTACGCCCTGCCCGCCGTGATCCTGCCGCTATTGATCATCGTGTTCCTGCGTTTTGGCATCGCCACGCCGACCGAGGTCGCGGTCCTGTCCACGTTCTACGCGGGCCTGGTCTCGGCCGTGATGTATCGCGACCTGACGTGGTCACGGCTCAATGCCGCCATCGTCCAGGCCGGGTTGGCAACCGGCGTTGTCCTGCTGGTGATCATGGCGTCTTCGGCCATCGGCTGGCTGCTGACCTTCGACCAGACCCCGCAGGGCATCGCGAATTGGGTCCAGGAAAACGTGCATGCCAAATGGCTGGTCATCCTGATGATGAATCTGATGATGCTGTTTCTGGGCATGTTCATCGACCTGCCTGCCGCTGTGCTGCTGCTGGCGCCGGTCTTCGTTCCGCTGGCGCAGAGCATCGGCATGGACATGACACAGCTGGGCGTGATGATGGTCGTGAACCTGGCCATCGGCCTGTATACGCCACCCGTCGGCACCACGCTCTTCATCACCAGCGCGCTCGCCAAAGTGAAGGTGGGCCAGACCGTGCGCGAGCTCGCGCCCTTCTATCTGGTCGCCTTTTCGGTGCTGGGGCTGGTGTCGTACGTGCCCGCCAGCATCCTGAAATGAACCCCTCACCATGAATAGGGAGCTTCGAATGGAGCAGTCCAAATCTTTGAACGAACTAGCATCCGCCGCGTGGCGCATCCGCCGCTACGCGGTGCGCATGGGCGAAGTCCAGGGCCAGGGCTACATTGGCCAGGCGCTCGGCTGGGCCGACGTGCTGGCCGTGGCCTACCGCCACGCCATGAACGTGCAGCCCGGCGATGCGCAATGGGAGGGCCGCGACCGCTTTCTCCTGTCGCACGGCCACTACGCCATTGCCCACTACGCGGCACTGATGGAGGCGGGCGTCATTCCGGAAAGCGAGCTCGACACCTATGGCAGCGACGACAGCCGCCTGCCCATGTCGGGCATGGCGACCTACACGCCGGGCATGGAGATTTCGGGCGGATCGCTGGGTCAGGGCTTGTCCATCGGCGTCGGCATCGCATTGGGGCTGAAGCACAAGCGCAATCCGGCCTTCGTCTACAACTCCATGTCCGATGGCGAACTGGACGAGGGCTCGACCTGGGAAGCGGCAATGGGCGCGGCGCACCACGAACTGGACAACCTCATCTGCCTGGTCGACATCAACAACCAGCAGGCGGACGGCCCGTCCGGCAAGGTGATGGGATTTGAGCCGTTGGCCGACAAGTGGGCGGCCTTCGGCTGGCACGTGCAGCGGGTGGACGGCAACGACCTGGCCGCCGTCGTGCAGGCATTCGATACCGCGCGCACCCTGCCCGACGCCAAGCCGCGAGTCATCCTGTTTGATACCCGGATGGGCAAGGGCATCCCGTTTCTTGAGCAGCGCGAGAAAAACCATTTCATCCGCGTCGATCCGCCGGAATGGCAACAGGCACTCGACATCCTGGACCAGAACCGCCCCACCCCCACGACCGAAGGAGCCTGGTCATGAGCAGCGCCAGCACCCAGCAAAAGCCCCGCCTCACCACGTCCGCGATGATCGCGTCGATTGCCTCGGAGGGGCAGCGCGTCCGCGCGGCGCCCTTTGGCAAAGCGCTGGTCGCGTACGCGGAATCGCGTCCGGACGTCGTGGGGCTGACGGCGGATCTGGCTAAATACACCGACCTGCACCTGTTCGCCCAGGCGTACCCCGAGCGCTTCTACCAGATGGGCATGGCCGAGCAGCTGCTGATGGGCGCGGCCGGCGGCATGGCCAAGGAAGGGCTGGTACCGTTTGCCACGACCTATGCGGTGTTCGGCACGCGGCGCGCCTACGACTTCATCCATCAGGTGATCGCGGAAGAAAACCTCAACGTCAAGATCTGCTGCGCGCTGCCCGGGCTGACGACCGGCTACGGCCCCAGCCACCAGGCCACCGAGGACCTGGCGATGATGCGCGGCATCCCCGGCCTGACCATCGTCGACCCCTGCGACGCGCTGGACATCGAACAGGCCGTGCCGCAGATCGCCGAGCACCAGGGCCCGGTCTATATGCGCCTGCTGCGCGGCCAGGTGCCACTGGTGCTGGACGAGATCGAGGGCTACCGGTTTGAGCTGGGCAAGGCGAAGATGCTGCGCGAAGGCAGCGACGTGCTCATCATCTCTAGCGGCATCATGACGATGCGCGCGCTGGAGGCCGCCGAGGACCTGGCGCGCGACAACATCGGGGTGGCGGTGATGCACAGTCCGACCATCAAGCCGCTGGACGAGGCCAGCCTGGTCGAGGCGGTGCGCTACAAACACCGGCTGGTGGTCGTGGCCGAGAACCATTCGGTGATCGGTGGGCTGGGTGAGGCCGTGGCCAGCGCATTGCTGCGCCATCGCGTGCAGCCTGCCGGATTTCAACTGGCCGGGCTGCCGGACGCGTTTCTTGATGCCGGCGCCCTGCCCACGCTGCATGACCGCTACGGCATCAGCCGTGAAGCGCTGGCCGGCCGCATCAAGCGCTGGCTGGCGTGACTGGACAATGACGGGCGCACGCAACTAGCTGTGCGCCCGCCCGTCTCCCGGACAAACCGCGCGTGCCCCGCGCGGCACGGTCGCCGCCCAGAACAACAACGCCGCCACGCTGATGCCCGCTCCCAGGGCGCACACGCCCAGCCAGCCGGCTTGCGCGTACACGGCGGTGGCGGCAATCGAGCCCAGGCCGCTGCCGACCGCATAGAACATCATATATCCCGCCACCAATCGGCTATGCGCCTGCGCGCCGATGCTGAAAATCATCGCCTGATTCGTCACGTGCAGCGCCTGCAGCGCCAGGTCCAGCGCCAGCACGCCGAGCGCCAGCAGCCACAGGCTGTGATCCAGCAAGGCAATCGGCGCCCAGGCCACGCACAGCAGCGCCAAGCCGATCGCGGTGGTGCGCTGGCCTTGTCCGGCGTCGGCCAGGCGGCCGGCGCGCGCCGCCATCAGCACGCCCACCACCCCCACCAGTCCGAACGCGCCCACCGCCGTGTGCGACAGCGAATGCGGCGGTGCGCTGAGCGGCAGTACCAGCGCGGTCCAGAACGCGCTGAACGCGGCGAACATCAAGAGCGCGATCATGCCGCGCACTTGCAGCACGCGCTCGGTCGCGAGCAACGTGAAGACGGAACGCAACAGCGCGCCATAGCGCAGCGCGGCTGCGGGCAGGCGCCGGCGCGGCAGCCAGCGTGCCAGCACCAGCGCCAGCACCGCCGACAGAATGGCCGACGCCACATACACCGCACGCCAGCCCCATAAATCCGCCAGCGCGCCGGCCAGCGTGCGCGCCAGCAGAAGGCCGATCACCACCCCGCCCTGCGCCGCCCCCAGCACGCGCCCGCGTTCGGCCGGGGCGGCCAGCGCCGCCGACAGCGCGAGCAGGCCCTGCGTCATCGCGGTGCCCAGCAATCCCAATGCGACCATGCCCGCCAGCAGCCAAGGCGCGTTTGCCGCAGCCGCCACCGCTGTCAATGCCAGCACCAGCAGCGCCAATTGCCCCAGCATCAGCCGCCGCCGGTCGAGCAGGTCGCCCAGCGGCACCACGAAGAACAGCGCCAGCGCGCAGCCCAATTGCGTGGCGGTGACGACGATGCCCACCGCCGCCTCGTCCAGATGGAATTCGCGGCCGATGGCGTCGAGCAGCGGCTGCGCGTAATACACGTTGGCAACACTGAGTGCGCAGGACGCTGCCAGCAGGAACACCAGCGCGGGCGGCATCGGGCGGGGCGCGTCGTCTTCGGGTGCGTCGTCTCTCGGTGTTTCGTATTCGGGCGCGACGGATCGGCTAGTCGGGTTCATGATCTATCTAGTTTTATTACGAAACCAGAATGCTAGTTCACAAGGTTTTATAATGCAACCAACTTCATCCTGAGAATCGGCAAGGAGTCCACATGGTCAAACGCACCAGCCTTGAAGGCGCCGCCTGCCCGGTGGCGCGCTCGCTCGACGCCATCGGCGATTGGTGGTCGCTGCTTATCGTGCGGGACGCCTTCGATGGCCTGCGCCGGTTTGGCGAATTTCAGAAGAACCTGGGCATGGCAAAGAACATCCTGAGCGACCGGCTGCGCACGCTGGTCGCGCACGGCATTCTTGCCGTGGCGCCGGCGTCCGACGGCAGCGCTTACCAGGAATACGTCCTGACGGAAAAAGGTGAGGCGCTGTTTCCGGTGATCGTCGGACTGCGCCAATGGGGCGAGGACCACTACTACGGCTCTGACGAGGCGCATTCCACGCTGATCGACCGCCAGCGCGGGCAGCCGGTGCAACGGATGGAGATCCGCGCACAGGACGGCCGGCTGCTGAACCCGGGCGACACGGTCGTGCGCAAGGTGGCCGACGCCTGACGCTAGGCCGCGGCCGGCCACCGCCCGGTCGCCAGCGCCGAGGGCGACCACGCATCGAAGCGCCAGCGCAGGGCCAGCGCGCCCGGCCGCCTGACCACGCGGCGCACGTGCACGCGCCACAGGCGTTCGGCGCCCGCGAAGGCGGCGATGTCGGGGCTGTCCAGAATCACCTCGGCGCGCCCCGTCAGTTGCAGCAGGTCGCCGCGTTCAAAGTCGATAAACAGCAGACCCGCGACGGGGTTGGCGGCCAGGTTGCCCAGGGTGTTGAAAAACCGATTGCCCGAGAAGTCCGGAATGGTCAGCACATCACCGTCCACCCGCACGAAGCCCGGCTTGCCGCCCCGGTGCGACACATCGACGGCGACGCCGGCATAGCTGGCGACAAAGAAGGTGTCAGACGCCAAAATCAGTGCGCGCGCCGCGTCGTCCAGTCCGCCGCGTTCCGGCAACGCGGCGGCAAAGCGCATCGACGGCGAGCGCGAGAAAAAGAAATCGCGCGACTGGATGTACTGCGGACAATTGCCGAAGGACTGGGCCACCGCCACGTCGAAGCGCTTGCCATCCCAGGCCGCGATGCGGCCGTTCATGCGGTTGCGCCGGCGGGTGTGCAGCTCGATGCCCAGCAACCCCACCGGCCGGCCCACCCCCAATCCGGCGCGCAGCGGGTCGTCTTCGTCCGGCATGGCCGCGATGCGCAGCGTATGCGGGTCCGGCGACACGGCAAAGCCTGGCAGCCCTTCCAGAATGCCGGCCCAGGGATCGCCCTGCGCGTCCACCGCGCCAGCCACCACGAACGGCAGCTGCGCGAAGAATTCGCGATGCGGGTCGGGCATGAAGTCGCGGATGACCTTGCGGCCGATCATGTCCATGCGCGCGGCAACGCCGGCGTGCGCCTGCAGTTGCACTTCGCCTGCATGCCAGGGCGACGGTCCGGTGTATTCGGGGAGGTTCATGACGGTGTCCTTGCGGGGACCAGCGCCGGGTCGGCTTGCATCCGGACGCTCGCTGGCGGGTTCGAGACTCCATGGTGGGGCCGGCGGCGCAATTCCGGAACGGCCGGCGCCGGCAAGACACTCTTGCGATAGATGAAACAAACCCAAATAAACCCGTCAGGCCGGCAGCGCCGCCAGGTCGCCGCGCAGCGCATCCACGCAGAAATCCACGAAGCTGCGCACCTTGGCCGAGCTTTTGCGCCCTTCCGGATACACGAGGTGGACAGGCACCGGCGGCATCTCGAAGTCGCGCAGCACCACCTGCAGGGCCCCGCTGGCCAGGTGCGGCGCCACCTGATAGGACATCACCTGCGTCAGGCCCCAGCCTTCGCGGGCGGCGGCCACCGCCGCCTGGAACGATGTCACCGTCAACTGCGATTGCATGTGCAGACGCAGGGTCTGGCCTGCCTGCGAGAAACGCCAGTGCGGCGCGCGGCCTTCCATCGCGGCAGTGATGGTGCAGAAGCGATGCAGCGACTCGGGGTCGGCCGGTGCGCCGTGGTCGCGCAGGAAATCGGGCGCGGCGCACACCACGCGGCGCACATGCCCCACCGGCACCGCCGTCAACGAGGAATCCGGCAGCGCGCCGATCCGCACCGCGACGTCGATGTCCTCGTCCACCAGGTTCACGACCCGATCCACCAGCAGCGCACGCACCGACACCTGGCGATGCGCCCGCAGGTAGCCCAGCACCGCCGGCATGATGTGCAGCTCGCCAAACAGCGCCGGCGCGGTGATGGCGAGCGCCCCGCGCGCCACCGCCATCGCGCCGGCGGCGGCGTCATCGGCCTGCTCGACCTCTTCCAGAATGCGGCGGCAGTCGGCGGCATAGCGCTGGCCGGCTTCGGTCAGCCGCAGGCTGCGCGTGGTGCGCACCAACAGCAAGGCGCCCAGCCGGCGTTCCAGCGCCGCCACGCTGCGCGTGACGGTGGGCGCGGACATTTCCAGGCGCCGGGCTGCGGCGGAAAAACTGCCCGCGTCGGCCACGGCCAGGAATACCGTCATTTCTTGGAATTGGTTCACAGCGGGGCGCACTCCATAGTCCGAAAACGCCGCGCCGCCCGACATGAGACAGGCCGTCGCGGCAGCGATGACGCGGCGACGTCAATGTACCCGCTGGCGTTCGGGCTGTCTCGCCGCATCTGCGGCAAACCGTCGCGCCGTCCACCCGCGCCAGACCTACGCGCGGAATTCCTGGCGCAGCCACGACAGGAAAGCCTTGACCGGCGGGTGGCGTTCGCGCCCTGGCGCGCACAGCGCCGTGTAGACCGAGCCTGCCACCCGGATCTCCGGCCGATAGGAAACCAGTGTTCCCGCGGCCACGCTGTCGGACACCATCACCGAGCTGGCCAGCACCAGGCCCTGCCCCGCAATCGCCGCCTGCATCGCATAGTGTTCTTCGGTGTAGGCGTGCTGCGCCGCTGGCCGCCGCCATGCGGGCAACCCGGCCGCTTCGCACCACGCCTGCCAGCCTTGCTCATACAGGTCCGAATCACGCCAGCGCACCGTCACCAGCGCAGGCGCGCGGCGTCCGGCACGGGCGACCTGCGACGGCGCGCCATACACCCTGAACCACTCGGGCAGCGCGCAGGCCGCGTGCAAGGCGGGATAGCGCTGGCGGCTGTAGCGGATGGCGACGTCCACGCTGGCGTCCTGCAACAGGTCCACGGGATCGGGCGACGTGTCCAGGCGCAATTGATACTGCGGGGATGCCGCGTGAAAGCGGCCCAGACGCGGCACCAGCCACAAGGCCGCGAAGGAATGGGTCGTGGACACGGTCAGCGCGCCGGACTCGGGCGCGGGCCGCAAGGCATCCAGCGTCTGCGCCACGTCCAGCAACGCGCCATGCACGCCGGCAAACAGGCGCGCGCCCTTGTCGGTCAGCCGAACGCCGCGCGGCACGCGATCGAACAACGCGCAGCCCACATGCCGCTCAAGCGCCTTGATCTGATGGGACACCGCCGTGGGCGTGACCGACAGCTCGGCCGCAGCCAGCTTGAAACTGCGCAGCCGGGCCGCAGCCTCGAACGTGCGCAGTGCAGTAACGGGAAGCGAGGCAAACATGGCCGGAATCCTTGGATGAATTGCATTCATCTTAGTGAAGGAATGGTCAGTTGTCGCCGGCACCCCTTCGATACCAACATCACGCTTCGCATCGTTAATTCTTGAGAGGAGCCTGGCATGAATTCAACTCATCGCCCCGAACGCCTGCTGATCCTGGTTGGCAGTCCCCGCCGCGATGGCAACAGCGCGGCGCTGGCCGAATCCGCCCGCCGGGGCGCTGAAACGGCCGGTATCGTGGCATCGGTGTTTTTCCTGGACGACTACATCCAGGGCCTGCTGCCCGATCTGCGCCACGCCAAGCCGCCCGCCGACCGCTACGCCGAACTTTTCCTTGAACATTTTCTGCCGGCCGGCGGCGTGCTGTTCTGCACGCCCATCTACTGGTATGGCATGTCCGCGCAGACCAAGGCGTTCTTTGACCGGTCGTTCAGCCACTATGCGGGATCCGGGCCAGAGCCGGAACGCGTCAAGGCCGGCATGGCGGGCAAGCGGCTGGGGCTGGCGGTGGCCTCGGAGGAAACCTATCCGGGCGCGGCGCTCGGCATCGTGCATCAGGTCCAGGAATTTGCGCGCTATACGCATTCCAGCTTTGTGGGCTTTGTGCACGGCGCCGGCAACCGGCGCGGCGAGATTGCGCTCGATCCCCGGCGGCCGCTTGCCGCGGCGCATGCGCTAGGCGCGGAATTCTTCACGCGCAAATACTCGGATTACCGGCTTGAGACGCCCCGCCCTCACAACGTCTGGGAGCCGCCCGCTCCGGCCTTGAGCAGCACGCCCGGCGGGCTGCCGTAGATCTGCTTGAACACCCGGGTCAGGTGCGCCTGGTCGGCGAAGCCGACCGCCTGCGCCGCATCCGCCAACGGCAAGCCGGCGCGCAGCAGCACTCGGGCGCGCGCCACCCGCCAGTTACGCAGCCACGCCTGCGGCGGCAACCCGTAGCGCCGGGCGAACTGTTTGACCAGCGTGGTCCGGTGACGGTCCTGGGCTTGCGCCAGCGCCTCGAGGTCGGGCGCGCAGGACGGATCCGCCGCCATGCGCTCGCGCAGCAAGGCACACACGTCGGTGATGCAGGCGGGGTCCTCGAGACTGACCGAGGCAGACGTGCCGCCGTCTTCCAGCGCCTGGCCATGCGCGGCCAGCGTGCCGAACAAGGCCGCCGAAATCCGTGCACTGCGCGCGGCGGGCGTCATGCACGTCCAGGCCGGCGCCGGCCAGTGCCCGGCACGCGTCGAAGGCCTGGTTGACGTTATGGTCGATGGCGGCGCGGTCTGCCACGTACTCGCCTAAATAGAAGAGCGAAGCGCGAATGCCATGCGTCTCGCGCAGCCTTACGGCGGTCCGCACGGCTTCGTCCACATCGGCGCCGCCGACGAACCGGCGCGCCAGCGAGGTCCGGGCGGCCATCGCTCGCATTGCCTGGCCGACCGCTGGGCTGCGAGCCAGCGCAATCGTGGTTTTCTGGAAAATGCTCATCGCCTCACCGCGCAAAGCGGCCACTATGCGGCGATGGCGGGCGCCTGCCTTGAACGCCCGTGAATGCGTGGCCAGGCCTTGCTCACCTCCCGCGCAAGGTGCGCGCCGGACTTGAGCGCCCATGCATACCCGGCTAGGCCCTGCCCGCCGCCGCCACGCGCCCGGCGCGGAACAGCGGCCGCTGCACGGTCTGCGCCAGCAGCACTCCCGCCAGCGTGACCGCGCCGCCCAGCAGGTGATAACTGTGCAGGCGTTCGCGCAGCATCACAAAAGCGGCCAGCGCGGTAAAGAGCGGCAACAGGTTGATGAAGATGCTGCAGCGGTTGGGCCCCAGCCGCTGCACGCCTTCGATCCACAGGTACGACAGCAGCACCGACGAGAAAATGCCGGCGTACAGGATAAGCGGCACCGTGTTGGCATCCAGCGCGGCTTGCGCCGCCGGCACGCGCAGGTACAGCGGGAACATGTAGATCAGCGCAAAGATGGACTGCACGAAGGTGGACTGCCAGGCGGGCACCGGCACCTTCCAGTGGCGCAGCAGCACGCCGTACAGCGCGTACGACAAGGCGGCCAGCAGCATCAGGCCGTCGCCCACGTGCACGCCATGCTGGAACACGCTGAGCATGTCGCCCTGCCCCACCAGGTACAAGAGGCCGAGGAAAGACAGCGCGCCGCCCGCGGCCATGCCCAGCGTCAGCGGATCGCGCAGGATCACCACGCTGAGCAACATGCTGAGCAGCGGAATCAGCGCCGTCAGGATGGCCATGTTGGTGGCGGTGGTGGTCTCGGCCGCCCGATAGGACAGCGCCTGGAACACGGCTGCGGACAGCGCGCCATACAGCGCCAGCTTTGGCCAGTGCCGCAGGATGACCCGCCGGTTGCGCCACGCCGGACGGGCTGTGAACAGCCCCATCAGGAACAGCGCCAGCAGCAGGCGGTAGAAGGTGATCGCGGTGGGCGAGATGGCGCTGGCGGCCATCTTGGAGACGATGACGTTGCCCGCCCAGAACAGAATGGCGAACAACGGAAAGAGAAAGGACATGGCGATGGACTCGAAGGATGGATCGGCGCCTTCGCGGCCGCCGAATGCGGCGGCGTGCGAAGGTTGATCGCTATCCTATTGAGCCGGCATCAGCCCGTCTGCCGATGAAATGGCATCGGCTATCGCGAAATGGACATGGCCCATCGGGGCGGCGGCGTCAGGGCTTGAACGGCGCCGGATCCAGCGGCAATTCCATCTCACCCATCTGCGCGGTCAGCAGCGCCGCGCTGCCGCAGGCCAAGGTGAATCCCAGCGCCCCCTGGCCGACGTTCAGCCAAAGATTGTCGGCCGCGGGGCTGCGGCCGATCAGCGGCTTGCCGGTGGGTGTGGCCGGACGCAAACCCGCCCACGGAATGGCCTGCCGCAGGTCAAGCTGCGGAAAGGCTTCAAGCACTTGTTGCTTGAGCAGGCCGATGCGCGCGGGGTCGATGTCGGCGTTGTTGCTGCCGATGTCCACCATGGCCGCGATCCGCAGCACGCCGCCCACGCGGGCGTAGACGATGCGCCGTTCGTAGTCGGTCACGCTGATGCGCGGCGCCACAGTGTCGTCTTGCGCCAGCGGCACGGTCAGGCTGTAGCCCTTCAGGGGATACAGCGGCACATCGTGGCCCAGCGGACCGAGCAAGGCGCGAGTGCCGATGCCCGTGGCCAGCACCACGGCGTCGGCGCCAATGTCGCCGTCGCGCGTGTTGACCGCGACGATGCGGCGGCCTTCGCGCTGCAGTCCGGAAACCGGGTTGGACATGGCGCACTGCACGTTGCCCAGCGCTTGCAGGCGGTCGAACAGCGCTTCGGTGAACTGGCGGCAGTCGCCGGCTTCTTCGCTGGGGGTGTAGATGGCGCCCGCCAGGCTTGTGCCCATGCCGGCCAGCGCGGGTTCGCGCGCCACGGTCTGCGCGGCGTCCAGCACCTGTTGGTCCGCGCCGTGCGCGGCCTGGTAAGCCACCAGCGCGCGCGCCTTGTCCAGCAGGTCGGGGCTGCGGTAGGCAATGAGTTTGCCGTTTTTCAGATGGCCGAACGCCAGATCTTCCTGTTCCAGCAGCGAGTGCATGACGTCGCGGCTGAGGTAGGACAGCGTCAGTATCTGGGCCGTTGAGGCCTTGGCCACCGACGCGCGGCAGGCCAGCGCAAACTGCAGGCACCAGCGCCATTGATGCGGGTCCAGCCGGGGCTGGAAACGCAGCGGCGAGTCGTGGCGCAGCAGCCAGCCGGGCACACTGGGCAGCACGCCGGGTCCGGCCAGCGGCGCCACATAGCTGTAGCTGAGCTGGCCACCGTTGGCATAGCTGGAGACTTCCGCCGGGCGGGGCTGGCTGTCGACCAGCACCACGTCATGACCCTGGCGCGCCAGGAAATAGGCCGACGTCACACCGACGACGCCGGCGCCGATCACGCAAACGCGCATACCGTTATCCAAGAAGACCGCGAACGGGCCCATTCTGTAACGGCCGCCCCCGCGCGGGCAAATGCCAAACGCCGCAGGGGCCATAACCAAACTTCATGCCCCTGCCCGGGCTTCAGGCCACCCGGTGCAGCTTGACGATGGCGGCGGCGGTCGGTTCGCGGACCAGATCCGCCAGGGTGTAGCTGTTGAGCGTGTCGTAAAACGCCTGCAGGGTCTGCGCCAGCACGCCGGACAGCCGGCACACGCCGTCCAGGGCACAGGGCGGTTCGTGGCAATCGATAAGGGGGCCCTGCTGCTCGAGTTCCCGCACCAGATCGCCGACCCGGTACTCCGTGGCGGGACGGGCGAGGCTGAGTCCGCCACCCTTGCCGCGCGTGGTGCTGACCCAGCCGCGCTGCGACATGAAGTGCACCACCTTCACCAGATGATTGCGAGACAGGCCAAAGCGGTCCGCGATCTCGGGAATCGTGACGGCCACGGACCGGTCGCGGCATTGCGTCAGGTACATCAGGACGCGCAGGCCGAAGTCGGTGAATCGGTTCAGTTGCATGGTGGGTGGGGTGCGTGGGCCGGGCGGCCCGGAAACATCAGGCCGCCAGGATACACCGCTCAGGCGCCAGGGCCGCCGGTGCCGAACGCCTCGGCGTGGATGCGGTCTTCGGCCACCCCCAGCCCCACCAGCGCTTCACGCTGTGCGCGCATGAAGGCCGCCGGTCCACACAAGTAGTAATCGGCGCCGGGCACGATGGCCTCGTCGCGGATCGCGTGAAGATCGACGCGTCCCGTGTGATCGTAGTCGCGGCCGGCCTGGTCGCCGTGGCCCACCTCTTCGTAGAACACCGCCTTGCGCACGTTGGCGCGCGATGCTGCGATGTCGTTCACGTGCTCGCGCATGGCATGCACCGAGCGGTTGCGGCAGCCGTGGACGAAACGGATCTGGCGCTCGTCGTTGGCGCGCACCAAATGGTTCAGGATCGACACCATCGGCGTCAGGCCCACGCCGCCGCTCAGCAGCACGACGGGGGCATCGCCGTCCTCACGCAAGTGGAAATCACCCTGCGGCGGCGCCACGTCCAGCACACCGCCCTCTTCCAGGCGGTCGTGCAGCGCGTTGGACACGCGGCCCATCGGCGTCTGGACGCCAGCCGGTTCACGCTTGACCGAGATGCGCAGGCGATCCTGTCCCGGCGCGTCCGACAGGCTGTACTGGCGCGGTTGCATCAGACCCAGTTCCGGCACGAACACGCGCACGGACACGTACTGCCCGGGCCGGTAGGCCGGCACGGTGCCGCCGTCTGCGGGGGCCAGGTAGAAAGAAGTGATTTCGGCGCTTTCGGGCTGCTTGCCCACGACGCGGAACGCGCGCCAGCCTGTCCAGCCGCCCGGCTTGTTGGCCGATTCCGCATACAGGCGCGCCTCTTCGGCAATCAGCAGGTCCGCCAGTTGGCCGTAGGCCGCGCCCCACGCATCGACCAGTTCGTCGGTGGCGGCGTCGCCCAGCACTTCACGGATGGAAGCCAGCAGATGCTTGCCCACGATGGCGTAGTGTTCCGGACGGATTCCCAGGCTGACGTGCTTGTGCACGATGCGCGTCACCACCGGCATCAGCACCGAGGGGTCGTCGATGTGCTCGGCATAGGCAGTCACCGCGCCGGCCAACGCGTGCTGCTGCGCGCCGCCCGCCTGGTGGGCCTGGTTGAACACATGCTTGAGTTCCGGATTGTGCTGGAACATGCGCGCGTAAAAGTGCTTGGTCAGGGCGACGCCATGAACCTTCAGGACAGGGGCCGTGGCCTTGACCAGCTCGCGGATTTTGGGGCTCAACATCAACTGCTCCTTGAATGGCGAACGGGCTCGCCTTTAAACATATATTTATAATACATCTTTAAATGCGAACGGCGAAATCGCTCGGGCATCAAGCGGAATCGGTGCGCCACTGCCCGGCCAGTTCCACCTCGGGCAACGCGCAGCCGGCCGCGCCGTGCCAAGCTGGTTCCATCGGGCCGCAGGCGGATGCATCAGGAGCCTGCCACACCACCGACGCCATCCAACCGGCGCCGGCCCGATAAGAGCACGCGGACCAGCGCCCGGCCGGCGGCCGTAGCGCCAGGCCTGTCGACATGGGATTCAGCCCCACCGACGCCATGTCCGCGGGAAAATCCAGGCCCGCAGCCTTGATGAAAGCCTCTTTCAACGTCCATAACTGATAGAAACGAAGCAGCCGGGCCTCCTCCGGCAGCGAGGCCAGCAGGTCGCGCTCCGCCCGAGAGCACACCCATTGCGCCAGCCCGTCAACGTTGCGTGGCCGGGTGGCCTCCAGGTCGACGCCAACCTTCCAGCCCGGCGGCGCGGTGGCCAACAGGGCATGCCCGCTGCTGTGACTCAGCGACGTGGCCCCGGGTCCGGGCCGCGCGGCGCGCCCGTGCTGCAGCAGCGCGCGGCTGACTTGCCAGTCGCGCTGGGCCTTGCCGCTGCGGATCGCGGGCGCCCTGAGGGCGTCATCCGCGGACAGGTGTTCGACACCATATAGAGAGGCGGCGCTTGGATCGGCCCACCAGATTAAAAGTTCCTGAACGCCCACAAGTGAAAGTAACTATTCGAAAAAAATACCGTAAAAATGGATTATTTTGTGTAATTTGTAACTGTTCAAAACAAGTCAGGCGCAGTTTGCCATAGTAGAATCGCGCGCTATGTTGACGTTCTCCATCGCGCAATGGCAAGGTTGGACACAAGGATTTCAAGACCCGAGCAGTTGGCAGGACTGGGCTGAACAGCCGTACTGCCCCCTCGGAGATCAGGCCGCCCCCCGCCTCGACTTCTTGCCCCCCATGCAACGACGCCGCCTCAGCCCCCTGGCTCGCGGCGTATTTGCCTGCGCGTGGCCATTAGCCGACGGCTACCCGGACATGCCCTTCGTGTTTGCCTCGCGGCACGGGGAAACCACGCGCAACTTCGGGCTGCTGGACTCGCTGGCGGCCGACGAGCCGCTGTCGCCCACGGCCTTCGGCCTGTCGGTCCACAACTCGATCGCCGCGCAATGGTCGATCATACGCCGTGAAACGGCAGAGTCCGTTGCGTTGTCCGTCGAGGACGACGGCCTGGAACACGCCTTCATCGAAGCCGCGCTGCTGTTCGATCAAGGGCACGACAACGTGCTGGTCGTGCTGGCCGAAGAATCGCCGCCGGCCCCCTACGCGCCGTGGGTGGACGACGTGCCGTTCTCGTATGCCGCCGCCTTCCGCCTGCGTCCGGGCACGGACTGGGCGCTGACGATGGATCCCGCCGGCGGTGACGACGCGGCGCCGCAGGTCTGGCCCAATCCCTTGAACCTCGTGCGCCACCTTGCGCTGCAGACCCAAAGCTGGCGGCATGCCAACCGCAGCCGCCAATGGACCTGGACCCGAACCGCATGACGACTCCGGCTCAAATCCGTCAAGATTTCTGGCTATGGCGCCTGTTCGCCACCGGCATGGCCTTCACCATGTTCGGCGTGGGCGGGGTGCTGCTGCGCCTGATGGTGTTTCCGCCCCAGCGCCTGCTGCCCGGCGATCGCCAAGACCGCCAGCGCCGGGCGCGCTGGGCCCTGAACGGCACCTTCCGGCTATTCATCCGCTTCATGGTGCGCGTGGGCATCCTGACCGTGGAATTCAAGGGCGCCGAGCGTCTGGGCCGCCCGGGCCAGATGATTCTTGCCAATCACCCGTCGCTGCTGGACGTGGTGTTTCTGGTCGGGCACGTCAAGAACGCCAACTGCATCGTCAAACACGGCCTGGCCACCAATCCTTTTACGCGCGGTCCCGTCGCGAACGCCGGCTACATCACCAACGACGAAAGCTTCGACATGTTCGACCGCGCCGCCGACGTACTGCGCAACGGCGAAACGCTGATCGTCTTTCCGGAAGGCACGCGCACGCCGCCCGACGCCATGCCCCAATTCCATCGCGGTGCATGCGCCATTGCGCTGCGCGGCGCGCAGGTCGTGACGCCGGTCGTGATCCGGATGAATCCGCGCAGCCTGACCAAGGGCGAGCCCTGGTACCGGATTCCGCCCTCGCGCATGCGATATGTCATCGAGGTCGGTGAAGACATCGACCCAACCACGTGGAGCCGCGTGCATCCGCTGCCCATCGCGGGCCGCAAGATGAACGCCCACCTGCACGCCTATTTCGAAGCCGAGCTGGCGCGCAGCGCGCCGGCCGGCGCACCAATGAATGCGCTGTCGCCCAAGACGGCGCAAGTGGAGTCAAAGCAGGATGAATCAACTGGAACTTGAGCTGAAAACGCTCGTCATCGAGTCCCTTGGGCTCGAAGACATCACGCCCGATGACATTGACCGCGAAGCCGCGCTGTTCGGAGACGGACTGGGCCTGGATTCGGTCGATGCGCTGGAGCTGGGCCTGGCGCTGCAAAAGCGCTATGCGATCACCATCGATCCCGAAACGCGCAACATGCGCGAGCATTTCGCCAGCATCGCCAGCTTGGCGGCATTTGTCACTGCGCAACGCCGCGACTGACGCATACGGAGTCCCCATGCACACCCGCGACGAAATCTTCAACACGCTGCGCGGCGCCCTGGTCGAACTGTTCGAAATCGAACCGGAACGGATCACGCCCGACGCGCATTTGTACACCGACCTGGAAATCGACAGCATCGACGCGATCGACCTCATCGACCACGTGCGCCGGCAGACCGGCCGCAAGCTTGACGCCAACGATTTCCGCACGGTCCGCACCGTCGAGGACGTGGTGCAAGCCATGATGCAAAAGCAGGATCCGGCCGCATGAGCCGTGGCGTCGCGGCCGCCTTGGCCGCCGCCGCCGTGGCCTACCCGTTCATCGTTTACGCGACGCTGGAACACGTAAGCGCCGCGTGGCTGGCCTTGCCGCTGGCGCTCTTGTGGCTAGCCCGCGGTTTGACCGCGCGCGCCGCGCAGCCGGGCGACAGACTGTTGCCCGCCGCCGCGCTCGTCTTCTGCCTGATCCTGGCCGTGTCCAATTCCGAGAACTGGCTGCGCTGGTATCCCGTGCTGGTCAACGGAATGATGCTGGCCATCTTCGGCATGAGCCTGCGCACCGGCATGCCCGTCGTGGAACGCCTGGCCCGATTGCGCCATCCCGATCTGCCGTCCGAGGGCGTGCGCTACACCCGGAACGTGACGCGCGCCTGGTGCGTGTTCTTCGCCCTGAACGGCACGATCGCCGCCGCGCTCGCGGCCTGGGCGCCGTGGAGCTGGTGGGTGGCCTACAACGGCTGCGCCAGCTATGTCCTGATGGGCCTGATGGCCGCCGGCGAATGGCTGATGCGCCCCGCCGCGGCAAAGGCGGCCTGAGCCATGGCCTGGACACCCCTGCCCCAACTGCTGTTGCCCGCCGTCGGCGCGCTAGCGAACGCCGTGATCGCGGATAGCCCGCTGATTGTCCGCGACGTTTTCGCACAGGACAGCCTGCGCATCGCGGGCGCCTTGCGGGCGCGTTCGGTGAAGCGCGCCGCGCTCTGGTTCGAAGACGCCGTGGACCTGGCGTGCGCGCTGTTCGCGTGCTGGCGCGCGGGCGTCGTGGCCGTCCTGCCCGGAGACAACCAGGCGCAGACCTGCAGCGGCCTGGACACAGCCGTCGACGCGTGGCTGACGGATGCCGACCTGCCCGTGCCTTCGGCGCGGCGGTGGCGCCTGGCTGACCTGCACGGCCACCCGGCGCTTGACGCCGCGGAGCTGGATGAATCCTTGACGCTGGTGCTGTGCACATCCGGCTCCAGCGGCACGCCAAAGCACATCGTCAAGCAATGGCGTCAGCTCGCGCAAGAAGTGCAGGCGCTGCAGCACCAATGGCCGGACACGCACGCGCCCGTGCTGGGCAGCGTGTCAGCGCAGCATATGTACGGCCTGCCCTTTCGCGTGCTGTGGCCGCTTTGCGCGGGCCGTCAGATCGACCGGCGCCAGCGGCTCTACCCCGAAGACCTGCAGCAGGCCAGTCTGCGCTATCCCACCTTTGCCTGGATCGCCAGCCCCGCGCTGTTGCGGCGTCTGGGCCAGCGCCTGGACTGGGCGCAATTGCGCGGACGGCTGACCCGCATCCATTCCTCGGGCGGCGCGCTGCCGCCCGAGGTCTCCGACGATATCGAACGGTCGCTCGGGCTGCGTCCCACCGAGATCTATGGCAGTTCGGAAACGGGCGCGGTCGCCTGGCGCACCGGCGACGCCGACTGGCAGCCGCTGCCGGGCGTTGCCGTTGATCTGAATGAAGCAGGCGCCCTGCGCGTATCGTCGCCCTGGGTGCAAGCTGACGAGCAGCAGACGGCGGATGGCGCCGAGGTCACCTCGAACGGTTTCAGGCTGCTGGGCCGCCTGGACCGCATCATGAAGATCGAGGACAAGCGCGTGTCGCTGCCCATGGTGGAGCGGGCGCTGATGGAACATGCGTACGTAACGGACGTCCGCCTGGGCAAGGCCGCCGGCGCCCCGCGCCTGGCCGCGCTGGTGGCGCTGTCGGCACACGGTCTTCATGCCCTGCGCAACCAGGGCCGCAAGGCTGTCGTGGACGCGCTGCGCGGCCATCTGGCCGCGCGCGTGGAATCGCTGGCGGTGCCGCGCACCTGGCGGCTGCTGCGGCATCTCCCCGTCAATGCCCAAGGAAAATTGCCGCAAGCGGATTTCGAGGCGGCTGCCGGCCCGCGCCCCGTGGCCCCCGCTGCCATCCCGGCCGACGCGCCCGAGCAGCCCGGCAACGAGCGGCGCTACACGTTGGACATTCCCTACGACCTTGCCTATTTCAGCGGCCACTTCCCCACGGCGCCGGTCGTGCCGGGCGTGGCGCAGATCACCTGGGCCATGTCGCTTGCGCAGCGCGACCTGCATCCCGGACTGCACTTTGCGGGCATGGAAGCGCTGAAGTTCCAGCGCCTGCTGCGTCCCGGCGACACCGCCGTCCTGGCGCTGAAATGGGATGCCGCCAAACAGAAGCTGTACTTCGCGTTCACGGTGAATGATTCGCCGTGTTCGTCCGGACGCGTTCTTCACGGGGCAAGCCATGACGCCGCATAAGCTGTGCGCCGTCATCCCCGTGTACAACCACGGCGGCACCGTCGCGGCAGTCGTTGCGCAGCTTGCCGCGCACGGCCTGCCCTGCGTGCTGGTGGACGACGGCTCCGAGCCCGCCTGCGCCGCCGTGCTGGACGAGCTGGCCGCGCACGCTGAGACGCAACTGGTACGCCGCGCCGTCAACGGCGGAAAAGGCGCGGCGGTGCAGGACGGCCTGCGCGCCGCAATAAAACTGGGCTACACCCACGCGCTGCAAGTGGACGCCGACGGCCAGCATGCGCTGCACGACATTCCGATGTTTGCGCGGATGTCGCGCGAACAGCCGGATGCCGTCATCTGCGGCGCCCCCGTGTACGGCGACGACGTGCCGCGCAGCCGCCTCTATGGCCGCTGGCTGACCCGCATCTGGGTCTGGATCAATACGCTGTCGTTCGACATCCCCGACGCCATGTGCGGCTTTCGCGTCTATCCGCTGGCCAAAGTCGTGCCCGTGATCGACGGGACGCACGTCGGGCGGCGCATGGACTTCGACATCGCCGTCCTGGTGCGGCTGCATTGGAAGGGTGTGCGCATGGCATGGTTGCCGACGCGCGTGGCCTATCCCGAGGGCGGCATCTCGCATTTCAAGGGTCTGCAGGACAACGTGCTGATCAGCCGCATGCACGCGCGGCTGTTTTTCGGCATGCTGGCCCGATCGCCGGTGCTGTTGTGGCGCAGGCTGGCCCGGAGCGCCCCGCGATGAGCGCGGCCGATCCGCATTGGGCCGGGCAGCGCGAACGCGGCAGTCCCGTGCTGATGCGCCTGACGGCCTGGGCCGCGCGCACACTGGGACGACGCGTGGTCGCTCCCGTGGTCTGGCTGGTGGTGCTGTATTTCTATGCGTTCGGCCCGCGCGCGCGCCGCGCGATTGCCGCGTACCAAGCGCGCGTGGCCCGCGCCGGCGGCCTTGCCGCGCCCCTGCCCCGCGCCTTTCCCGTGTACCGGCAGTACCTGGCCTTTGCCGTCGCCATGCTGGACAAGCTGGACGTATGGCAGGGCAAGATCACGATGGCGCGCCTGGACATGGCGGACCCGGACGGCCTGCACGCCCAGATGGGCCATGGCCGCGGCCAGATCCTGGTGGGCTCGCATCTGGGCAATATCGAAGTCTGCCGCGCGCTTGCCGAGCAGACGGGCGCGCTGCGGCTCAATGTGCTGGTCCACAGCAAGCACGCCGTTCACTTCAACCGCCTGCTCGACGAAGCCGGCGGCGGGCTGCGCATGATCCAGGTCAGCGAGCTGGATGCCGCCGTCATGCTGGATCTGGCGGAGCGCCTGGACCGCGGGGAATGGCTGGCCATCGCTGGCGACCGCGTGCCCCTGCGCGGCGACCGCACGGTGCCCGTGCAATTCCTGGGCGCCACGGCGCTGTTTCCGCAAGGCCCGTGGCTGCTGGCCGGCCTGCTGGGCTGCCCCGTGAACCTGCTGTCGTGCACCCGGCACGGCGGCCGCTACCGTGTGTCGATGGAGCGCCTGACCGCGCGCATCGAATGGACGCGCGCCACCCGGCAGACGCAAATCGCCGCCTGGACCCAGCGCTATGCCGACCGCCTGGCCGCGCATTGCCGCGAGGCGCCGCTGCAGTGGTTCAACTTCTACCCATTCTGGAAAGACGATGCGTAAACGTGGCGCGATCGGCGCGGAAGTCGAAATCCGTGTGCCCTTCTTCGATGTCGATTCGATCAACGTCGTATGGCATGGCCATTACGTGAAATACCTGGAGCAGGCGCGCTGCGAGCTGCTGGACCGGATCGGCCACAACTACGACGCGATGCGCGCCAGCGGCTACGCCTGGCCGGTGATCGACCTGCACCTGCGCTATGCCCAGCCCGCGCAGTTCGGCCAGCGCCTCATCGTGCGCGCCGAACTGGTGGAATGGGAACATCGGCTCAAGATCAACTACCTGATCCAGGATGCGGAAACCGGCCAACGGCTCACGCGGGCCACGTCCGAACAGGTGGCCGTCTGCATCGCCACCCGCGAAATGCAACTGGCCTCGCCCGCCGTCTTCGTCGCCGCGGTGCAAGGCGCGCTTCAATCCCAGGAGGCTGGCGCATGTCCTGCCTGAACGTCTTTTCGCGCTTTAACCGCTTTCTGTGCCTCTTGGCGCTCACCCTGCTGCCCTTGACCGCCAGCGCGTTCGACCTGAACGACCTGCAGCAACAGCTCCGCGCCACGCCGATCGTGCGCGGCCAGTTCATCCAGCAGAAATTCCTGCGTTCGCTGCCCCAAGCGCTCACCAGCCGGGGCGACTTCACGCTCGCGGCCGGCAAGGGCCTGTTGTGGCTGCTGCGCACGCCCATCGCGCAGGACCTGCGCATCAACGCCGACGGCATATCGCGCCGCGACGAATCGGGTGCGTGGCAAGCGCTGCCGCAGCACACCGGCGCGGGTCGTGAGAACCAGCTTTTCCTGTCGGTGCTGGCGGGCGATACCCGCGGGCTTCAAGAAAACTTCGACCTGACGCTGACAGGCGAGGCCAACGCCTGGCAACTGACGCTGACGCCACGCTCGGCGCTGCTCAAGCAGATCTTCACCGCCATCCAGATCGACGGCGGCGCCCTGGTCGACCGCATCGAACTGCGCGAGACGCAAGGCGACCGCAGCGTCCTGCAGATGACCGGCGCGGTCGCGGCTGATGCCCTGACGCCTGAGGAACAGCGTGCATTCGCGGACTGAACGCTGGCTGCCCCGCCTTTTCAAGCTGGGGCTGCTGCTTGTGCTGCTGGCCGGCGCCTGGCAATGCCGCCATGGCTGGCCGGTGTCGGCCAACCTGATGGAACTGGTGCCGCAGAGCGCCAATGACGCCACGCGCCAACTGGCCGAGGATCGCATCCAGGAGCCGTTGTCGCGCCAGCTCATCGCGCTGGTCGCCACCCAGGACGGCGCCACCCCCAAGGGCGCCGACCCCGCGCAACCGGCGCGGCTGCTCGCCCAGCGGTGGACGGACAGCGGGCTCTTTTCCGTCGTGCAGGTGGAACTGAACGTGGACCTGGCCGCCGTGCGCGAGCAGCTGCTGGCCGGCCGCCTGGCCATGCTGCCGCTGGCGGACCGCCGGCTGCTGGACTCGGACCCTGCCGCGTATGCACAGCGCCGGGCGCGCGAGCTGTCCGATCCCTTCTCGTCATCGGGCCTGGTTCCGGCCGACCAAGACTGGCTGGGCCTGACGCGCCGCGCCGAACAATCGCTGCGGCCCGGCGGAAGCGTGCAGTACGACATGGGATCGGGCACCCTGCAGGCGCAGCAGGCCGGCCGCCGCTGGGTGCTCGTGCGCGCCGAGACCCGTGGTGACGCGTTCGATGCGGACGCGCCGCAACGCATCGCCGCGCAGATCGACCAGGATCGGGCGGCCTTGCAGGCCGATGGCGCGCAGATGCTGGTCGCGGGCGGTGCGCTGTACGCCGCGGCCGGCAAGGCGCAGGCCGTCGCGGAAGGCAGCTGGATCGGATCCGGCGCCACGATCGGCATCGTGCTCGTCCTCTTGCTGGCGCTGCGCCGCTGGCGCGTGCTGCTGGCGTTCGTGCCGGTGGCTGTCGGGCTGGTGACAGGCGCGGTCGCGTGCGTCGCGGTGTTCGGCTCGATCCACGTGTTGACGCTCGTCATCGGCGCCAGCCTCATCGGCGTGGCGGTCGACTTTCCCATGCACTGGCTCGGCAAGAGCTTCGGGATGCCGGACTGGCAGGCCTGGCCCGCGCTGCGCCGGGTTCTGCCCGGCCTCACGATCAGCCTGGCCGCCAGCCTGGTGGGTTATGTTGCTCTCGCATTCACCCCGTTCCCCGCGCTGACGCAGACGGCCGTGTTCTCGGCGGCGGGTCTGCTTGGCGCGTACGCCTGCACCGTCTGCCAACTGCCGGCATGGATGCGCGGCTGGCAACCGCGTCCGTGGCTGCCCCTGCTGCATGTTGCGCAAGCCGCGCTCAAGATGCGCGAACGGCTGGGCAACCGGCGCGGCGTGCTGTGGGCCGGCGTGGTCGTCATGGCAGCCGTCACGGTTGGCGGCATCGCGCGGCTGGGCATCCAGGACGATCTGCGCCAATGGCTGAGCCTGCCCGCGCCCCTGATGCAGCAGGCCCGGCAGATCGGCGAGATCACCGGCTACGTGCCGACGAGCCAGTTTTTCCTGGTGCGCTCCCCCGATCCCGATGAACTGCTGCGGCGCCAGGCGTTGGTCGCACAGCAGCTCGACACGCTGGTCCAGCGTGGCGGCCTGGCCGCCTACAACGCGCTGAGCCAGCTTGTCTCCCCCGCCGCCGACCAGCAGGCGCTGGCCCGCCGCCTGGCCGAGCTGGCCGGCGAACCGCAGGCGTGGAAGCCCATGACGGACCTGGGCATTCCGTTCGAGGCCGTGGCAGCGGAGCTGCGGTCGCTCGCGGCGTTGCCGGTCGTCACCATCGACGGCGCGTTGCAAGGCCCGCAGGCCGAACGCTGGCGCACGCTGTGGCTGGGCCAGCATGGCGGCGAATACGCCGGCATGATCTCGCTGCTGGGTCTCAGCGACCCGGTCGCGCTGCAAGCCATTGCGCAGTCTGCGCCCGGCGTCACGCTCGTCGATCGCAGCGGCGAACTCAATCGCATGTTCGCCGCCACCCGCATCGAGGCCGCCGAACTCAAGCTCCTGTCCTATGTAGCCGCGGCCGTGCTGCTGCTGCTGACGCTGGGACGCGCCGCCACCTGGCGCATTCTGGCCGTACCGCTTGCAGCCACCGTCTGCAGCCTGGCCGCGCTGGGTTATCTGGGCCAGCCGTTGACGCTGTTCAGCCTCTTCGGCCTGCTGCTGGTGTCGGCCATCGGCGTGGACTACGCCATCTTCATGTACGAGCGTGTCGCCGGCGCCGCCGCCAGCCTCGTCGGCATCCTGCTGGGCGCGGTCACGACGCTGCTGTCGTTCGGCCTGCTTGCCCTCAGCCACACGCCCGCCATCGCCAACTTCGGACTGGCCGTGGCGCTGGGCGTCGCGTTTTCGCTCTTGTGGGCGCCCTGGGTCGGTCCGCCGCGACGCGCCTGAAACCAGCCTCTTTCATCAAGGAATCATGGAAACATCCAGCATGGAACATCGGGAAGTTGTGGTTATCGGGGCCGGCCCCGCCGGCGCGGTTGCTGCCGCGCTGCTGAAGCGGCAAGGACATGACGTCCTGATGCTGGAGCGCCAGCAGTTCCCCCGGTTCTCCATCGGGGAAAGCCTGCTGGCGCATTGCCTGGAATTCGTGGAAGAGGCCGGCATGCTGCCCGCCGTCGAGGCCGCGGGCTTTCAGGTCAAGAACGGCGCCGCGTTCGCGTGCGGCGACGCCTACACCTACTTCGACTTCCGCGACAAGTTCACCGCCGGCCCGGGAACGACCTTCCAGGTGCAGCGCGCGCAGTTCGACAAGGTGCTGGCCGACGACGCGGCCCGCCAAGGCGTTGAAGTGCGCTACCAGCAGGAAGTCACCGCAGCCGACTTCGGCGATGCAGGTCCCCTGCTGGACGTGCGCCGCGCCGACGGCAGCGCCTATCAGGTCAAGAGCCAGTTCGTGCTGGACGCCAGCGGTTACGGCCGCGTGCTGGCCCGCCTGCTGGACCTGGAACGCCCCTCGGCGATGCCGCCCCGCAAGGCGATCTTCACGCACATCGAAGACCGCATCGACGATCCGGGCTTTGACCGCGAGAAGATCCTGATCACCGTCCATCCCGAACAGCGCGGCATCTGGTATTGGCTGATCCCCTTCTCCAACGGCCGCTGCTCGTTCGGCGTGGTCGGCGGCGAAGACCTGTTCGGCGGTCCCGGCGAGGATCTGATGACCACCCTGCGCGCCATGGCCGATGCCGCGCCCAACCTGAAGCGCGTCTTGAAGAACGCCGTCTGGGACACCCCCGCCAACACGATCGGCGGCTACTCCGCCAGCGTGACGCGCCTGCACGGTCCCGGCTACGCCCTGCTGGGCAACGCCGCGGAGTTCCTGGATCCGGTGTTCTCGTCGGGCGTCACCATCGCGTTGCGCTCGTCCAAGCTGGCTGCGGACGCCTTGCACCGGCAGCTCGGCGGCGCCCAGGTCGACTGGCAAAGCGAATTCGCCGACCCGCTGATGATCGGCGTGGAAACGTTCCGCGCGTATGTGCAGGGCTGGTACACCGGCGAGTTCCAGGACGTCGTCTTCTACCAGCAGGCGCAGCCGGAAATCCGCCGCATGATCAGCTCGATCCTGGCGGGCTACGCCTGGGACACGAGCAATCCCTTCGTGGCCAACCCGCAGCGGCGCCTGCGCGTGCTGAGCGAACTGTGCCGCGCCGGCAGTGCGGTCGCCCAGCCGGCCTGAACCCGCACTGAACGGCATTAACCCCCAGCAACCCGTCATGACCGCCATTCCCGCCCCGTTCCTGTCCGCCCGCCGCGCCCTCGCGGCTACGTTGGCGCTGCTGGCCCTGGCCGGCTGCGCCGGCGCGCCGCCCCTGCCCGCGCGCGACGCCGCTTTTTCGCTGCCGCGCCAGTTGCATGTGGTGCAGACGGCGCCGGGCCAACCCGCCCTGGACCTGCTGCTGGTGGTCCAGCGCGAAGACGCCGCCTTGCGGTGGTCGCTCTTCGACCCGATGGGCGTGCCGCAGGCGCGGCAGATGCTGGAAGGCGGGACATGGCGTAATGACGGGTTCATGCGGCCCAACGCGCAGGCCCGCGATCTATTTGCCGCGCTGATGTTCGCCTGGACGCCGGCAGCGGACCTTGACGCGGCCTATGGCGAGGCGTCGTGGCGCCCGGCGTCATCACAAGCCGGGGCGGCGCAACGACTGCTGCTCGACGGCGGCCAGGTACGCTGGACCGTCACGTATCCCGCTGACGCGCAAAGCCAGGCATTGTCGATCCGCACTAACAGCGACGTGACGTGGCGGATCACCCCCCTGAAGGAGCAGCCATGACGACCTGGCTTGGCACCCCCGGCGTCGTATGCGCGCTGGGCGCCGGCGTGGACGACGTTGCCCGCGCCGCCTTCGCCGGCGATACCTCCGGCATGCGCGCCCAGGATGGCTGGGTGAACGGCCGCACGTTGACGCTGGGCGCCTGCACCGGCGCGCTGCCGCCGGTGCCTCAGGAATTGCCCGCGCATCACCACAGCCGGAACAACCAGTTGCTGCTTGCGGCCGCCCTCCAGATCGAAGACCGCCTGCGCAGCGCGATTGCCCGATACGGCGCCGGCCGGGTCGCTGTGGTGCTGGGCACCAGCACGTCGGGCGTGAACGACAACGCGCCCGCGTTCCGCCATCTGCGCGCGCAGGGCGCCTGGCCCGGCGGCTACGACTACCGCCGTCAGACGCTGTCCTCGCCCGCCGACTTCCTGGCGCAATGGCTGGGCGCAACGGGCCCGGCCTACACGCTGTCCACCGCCTGCACGTCCAGCGCCCGCGCGCTGCTGTCCGCGCGCAGGCTGCTGGAGCTTGGCCTGTGCGACGCGGTGGTCTGCGGCGGCGCCGATACGCTCTGCCGCCTGACCATCAACGGCTTCGCCACCCTTGAAGCGGTCGACGAAGCGCTGTGCGCGCCCTTCTCGGCCAATCGCCGCGGCATCAACATCGGTGAGGCCGGCGTCCTGTTCCTGATGGAACGCGACCCGGCCGATGCCAACGCCGTGGCGCTGCTGGGCGGCGGCGCCAGTTCCGACGCCTGGCACATGTCCGCGCCCGATCCCACCGGCGAAGGCGCGCGCCGCGCCATGCAGGCCGCGCTGCGCTCGGCGGACGTCGACGCCGCCAGCATCGGCTGGCTGAATCTGCACGGCACCGGCACCCCGCACAACGACGCCATGGAAAGCCACGCCACGCACGCCGTGTTTCCGCAGGGCGTGCCCTGCGCATCGACCAAGGCGCTGACCGGCCACACACTGGGCGCGGCTGGCGCGCTGGAAGCGGTCCTGGCCTGGATCACGTTGTCCGCGGCGAACGCCCACGGTGCACTGATGCCGCACGTCTGGGACGGCCAGCCGGATCCGGCGCTGCCGGCCCTGGATTTCAGCACGTCCGCGCACCGCTATGCGACGGGCCGTCGGCGGCTTGCAATGAGCAACTCGTTCGCCTTCGGCGGCAACAATGCCAGCCTGGTGCTGGGAGGCCAGTCATGACGACGTGGCCCATCGCCAGCCTGCTGCCGCACGCGGGCGACATGATCCTGCTCGATACCGTGATCCGTTACGACGCGGACAGCCTCACCGCCGGTGCCGTCATCCGGCCCGGCCCCTATTCGCTGCCGGACGGCTCGCTGCCGCCCTGGCTGGGAATGGAACTGATGGCGCAGGCCGTGGGCGCGTGGGCAGGCTGCCAGGCGCGCCAGGCGAACGAAGCCGTCAAGCTCGGTTTCCTGCTTGGCACGCGCCGCTACGAATGCCATGACGCCTCGTTGCCCGCGGGCGCCGAGCTCACCGTCCATGTTGAACGCGGCCTGATCGACGCCAGCGGCATGAGCGTCTTCGAATGCGTGCTGCGCGATGACGCGCGCGTGCTGGCCCGCGCCCGGCTCAACGTCTATCAGCCCAGCGATCCCACAATTCTTATGCAGGAAGAAGCCCCCCAATGAGCGCCGACCCCATTCTTGTCACCGGCTCGAGCCGCGGCATCGGCCGCGCCATCGCGCTGGCCCTGGCCGACGCCGGCCACGATCTGGTGCTGCATTGCCGCCAGCAGCGCGCGCAGGCCGAGGCCGTCCAAAGCGACGTGCAGGCTCGCGGCCGCCAGGCACGCATCCTGCAATTCGACGTGGCCGACCGCGCCCAGTGCGCCGCCGTGCTGCAGGCGGACGTCGAGACGCATGGCGCCTATTACGGCGTCGTGCTGAACGCCGGGCTGACCCGCGACGGCGCGTTTCCCGCCCTGACCGGCGACGACTGGGACCAGGTGCTGCGCACCAACCTGGACGGCTTCTACAACGTGATGAGCCCGCTGGCGATGCCCATGATCCGGCGCCGCGCGGCGGGCCGCGTGGTGTGCATGACCTCGGTCTCCGGACTGGTCGGCAACCGCGGGCAGGTCAACTACAGCGCGTCCAAGGCCGGCCTCATCGGCGCCGCCAAGGCCCTGGCCGTGGAACTGGCCAAGCGCCACATCACCGTGAACTGCGTGGCCCCCGGCCTGATCGACACCGACATGATTGACGAGCAAGTACCCGTGGAAGAAATCCTGAAGGCCATCCCGGCGCAGCGCATGGGCCGCCCCGAAGAAGTCGCCGCCACCGTGGCGTTCCTGATGTCGCCGGGCGCCGCGTACATCACGCGCCAGGTCATCGCCGTGAACGGAGGGCTTTGCTGATGAAACGGGTTGTCGTCACCGGCATGGCCGGCATCAGCGCGCTGGGATCGGAATGGCAGGCCATCCAGCAGGCCTTCCAGGAAGGCCGCAGCGCCATTCGCGTCATGCCCGACTGGGCGCGCTACGTGGAACTGAATACCCGCCTGGGCGGTCCGGTCGAAAACTTCCAGACGCCGGCGCACTGGACACGCAAGCAGCTGCGCAGCATGGGACGCGTGTCGCAGCTTGCCGTGCGGGCCGCGGAAATCGCGTTGAACGATGCCGGCCTGCTGGGCGAGCGCAGCATCACCGACGGACGCATGGGCGTGGCGTGCGGATCGTCCGTGGGCAGCACGGCGGAAATCCGCGCCTTCGGCAACATGCTGCTCAACGGCGTCACGGACGACCTGAACGCAAACTCCTACGTGCGCATGATGCCGCACACGACCGCGGCAAACATCGGCATCTTCTTCGAACTGAAGGGCCGCATCATCCCGACCTCCAGCGCCTGCACGTCCGGCAGCCAGGGGATCGGCTACGCCTATGAGGCCATCCGCTACGGCCGGCAGGACCTGATGCTGGCCGGCGGCGCCGAAGAGCTGTGTCCCAGCGAGGCGCTGGTGTTCGACGCGCTGTACGCGACCAGCCAGAAGAACGACACGCCCGAACTGACGCCCCGCCCCTACGACCGCGATCGCGACGGACTGGTCATCGGCGAAGGCAGCGGCATGCTGGTGCTGGAATCGCTGGAACACGCCCAGGCCCGCGGCGCGCACATCCACGCGGAAATTGTTGGTTTTGGCAGCAACTCGGACGGCACGCACATCACGCGGCCCGAAGCGGCCACCATGCGCGTCGCGATGGAAATGGCGCTGGCCGACGCCGGCCTGCCGCCCGAGGCAATCGGCTACGTGAACGGCCACGGTACCGCGACCGAACAGGGCGATGTGGCCGAAACGCAGGCCACGTCCCGCCTCTTTGGCAGCCGCATGCCCATCAGCTCGCAGAAAAGCTACCTGGGCCACACGCTGGGCGCGTGCGGCGCGCTGGAGTCCTGGTTCAGCATCGAAATGCTCAGGAACGACTGGTACGCGCCCACGCTGAACCTGCAGAATGTCGACCCGCTGTGCGGCGAGCTCGATTATCTGGCCGGCGACGGGCGGCGCATGAGCAACGAGTACGTGATGAACAACAACTTCGCGTTCGGCGGCATCAACACCTCCCTGATCTTCAAGCGCTGGCCGTGATGCCGGCCGGCGCCACGCATCTGCGCTTTCCCGCTTTTCCAACGTATGAACAAGGAATGCAAATCATGAACCTCCCTTGCAAGCTCGCCGGCGCGCTGGCCGTGTCGTTTGCCCTGTCCGCCCCGGTCCTGGCCGCGGATCGCACCGTCCACCTGCCCATCGCGGCCGCCATCAAGGCTGCGCAGGACGCCGGAAAGATCGACGGCAGCGTCAAGTTCTACCTGGCCGGCACGGGTCCCAAGGGCAAGGTGGTGGAGGCCGGCGTGGTCACCAACCGCAAGACCAACGCGTTTGCCAAGAAGGACGAAGAGGCTTGCCTGTGGGTCGCCCAGTCCGCCCTGATCTCCCTGCATGAAGCCGCCAAGAAGGCCGGCGCCAATGCCGTCACCAATATCGTCAGCTACTACCGCAAGAACGAGTACCGCAGCACCACCGACTACGAATGCCACGCGGGCGCCATGGTCGCCGGCGTCGCCTTGCGCGGCGACCTCGCCACGGTGAAGTGATCCACGATGATGTGATCCCCGGGCCGGCGCGCGCCCGGTGCGTCCCGGCCCGGTTTACACTTCCCGATTACCGCAACACCACAAAGGTTTACCGATGAGCACTGCTACGCTCAAGACCCGCCTGTCCGACGCCGTCAAGGACGCGATGCGCGCCAAGGCCAGCGAGCGCCTGACCACGCTGCGTTTCCTGCTGGCTGCCGTCAAGCAGAAGGAAGTTGACGAACGTCGCGACCTGTCCGACGCCGAAATCACCGCCATCATCGAAAAGCAGGTCAAGCAGCGCCGCGAGTCGATCGCCGCGTTCGAGCAGGCCGGCCGCACGGAAACCGCCGAGCAGGAAAAGGGCGAACTGGCCGTGCTGCAGGAATTCCTGCCCCAGGCCGCCACCCCCGAGGAAGTCGCCGCCGCCATCGACGCCGCGCTGGCCGAAGTCGCCGCGCAAGGCGTGACGGGCGCGCCCGCGATGGGCAAGGTGATGGCGATCCTGAAGCAGAAGCTGGCCGGCCGCGCCGACATGACTGCCCTTTCGCAGCAAGTAAAAGCGCGTCTATAGCGCTAGAAAGCCCCTCCAAACAGATCCGGCTGGCGCGACTGCTCGCCCGGATCTGCGAAGTTGCTCATGCCCACGCCCGCCAGCCGGTACAACGTGTCCGGCGGCAGTTCCACGCGTTCGCATAGCAGCCGGGCCAGGGCGGCCAGTTCCATGGCCGACGCGGGCGGCTGGGCGCAGGTCTGGCTGCGCGTCAGGATGCGGAAACGGTCGGTTTTCAGCTTGAGCACCACCGTGCGTCCCAAGGCGCCCTTCTTCAGCGCCTGATCCCACACCTTTTCCGCCATGCGGTCCAGGGCGTCGCCCACGGCCTCCAGCCGGACGTCGTTGGAGAACGTGGTTTCGGCCGACACCTGTTGAAGCGGCTGGTCGGTCTGAACCTCGCGTTCATCGATGCCCCGCGCCAGCTCGTACAGCCGCCGCCCGTAGCGGCCGAAATAGTGCTCCAGTTCCTGCGCGCTGTGCGTGGCCAGGTCGCCGACCGTCTGGATGCCAAGCTGCTCCAGGCGTGACTGCGTGACCTTGCCCACGCCTGGCACCTTGCGCACGGGCAAGGGTTCCAGGAACGCCAGCACCTTGCCGGGCCGCACGACAAAAATGCCGTCTGGCTTGTTCCAGTCCGACGCGATCTTGGCCAGGAATTTGTTCGGGGCCACGCCGGCCGAAGCGGTCAGTCCGGTTTCCTCTCGGATCTGCTGGCGGATCACCTGGGCGACCTCGGTGGCCGAAGGCAGTCCGCACTTGTTGACCGTCACATCCAGGTAGGCCTCGTCGAGCGACAAGGGCTCGATCAGGTCGGTATGGCGGGCGAAGATCTGCCGGACCTGGCGCGATACGTCGCGGTAGCGGTTGAAATCGGGCGGCACGTAGATCGCGTGCGGACAGAGGCGCTCTGCCTTGATGGCGGACATCGCGGAATGGATGCCGTAGCGCCGCGCTTCATAGGACGCCGCGCACACGACCGAGCGCGGTCCGGTCCAGGCCACGACCACCGGCTTGCCGCGCAGGTCGGGATTGTCGCGCTGCTCCACGGACGCATAGAACGCATCCATGTCCACATGCACGATCTTGCGCGCAGACTGCACTGACGCCTGCCCCGTCATAGCCTCAATCCCGTGGCAAAAACATATATTATGACCGGCGGCAATCCGCTATTCCTTCTCGCCCACGACGGTTCCATGACTGCACCTGCTTGCCCCAAAACCGACTACTTCGGCCTGACCATTCCCTTCATGAGTTTCATCGGACTGGTGCCGGAAAGCATCGCGCCCGCCTATGCCCGCACCACGCTGCCGTGGCGCGAAGACCTGACCAACAGCCGCGGCGACGTGCACGGCGGCACGCTGATGAGCGTGCTGGACTTCACGCTGTCGGCCGCCGCGCGCGGGTCCGCGGACGGCACCGAGGGCATGGCCACCATCGACATGAACACTACGTTCCTGTCTCCCGCCACGGGCGATCTGGTCATCGAAGCGCGCTGCCTGCGCCGCGGCGCGTCCATCGCCTTCTGTGAGGGCGACATCCGGCGGGCCGATGGCGAACTCGTGGCGCGCGCCACCGCCACGTTCAAGATCATCCGCCGCCGCCCGGGCGGCGACTGACCTTCTTTCGTCCCGCCTTCCTTCGTCCTGCCTCAGTTCGGCAGGTCGCGCGACGGCTTGACGGGCGGGCGCGGATCCAGCGGCATGTACGTGCTGCACGACACCAGCCCGTAATACACCGCATCCTGCATTGCGCGCATGGCGGCGGCATCCCACGTGCCCTTGCCCCACATCACGATGCGCACGTCCGTGGACTTCGGGCCCTCGGATTTCAAGTCGACGCGCGACATCTCGCGATCGGAATACGGCGCCAGCACGCGCACGACGCCGCTTTGCGCGCTCTCGTTCAGGTCGGACACGACGCGGTAGGCGTTGTCGGTGCTGCGCAGGCACGCGTTGGACTGGCGGATGACCGCGTCATAGGCGTCCTTGAAGGCCACCGGCGCCTTGAATTCGCTGTGCGGCGACGCGCCATCCGGCGAAATGCCGAACGAGCAGCCGGCCAGTCCCAAGACCAGCGCCGAGGCCGCGACCAGATTCCTGTACATGTAAATCTCCAGAAGAATTGCCGCGATTATCCCGCAAACCGTCCGGCGGCATAAGTGGTGGCGGATCTGAGGAGCCGGTTCGACACCCCTCGCGCGGCTATGGCATTATCGACCAGCCTATTTGCAACGCGGATCGACATCACGGAGGTTTCCCTTGTTCTCATTTCTGCGCACCGTCCTGGCAGCCGGCATCGTCGGCGCCTCCCTGGGTGCCTGCGCCACGCAGCCGCCTCCCCGCGCCTATCCCCTGAAAGATTTCTTCCGCAATCCTGAGCGCGGCTATTTCCGCCTGTCGGACGACGGCCAGACGCTCTCGTTCATGCAGCCCACCAGCGTGGACGGCAACCCCGCCCGCATGAACATCTACGTGCAGCCGCTGCAAGGCAGCCAGCTCGTGGGCGAACCCCGCCAGCTCACCAGCGAGACCGCGCGCGACATCAGCGGCTATTTCTGGAAAGGCCCGGACGTGGTGCTGTACCAGAAGGACTTTGGCGGCGACGAGAATTTCCATGTCCTGGCCGTCAATGCCAAGACCGGCACGATCACCGACCTGACACCCTATGAGGGCGTGCGCGCCGGTATCGAGGACGACCTGGAAGACGATCCCGACCACGTGCTGATCAGCCACAACCAGCGCAACCCCGAGGTCTTCGACGTCTACCGCGTCAACGTCCACACCGGCGCGGCCGTGCTGGTGGCGCAGAATCCGGGCAACATCGTCGGCTGGCAGACCGACCACGCCGGCAAGGTGCGCGCCGCCGTCGCCAGCGACGGGCTGAACACCACCCTGCTCTACCGCGACGACGAAGCGTCCGACTTCCGTCCCCTCATCACCACCGACTACCGCACCAGCGTCAGCCCGGCGTTCTTCACGTTCGACGACAAGAAGTTCTACGCGCTGAGCAACCGCGGCCGCGACAAGCTGTCGCTGGTCGTCATCGACCCGGCCACGCCGGATGCCGAAGACGTCATCTTCACGCCCGACACCGTCGACCTCGACGGCGCGGCATTCTCGCGCAAGCGCCGCGTGCTGACCGTGGCGTCCTACCAGACCGACAAGCCGCAATACAAGTTCTTCGACGCGGAAACCGAAGCGCTGTACAAGACGCTTGCCGAGCGCCTGCCGGGCTATGACGTCGTCATCCAGGGCGGCAACCGCGACGAGAACAAGTTCATCGTGGCGGCTTACAACGACCGCACGGCCGGCTCGCGCTACATCTACGACGCGGTGGCCGGCACGCTGACCAAGCTGGCGGACCTGAATCCGGCCATCCCCGAGGCCGACATGTCGCGGGTGCAGCCCATCAGCTACCAGAGCCGCGACGGCAGGACCATCCACGGTTATCTGACCCTGCCCGCCGGCCGATCGCCCAAGAACCTGGCCTGCGTCGTCAATCCGCACGGCGGCCCGTGGGCGCGCGACGGCTGGGGCTACAACCCCGAAGTGCAATTCCTGGCCAACCGCGGTTTCTGCGTGCTGCAGATGAACTTCCGCGGGTCCACCGGCTATGGCCGCGACTTCTGGGAAGCGGGCTTCGGGCAATGGGGCCTGAAGATGCAGGACGACATCACCGACGGCGTGCAATGGCTGGTCGAGCAAGGCATCGCCGACCCCAAGCGTATCGGCATCTACGGCGCCAGCTACGGCGGCTATGCCACGCTGGCCGGCGTGGCCTTCACGCCCGACCTGTATGCCGCGGCCGTGGACTACGTGGGCGTGTCCAACCTCTTCACGTTCATGAAGTCCATTCCGCCCTACTGGAAGCCCATGCTGGACAAGATGCAGGACATGGTGGGCGACCCGGTGCGCGATCTCGACCGTCTGACCGCAACCTCGCCAGCGCTGCATGCGGACAAGATCAAGACGCCGCTGTTCGTCGCGCAGGGCGCCAAGGATCCGCGCGTGAACAAGGACGAGAGCGACCAGATGGTGTCGGCGCTCAGGGCGCGCGGCGTGGACGTGGAATACATGGTCAAGGACAACGAAGGCCACGGCTTCCACAACGACGAGAACAAGTTCGAGTTCTACGAGGCCATGGAGAAGTTCCTGACGGAACACCTCAAGCCGTAGTCCCTGCGGTTTCCGTTTCCAGAGCATTCGCGGCGGCCGGCAGGCCGCCGCTTGTTTTGACGACGCCGCGGCCGCTCCAGGCCATTTCCACGCGGTCCCGCCCCTGCTCCTTGGCCCGGTACAACGCCACGTCGGCCCGCGCCAGGATGACGTCGGCGCTGTCGCCCGGCTGGTAGGACGCCAGCCCCCCGCTGGTGGTCATCTGCACTTCCAGCCCTTGCAGATAGAGCGGCATGTCGCGCAGGGCGTCACAGACGCGCTGCGCCTGCACCAGCGCGCTCGCCGGATCGCAGTCGTACATCAGCAGCACGAATTCCTCGCCGCCCAGGCGGCCGAAGCGGTCGCTCGACCGCACCGCGTTCTGCACCACGCGCGCGAAGTGGCGCAGCGCGGTGTCGCCGCCCGCATGGCCATAGCGGTCGTTGATGGATTTGAAGTGGTCGATGTCCAGCACCAGCACCGCCAGCTTGCCGCCGGTGCGCTCGCAGCGCTGCAGCTCGTGGTCCAGTTCATCCATGATGCTGCGCCGCGAATACGCCTGCGTCAGGCTGTCGAACGTCAGCGCCGCCTGCATCTTTTCCGCCTGGCTGCTCTGGATCATGAAGAGGAGCGCAAGAAAGAGTCCGGGCACCGTGACGGAGCCGCAAACAATGAAGAACAGGCCCCACGCCGACGGCTGCAGCAGCGACACCGGCGCCTCCACGCCCGCGCCGTACACATATCCGCGCAACGCATGCAGCGCCACCACCCCGAAGAACGCCAGCAGCAGGTACAGCACGACGCCCCGCGTCTTGATCCGCTTGCGCTGCCTGAAGATGACGACGCCCGTCGCTGCCATCAGCACGCAGGTGTAGACGGAATACAGCACCATGCGCGACACCAGGCTGTCGCTGCGGTACAGCAGCAGGGCAAAGCCGAATGTGCACAGCGAGCACAGCACGGTCGTGCGCAGGATATGCGGATGCATGCCGAAGAACTGCCGCACGCCGATGTACACCAGCGCGGCGGAACAGGCCCAGGCGGCGTTGGACACCATCACATAGGCGGCGGGCGGGATCATCTCGGCCGACGCATAGGCCAGCAGGGACAGCACGGCCAGCGCGTTGGCCGCCATGAACGCGGGCACGCCTTCGACGCCGCGAACGTGAAAGGGCAGCAGCAACGGCAACGCCAACGCCGTGGCCAGGCCCCACATCAGGAAAAACAGGCTAGTCGTCATGGTTCACTCCGGCTCAGGCCTGTCGGCCTGCCGCGCCGTTGGGACTGCAGTTGCACTGGGTTCGCGCTAGAGACGCGCGTTACACGTCAGCATTCTTGATGCTTTTTGTTACGAGAATGGCGAAAGGACGCGCATGACGTTTGCCCTGTTGGGCAACGCGCGTCCGTCCGTCCAGAACCTTTACCGCCGCGCCAAGACGATTGCACGGCCTGCGACGAGAGAATACGCCAAGGCGCCTTCGCCGTGACGCCCCCTTTGCAGTAATTGACAGTTAACTTGGGCAATTTTCCGTAAAGTTCCACCCGTCGACGACGCAGCATAAGCGTCGCGATCACGCCCCACGGGCGTGGCGCGTACTAGCCATGCACTCCGATTACGCGAGTGCGAAGGTCCCCGTAGCGGGCGCCGCGCAAGTCCCAATCAAACGTTCATCTCCGCGCTGCCGGCGCCTTGTGCGCCTGCGGCCGCCTTTGCCGGGTGCTCGCGCCCGTCCGGCGCGGCGGAGCCATGGACGCCCCGAATTGCCACTGCGGATGTCATACAGATGCCAATCGAACGACCCAGGCGGCCAAACGCCGTTGGACCCAGACTGAACCTGATCGCGGCCGGCGCCATGTTGGCGCCCGTGCTGGCGCTTGCCGGCCCGTCGAGCAACCACGACGCGCCGATCGAGCGGCCCCGCGCCGGCGGCTACGCACCTTCGGCCGACGTCCAGTTGGCCGAGGCGCGGGCGTACCGCGACGCGCAGCGCTGGCCGCAGGCGCTCGCCAGCTTCCGCACGGGCCTGCGCCGTCATCCGGGCGAAGCCGCCTTCGCGGCCGGCGAGATCATGACGCTGGCCGATGCCGGGCAATTCCCGGCCGCCATCGCCGCGGGCGAGAAGCGCATCGCCCGATACCCGCGCGACGCCGACGCCCGGCTCGCGCTCAGCTACGTCTATGCGCGGCAATCCCTGCCCTTCGAAGCCTTGCATCAGGCCGATCAGGCTCTGGCGCTGGCGCCCGCCACGTCCTACGTGCTGCGCGAATACATCCAGGCGCTTCAGGGCGCGCGCATGGCCGACGTGGCGCTGGACTGGGCGCGCCGTCATGAAACGCTGTTTACCCCCGCTCAGATGCGCACCCTGCAGGCCGACGCGTTGGCGCAGGAAACGCGGCTGGCGGCCATGCCGGGGCGCGGCGAGGCCGAACGGTTTGCCGTCGCCGACCGCGCGCTGGCGGGCTACGACGCCGCGATCGCGGATTGGCGCCAACTGGGCGACGAGGCCCGCGCCGACGTGCTGCGCGCCCGCATCGACCGCCTGCACGCCCTGCACGCCCGGGTGCAGATGCAGGCGCTGATCCAGGAATACGAGGCTTTGGTCGCCGAGGGCGTCGATGTGCCGCGCTACGCGCTCAGCGACGTGGCCTCCGCCTATCTGTACCTGCGCCAGCCCGAGCGCGCCCGCGACCTGTACCGGCAGGTGGCCGCCAGCGACAGCGCGCCCGGCGACGATCCGGCGCAGCGCCTGGCCACGCAGACCGGCCTGTATTACGCGCTGGCCGAAGGCGAACAGTTCGACGAGACGCCCCCGGTCACGGACGCCGTCCAGTCCGGCTACGCCCCCTGGCTGTACTACAAGGGCCAGGCCACGCGCATGCCCAACGACCTGAACCTGGAAAGCCGCCAGACCCTGGCCGCCACGCACCTTCAGGCCGACGACACGGTCCAGGCCCACCAGCGCCTGTCGCAGATGGTGCGGCAGGCGCCCAACAATTCCGCGCTGCGCAGCGACCTGGCTACCGTTCACCGCGCCCGCTCGCAGCCCCGCGCCTCGGAGATCGAACTGAAGCTGGCCGAAACGCTGGCGCCGCGCGACCTGGCGGTGGAGAACGGCCAAGGCTTCACCGCCCTGGACCTGCAGGAATGGCGGCAGGCCGAGGCGCTGTCCGCCGACACGCTGGCCCGCTCGCCCGAAAACCTGACCAGCCGGCGCCTGGCCCGCGAATGGGAGGTCCACCGCAAGGCCGAACTGCGCATCACCGGATATCGCGGCCTGGCCTCGGACAGTCCGGTCACGGGCAATGGCGATTTCGGCATCGACGCCGTGCTGTATTCGCCGCCCATGGGCTACGACTGGCGCGCCTTTGGCGGCGGCGGCTACGCATCGGGAGACTTCGAGGAAGGCCGCGGCATCTACCGCTGGCTGCGCACCGGCGTGGAATGGCGCGTGCGCGACCTGACGCTGGAAGGCGAAGTCTCCACCAACGACTACGGCCACGGCGTCAAGCCCGGCGCGCGGCTGTCCGCCGCCTACGACCTGAACGACCACTGGCAGGTAGGCGGCTCGGCCGAAATCCTGTCGCGCGACACGCCGCTACGCGCGCTGACCAACGACATCTCGTCCAACGGCCTGTCAATGTACGTGCGCTGGCGTGCCGACGAGCGGCGCGAATGGACGCTATCGGCCGCCCCGTCGCATTTCAGCGACGGCAACACGCGCTGGGCATTCGGGCTGGCCGGCCGCGAGCGCGTCTACACCGCGCCGCACCTGAAGGCCGACCTGGAGCTGGGCCTGTCGACCCAGCGCAACAACCGCGACGATGCGCCCTACTTCAACCCCAGCGCCGACTTCCTGGCCCTGCCCGGCGTGCGGCTGACGCACACGCTGCACCGCCGTTACGAAACCGCGTGGGAGCAGATCGGCACGCTGGGGGCCGGCACTTACAGCCAGCAGGGCTACGGCACGGGCGGCGTCCTGGCGCTGGGCTATGGCCAGCGCTACCGCGCCAACGACGTCCTGGACATGGGCTTCATGGTCACCGGCACCAGCCGGCCCTACGACGGCGAGCGCGAGCGTGAACTGCGCGTCGTCTTCGACCTTGCCTACCGCTTCTGACCCGGTTTTTTCGGACACGACATGATGCTCAAACTTCATATCCGGCTGTTGTTCGCCGGCATGCTGTTCCTTTTGATTCTGGCGCTGACTGCCTGCGCCAAGGACATCCCCGTCTACACGCCGCCCGCCGAACGTCCGGTCGCGGCCGCCGATCGGCCCTGGGTCAATGGCCAGTTCCTGGCCCTGGCGTATCACGATGTCGAAGACGACGACCCCGACCAGGCCTTTCTCAGCGTGCGCACGGACCGGCTGACGGAACAGCTGGCCTGGCTGCGCGCCAACGGTTATCAGGCCGTGTCGGTGGATCAGATCCTGACGGCCCGGCAAGGCGGCAAGCCGCTGCCCGACCGCGCCGTGCTGCTGTCGTTCGACGACGGCTACCGCAGCTTCCACACCCGCGTGTTGCCCATCCTGAAGGCCTACGGCTGGCCGGCCCTGCTGGCGCCCGTGGGCGCGTGGATGGACACTCCGTCCGACCGTCCGGTGGATTTCGGCGGCACGCCCGAGGCCCGCCAACGCTTCCTGAACTGGAATGAGGTCCGCGAGATCTCGCGTTCCGGGCTGGTCGAAATCGCCGCCCACACGGACGCTTCGCACTACGGCGCGCTGGCCAATCCGCAGGGCAACACCGAGCCGGCCGCTGCGATCCGCGCCTTTGAAGCGCGCACCGGCCAGTACGAGACCGAGGCGCAGTTCGACGCCCGCATGGGCCGCGACGTGGCCGCCATCACGGAAAAGATCCGCAAGGCCACCGGCAAGAAACCCCGCGTGTGGGTCTGGCCGTATGGCGCGGAAGGCGGCTCCACGCTGCGCATCACCGCCGAGAACGGCTACGAGATGGCGCTGACGCTGGAAGACGGACCCGGGCGCCTGTCCCGCCTGATGTCCACGCCGCGCATGCTGCTGGCCAGCGATCCGGCGCTCAAGTCGTTCGCCAACAGCGTGGTGGGCATGGAGGCCGACCCCTTCATGCGCGTCGCACACATCGACCTCGATTACGTCTACGACCCGGACCCGGAACAGACCGACCGCAATCTGGGGGTGCTGGTGCAGCGCATCCTGGACATGCAGATCAACACGGTATTCCTGCAGGCCTATTCCGACCCGCAGGGCGATGGGCTGGTGAAGTCGCTGTACTTCCCCAACCGCTGGCTGCCGATGCGCGCCGACCTCTTCAACCGCGCGGCCTGGCAACTGCACAACCGCGCCAACGTGATGGTCTACGCATGGATGCCCGTGCTGGCCTTCGACATGGACCCGGCCTTGCCCCGTGTTGAGCGCTGGGATCCGGACACCGGACAGGTGGCGCCGGACCCGGACCAGTACCGCCGCCTGTCGCCGTTTGACGCCACCGTGCGCGCGCGCATCGGCGACCTGTACGAAGATCTGGCGCGCCAAGCGATCTTCGACGGCATCCTGTTCCACGACGACGCGCTGCTGTCGGATTTCGAGGACGCCAGCCCCGGCGCGTTAGCCGCGTACCGCGCGGCGGGGATGCCGGGCAGCATCGCGGCATTGCGCGCGGATCCGGAGACGATGCAGCGCTGGACCCGCTACAAGAGCCGCTATCTGGTGGACTTCACGGCGGCGCTCGCGGAAAAGGTGCGCGCCGTGCGCGGGCCGCAGATCAAGACGGCGCGCAACATCTACGCCCAGCCCATCCTGAATCCCGAAAGCGAAACCTGGTTCGCGCAGAACCTGGACGACTTTCTGGCCGCGTACGACTGGACCGCGCCGATGGCGATGCCGCTGATGGAGAACGTGGCGCCCGGCAAGGAAAACGCGTGGCTGGACGAGCTGGTCGACACCGTCGCCCGCCGGCCCGGCGCACTGTCCAGGACCGTGTTCGAACTGCAAAGCCGCGACTGGCGCACCGGCCCCGGCCGGCCCGACGCCACACCGGTGGACACCGACGTGCTGGCCGGCTGGATGCGCCGCCTGCAACTGCGCGGCGCCCGCAGCTTCGGCTACTACCCCGACGATTTCTCGCAAGACCAGCCCCGGTTGCAAGGCATCCGGCCCGCCATCTCCGAAGCCTGGTATCCCCTCCAATGACTGATCGATTGATTGCCCTGCTGATTCTTTGCGCGGTGCTCGGCGCGCCGTTCGGCTTCACCCTGATGCTGACCGGCGAAGCACTGTTGGGCTTCGTGTTCTTCTATCCGCTGTTCATGTCCGGCATGTGGATGGCGGGCGGCATCTACTTCTGGTGGCATTGGGAGCGCCACTGGGCATGGGGCGCCGAACGCACCCCGCCCGAACTGGCCGGCTCGCCGCTGGTGTCGATTCTGGTGCCGTGCTTCAACGAAGCCGACAACGGAGAAGAAACCCTGCTGGCCGCCCTGAACCAGCACTATCCGCACATCGAGGTCATCGCCATCAACGACGGGTCGACCGATGGCACGGCCGCGCTGCTGGACCGCATGGCCGCCGAACATCCGCGCCTGCGCGTGGTGCATCTGGCGCAGAACCAGGGCAAGGCCATGGCACTGCGCATGGGCGCGCTGGCGGCCCGCAGCGAATACCTGGTGTGCATCGACGGCGACGCCCTGCTCGACCCCGACGCCGCCGCGTATCTGGTGGCGCCGCTGATCGACAATCCGCGCGTGGGCGCCGTCACCGGCAACCCGCGCATCCGCACCCGCTCCACGCTGATCGGGCGTATCCAGGTCGGGGAGTTCTCTTCGATCATCGGGCTCATCAAGCGCACGCAGCGCGTGTATGGCCAAGTCTTCACGGTGTCGGGGGTCGTCGCGGCCTTCCGCCGCGTTGCGCTGGACCGCGCGGGCTACTGGAGCCTGGACATGATTACCGAAGACATCGACATCAGCTGGAAGCTGCAGCGCGACCACTGGTCCATCTTCTATGAACCGCGCGGGCTGTGCTGGATCCTGATGCCCGAGACGCTGCGCGGATTGTGGAAGCAGCGGCTGCGCTGGTCGCAGGGCGGCGCGGAGGTGTTCCTGAAGAACCTGCGCTCGATCTGGAACTGGCGCCACCGCCGGCTGTGGCCGCTGATGGCCGAGTTCTGCCTGTCGACGGCCTGGGCGTTCGCGTTCGCGCTGTCGGTGGTGCTGTGGCTGGTCAGCCAGATCGTCGCGCTGCCCAACAACATGCAGATCGCCAGCCTGCTGCCGCCGGCCTTCACCGGCATGATGCTGGCGGTCGTCTGCCTGCTGCAGTTCGCCGTCAGCATCCTGATCGACCGCCGCTACGAACCGGGCCTGGCGCGCTCGCTGTATTGGGTCATCTGGTATCCGCTGGCCTACTGGATGGTGAGTCTCTTCACCACGCTCGTCAGTTTCCCCAAGGTCATGCTGCGCAAGCAGGCCCAGCGCGCCCGCTGGACCAGCCCCGACCGCGGCATCAAATCACCGGACGCATCATGATCATCACCACGCAACGCTCGCGCGCGGGCTACCTGTTCGACTTCGCGCTGACCGCCTTCGGCTGGTTCGCTTTCGTCTACCTCTTTGGCGCCGGCATTCTGGCGATCCTGCGCGGGGCCGCCAGCGGCCCGGATGCGCCGCTGCTGCCCGTCTTTCTGCCGACGGTGCAGACCTTGTGGGGCTATGTCGTGCTGGCCGTGGTCAACGCCGCGGTGCTGGTGGCGTGGGCCGTGTACAACCATCGCCGCTTCGGCGGCAAGGACCGCCGCAAGCCGATACGCCCGCTCACCGATCAGCGCCTGGCCAAGAGCTTTGACGTCAGCGCCGAGGAATTGGCGCAACTGCGCGCCACCCGCGTGACCGTCATTCACCACGGCAGCGCCGGGCAGATCGACGGCATCGAACACCGCCTGCCGCGCCTGCGATCGCTGCGGGCGGGCTGATGCCAGAGGGGGCCGGGGCAGCGGAAAGCCTGTCCCGCCCCGTGCCGCCTACTCCTACACCCGACGCATCTTCGGCAACAGGATCGCCACCACGCCCAACAGCGGCAGATAGGCGCACACCTGGTAGACGTAGCCGATGCTGGTGGCGTCGGCCACCCGGCCCAGCACCGCGGCGCCCAGGCCGCCCATGCCGAAGGCAAAGCCGAAGAACAGCCCCGCGATCATGCCCACCTTGCCCGGGACCAGCTCCTGCGCATAGACCACGATCGCGGAGAAGGCCGAGGCCAGCACCATGCCGATGATCACCACCAGCACGCCCGTCCAGAACAGGTCCGCGTGCGGCAGCAGCAGCGTGAAAGGCGCCACGCCCAGGATCGACACCCAGATCACGATCTTGCGGCCGATGCGGTCGCCGACCGGCCCGCCCACCACGGTGCCCACCGCGACGGCGGCCAGGAACAGAAAGAGATACAGCTGCGCCTCGCGCACCGACAGCCCGAACTTGTCGATCAGGTAGAAGGTGAAGTAGCTGTTCAGGCTGGCCAGGTAGAAATACTTTGAGAACACCAGCACGCCCAGCACCGCCAGCGCGCCCAGCACCTGATTGCGCGACAACCCGTTGCCCGCGCCCTCGCGCCGCACCCGCGGCTTGAGGAGCACGCGGTTGGCGCTGTACCAGCGTCCGATCCACATCAGCACCCCGATGCCGAACAGCGCCGCCAGCGAAAACCACGCCACGCTGCCCTGCCCGTGCGGAATGATGAAAAGCGCTGCCAAGAGCGGCCCGAGCGCCGATCCCACGTTGCCGCCCACCTGGAACAGCGACTGCGCCAATCCGTGGCGGCCGCCCGACGCCATGCGCGCCACGCGCGACGATTCGGGATGAAACACCGACGAGCCCGTGCCCACCAGCACCGCCGCCACCAGCAGCCAGCCAAACGACGGCGCCATCGACAGCATCAACAGGCCCACCAGCGTGAAGCCCATGCCCACGGGCAGCGAATACGGCTTGGGGTTGCGGTCGGTATAAAAGCCGATGAACGGCTGCAGCAGCGACGCGGCAAGCTGGTAGACCAGCGTGATCAACCCGATCTGCGTGAACGTCAGGCTGAACGAGTCCTTGAGCATGGGATAGATGGCGAGCAGGATCGACTGGATCATGTCGTTCATCAGATGCGCCACGCTGATCGCGCCCAGCACCTTGAAGGCGGTGGAGGGATCGGAGGCAACGGCCGGTGCTGCGGCGGCAGGCGCAGCACCGGGTGCGGCAGAGGTCGAGGCAGACAGGCCGACAGCGGGATTCTGGGCGGAGTTCATGGGTCGCACGAAGGAAATGGACAAGCCGGCCAAGCGCCGGAACCAGGCATCAGTGTAGGAATCCGGCGCCGGCGCAATCTGCCAATTTTCGTCGAGAAAGTGACAACCACCGTGGCAACACAGTGACAAAATAGACGCACCGCGCTTTCGGGCGCCCCCTCATCCTTTTGCCGGAAGTGACACCATGGTCGTCCGCCCTGTCCCCGATCCCGCCCGCAGCATCAACGCCCAGGACTACCAGCACCGTCCTCGCGTCGTCACCGCGATGGCCAAGGAATTCTCCGCCGGCGCGCAGACGGGTCCCCATACCCACCCGCGCGCCCAGCTCATCTATGCCGTCGAAGGCGTGATGCGCGTGACCACGCCCAGCGGCTTCTGGGCCCTGCCGCCGCTGCGCGCGCTGTGGGTGCCGGCGGGCGTGCCGCACGGCGTCGACATGGTGGGCGCGGTCTCGATGCGTTCCCTTTACATCCATGCCGACGCGGCCCGGGACTATTGGCCCGAGTGCCAGGTGATCGAGGTCAGCGGCCTGCTGCGCGAGTTGATCCTGGCGCTGACCGCCGAGCCCATCGACTACCCGCTCGGGGGACGGGTCGAACAGATCGCGGCGTTGATCCTGGCCGAGCTGGCCGCCGCGCGCATCGTGCCGATCCAGATTCCGTGGCCGCGCGACCGGCGCCTGCAGGCCATCTGCACGGCCATCCTGGACCGGCCCGGCCTGCAGCGCGGCATCGAGGACTGGGGCAGCGAAGTCGGCGCCAGCGCGCGCACGCTGATCCGGTTGTTTCAATCCGAACTAGGACTGAATTACCGGCAGTGGGTGCAGCAGGTGCGGCTGGCCGACGCGGTATGCCGGCTGTCGCTGGGCGTACCGGTGGCGCGCATCGCGGCAGACCTTGGTTACCGCAGCGCCAGCGCCTTCTCGGCCATGTTCCACCGCGCGCTTGGCGCCCCGCCCCAGCGCTATCTGGAATCCGTCCCCGGCGCTCCACGCACCTGAATAAAAGCTGAATAACCGCTCGCATGGGCAGATTTCGTTACCGAAACCTTATTGCGCCCTGGGCGGTCTATAGCGTTCTGCCCTAGAATCGCCTGCAATGAGCAATCCCCAGCAATCCTCCGCCAACCCGGGCGGCAAATCGGGCCTCTCCTGGAAACCTCTCCTGGTCAAAGCGGGCATCGCCGCCGCCGGCGCAGCCGTGTGCGGCGCCGTCGTGCTCGGCCTTGCGCTGGCCCTGGCGTGGCCCAGCCTGCCCGATTTGCACGCGATGACCGACTACCGGCCACGCGTCCCCCTGCGCATCTACACCGCGGACAAGGTACTCATCGGCGAATACGGCGAAGAGCACCGTAATGTGCTGCGTTTCGACGAGATCCCCCCGGTGATGCGGCAGGCAGTGCTGGCGGCCGAGGACGACCGTTTCTACAGCCACGGCGGCGTCGACTGGATGGGCGTCGCACGCGCCGTGCTGACCAACATCGTCAAGGGCTCCAAGTCCCAGGGCGGCAGCACGATCACCATGCAGGTCGCGCGCAACTTCTATCTGTCGTCGGAAAAAACGTATTCGCGCAAGTTCTATGAACTGCTGCTGACGTTCAAGATCGAATCCGAGCTCACCAAGGACCAGATCCTCGAGCTCTACATGAACCAGATCTACCTGGGCCATCGCGCCTATGGTTTCGCGGCCGCCTCGCGCACGTATCTGGGCAAGCCGCTATCCGAAGTCACGCCCGCCGAGGCCGCCATGCTGGCCGGTATTCCGAAGGCGCCCTCGCGGTTCAATCCCATCACCAATTACCCGCGCGCCGAGATCCGCCAGCATTACGTGCTGGGCCGCATGAAGACGCTGGGCTACCTGACCCCCGAGCAGACCGACGAAGCCCTGAAACAGCGCCTCACGATCCGCGGCTCGGACGGCAGCAGCACGCGCGGGTTCGCGGTGCATGGCGACTATCCGGCCGAGCTGGCCCGCCAGCTGATGTACGGCGTGTTCCAGGAGAACACCTACTCGTCCGGCATCGACGTCTACACCACGATCGATTCCAAGGCACAGGAAGCCGCCTACCGCGCCGTGCGCGACGGCATCATCGACTACACGCGCCGCGCCGTCTATCCGGGCCCGGAAGACCAGGTCGAGCTGCCCGCCGACGTGGAAAAGGACGCCCAGGCGCTCGACGAGATCCTGGACGGCGTGCAGGAAAAGTCGCCCGACAGCGAAGACCTGCTTGCCGCCGTCGTGCTGGCCGCCAGCCCCACCGAAGTCACCGTGGCGCGCAGCGGGCGCGACATCATCACGATTTCGGACAAGAAAGCCCTGGCGGTTGTGGCCCGCGCGCTCAATCCCAAGGCCAGCGACAGCCAGCGCATCCGCCGCGGTTCCGTCGTCTACATCCACAAGAACGGCGACAACTGGGAAATCATCAACATGCCCGCGCTGCAGGCCGCGCTGGTGTCGATGGTGCCGCAGGATGGCGCCATCCGCGCCATGATCGGCGGCTTCGACTTCAACCGCGGTCACTTCAACCGCGTCACGCAGGCATGGCGCCAGCCGGGCTCGAACATCAAGCCGTTCGTCTACGCGGCCGCCCTGGAACGGGGCCTGACACCCGCCACGCAGATCTCCGACCAGCCCTTCATGCTGACGGCCGAGCAAACCGGTTCCAAGGCCTGGCAGCCCAAGAACGACGGCAACAAGTACGAGCCCATGCTCACCCTGCGCCAGGGTCTGATGCGGTCCAAGAACATGGTGTCGATCCGCATCCTGCAGGCGATTTCGCCGCAGTACGCGCAGGACTACCTGACGCGTTTCGGTTTCGACAAAGAGCGTTGGCCCGCCGTGCTGCCGCTCGCTCTGGGCGCGGGCGGCGCCACGCCGCTGCAGGTCGTCAATGGCTATAGCGTGTTTGCCAACGGCGGCTACCGCGTCACGCCCTACCTCATCGACCACGTCACGGACCGCTCCGGCAACGTGCTGATGAAGACCCAGCCCGTCGTTGCGGGCGACGCGCAGGCACGCGCCATCGACCCGCGCACCGCCTGGGTCATGGACGACATCCTGCGCGACGTCACGGTCAACGGCACCGCCGCCCGCGCGCATCAGGTGCTCAAGCGCAACGACATCGGCGGCAAGACCGGCACCACGAACGATGCCGTGGACGTCTGGTTCTCGGGCTTCACACAAACGCTGGCCACCACCGTCTGGATGGGCTTTGACCAGCCCAAGTCGCTGGGCACCAACGAGTTCGGCAGCGGCCTGGCGCTCTCCACCTGGCTGGACTACATGCAGCCGGTCTTGAAGGATGTGCCGCAGGCCAAGCCGGCGCCGCGTCCCGACGGCCTGCTGGTCGACAACGGCGAGTACTACTTCTCCGAATTCCCGCCCGGCCAGGCGGTGGCCTCGCTGGACCTGTCTTCCGGCGACGCGCTGACCGACTTCCTGAACAACAACCGCTCGACCGACGGCGTCGACACCTCGGTCAAGCCGTTGCCCCCCGGCGGCGCCATGGCCCCCCAAGACAGTCCCATCCAGCCGCCGCTGATGCCGATCCCCGTGCCCCGTGCCGACGCCGCGCCGGTCCCCGTCCCGCAGGCGCAGGCCATGCCCGCCGCGGGCGGCGTGCAGACGCCGGCCGTCCCTGCCGCGGCTACGCCGGCCGACTCAGCCGGCGTAAGCGCCAGCGCCGTCACCAGCCCCGGCGCCGTGACCGCCCGGCCGCTGTAAGAGGGGCCACGCAGCACGCAAAACGGGCGCCTGACGGCGCCCGTTTTTCTTTTCGGTCCGGCCCCGCGCTACTCGGCGGCCGCAGCCTCGGTCACGACCTCACGCGGCCACGCCTGCAAGGATTCCAGATTCAGAAAGGTGAAGTAGCCGGCGTTCCAGCCTTCGGTGTCGATGTGGTACACGTTGCCCAGCGCCAGCGGCGACGCCACCGGGGTGTGTCCCGCCACCACCGCCCTCACGCCCAGAATGCCGGTGCGGTCCATTTGGCGCAGGCGGTCGCGCGACCACTGGCATGCCGCGCTGGTGCGTTTGTAGCGGTCTTGCAACGCGGACTCCAGCCGGGGCCAGAACAGCACTGGGCAGTCGGCATGCAGCAGCCCGACCGCGCCCGACGACGTTTCCACCTCGATGGCGATCGGCAGCCGCGTAAAGGCCTCGGCAAACACCTCTTGCCGCTCGGCTGGCAGATCCAGAAACCAGCCGCCGCCGTAGCCCCGCCAGTTCTTCACGTCCACCTGCCCCGTGCGCACGTGGCGAATAGCGTAGTCCTCGTGGTTGCCTTGCACCGCATAGAACCAGGGCTTCGCCAGCCAGTCCAGCGCGGCCTCGTTCTCGGGCCCGCGATCGACCAGATCGCCCACGGAAAAAAGCCGGTCGCGGGTGGGGTCGAACCCCAATTCGTCCAGCGCCTGTTGCAAGCGCGAAAAATGTCCATGTACATCGCCTACCGCGAAATCGCGGCCGGACGCGTTGCGCGGGACCTTGAGAAAACGCTGCTCCATGATGATTCGGGAATACCGCAAGGAAAAATCTGACCCCTCTTTTTAACCCGCTTTGATCCGTCCCCGCGGCCAGCCTCGTTACCGAAAGGGTCAAATAGCGTTACGAGAATCGGTCTTGTTCGTGATAATGTTTTCTCCTTTCCCGCACTGCCCTGAAAGGAGCGGCGCCAAGCCGCTTCCCGCCGTCACCATGACCGCCGCGTCCACCATCAAAACCTGGTATCTGGTCCACAAATGGACCAGTCTGGTTTGCACCATTTTCCTGCTCATCATCTGTCTGACCGGGTTGCCGCTCGTGTTCCATCACGAGATCGAGCATTGGCTCGACGACGGCAAACCGCTGTCGCAGGTGCCCGCCGGCACACCGCCCGCCAACCTCGACAAGCTCGTGGCCAACGCCCAGGCGATGTACCCGAACGAAGTCGTAGACTACCTGTCCTTCGACCCGGACGAGCCGCAGGTCTTCGTCGGCATGGCGAAGACGCCGGGTGACGGGCTGGCCTCGGGCCACGCGATCCGCATGGATGCCCGCACGGGCGACGTGCTGCTCGATGGCCCGCTTTATACCGAAGACAAGTTTTCGTTCATGGGCATCATGCTGGCGCTGCACGTGGACCTGTTCGCGGGCCTGACCGGCGAGTTGTTCCTCGGTTTCATGGGGCTGCTGTTCTGTGTCGCCATCGTGTCAGGCGTCGTGCTGTACGGCCCCTTC